>Ga0209613_1000128_pt1 | contig 100888 bp, 93 predicted proteins | sample BioC13SIPDNA_2_FD_185747 | JGI IMG/M metagenome (GOLD analysis project Ga0209613, IMG submission 185747) | Anaerobic biogas reactor microbial communites from Washington, USA - Biogas_R2_A C13 SIP DNA (SPAdes) (version 2) | ecosystem: Engineered > Bioreactor > Anaerobic > Unclassified | place...
CACGCGATACAGTAGGTAGGTGATCGTCAGCTTTCGACACAAAGGACTGGAGAAGCTGTACCGCCACGGTACGAAGAAGGGCGTCCAAGCCGACCACGTCCCCAAACTCCTGCGCATCCTCTCCGCCCTCGACGTCGCCCAAGGCCCCGACGACCTGTCCATCCCGTCCTTTCGCACCCACCGGCTCAAAGGCGACCTTGCCGGGCACTACTCGATCTGGGTCAACGGGAACTGGCGCGTAACGTTCCGGTTCCTCGACTCCGACGTCGAACTCGTCGACTATCAGGACTACCACTAGAGAAGGGAAGGAGGATGACCATGACGATGAAGAACCCCGTCCACCCCGGCGAGATCCTGCGCGAGGACGTCCTGGCCGACCTCGGCCTCAGCGTCAGCGAGGCCGCCTCACGGCTCGGGATCTCCCGTGTTGCCCTGAGCCGAGTACTGCACGGCCACGCCCGGATCAGCTCCAACCTGGCTGTCCGTCTTGAAGAGGCCGGCGTGGGCACCGCCCGCGCCTGGCTCGCGATGCAGGCAGCGCACGACCTCGCCGCCGAACGCGCCGCCGGCATCCCCAAGGTCCAACCACTCCAACCCGTCGCCTAAACCCCAGCACGACGACGGCCCAGAAGCGGTCGACAGGCGGCGATATGGGGTCTGCTGCACGGGGAGGTGACAGCCGAGTCTGTGGTGCCGTGGGGTGCCGCAGGAGAGGATGTGCACCATGCCCAAGGCTTATCCGCGAGAGTTCCGTGAGGATGTTGTGCGGGTCGCTCGGTCCCGGGAGGAGGGGGTGACCTTGAGACAGGTCGCCTCCGATTTCGGGATCTCGGAGACCTGTCTGACGAACTGGCTGGCCAAGGCCGACCGAGAAGGTGGTGGGAGGCCGGAGCCGGGTCGGCAGGAGTCGGTCGAGCTGCGTGACGCCAAGCGCCGGATCCGGTTGCTGGAGCAGGAGAACGAGGTCCTGCGCCGCGCGGCGGCGTACCTCTCGCAGGCGAACCTGCCCCCAAAATGATGTTCCCGCTCGTCCGTGAGCTGGCCGTGCAGGAGGACCCGATCCGGGTACCTGTGACGGTGACGTGTCGGGTCCTGGATCTGTGCAGGCAGCAGTACTACCGGTGGCTGAAGAGCCCGGTCACCGATCGTGAGCTGGCCGAGGCCTACCGCGCCGACGCCCTCTTCGACGCCCACCGCGACGACCCGGAGTTCGGGTACCGGCTGCTCGCCGACGAGGCCGCCGCCGAGGGTGAGGTGATGTGCGAGCGGACCGCCTGGAAGATCTGCTCACAGAACGCCTGGTGGAGCAGCTTCGGCAAGAAGCGCCGCGGCAAGAACGGCAAGCCCGGCCCGCCGGCGCACGAGGACCGGGTCCGTCGCGACTTCACCGCCGAAGGGCCGAACCAGGTGTGGCTGACCGACTCCGTCGCTTCGCTCCTCCCAAGCCGAGCACCGCACCGGTGAGGGCACGCTGTACATGTGCGCCGTCAAGGACGTCTGGTCCAACCGGATCGTCGGCTACTCCATCGGCTCGCGGATGAAGGCCCGCCTGGCCGTCCAGGCCCTGGAGAACGCGGTCGCCTCCCGCGCCGTCGCGGGCATGGACGTGGCCGGGTGCATCGTGCACAGCGACCGGGGCAGCCAGTTCCGATCCCGGAAGTACCTGCGCGCGCTACGCCGTCACGCCCTGGCCGGCTCCATGGGCCAGGTCGGCTCGAGCGCTGACAACTCGGCCATGGAGAGCTGGTTCTCGCTACTGCAGAAGAACGTCCTGAACCGGTCCCGATGGGCCACCCGCCAAGACCTGCGAATCGCCATCGTCACCTGGACCGAACGCACCTACCACCGCCGGCGCCGCCAAGCCCGCCTCGGCAAGTTGACCCCAATCGAGTACGAGACCATCATGACCACACCGGCCAGTCAGGCCGCGTGACCACCATGTCACCTCCCCGTGCAGCAGACCCTCCCGAGGTCCTTGCAGACCTTGGTGAACAGGTCGGCGGTGTAGGTCGATCCTCTATCGGTGTGGAAGATGACCTTCTCGGACTCCTCGTCCCGCCAGATCGCGGCCTTGCCGCCGCGCACGGTCACGGCCATCGTGATCGCGGCCTTGGCGAGCTCGGCGTTGGGATGGCGCGAGGTCGCCGCCCCGATCAGCCGGCGGCTGAACAGGTCGATCACGGTGGCCAGGTACAGCCTGCCGCCGGCGGTGGGGATCTCGGTGATGTCACCAACCCACCGCTGGTTCGCCGCGGTCGCGGTGAAGTCCCGGTTGATCAGGTCCGGGAACGGGGCCCTTGGTCTTGTCCTGCTTCGTCAACCCGTTGCGGCGCTTGATCTTTCGCGCGATCAGCCCCTGGCGGCGCATCGACTTCGCGACCGTCTTCTCGGAGACGACCCAGCCGTCCTCGCGCAGGTCCTCGACCAGGCGCGGGGAGCCGTGCAGGCCACGCTGCTTGACGAACATGACCTTCACGGCCCGGTCGAGGGTGTCCCGGCGCAGATCCCGCGTGGTGTACAGGTGCGACGGCGAGAGGGCCCGCTGCCACCACTTGTAGAACCACGAGATCGAGACACCCAGCAAGGCACAGGTCAGCGCGACAGGCACCGCGTAGTTGGTCCTCTGGTCGGCGACGAAGCGTGCCACGCTCACCTCGTCGCCTCCTTCACCCACAGGACCACGGATCGCTTGAGGACATCACGTTCCATCCGCAGCTCGGCAACCTCCGCGCGCAGCCGCTTCAGCTCCTCGTAGTCCGCCTCGGACAGCTCACCGCGGCCCTCGCGCTCAGCGCGGGCGCGTTGGACCCAGTTGCCCAACGTGCCCTCGTTCACACCCAGATCGCGGGCGACCTGAGCGATCGGCTTCTTGGTCTCTTCGACGATCCGCACAGCCCCTTCACGGAACTCCCGGTCGTACCTCATTCTCTTCTCTGACATCGCAATCCTCATTGTCGATGCCTCCACGCTTCGGGGGGAACCTCAGGTGGCCTCGAAGCGTGGACCAGTGGGGTCGCGCAGTCGTACTGGCGACAGATCGACGTCGCTGATGCCTCACTACATGAGGACGAATCGGGGGCCAGCGCGAGGGTCACGCTGCGGACGGAGCAACCACCTGACGACGACGTCACCGATTGCTCGATCTGGGAGCTCGACTATGACTTCCACGTCGCTGATGGGCAGCTACTCATGGATCGGGCCATAGGCGCACGGACCGGAAGCTGCTGAACCGTCCTCGCTTCCACGCTGTCCGCGCCGACGAGCCCGCCGACGCCCGGGGCCGCTCGTCCAGGTGGTCAGCGCATCCTCAGCGGAGGTACTGAGCCAGCTCCAGGTGCAACCGGCGGGAGACGGTCGGGTGGGATCCGAGTACGACGATCCTCGCGGGACGCAGCCGCTCGAGCTCCTTCGCCGCTGCCGCGGAGAGGATGTTCGGGTGGGAGACGAGCAGGGGTCCACCGAGGAACCCAGCCGCGGGTGCCCCCGAGAGGGCATCGGGGAAGTTGCGACCCGTGGCGAGGTAGACCACCGGCACCCCTGACGGGAAGACGGACTCGCTCAACAGTGCGGACGTCTCGTACCGGCTCGCCCCTGCCACGCGGATGACCTCTCCCGAGGCGTAGTCGCTGAGCGTCGCCACGACCTCGTCGGTGACGGTGGGGTGGGAGCCGAGGACGATAATCCGCTCGGGCCGTAGCCGACTCAGCTCGTCGGCGATGACGGGCGGCACTGAGCTGGGTCGGGTGAGGAGGAGTGGCCCGCCCAGGACTGCGGCCGCAGGCCCGCCGGAGAGAGCGTCCGGGAAGTTGAGCCCCGTCGCGACGAACGCGACGCGCGCCCCGGGGGCGAACGCATACGCACTCACCATCGCCGACGTCTCGTACCGGTCCGCGCCACCGAGGCGGACCACCTCGCCGGTGGTGAACGCCCGCAGCTCCTCCGCGACCTCGTCGGAGACCGCTGAGCTGCTTCCGAGGACGACGATCTGCCGGGGCCGCAGGCGGGTGAGCTCTTCGGCGATCTCCGCGGGGAGGCGCGTGGGATGGGTGATGAGGAGCGGCCCGCCCATCGTCGCTGCCGCAGACGCGCCCGAGAGGGCATCGGGGAAGTTGGCGCCGGAGGCGACGTATGCGATGGGCGCCGGACCGCTGAACGCCTTGCCGCTGATCTGGGCCGAGGTCGCGTACCGGTCTTTGCCGCCGTGCCGCTCGGTCCGCGGGTGCGGCGACACCGGGTCGGCGAGTGGCTTCCGGAAGATGTCGAGGATCGCGTAGAAGGCGTCCCCCGGGCAGCTGGTCTGCCCGTTGTCCCGGTGGCCCATGACCGTGGGGAGCGTGACCTTCCGGCCCTCCGGGTACTTGCCGTTCCCCGCGGAGACGAGGTCGGTCACCCCGGTCGGGTCGACGTCGTCGAGGGTGAGCTGCCACTGGATGACGGAGTCGACCGCAGCCAGGGCTTCAGGTGTGGGCAGCTCGGTGGAGAACTCACCGATGACCGAGACGCCGAAGGTCTGCGCGTTGAAGCCCATGGACTGGGCACCCTCCACCCCTCCCTCGAGCGCGCCGTCCCGCCCCTCGTAGACGGTTCCGAAGCGGTCCACGAGGAACTGGTAGCCCATGTCGCACCACCCGTTGCCGGTCGTGTGCCACGCGTAGATGCTGCGGACCAGCGCCGGCGCCTGCGCACGCGTGTAGGTGTTGGCGTTGACCGTGTGGTGGACGACCGCGCCGCGGTATCCCGGGAGGGTGTTCGGCGTGCAGTTCTTCAGGGTGTCGTCGGCACCCCACGCCTCACGTGTGACGACTGTCGGTGCGGCGGAGGCGGACTGGACGGGTCCTCCGCCACCGGTCCCGCCGTCGATGAGCACCACCTCTGCGGCGCTCCCGTCCGGGACGACCACTTCGATCTCGGTGCTCCCGGCCGCGAGCACCGGCTCGGTCACCTTCCGCGCCTGGCCGTACTCCGCGCTGCCCGGGTCGGGGCCGGAGTCCTCGTCAGCCACCGGAACGGTCGTCCACTCGCCCCAGCCGTCGGAGCCGCGCACCCGCACCTCGACCGACTCCACGGTCGAGTCCGCATCGAGCACCACACCGGCGAGGTCGAAGTCCGCGACGACGGTCGGCTCGTCCGGGGTGACGACCTCCTCGACGATGGTCGGCTCGATCGGCTGGTTCCCGGACGCGGTCGAGACCACCGGCGCCGCCATCAGTGCGAGGCTGCCGACCAGGGTGCCCGTCGTGAACCGGGCGATCCGTGTCATCCGACGACGGGTCGCCCGGCGCGTTCCAGGGGAGTGATGGATGGGTGGTCGTGTCATGGCTTCCCCCTCCAGAGTGTGCGTCGACACGCCTTGGCCACGATAGGGGTAATGGGACGGTTGTGATAGATGGGACGAGGCGAAAATGTCCGATCGGATGCGGGTCGTGGGCGATGGCGGACGCCTCGGACGACGGGTGGCATCCCCGTTCCGACCGGGGCGGCGAGACCCTCTCGCCCGGGACCCCGAGCGCCCTAGAATCGGACGATGATCGAGCAGAAGCGCATCCTCGCGACCTCCGTCCCCGGGCCGAAGTCAGCCGAGCTCGCGGCGCGCAAGAACGCCGCCGTCTCCGCCGGGGTCGGCACCGGCCTGCCGGCCTACATCGTCAAGGGCGAGGGCGGCATCCTCGTCGACGTCGACGGCAACCAGCTCATCGACTTCGGCTCCGGCATCGCGGTGACCACGGTGGGCAACGGCAACCCGCGCGTCGTCGAGGCGGTGCAGCGACAGATCGAGGACTTCACGCATACCTGCTTCATGGTCACGCCGTACGAGGAGTACGTCGCGGTCGCCGAGAAGCTCAACGAGCTCACCCCTGGTTCCTTCGAGAAGCGCAGCGCTCTCTTCAACAGCGGTGCCGAGGCGGTCGAGAACGCGATCAAGGTCGCCCGCCACCACACCGGCCGGCCGGCAGTCGTGGCGTTCGACCACGCCTACCACGGCCGCACCAACCTCACGATGGGCCTGACGGCGAAGAACATGCCCTACAAGCACCGCTTCGGGCCCTTCGCCGGCGAGATCTACCGGGTGCCCATGGCCTACCCCTACCGCTGGCCGACCGGCCCGGAGGTATGCGCGGAGGAGGCCTTCGCCGAGTTCACCTCCCTGCTCCACGCCCAGGTCGGCGAGGAGAACTGTGCCGCGGTGATCATCGAGCCCATCCAGGGTGAGGGCGGCTTCATCGTCCCGGCCCCCGGGTTCCTCCGCCAGGTCGCGGAGTACTGCCGGGACAACGGCATCCTCTTCATCGCCGACGAGGTGCAGACCGGGTTCGCCCGCACCGGGGACTGGTTCGCGTGTGAGCACGAGGGTGTCGAGCCCGACCTCATCACGACGGCGAAGGGCATTGCCGGTGGCATGCCGCTGGCCGCCGTCACCGGCCGCGCCGATGTCATGGACTCCATCCACTCCGGCGGCCTGGGCGGCACCTACGGCGGCAACCCGGTCGCGTGCGCCGCCGGTCTGGCGGCGATCGGGTGGATGGAGGAGACCGACGCCCGCGGCCGCGCCCGCGAGGTCGAGCAGATCTTCCGCCCGCGGCTCGAGACCCTCGCCGACAAGTACGGCGTCATCGGTGACATCCGGGGCCGCGGAGCGATGCTCGCGATCGAGCTCGTGAGCGATCTGGAGGCCAAGACCCCCGACGCCGACCTCACCAAGGCGATCAACGCATACTGCCACGCCCACGGTGTCGTCACGCTCACCTGCGGGACCTTCGGCAACGTCTTCCGCTTCCTGCCCCCGCTCAGCGCTCCGGACCACCTCCTCAACGAGGGGCTCGAGGTCCTCGAGGACGCCTTCGCCGAGACCGTGAGGTGAGAGCGCCGCTCAAGCGGCAGATCCACAACATCGGTCGCCGCAGGGCCTGGGCCATCTGGGTCGTCGCGCTCGCGGCCTATGTCCTCGCGGTCTTCCACCGCACCTCTCTCGGCGTAGCCGGTCTGCTGGCAGCAGAGCGGTTCGACATCTCGGCGGCACAGCTGTCGACCTTCACGGTCCTCCAGCTCTCCGTCTATGTCCTCATGCAGGTCCCGACCGGGGTGGCGCTCGACCGCTTCGGACCCAAGCGGCTCATCCTCCTCGGCCTGGTCCTCATGACCGCGGGGCAGCTCTGGTTCGCCTACGCCGGGTCCTTCGAGGCCGGTGTGCTCGCCCGCGTCCTCCTCGGCGCCGGCGACGCGATGATCTTCATCTCGCTCATGCGCCTCGTGGCCTTGTGGTTCCGCGTCAAGCAGGCTCCCTTCGTCACCCAGCTCACCGGGATGGTGGGGCAGATCGGTGCCCTCGCCGCGGCGGCGCCCCTGTCCCTCGCGCTCGCCGAGTGGGGGTGGACGGACACCTTCGCCTTCGCGGCCTCGCTCGGCTTCGCCATGCTCATCGCCGTGATGCTCGTCGTGAAGAACTCGCCCTACAGTGGCACCTCGATCGAGCGGATCAAGGTGCGTGCCCTGGCGTGGACGATGCGGGACATCTGGCAGAACCCCGGGACGCGGCTCGGGATGTACTCGCACTTCACGTCGATGTTCGGGGCGAACGTCTTCGGACTCCTGTGGGGGTACCCGTTCCTCGTTGCGGGACAAGGACTCTCGTCCACCGCCGCGTCGACCCTCATCATGCTCATGACGGTGACCGCGCTCATCGTCGGGCCGGTCACGGGCCGACTCGTGGCGCGGCACCCCTATCACCGGTCCTGGATGATCCTCGGGATCGTCATCGCGATCATGGTCACGTGGGCGGTGGTCCTGCTGTGGCCCGGTCCGGCACCGATGTGGCTGCTCGTCGTCCTCATCGTCGTCACGGCCTCGGGCGGGCCGGTGTCCATGGTGAGCTTCGATCTGGCCCGCACCTTCCACCACCCGCAGCGTCTCGGCCGCGCGACCGGGGTGGTGAACATGGGTGGGTTCATCGCCTCGTTGGCGGCGATGTGGGCCATCGGGTTCATCCTCGACCATGTCGCGCCCGGCGGCCCGACGACCTACACCCTCGACCACTTCCGCGTGGCGATGTCGGTGATGTTCGTCTTCTGGTTCTTCGGCGGGATCCAGGTCTGGCGCTACCGCCAGAAGTCCAAGCACTTCCTCGAGCAGGCCAGCCCGGGGTCGCTCGACCGACTCCGGCACGGGGAGACGCTGCTTCCCGGGATCTCGCGGGAGGCCGACTGAGCTCCCGGAGCCACGCCGGTGAGGTCGTATGCGCTGGTCGGCAACCGACCGGAATTCACCTCGCGTAGGGGGTTGCGCCAGGCGGCCGACTGAGTGCAGAATCGAGGTCCTCCCTCACGGGAGGCGGTCCTCCCGAGAGGGAGCGACCCAGGTCTCATGGACGAGTCCGTCTCGGCGGATGACGCCAGAGATCATTGGACCGGGCCAACTCATACTTGGCCCGGTCCATCCCGTTATATCGGTGCTCAGGTGAACATCCTGTGACCGACACGCGACGTGGGGGCGAACTTCTGCTGCACGGTGTGTGCCGTGCCGCCCCGCCCCGCCCGCTCAGCCCCGTACGGTTGGTCCATGGAGAGCGACGCCAGCACCTCAACCCGGATCGCCGTCCTCATCGACTGCGACAACGTCTCACCCCGGCATGCGGGAGCGGTCCTCGAGGAGCTGGCCAAGTACGGCACGCCGACCGTCAAGCGGGCCTACGGCGACTGGACGACGAACCAGCTCTCCGGCTGGAAGACCGAGCTGCACCGGCATGCGATCCAGCCGGTGCAGCAGTTCGCCTACACGGTCGGCAAGAACTCGACCGACTCGGCCCTCATCATCGATGCGATGGACCTGCTCTGGCAGGGCAACGTCGAGGCGTTCGCGATCGTCTCGTCGGACTCGGACTTCACCCGCCTCGCCACGCGGCTTCGGGAGTCCGGGAAGAAGGTCTACGGACTCGGTCGGCGCCGGACCCCGGAGTCCCTCCGCCGGGCCGTCGACCAGTTCATCTTCCTCGAGGTGCTCCAGGAGCAGGTCGGTGGCGGGTCGTCCGACGATGGCGCGGGGGGATCGGGTTCGGACGCCCGGTCGTCGGCGGCGGAGACAGGAGCGGATGCCGGCCAGGACGAGTCGACCGGCATCAACCTCGAGAGCGCTCTGACCCGGGCGGTCAACGCGACGAGCGGTGACGACGGCTGGAGCCGGCTCGACTCGGTCGGACACCACCTCAGCCGGGCCCACGCGGACTTCGACCCGCGGGCTTTCGGGTACCAGCGGCTCGGGACGCTCGTGGCCGAGCAGCCCTATCTCGAGACCGAGACGCGGGGGTCGACGATGTATGTCCGCCTGAAGCAGAGCAGGACGGGCGGGTCCGGCGCGAAGCGGGCGGCGACGAAGCGGACCGCGAAGAAGGCTGCGACGACGAAGTCCGAGAAGACCGAGTCGACGAACGGAACCCCGAGAAAGACAGGGACGGCGAGGAAGTCCGGAACGAAGTCGATGCCGGCGAAGTAGGGCAGCGAGCGCGGGCCCAGGACCGCGATGCGCTAACGCGGCGGCATCCGCAGGGCGCCGTCGAGGCGGATGACCTCGCCGTTGAGCATGCCGTTGTCGATGATGTGCCGGGCGAGCGACGCATACTCTCTCGGCTGCCCGAGGCGAGCCGGGTGCGGGACCTGCTCCTCGAGAACCTTGCGGGCCTCTTCCGGCAGGCCGGCGAGCATCGGGGTCTCGAAGGTCCCCGGCGCGATGGTGACGACCCGGATCAGCTTGTCCGCGAGGTCCCGAGCCGCCGTCAGGGTGAGGCCGACGACGCCGGCCTTGCTCGACGCATACGCGGCCTGGCCGATCTGCCCGTCGAAGGCGGCGATCGAGGCGGTGTTGATGATGACTCCCCGGTCCCCGTCGACCGGCTCGTTCTCGAGCATGGCGGCCGCGGCGAGGCGCAGGACATTGAAGGTGCCGACGAGGTTGATGTCGACCACGCTCCGGAAGGCGTCGAGGTCGAGCGGGCCCTTGCGGCCGACGACCCGACCCGGGGTGGCGACTCCGGCGCAGTTGACCGCGATGCGCAGCTCACCGAGTCCGAGGGCGGTGTCGACCGCGGCCTGCACCTGCTCGCCGTCGCGCACGTCGGCGGGGGAGAAGACGACGCGATCACCCAGGCGCGCGGCAGCCTCTTCGCCCGGAGCGCCGGGGAGGTCGACGATGACGACGGCGGCCCCCTCGGCCGTGAGACGCTCGGCGGTCGCGCCCCCAAGTCCTGATGCTCCTCCGGTGACGAGCGCGACGGTGCGGTCGGTGATCTGCATGCGCCCAGGCTAACGGTCAACAGGAGCCGGCTCGACCTGTCCTGGGGCCGGGGACAGTGCGCCCGGACGAGATAGGCGCCGGACGGGTCAGGCGAGTAGGTGCCGGGAGATGACGAGGCGCTGGATCTGGTTGGTGCCCTCGAAGATCTGGGTGACCTTGGCCTCCCGCATGAAGCGTTCAACCGGGAAGTCCTGGGTGTAGCCGGCGCCGCCGAGCACCTGGACGGCATCCGTCGTGACCCGCATGGCCGTATCGGTGCAGACCAGCTTCGCCACCGCCGCCTCCTTGGAGAACGGTCGGCCGGCGTCGCGCAGGCGTGCGGCATGCAGGTACGTCGCGCGCGCCGAGGTCGTCGCCGCCTCGAGGTCCGCGAGCAGGAATGCCAGGCCCTGGTTCGCCGCGATGGGGCGACCGAACTGCTCACGCTCCTGCGCATACTTGGCGGCGACGTCGAGAGCCCCCTGCGCGAGTCCCGTTGCACCTGCAGCGATTCCGAGACGTCCGGAGTCCAGGGCGGAGAGTGCGATCGCCAAGCCCTGCCCCTCCTCGCCGATGCGCCGGTCGGCCGCGACAGGCACGTCGTCGAAGATCACCTCGCGGACGGTGTCGCAGTGCAGCCCCATCTTCCGCTCGGGCGCACCGAAGGACAGGCCTGGGGCGTCCGCCGGGACAATGAAGCACGAGAGTCCGCGCCCGCCGTCGTCGGAGGTCCGGGCAAAGGTCGTGTAGAAGTCGGCGTGCCCGGCATGGCTGATCCACGCCTTGCGGCCCTTGATGACGTAGGTGTCGCCGTCGCGGGTGGCCCGGGTCGTCATCGACGCCACGTCCGATCCCGCGAGCGGCTCGGAGAGGCAGTATGCGCCGAGCAGGTCTCCCGAGAGCATCCCCGGGAGCAGGCGCTCCTTCTGCTCCTCGGTGCCGTACGTGAACACGGGGTAGCACGTGAGGCCGTGCACCGAGACCCCCACGGCCACCGACATCCACGCGTGGGCAATCTCCTCGAGCACCTGGAGGTAGACCTCGTACGGCTGCTCCCCGCCGCCGAAGGCCTCCGGGTAGGGCAGCGAGAGGAGTCCGGCCTGGCCGAGGGTGGCGAACACCTCGCGGGGGAAGACGTCGTCGGCGCTGCCCGGGTCGGCGGCGAGGGCCTCGGGGGCGGCCGCCCGCTCGGCCTCGTCGACCCTGGGCCGCAGCTCCTTGTCCGCGATCTCGCGGGTCAGGGCGATGAGGTCCTGACCGACCTCGGTGGGCATCAGCCTCGTTGCTGGCATGTCCCGATGGTATGCCGTCGCCCGACAGGCGCAGCCGCGCTCACCGACCTATCCTGCTGGGTATGCACGAGCTGACCGTGCGGGAGGCCCGTCGCCTCGCGGTGATGGCCCAGCTGCTCGATGCTCCCCGGCTCGACGACCCGCTCGAGGTCATTCGGCATCTCGGCACCCTGCAGATCGACCTCACCCGTCGCGTGGCACCGAGCCCGGACCTCGTCCTGTGGAGCCGGCTGGGGCGCGCCTACCGACCCTCGGACCTGGATGCGCTGCTGGACTCCGGTCGCGTCGTCGAGCTCCAGGGGCACTACCGGCCGGTCGAGGACATCGCGCTCTATCGGGCCGAGATGGCGCAGTGGTCGCAGCGTGCGCACGAGCTCTATGTCCAGTGGGTCGCCACCAACGACGCCTGCCGCCGGGACATCCTCGAGATCCTGCGCTCGGATGGGCCGCTCCCAGCCACCGCGTTGCCCGACACGTGTGTGGAGGACTGGAGATCCACCGGGTGGACCAACACCAAGAACGTCCAGCGGATGCTCGACTTCATGGAGGCCCGGGGCGAGGTCGCAGTGGTCTCGCGCGAGGGTGGGGCACGCCAGTGGGATCTCGCTGAGCGCGTGTGGCCCGATGAGACGGTCGTGCCCGCGGACGAGGCGGAGGCTGAGCGGGACCGCCGGAGATTGGCCAGCCTCGGGATCGCCCGACCGGCAGGCCCCCAGTGTCCCGCGGAGTCGATCGACGTCGGCGACGCGGGGGAGGAGGCGACGATCGAGGTTGTCCGCGGCGCCTGGCGCGTCGATCCGGACCTGCTGAGCCGGTTGCGCAGCGACGGCTTCCACGGCCGGGTCGCCCTGCTCTCACCGATCGACCGGCTCATCTTCGACCGACGCCGGATGGTCGAGATCTTCGGGTTCGACTACCGCCTCGAGATGTACATCCCGGCGGCGAAGCGGAAGTGGGGCTACTACGCCCTGCCGATCCTCGACGGTGACAGGTTGGTCGGGAAGGTCGACTCGACGGCCGACCATGACGCCGGGCTGCTACGGGTCCATGCCGTGCATGAGGACGAGCCCTTCAGCGCCACGCGAAGAGATGCAGTTGCGCGGGAGATCCGCTCGCTCGCAGGGATGCTCGGACTCACGCCGGATACGCACTGACCTCGGTCGCCTTGACCGTCGCCCAGAGGGCTGCGCCGGTGTGGAGCCGCAGCTCGGCCACCGAGGTCGTCGTCACCTCGGCGACGAGCGGGTGCCCGTCCGAGGTCGTGAGGCGCACCCTCGCAAGCTGGCCGAGGACCTCGACCGAGGCCACGGTGCACCGGAACGCATTTCGGGGGGACCCCACCGGCAGCTCGGGGTAGAGCGAGACAGCAGCAGGGGCGAAGGCGACCCAGCACGACCCGCGTGACTCCACTCCGCTCGTCATGACCGGCCCGATCACTGTGGAGACGGTCGCGTCGTCGACGGTCTGCCCCTGGTAGAGGTTCAGGCCGACGATGTGGGCGACGTAGGGGTCCCGCGGCCGGGCGATGACCTCCTCCGGCGGCCCCTCCTGGGCGATCCGCCCCTGATCGATGAACACGAGCCGGTCGGCGAGCGTCAACGCGTCGAGTGGGTCGTGCGTGACGAGCAGGGTGACCCCCGGGAAGGCGGCGAGTCGTCGCCCGAGCACCGCGCGCACCTCGGCACGGGTGGCTGGATCCAGCGCGGAGAGCGGCTCGTCGAGGAGCAGGACGTCCGGATCCGTCGCGAGCGCCCTCGCGAGAGCAGCCCGCTGGCTCTGACCCTGCGACAGCTCGCGCGGACGTCGCGCGGCGAGCTCGCCGATGCCGAGGGCGACCAGCTCGGACCGGGCGCGGGCGTGGGCAGGTGCGCGTCGCATACCTCTGCTGCGGGGACCGAAGGCGACGTTGTCAAGCGTCGTCAGGTGCGGGAAGAGGAGGTGCTGCGCCGCGACCAGCCCGGTGCTCCGCTCCTGCGGTGGCACGGACGTATGCGCGTCCGCCCAGGTGCGCCCGCCCACCCTGACGTGGCCACCGGTCAGCGGCACGAGTCCGGCGATGGCGTCGATGGTCGTCGTCTTGCCAGAGGCGTTGGGACCCAGGAGCGCGACGACGGACCCGGCCTCGGCGTGCACCGCGAGGTCGACCTCGAAGTCGCCTCGGCGTGCCCGGATGTGCGCCTCGAGAGTCATCCCATCCACCGTCCGCGGAGGAGACCGAGGACCGCGATCGAGACGGCGAGCATCGCGATGGAGAGGGCGATGGCGGCCTGCGGGTCGGACTGGAGGGCGACGTAGACCGCCAGGGGCGCGGTCTGCGTCCGGCCGGTGAGGTTGCCCGCGAAGGTGATCGTCGCGCCGAACTCACCCAGGGCACGGGCCCAGGCCAGGGCCGCGCCGGCGGCGATCCCCGGCGCCGCGAGGGGGAGGCCGACGCGGAGGAAGACGCGGGTCGGGGACGCGCCGAGCGTGGCTGCTACGTGGTCGAAGCGCGGGTCGACGGAGCGCATCGCACCCTCGACGGCGAGGACGTAGAACGGCAGCGAGACGAAGAGCTGCGCGAGGACCACCGCCAGCGGGGTGAACGGAATCCGCAGGCCGAGCGCATCGAACACCGGAGCGCCGACGAGACCGTTCCTTCCGTATGCGAGGAGGAGGGCGACTCCTCCCACCACCGGCGGCAGGACGACGGGCACGGTGAGCAGCGCTCGCATCCACGTGGCGAGGCGTCCGGTCGCGCGGGAGAGCAGCCAGGCCAGCGGCGTGCCGAGAAGCATCGCCAGTCCCAGGGTGATGAGGGTCGTGATGAGCGACAGCCGGATGGCAGGCCAGACGACCGGGGCGCGGAGATGGGTGAGCAGGCCGGGCCAGTCGGTGCGCGCGATGAGCCCCAGCAGCGGGAGGACGACCAGGGCCATGCCGAGGGTGGCGAGTGTGAGCAGCGGGGCGCGGCTGCCGGCGAGGCGTCGGCGGAATGCCGGTACTCCGTCCCGCTGTCGTGACTGTGCTGCGTCGGTCATCATGTGGTCGCTTTCGAGGTCGCTGGTCGTGCTTGCTCGTGTCTGTTCGGTTGACGGGGCTGTCGTGGGGCGTCAGGGTGCGGCGAAACCGGCGGCTTCGAGGGCAGCCCGCCCGTCCGGCCCGGTGATGAGGTCGACGAAGCCGATGGTGTGCGGCTCGGCGTTGAACCAGACGAGTGGGTACGTGAGCGAGACGTTGTGCTCGGTCGGGATGGTCACCCCGTCTACCGCCGTGGAGGTCACGACGTCCGACCGGTAGACGAGCGCGGCGTCGGCCTCGCCGAGGCTCACCTTGGCCAGGGTGGCCTTGACGTCGATCTCGCGGGACACCGGCGTGGGAGTCAGGCCGGCGGCGCGGAACGCCTCGTCCGCCGCTGCCCCGCATGGCGCGGTCTGGACGCAGAGCACGGTGTCGAGGTCGGTGCGGGTGAAGTCCTCGAGCCCAGTGATCCCCCGTGGGTTGCCGAGTTCGACCGCGATCTCGAGCTCGTTGGAGGCGATCGTGGTCTCCCCGCCGCCCCGCGCATACCTCTCGGGCAGGAGGGCCAGGGCGTCCGTCCCTGCGCTGGCGAAGAGGTCTGCCTGGACTCCTTCGGCGACCTGCTGGGCCAGCGTCGTGCTCGAGCCGAAGCTGAGGTCGATCCGCACCTGTGGGTAGAGCGACTCGTACTGCGTCGCGAGCTCGGTGAACGCCTCGGTCAGTGAGGCTGGGGCGAGGACGGTGAGGGTGGTCGGCTCGGAGTCCGTGTCGCGCGTTCCGGCCGCAGGGCCACCTGGTTCGGCCAGCGCACCGGAGCCCTCGGGCGCGTCCGTCCCACTGGTGGAACAGCCGACGAGTCCGAGCACACTGCAGAGGCCGATCACGCCGAGTGCGAGGGCTCTCACGGGACACCGACGATGACGTTCGTGGCCTTGATGGAGGCGATCGCGACGCTCCCGACCTCGAGGCCGAGCTCGTCGACCGCCTCCCTGGACATGAGGGAGACGACGCGGAACGGGCCGCACTGCATCTCGACCTGGGCCATGACCGTGTCCTTGACGACGCGGGTGACGAGCCCACGCATCCGGTTGCGGGCGGACTCGTCCGTCACCGGTCCGGCCGGTGCGGGGTGCGCCAGCTCCTGGGCGATGGCAGCGACGTCGGCACCATCGGCCACGAGACGTCCGGCCTCGTCCTTGGTGGCAGGCAGGCGGCCGGAGTCGACCATCCGTCGCACGGTGTCGTCGGAGACGCCGAGGAGCCGTGCGGCTTCAGAGATCCGCAACTGCGTCATAGAAGTGACGTTACCACCGCACATGCGGTGACAGAGAGAGTTCGGCTGCCACCTCAGGGATGCGCTAGCAGGTCCCCGCCCGAGCTAGCCGGGCGTACCACAACGTTCCTATTGTCACGTTGTGGTACACCCCCGGCAGCCCGCCTCACCGTGCGGCAGAGCAGTGTGTGGCAAAGGTGCTGCCATGACGGCACATTTCTCACGCGTAGGGCAGACCGGCGTCATCGGCGTACCACAACGTTCCTATTGTCACGTTGTGGTACGGGGGCGGCGGGCCGTTGTGAGCCGGAAGAGGTCAGACGTCGCCGACCCAGAAGCCCCGGTTGCCGCCGAACCAGTCGCTGGTGTGCGTCCACCCACGGTCCCAGCCCTGCCGTGCGCCGAGATAGGACCCGACGACGGCAGCACCGAGGTCGTCGAGCTCGGGCACCACGACACGACCATCGACGCGTCGCGCCATCTGCTCGACGAAGCGCGCCAGCCCGGGATCCTCGCCGAGCCGGAAGAACGTCGCCTGCGCGCCGAGGCGCCGGGCCGCGTCGAGCTCCTCGACCGTCTTGGCGATCGTGAGCGGGTGCGGCGGGTAGTCGAACCACACCTGCCCGTCGGGCAGCAGGTGCGCGGTCGGCTCGCCATCGGTGACGATGAGGAGGACCGGCTGGTCCCCGGAGTGCTTGCGGAAGTGCCGGTTCGCGAGCAGCAGCCCGTGGTGGAGGTTCGTCCCCTTGTCCCACAGGGCATCGAGACCGGTGAGCTCCTCGATGTCCATCGTCCGCGCGTAGCGCCCGAAGGCGATCATCGTCAGGTGGTCGCCGCGGAACCGGGTCCCGACGAGGTGGTGCAGCGCCAGAGCCGTCCGCTTCATCGGCACCCACCGGCCGTCCATCGCCATCGAGAACGACGTGTCGACGAGCAGGGCTACCGCTGAGCGGGTCCGCGCCTCGGTCTCGGTCACCTCGATGTCACGCACGTCCAGCCGTATGCCCTGGCTGGGATCGCCTCCCTCGCTCACCGTGCGCGTCACGGCGTTGGTGACGGTCCGGGTGACGTCCCACGGCTCGGTGTCACCGAACTGCCACTCGCGGGAGGCGCCACTGCGTTCGCCTGCGGCGCCGGCGAGGCGGGCGTCCCGCTGGCCCTGACGCGCGGAGAGGCGGGTGGTGGCGTCCTTGAGGAGCTCCTTGCCGAGGCGGCGCATCGCCTTGGGGGAGAGGCGCAACGAGCCGTCGGAGTCGCGGCGCAGGTAGCCGCTCTCGCGCAGCGCCTTCTCGAGCTCGGCGAGGGTGCGCGCCTCGACCGCTGCGTCGTCGCCCAGGTGCCGGCTCAGCGCGTCGAGGTCGATGTCGTCGAGGCGTGCCCCCGGGTAGGCCTGGGACAGCTGCTCAGCGAGCGCGTCGAGGTCAGCGACGTCCTGCAGGACGCCGGTCCCGTCCCCGAGGCCGAGTCCCTGGCCCTGACCGAATCGCTCTGAGCCGTCCCAGTCCTCACCGGGACGCAACGCCTGCAGGTGGGAGCCGAGACGGGCAAGTGAATCCGCGAGCTGCGGCGAGCCGAAGGCCTGCGCGGAGAGCTCCATGAGCTCGCGGCGCTGCTCCTCGGTCATCGAGTTGAGCATCCGTTGCGCCGCAGCCGAGCGCCTGGCGAGGGAGTCGATGAGCTCCTCGACGGACTGAGGGTTCTCGGGGAAGTGCTCGCCGTGCTTGGCCATGAAGTCTGCGAAGTCGGCCTCGGTGTCCTCGCCCCGAGCGTGCTTGTCGAGGAGGGAGTTGAGGTCGTCGAGCATCTCCTGGATGCGCTGCCGGTCCTCATCGGTGGCGTTCTCGAGGGCCTGCTTCATCCCGGCGAACTGCTGGTCGAGCATCTCCCGGCCGAGGAGGTCCTTGATCTGCTCGAAGGTCTCCCGGGCTTCGCTGGACTGCCAGTCGTAGTCCGCGAGCTCGATCACCGCCGCCGCAGGGGACGGGGGCAGGGCATCGAGGCGGGTCTCCCTGAAGGCCCGGTCGGCGTCGTCCATGGTGATGTCCCGGGCCAGCTGTCCGCGCTCCTGGAGCACGGCCTTGTCGAGGAGCTCACGGATCTCGTCGAGCGTGCGTCCCAGGGAGTGCTGGCTCAGCAGGTCGCGGCGCTTCTGCGCGACCCTGCGGGCCAGCTCGTCCAGACCGACCCGGTCCCGGCTGCCGCGGCGGAGGAACTCACGCATCGCCCGCTCGGGTGAGGCGCCTGCCATGACGTCCTCGCCGATCGCATCCAGCGCCTCGGCCAGATCGACCGGTGGGGCGAGCGGGTCGGGCCCACCCGCATACCGGCTGTAGCGGGAGCGTCGGGAGGGACGGGACGGACTCACGGCACCCTCACCCGTAGACCGTCCGGGCGCCGTCGGACTCCTTGGCGATCTTGCGCGCGAGATAGAGACCCTCGAGGGCGAGCTCGACCGCGCTGGCCTGCTCGCCGACCGACCGCGCGCCCAGCCGCTCACAGACCTCGTCGTAGAGCGTGCGGCCGTCGGCGCCTGCTCTCAGCTCGGGCAGCTCACCGAGCAGCTCCGCGGCGGTCACCTGCTCGCCGGTGACGATGAGGAGCCCGCCGTCGAGCGCCTCGACGAGCGGCGCGAAGTCGATCCCGCGGAAGTGCTCGCGCACGGTCTCGGCGGTCGCAGTCCGCAGCAGGTGCTGGAGGATGGCCTGCTCCCGACCCTCCTCGCCGGCCTCGAACTCGACCTTCCCGCCGAGCACGTCGACCGCCGTCTCGAGGTCGACGACCCGCGCCACGGCGTCGGACTCACCGCGGACCGTGGCGCGGTGCAGCGCGGACGCCGCCACCGTCTCGGCCCCGGCGATGGAGAACCGCGCCGAGACGCCCGAGCGCTGGTCGACGGCGCTGGAGTCGCGCAGACCTCGGGTGAAGCGGGCGAGGATCTCGATGAGTACGTCCGGCACGGTCGCGACGAGGTGGGCCTCCTGGCGCACCACCGCGACCTCGTCGACGAGCTCGACGGGGTAGTGGGTGCGGATCTCGGCGCCAAAACGGTCCTTGAGCGGGGTGATGATCCGCCCGCGGTTCGTGTAGTCCTCGGGGTTCGCCGACGCGACGACCAGCACGTCGAGCGGCAGCCGCAGCACGTAGCCGCGGATCTGGATGTCGCGCTCCTCCATCACGTTGAGCATCGCGACCTGGATGCGCTCGGCGAGGTCGGGGAGCTCGTTGATCGCGATGATGCCGCGGTGGCTGCGGGGGATGAGTCCGAAGTGGATCGTCTCGGGGTCACCGAGGCGCCGGCCCTCCGCGACGCGCATCGGGTCGACGTCGCCGATGAGGTCGCCGACCGAGGTGTCCGGGGTGGCGAGCTTCTCGGCGTACCTCTCGGTGCGGTGCCGCCACGCGACCGGCAGGTTGTCGCCATCGCGTTGCGCCCGGCGCTTGGACTCGGAGGTGATCGGCTCGTAGGGGTGCTCGCCGAGCTCGGAGTCCTCGATGACCGGCGACCACTCGTCGAGGAGACCCACGAGGCTGCGCAGCAGGCGGGTCTTGCCCTGCCCGCGCTCGCCGAGGAGGACGACGTCGTGCCCGGCGAGCAGCGCCCGCTCGAGCTGGGGGATGACGGTCGAGCCGAATCCGTGCAGCCCTGACCAGGGGTCATCGCCCGCGGCCAGCTTGGCCAGCAGGTTGTCGCGGATCTCCTCGCGCAGCGACTTCTGCACATCGCCGCTCGCGCGCAGCTCCCCGACCGTCCGGATGCTCGGTGCCTGACTCACTCCCTCACGCTAAGCGTTGCGCCTGACACATTCCAGAGCCCAGCCGGTAGACGGACCGCGCGAGTGGGGCGTCGTAGGGAAGGTGGGTGCTGCCATGACGACAGCCATCGTCCCCACGGGAGTGGGGCGTCCTCGTGGGGAAGGTGGGTGCTGCCATGACGACACCAGGCTTCCCCACGAGATGAGGAGCGCTGGTTCGCGTGAGCGGAACACGTCACCCGGCCCGGGGGAGAGGCGAGTAGAAGGGAGAGCATGGCGACGCATACCCCCGCTCCTGTGCAGAGCAATCCCGAGATCGGCGCACGCATCGTCACGGGCGAGGTGACGACGAACTACCACGACCTCGGTGACGGGCCGCCCTTGCTGCTGCTCCACGGGTCCGGTCCTGGGGTGAGCGCGTGGGCGAACTGGCGCCTGCCGATGCCCTACCTCACCGAGCACCACCGCGTCATCGCCCCCGACCTCGCCGGCTTCGGCTACTCGCAGGTGCCCGGCGGCTGGGAGTACTCACGGGCGACCTGGCTGCAGCAGATCGTCGACCTCCTCGATGCCCTGGGCCTGGAGCGGGTCTGCGTCGTGGGCAACTCCTTCGGTGGCTCGATGGCGCTCGCGCTCGCGATCTCGCACCCGGAGCGGGTCGACCGGCTCGTGCTCATGGGATCGGTGGGTGTGCCGTTCGAGATCACCGAGGGTCTCGATGCGGTGTGGGGGTACGAGCCGTCCCTGGAGACGATGGGGCACCTCATCCGGGACGTCTTCGCCTATGACGGATCGCTCGCCACCGACGACCTGGTCCGGATGCGCTACGAGGCGAGCCTGCGGCCCGGTGCGCAGGAGGCGTTCTCCGCAATGTTCCCCGCTCCGCGGCAGCGCTGGGTGGACGCGATGGCCCACGACGAGAGCGACCTGCGGGCGATCCCGCACCCGACGCTGCTCATCCACGGTCGCGACGACAAGGTCATCCCGCTGTCGACCACGCTGACCCTGCTGCAGTGGATCGAGGACTCCCAGGCCCACATCTTCGGCCGGTGCGGGCACTGGACGCAGATCGAGCACACCGAGGCGTTCTCGAAGCTGGTCGTGGACTTCCTCGCCTGAAGCGGGGTGCGTGTGACGAAGGAGCCGTGATAGCGACTCTTTCGTCACACGTCGTCACTCCACCGGACCGCAACCCATCGGACTGACCGATCCCCGACCTTCGAGGCGCCTAGATGGGGCCGAGCTCGGGACGCTTCGGCTGCAGCGTGTCGCCGGAGGAGACACCGCGAAGGCGACGCTGCACCCAGGGGGCCGCGTGGGTGCGCGCCCAGACGGCGTGCTCGCGCAGCTCCTGGCGCCGGCCGGCCCGGTTCTGCTTCGGCAGCGGAAGGCGCCAGTCGGGGTCGGTCTCGGGGAGCCCGAGCGCGAGCAGCGCCGCCTGGGCGATCCGTTCGTGTCCGAGCGAGGACGGGTGGATCCGGTCCTCGCCCCACATCCGCCAGTCCTGGGTCGCGCGCAGGCCCCAGAGGTTGATGATGTAGCACCCGTGGTTCTGCGCGATGGTGAACATGTTCGCCGTGTGGATCGCGTTCCGGGGCCGCAGAGTGCGGAACACGCCCGCTTCACGAGGATCGGTCGGGGTGCAGAGGAGCACGTCGGCTCCCGACGCACGGATCTTGGCGACCGCGGCATCGAACCGCTCGGCGAGGGCGTCGAGGTCGACCGAGGGCCGCAGGATGTCGTTGCCGCCGCCGACGAGCGAGACCAGATCGGGCTGCAGGGACAGAGCCCGCTCGAGCTGGGGCCCGACGATGTCGGCGGTCTTGCGACCCCGGACGGCGAGGTTCGCATACCGGAACTCGCGGCCGTGCTCGGCGGCGTGGCGGTCGAGGAACTCGGCGAGGCGGTCGGCCCAACCGCGAAACCGCGTGGGGTCGTTCGGGTCCGGGTCGACCATGCCCTCGGTGAACGAGTCACCGATCGCGACATAGCGCTCCCAGACGGGGACCTGCGCGGGCGGAACGGTCATGGCAGTCTCCAGTCGATGGCGTCGGCGCCAAGACGCACGAGGTGGTCGTTGGCGCGGCTGAACGGGCGCGATCCGAAGAAGCCGGATCGGGCCGAGAGGGGCGAGGGGTGGGCCGACTCGATGCACGGGACTCCCGGCAACCGGCCGGCGAGGTTGCGGGCGTCCCGTCCCCAGAGGATCGCCACGAGTGGGCCGCCGCGGGCAGCGAGGGCGTCGATCGCGGCGGCGGTGATGTCCTCCCAGCCCCTGCCGCGGTGGCTCGCGGGCTGGCCCGGGCCGACGGTGAGGACCCGGTTCAACAGCAGCACGCCGTGCCGGGTCCACGGAGTGAGGTCACCGGTGCTGGGGCGCGGGAGCCCGAGGTCGTCGGTCAGCTCGGTGAAGATGTTGACGAGGCTCCGGGGAAGGGGCTGGACGTCCGGCGCGACCGCGAACGACAGCCCGATGGGGTGCCCGGGCGTCGGATAGGGGTCCTGGCCGACGATGAGGACGCGCACCTCGTCGAGGGGCTGCTCGAACGCCCGGAGCACGTGCTGCCCCGCCGGCAGGTAGCCGCGGCCCGCCGCCACCTCGCCCCGAAGGAACTCGCCGAGCGAGCGCAGGGTCCCGGCGTGCGGTTCGAGTGCGGGTACCCACGAGGGGTGGACGAGCTCCTCGAGGGGTCGCACTGGCATGTTGTCCAAAATACCTGCGCCGGAGCAGTGCTCCCGCCCGACCCGTGAGCGCCGAGGTCGGTGCTCGAGGCGCTGCAGGCAGGATGTGCTCCATGAGCTACGACGTCGCACGGATCAGGTCGCACTTCCCCGCGCTCCTCGAGGGAGCCGCCCACTTCGACGGCCCCGGCGGCACCCAGACCCCTGACCTCGTTGCCCAGGCTGTGGCGCAGACCCTCGTCTCGGCCGTCGCCAACCGTGGGCTCGTCACCGCGGCCGAGCGGCGTGCCGAGCAGATCGTCGCCGACTGCCGGCTCGCGCTCGGCGACCTCCTCGGCGCCGACCCGCGAGCGATCGTCTTCGGCCGGAGCGCCACGCAGCTGACCTACGACTTCGCCCGGGCGCTCGCCAAGACCTGGGGTCCCGGGGACGAGGTCGTCGTCAGCAGGCTCGACCACGACAGCAACGTCCGGCCGTGGGTCCAGGTCGCCGAGGCCGCCGGCGCCACCGTCCGCTGGGCCGACTTCGACCCCGGGACCGGCGCCCAGACCGAGGAGCACTTCGCTCCGCACATCGGCGAGAAGACGCGCCTCGTGGCGATGACCGCCGCGTCCAACCTCATCGGCACCCGCCCACCTGTCGTCCAGGTGAAGAAGCTCGCGCACGACGTCGGCGCCCTGCTGTGGGTGGACGGGGTCCACGCGACCGCGCACGACTCGGTCGACGTGACGGGCCTCGGCGTCGACTTCTGGACGTGCTCGCCCTACAAGCTCATGGGTCCGCACTGCGGCGTCGTGGCGGCCCGCTCGCCGGAGCTGCTCGAGTCTCTCCACCCCGACAAGCTCCTGCCGTCGACCGACGAGGTCCCCGAGCGCTTCGAGCTGGGCACGCTGCCCTACGAGCTGATGGCCGGCACGACCGCCGCGGTCGAGTTCCTCGCCGGTCTCGACGACGAGGCGACCGGCACCCGGCGCGAGCGCATCCTCACCTCGTATGCGTCGCTCGCCGGGCACGAGGACGCCCTCCTGGAGCGGCTCGAGACGGGGCTGCGCTCGCTCCCGGGCGTCCGGGTCTATTCCAATGCCGAGCGGCGCACCCCGACGCTCCTCTTCACCGTCGACGGCCTGGACTCGCAGGACGTGCGAGTCGCCTTGGCGGAGAAGGGAGTCAACGCACCCGCGTCGCACTTCTACGCCCTCGAGTGCTCCCGGCATCTCGGCCTCGGCGACGCCGGTGGGCTTCGGGTCGGTCTCGCGCCGTACTCGAACGATGAGGATGTCGACCGACTGCTCGACGGGCTCGGGAGCGTGACGAGTTGACCGGCGACAATGGGTTGATGCGCTGGCGCACGATCCTCTTCGACCTCGACGGCACCCTCGCCGACACGATTCCGCTCATCATCGCCTCGTACCAACACGCCTTCCGTGAGGTCCTGCGCGAGGAAGTCAGCGAAGACACCGCCCGCAGCTGGATCGGGCGGTCCCTGCTCGAGGCGCTCCTGGAGGTCTCCCCTGAGCACGGACATGAGCTGGACCGGGTCTACCGGGAGTGGAACCTCGCCAACACCGAGCGCCTCATCCGCTCCTACGACGGCATCCCTGAGCTCGTGTCCGACCTCGACGCGGCGGGTGCTCGCTGCGCCATCGTCACGAGCAAGCGCCGGGGAACCGCAGGTCTCGCCCTGCAGCACGTCGGGCTGAGTGGCCACATCGAGGTGGCCGCCGCCCTCGAGGACACGACCGCGCACAAGCCGGATCCCGCACCGCTGCTGCACGGCGCGAACGTCCTCGACGCCGACCCCACGACCTGTGTGTATGTCGGGGACGCCACCGTGGACATCCTCGCCGCCCGTGCGGCCGGGATGGCAACGGTCGCCGTCACCTGGGGCGCGGGCTCGGAAGCGGACCTGGCCGCACTCGATCCCGACCACCTGTGCCGGAGCGTCTCCGAGTTGCGGGACGTGCTGCTCCCGAGCTGATTGCAGGCGAGCGCGGGCCGGTGCTGCGCGCGCGTTGGGGCACCCCTTGCTGACGACGTGGACGTGTGGGAGCGCATCCGTGCGCTGTTTCGCTCGTTCGAGCACCCATTGGTGTCGACGTTGCCGTGTGGGAGCGCGTCCGTGCGCTGATCCGCACCGTCACGCATCCGCTGACGCCGGCCCTAATCTGCAACGGATGGGTCATGTGTGGCGTGATGGGCCACATGTGACGAATGGGATCAGAGACGCCCGCCGCCACTCCCGGCGGAACTTACAACGCTGTAGTTCATGCTGTTATCGTTTCGAGAGGCGCCTGGAAATCGGCTCCGGCCCGCCGGCAGCCAGCCGCCCTCAGAGCCCGACCAGCGACCGCAAGCACCACCGCCAACTGCCGACGACCGAGGAACGGATGAAGGATCACGCCGTGGAGAACGCCCCAGCGCAAGGTGCATTCGTCAGCACCAGCCTCAGCGAGCGGGACCAGGCGATCCTCCAGTTCGAACGCCAGTGGTGGAAGTACGCCGGCGCCAAGGAGGCGGCCATCAAGGAGCTCTTCGACATGAGCGCCACCCGGTACTACCAGGTGCTCAACGCGCTCATCGACAACCCCGAGGCGCTCGCGGCCGACCCCATGCTCATCAAGCGCCTGCGCCGCCTTCGCTCGCAGCGGCAGCGCACCCGACAGGCCCGCCGGCTCGGCGTCAACGTCTGACGTCAACGTCTGACGGTCACCAAGTACCCATCACGGAGATAACCGTCGCTGATGATCTGGCCGCCGCCGGATCGTCGTGGCCGCCTGACCGTCCGCTGCGTCGGCGTGTGAAGGTCCCAATCCCTGAGCGTTCCCATCCCGCGGACCGGTGCCCTCCAGCAGCACGTGCGGCATGATGGACCGATGGCTCAGATGGACTGGTCCACGCGTGAGGGCCTGGCGGCGATCGCAGAGCACCTCGGCTCTCACATCGAGGGCTACCGGACTCCTGCCGCCTTCGCCGTCGGCATCACCCCGGCGAGCAGCTCGGCCGAGATCGAGTTCCCGCACATCCAGGTCACGCAGGGCCGACCCAGTGTCGGCGCCGCGGTGCTCGCGACCGTCCTGCAACACAGTCACGGCACCAGCACCTACGACCTGAGCCTGTCCGAGCTGAACGCCGCGATAGAAGCACTCACCCCCGCGACGGCGTGCACCGAGATCCCGCACCCGAACCTGGCCGCCTGGCGCGAGATCAAGGCGGAGGCGGAGTCGAACCCGGCCCGCTCGATGGTCGCGGTCTTCGTCGACGACTTCTCCGACCCCGTCGACTCCAACGCGGACGCCACGCTGCGCGCCCAGCTCCAGGGCCACCGGCCGGTCACCTGATGCTGGACCTCGTCCCCGGCGCGCACAACGACGTCACAGACGTCGAGGGGGTATGCGTCGGTCACCACACCATGACCGCGGACGGAGCGCTCACGGGCGTGACGGTCGTCGTGCCGCCGCCCGGTACCTGCGCCGGGGTCGACGTCCGGGGTGCCGCACCCGGGACCCGGGAGACCGACCTGCTCGACCCGCGCAACGCGGTGGGCACGGTCGACGCCGTCGTCCTCACCGGCGGCAGCGCCTACGGCCTGCGTGCCGCCGGCGGGGTGATGGACACCCTCGAGCAGGAAGGTCGGGGCTGGCCCGTCCCGGGTGGAGTCGTGCCGATCGTGCCCGCTGCGGTGATCTTCGACCTGGGCCGCGGGGACTTCTCGCAGCGGCCCGGTCCCCAGGACGGATCGCTGGCCTACGCCGCGCGCAGCACCGACCCGGTGCCGCTCGGCTCGGTCGGGGCGGGTACCGGCGCGGTCGCCGGTGGGCTGCGCGGGGGAGTCGGGTCGGCCAGTGCGGTGCTTCCCTCGGGAGCGACGGTCGCAGCCCTCGTCGTCGTCAACTCGGCCGGCTCGGTCGTCGACCTCCGCTCAGGGGAGCTGCTCGCAGCGGGTCTCGCCGACACCGCCGACGCCCTCCCGAGAGGCGCGGTGGGGCGGGAGCGGCTCGACGCATACCTGGAGCTGCAGCGGGAGCGGCGAGCCGCGCTGGAGCTCGGGACGGCGACCACGATCGGCGTCGTCGTGACGGACTACGCCCTCAGCAAGGCCCTGTGCGGGCGGCTGGCTGCGATCGGCCACGACGGCCTCGCCCGGGCGATCGACCCCGTGCACACGATGTTCGACGGCGACACCCTCTTCGGCCTGGCGACGGGGGCGAAGGGTGAGCCGACGCCGGCACAGTCCTTCGACCTGTTCGACGCCGCGGCGAGCTGTGTCGCGCGAGCGGTCGCGCGCGCCATCACGGCTGCCGCGCCGGGAGGGCCGGCGCCGACCTACACCGAGATGCTGCTGCGCCCGGGGACCAGCTGATCCGCGGAGCCCTCGCCGAGGTCTCGAACCACATTCTCCAGAGGCCCGATACTCCACAGAGAGGCCGCGGGTCAGGGCTCGGGGAACTCCACCGGCCAGCCTTTTGCCGCCAGCTTGTCCCGCACCCGGATCATGTCCTCCTCGGACGCCTCCTCATGGGTGAGATCGGAGATGGCAGCGGCGATGTCCTCGGGTCCGGCGGGGGAGATCCCCGAGCGGCGCAGGGCACGAGCGACCCGCTTGACCTCGCCCCGGGTGAGTCGTCGGTGCAGCAGCGCCAGAAGGGGCACGTAGTCATGGGCGGGCACGCCCTGCGGGTACCCGTCCCGCAGCCAGGCCACGATCCGACCGAGGTAGCTGCCCTCCTCGGTGCCGTCGTCCTCGTCGGTCGTCGATGTGTCGAAGGACGCGAGCGGCCACCCGCCGACGACGAGCCGGCCGGCCACGCGGCGCATCTCGAGCGCGCTCGGCTCCGGCATTCTGGAAGCGCCCGCGGCCGACCTGGGGTCGATGAGCCCCTCTGCCACGAGCTCGAGCATGGTCGCCATCGTCTGGCGACTCCCGCACTCGCTCTTCAGGACGCTGATCAGGGCGGGCAGGTCCTCGCTCGGCACGCCGGCCGGGTATGCCTCGCGCACCCAGCCGGTCACGGCACCGTGGGTCGCGGTGCGGGAGTCAGGCTCGCCATCCCTCATGCTTGCTCTCCTCCTGCTCTGCTGCTGCTTCTGACTGTCTGTGTCGCCACCGGCTCTGTTGTCACTGTCCTGGGGGCAGAGCCCCTGCTGTCACAGGCTCTGGGGGTGACTGTCTCACCTGTGCGTGTCTCACTTGTCGACGATCGTCGGGAAGGCGGAGTCGAAGCTGACCACCTTGCCGAATCCGGACGCGGCGATGAGGGCGATTCCGAGGGTGACGCCAGCGACGATGACGACGATGAGCAGGGCCGCCACGGTGTTGCCGAGGAGCGTGGTCCGGATCTGCTCCTTCCCCTTGGCATCCACGACGACCGTCGCCCCCGTCATGCGGGCACGCATGGCCAGGGCGTAGATGATGGGCAGTCCCGCGCCGAAGGCCAGGGACGTGTAGAGGACGTTCCACCCGCCGGAGAGGGCCTGGGTGATCGTGTTCATCGGGTGCCTCCAGGGGTGAGGTTCTCCTCGGGAAGGTGCGGCTCGACCGGCGCGTTATCGATCATCTGCTTCAGGACCGCCGCGTCCTTGTCGAGCAGGTCGGTCGGCTCGTCCCACTCTGCGTTGACGTTGTGTGCCCCGACGTGACCCTGGCGACTGCGGACGTACATCCACAGGGAGGCCGCGGTGAGGATCGCGAAGACGACGAGCGCACCCGCTGTGTATCCCAGCGCGTGGCCGAGCCAGAACGTGAGGGCGCCGATGAGAGCGGCGATGGGGAAGGTCGTCGCCCAGGCCGTGACCATGCGGCCGGCGGTGTGCCAGCGCACGTTGGTGCCTCGCCCCAGCCCGCCGCCGAGGACCGATCCGGTCGCGACGTGGGTGGTCGAGAGGGCGAAGCCGAGGTGGCTGGCGGCGAGGATGACCGCTGCCGTGCTGCCATCGCTGGCCATGCCCTGCCGCGGGGTGATGTCGACGAGGCCCTTGCCGAGCGTTCGGATGATGCGCCATCCACCGAGGTAGGTGCCCAGCGCGATGGCCAGGGCGGCCGAGACCTTGACCCAGACCGGGACCGACTCGGTGCTCGTCCAGTGCCCGCTCGCGAGGAGGGCGAGGGTCATCACGCCCATCGTCTTCTGGGCGTCGTTCGTGCCGTGAGCGAGGGAGACCAGTGATGCCCCGCCGATCTGGCCCCACCGGAAGGTGCGCTCGTTGAGCCGGTCCATGACGCTGTTCGTGATCTTGTGGACGACCCAGCAGCCGACGAAGGCGACGATCATCGCGATGACGGGGGAGATGAAGCTCGGCAGCAGGACCTTGCCCACGACGCCGTCGAGCTTGGTGCCGTCGCCGGTCCAGCGCACGCCCGCCAGGCCGAAGGCTGCTGCCGCGGAGCCGGTGAGGCCGCCGAGGAGCGCGTGCGATGACGACGAGGGCAGGCCGAGCAGCCAGGTGAAGAGGTTCCACAGGATGCCGCCGACGAGCCCGCACAGGACGACGAGAAGGAGCTTGTTCCCGTCGTCGACGAGCACTTCTGTCACAGGGGCGCCGTTGTTGCTCTGGATCTTGACCACGGCGTTGGTCACGGTCAGGGCGACCTCGACCGAGAGGAAGGCGCCGACGAGGTTGAGGACGGCCGCGAGGGCGACAGCAGCCTTGGGCTTGAGCGCTCCGGTGGAGATGGAGGCCGCCATGGCATTGGCCGTGTCGTGGAAGCCATTGGTGAAGTCGAAGGCGAGGGCGGTCACGATGACCAGGCCGAGGATGAGGGAACCATCGGTCACCTCACGAGTGTGCACCCTCCTGGGCGCGTTCACCTAAAAGACGTGGTGCGATCTTCGCCGCTCCTCTCGCCTCCTCCGACGCTCGGGCCGAGCCGTCGTTCGGATGCAGGCGTTCCCAGTGGGACAGTGTTTGCACTCTCGGGTGGAGAGTGCCAATAATGGCGTTAGCACTCTCCATGTGAGAGTGACAACTTTGTGATCGGCCGGCGAAGAAGAGGTGCACGCGGCGACGTGAGCCGCGCATACCTCCTCTGGACCGTCGCGGGCGTCTGCCGGTCCATCCCGTCAATACGTGTGGAGGAACCACCCGAATGGCCAAGATCATTGCCTTCGATGAGGAGGCCCGCCGCGGCCTCGAGCGGGGCATGAACACCCTCGCCGACGCCGTCAAGGTCACCCTCGGCCCCAAGGGCCGCAACGTCGTTCTCGAGAAGAAGTGGGGCGCCCCCACGATCACCAACGACGGTGTCTCGATCGCCAAGGAGATCGAGCTCGACGACCCGTACGAGAAGATCGGCGCCGAGCTGGTCAAGGAGGTCGCGAAGAAGACCGACGACATCGCCGGTGACGGCACGACGACCGCCACGGTCCTCGCCCAGGCGATGGTCCGCGAGGGTCTGCGCAACGTCGCGGCCGGTGCCAACCCGATGGCTCTCAAGCGCGGCATCGAGAAGGCGGCCTCCGCTGTCGCCGAGAAGCTGCTCGAGAACGCCAAGGAGATCGAGACCCGCGAGCAGATCGCCGCGACCGCCTCCATCTCCGCGGCCGACACCCAGATCGGCGAGATGATCGCCGAGGCCATGGACAAGGTCGGCAAGGAAGGCGTCATCACCGTCGAGGAGTCCAACACCTTCGGCCTCGAGCTCGAGCTCACCGAGGGTATGCGCTTCGACAAGGGCTACATCAGCCACTACTTCGTCACCGACCCCGAGCGCATGGAGGCGGTCCTCGAGGACGCGTACGTCCTCGTCGTCAACAGCAAGATCTCGCTCATCAAGGACCTGCTGCCGCTGCTCGAGAAGGTCATGCAGTCCGGCAAGCCGCTGCTCATCATCGCCGAGGACGTCGAGGGCGAGGCCCTGTCCACGCTCGTCGTCAACAAGATCCGTGGCACCTTCAAGTCCATCGCGGTCAAGGCTCCCGGGTTCGGCGACCGCCGCAAGGCCATGCTCGGTGACATCGCCATCCTCACCGGTGGCCAGGTCATCTCCGAGGAGGTCGGCCTCAAGCTCGAGACCGCGGACCTCGACCTGCTCGGCCGCGCCCGCAAGGTCGTCGTCACCAAGGACGAGACGACCATCGTCGAGGGCGCCGGTGACCCGGACCAGATCGCCGGTCGCGTCAACCAGATTCGCGCCGAGATCGAGAAGTCGGACTCCGACTACGACCGCGAGAAGCTCCAGGAGCGGCTGGCCAAGCTCGCCGGTGGCGTCGCCGTCATCAAGGCCGGTGCCGCGACCGAGGTCGAGCTCAAGGAGCGCAAGCACCGCATCGAGGACGCCGTCCGCAACGCCAAGGCGGCCGTCGAGGAGGGCATCGTCGCCGGTGGTGGCGTGGCCCTCATCCAGGCCGGTAAGGAGGCCCTCGCAGGCCTCGACCTCACCGGTGACGAGGCGACCGGCGCCAACATCGTCAAGGTCGCCATCGAGGCTCCGCTCAAGCAGATCGCGGTCAACGCCGGCCTCGAGGGCGGCGTCGTCGCGGAGAAGGTCAGCCACCTCGAGCCGGGCCACGGCCTCAACGCCGCGACCGGCGAGTACGTCGACCTCATCGCCGCCGGCATCATCGACCCGGCCAAGGTGACCCGCAGCGCGCTGCAGAACGCCGCCTCCATCGCGGCGCTCTTCCTCACCACCGAGGCCGTCATCGCCGACAAGCCCGAGAAGGCTGCCCCGGCCATGCCGGGTGGCGACGACATGGGTGGCATGGGCTTCTGACGAAGAGTGCAGTGATGGTTGGGGGCCGAGGAACGAGGCACCCGGCCGGAACGGAGCTCGAGGAAGAGGCCCCAGAAGGCATGGGCTTCTAGCCCCACTAGCACCACACCTCGTCTCACTGCAGAGCGGCCCGTCTCCCGTCAGGGAGGCGGGCCGCTCTCGTTGCGTGACGGCCGGTCGCGTCCCGCACACGAGCAGCGCGGGTGTGAGGATAGCGGGGTGGCTGAGTTCGTCAAGCGAGTGGCGGGTGGACCGCCGCGGGCCGCCGAGTGGGAGGCCGCCGGTCTGGCGTGGCTCGCCGATGCCGAGGAGGTATGCGGGGGAGCCCGCGTCGTGCCCGTCCTGGGCGTCTCGCCGGAGGAGCTTGTCCTCGAGCGGCTCGACCCGGCGCCGCCGAGCGAGGAGCAGCTCGAGGACTTCGGGCGGCGGCTGGCCCGGACCCATGGCGCTGGTGCGGCGGCCTTCGGGGCGGGGCCACCGGGGTGGGACGGTGACGGGTACCTCGGGCCGGCCGATGAGCTGCTCCCTCTCCCGCTCCGGCACCGGGACTCGTGGGGGCAGTTCTACGGTGAGGACCGGATCCGGCACACCTTGCGCATGGGTCGGGACCGCGGACTCTGGTCAGGTACGGCGGTCTTCGACGCCGTCATCGATCGGCTCGTCTCGAAGGACTTCGACGACGACACCGCACCCGCGAGGCTCCACGGGGACCTGTGGAGCGGCAATGTCGTGTGGACCCGACAGGGTGGGGTGCTCATCGACCCAGCAGCCCACGGTGGGCACCCGCTCACCGATCTCGCGATGCTGCTCCTCTTCGGAGGTGGGCGGGAGAACCGGGTGGTCCGCGCATACGAGGAGGTCGCCCCGCTGCCAGCGGGCTGGCGTGACCTGATCGGGCTGCACCAGCTGCACCCGGTGATGATGCACGCGGTGCTCTTCGGTGGCGGGTACGTCCCTCAGGCCGAGGCGCTGGCACGGCGTTACACCTGAGGCCCAAGCCCCTCGCCGGCCAAGTGCCACCCGTCCTGGCCAACAGCAGGCCGGTCCGCGCTTGGCAAGGCGGCCCAGATCCCGGGGCGGTGTGTGAACACCGGCACACCCGCGTGCGGCCCTGGGGCGGGGACCAGGGAGCACTCAGGGCGGACCCCCACAGCACGCGCACGTCCGAGCGCCTAGCGTTGGGCGCATGACAGAGCGGATCGCTGTGGCGCAGCAGGAGCCAGTGGGAAATCAGGTCGCGGCCCGGGTCGTCGACCTCACGAAGACCTACGGGACCGGGGAGACCCGGGTCACCGCGCTGGACGCCGTCTCGCTCGAGCTCAGGACCGGTGAGTTCACCGCGATCATGGGTCCGTCCGGCTCGGGCAAGTCGACCCTCATGCACTGTGCCGCCGGGCTCGACGCCGTGACCTCGGGCCACGTCTTCGTCGGCGACACCGACCTGACGACGCTCAAGGAGAAGGACCTGACCGTCCTGCGCCGGGACCAGATCGGCTTCGTCTTCCAGTCCTTCAACCTCATCCCGACCCTCACCGCGAAGGAGAACATCCTCCTGCCGCTCAGCATCGCCGGTCGCTCCCCGGACCGGCAGTGGTTCGACCACGTCGTCGACACCGTCGGTCTGCGCGACCGCCTCGGTCACCGCCCGAGCGAGCTCTCCGGTGGCCAGCAGCAGCGCGTGGCCTGCGCCCGCGCGCTGGTCTCCCGGCCGGCCATCGTCTTCGCGGACGAGCCCACCGGCAACCTCGACTCGACCTCCGGTGCCGAGGTCCTGGGCTTCCTGCGCCGCAGCGTCGACGAGTTCGGCCAGACGATCGTCATGGTCACCCACGACCCGCACGCCGCGTCCTACACCGACCGGGTCGTCTTCCTCGCCGACGGGCGGATCGTCGGTGAGCTGCGCGAGCCGACCCGCGAGTCCGTGCTGGAGCGGATGGCCCACCTCGACGAGATGGTGGCCGCCGCAGCGGGGACGCACTGATGCTCAGAGCAGGCTGGAAGAGCCTCATGGCGCGCAAGCTGCGCCTGGCCATGAGTGCCTTCGCAATCGTCCTCGGCGTCTCCTTCGTCGCCGGATCGTTCATCTTCACCGACACCCTCGGCCGGGCGTTCGGCGGCATTGTCGAAGGAGGCGTGGGTGACGTCATCGTGCGCCCGGCCGGCGCCGGCGTGGAGACCCAGTCCCAACGGACCATCCCGGGCCCGCTCGTCGCCGAGCTCGCCGAGGTGGAGGGCGCCGCGAGAGCCGACGGCAACGTCGGCTACTTCGGTGCGTTCGTCATCGACAAGGACGGTCGCGTCGTCGGTGGACAGGGCGCACCCGCGATCGGCGGCAACTACACCGACGCGCCGGCCGCTGACGGCCGTGAGTTCGGCGTCATGGAGGAAGGTCGGCCCCCCGAGCGGGCCGGCGAGGTGGTCCTGGACACCGCGACGGTCGAGAGGACCGGCTACCGGCTCGGGGACACCGTCCCCATCCTCACTCCCGGCACGCCGCCGCGCACCGAGGCCGAGCTCGTCGGCACGATGCGCTACAGCGGCGGCACCATCGGCGCCTCCGTCGCAGTGTTCGAGACGGCGACGGCTCAGGAGCTGTTCCTCGAGGGGGAGGACGCCTTCAACGAGGTGTGGGTGACGCGGGAGAGCGGGGTGTCACAGGAGGAGCTCGCGGAGCGCGTGCGTGAGGTCGTGCCCGAGGACCTCGAGGTGGTCACCGGAGCGGAGGCCGCTGCTGAGGCCGAGGACTCCATCGGACAGGCGCTGAGCTTCATCAACACCTTCCTCCTCGTCTTCGCCGCTGTGGCGCTCGTCGTCGGAGCGTTCCTCATCGTCAACACGTTCTCGATCCTCGTGGCCCAGCGCAGCCGCGAACTGGCCCTCTTCCGGGCGATCGGGGCCACGCGCCGGCAGGTGTCCCGCTCGGTCGTCCTCGAGTCGCTCGTCGTCGGTTTCATCGGCTCGACGCTCGGTCTGGCCCTCGGCGTCGTGCTGGCGCTGCTCATCCGGCTTCTCTTCGGCGTCATCGGACTGGACTTGTCGGCGACCCCGCTCGCCTTCACGTGGAAGCCCCTCGTGGCCTCCTATGCGGTTGGCATGCTCGTCACGCTCGTCGCTGCCTACCTGCCCTCCCGACGTGCGGGTCAGGTGGCGCCCGTGGCGGCGATGCACGACGACCTCGTCGTCGCCGAGTCGTCGATGCGCCGCCGGGTCGTCGTCGGCCTCACGCTGGTCGTGCTCGGTATCGCCGGCGTGGCGATCGGGCTCTTCGTCGACGACGCACCACTGATCTTCCTCGGGGTGGGCATCCTCTTCGTCCTGCTCGGGGTCGCCGGGACGAGCCCCCTGCTCGGCAGGCCGGTCCTGGCTGCCTTCGGGGCGGTGTACCGGCGCCTCTTCGGAGCCGTCGGCGTGATGGCCCACGAGAACTCGCTGCGGAACCCCCGCCGGACAGCCGCCACCGCGAGCGCGCTGATGATCGGGCTGACGCTCGTGTCGATGATGTCCGTCTTCGGCGCCTCGGCCAAGGCGAGCATCGACAAGATCGTCGCGGAGAATGCCGCAGCCGACTTCGTCGTGAGCAACCCCATCGGTCAGCCGTTCCCAGCTTCGGTGACCGACCAGATCGCACAGGTCGATGGTGTCGAGCAGATCACCCGGGTCCGCGGCACCGTCGCCGAGGTCAGTGGTTCGTCGGAGTTCATCGTCGGAGTCGAGCCGGAGTCGCTGTCCGCGATCGTCGACATCCCCACGACGGAGGGCGAGCTGTCCGCCCTGGGCGAGTACGAGGTCGCGGTGAGCAGCGACGTCACCGGCGTGGCCATCGGCGACACTGTGAGCGTGGCCGTCCCGGTCGGCGACCCCCTCGAGCTGACTGTCGCCGCGGTCTTCGAGCCGACTCCGGTGCTGACCGGCGTGAGCTACCTCGTCGACCTGGCGACCTACGCAGCCCTGGGCGCGCCGGAGGAGGACTCCTCCGCCTACGTCACGGCGGATGGCACCGTCCCGCTGCCCGAGCTGCAGGATGCGATCTCCGATGCGGTGGCGAACTACCCGCTGGTCACGGTGACCGACCAGGAGGGATTCGCCGAGCAGCTCCGGGCCCCGATCGACCAGCTGCTCTACATGATCTACGCCCTCCTCGGACTCGCCGTCCTCATCGCGATCCTCGGCATCGTCAACACGCTGGCCCTCTCCGTCCTCGAGCGCACCCGCGAGATCGGGCTCCTGCGCGCGGTCGGCCTCAGCCGGCGACAGCTCAAGCGGATGGTGCGGTTGGAGTCGATCGTCATCGCGGTGCTCGGCGCCACTCTGGGGGTCGGTCTCGGCATCGCCTTCGGCGTCGCGGTCCAGCGCGCGCTTGCCGGTCAGGGGATCGAGGTGCTCCAGATCCCGGTGACCCAGCTCGCCGTCTTCGTCGTGCTGGCCGGCATCGTCGGTGTCCTCGCTGCCTGGTGGCCCGGACGACGGGCTGCGAAGCTCAACATGCTCGAGGCGATCGCGACCGAGTAGTCCTGAGTAGCCAGCAGACGCAGCTACAGGAACATCCGCTCGTTGGCCGCCTCCGCCTCGGCGTAGTGGGTCCCGGCCTGGCCGAGCGCAACCCCGATCGAGTCCAGCGACGCCCTGACCTGCTGCTGCGTCCCGCGCCACTCATGCACCACTGCGTGGAAGCGGGTGGCGGCGCTGCCGGTCCAGGCGTCCTGGAGGGCGGTGAGCCGCGAGAGCATCGTCGCGACGAGCGCCTCGAGCTCCGCCGAGATCGAGGCGATGTCGCCACTGGCTGCCTGGATGCGCTCGGTGTTGACCTGGAAGGTTGCTGACATGGTGTTCCCCTCGTCGTCCCCGGACCGGCACCTTGCCGGTCCGAGCGGGTCGGTCGACCCGCGTGCCGACGACGGTAGGCCCGAACCCAGAGCGACGCCGGAACTTATCCACAGGCCGCGGTTGTCCACAATGCGCTCGCACCCCGCTCGATCTCGGTGGGAGCATCGCTGACTTCGGGCCGGTGTGAGGGGCCGGCTGCGTCCGGGCAGCGGGCTAGGGTGAGCCGATGACGATCTGGATCGACCCGCCGGCCTGGCCCGCCCACGGTCGACTGTGGTCGCACGTCATCTCGGACCGCTCGCTCGAGGAGCTGCACGAGTTCGCCCGCCGGGTCGGCATCCCGGCGCGGGGCTTCGAGGGGGACCACTACGACGTGCCGGCCGAGTGGTACGCCAATGTCGTCGCCGCCGGTGCCCAGGAGACCAGCGGCCGCGACCTGCTCCGCCGGCTCCGCGACAGCGGACTGCGGATGTCGAAGCGCAAGGGCGACAAGGGAGTTCAGCGCATCGAGGCGGTCACCTTCCCGGACGGGACGAGCGCCGATGTCGACCTCATCACCTCGCCGAGGGAGATGGCCCACGAGCGGGTCTTCGCCGCCATGGTGCTCGTCCAGGACGGCACGGGCGAGCATCTCCTCACCTGGAGCGAGAGACGCAACGAGTGGAGCTCACCCGGCGGCTGGCGGGAGGGCGAGGAGGCCCCAGTGCTCACAGCGGTCCGCGAGACCTGGGAGGAGGCCGGACTCGAGCTCGACCCGGCCAGGCTCCAACCGGTGGGCTATGAGCGCTTCCGGCACCACGCGCATACCGGAGCGGGCCTGTGGGTGCCCGGCAGGGACGTCCTGCAGCTCTACGTGACCCGCCTCCAGGAGGCGCGTCCCACCGTGCGGCCCGAGACGGTGGACAGCCGCCCGCCGCAGTGGGTCGACGACGCGGAGCTCGAGGCGCGCTGCTCCGGAAGCTTCTGGTGGCCGCTCGCGGCCGAAGTCCTCTCATTGGCGCGCCGATACAATTGATCGGATGCCCGTCGGCTCGACTGGCCCCTCGATTCGTCAGTCTGCCCGCCCGTCCGCTCGCCTCGTCCCCTCGCCACCAAGGAGCCCCATGTCCCTCTCCGTGCTGTCCCTGAGCAGCGAGGAGCACGACGAGTTCGTCCGAGCACACCCGAACGGCCACCTCATGCAGACCACCGCCTGGGGCCGGGAGAAGGAGCACACGGGCTGGACCTGGAAGACCGTCGCAGTCGGCTCCGGCGAGGACATCCGCGGCGTCGCCCTCATCCTCTTCCGCCGCACCCCGGTGCTCCCCATGGCGCTGGCGTATGTGCCGCGTGGCTTCGTCGTCGACTGGGCCGACGCCGAGGCGGTCGACGCCCTGGTCGCCGAGGCGAGCCGGGTCGCCAAGGAGAACCGCGGGGTGCTGCTCCGCCTCGACCCGGCCGTCAGGATCAGCGACCCCCACGCCCGTCAGGCCCTCGAGAGCCGCGGCTTCACCCGCACCGACCCCGGTGACGACCCGGCGAAGACCCTCGCCCAGCCGGCGCTGCGGATGATCACCGACATCTCCGACCTCGATGCGCTGCACAAGCGTCTCTCGCAGGGCACCCGCTGGAGCATCCGCAAGGCCAGCAAGTCGGGTCTGGTCTACGAGTCCGTCGGCAAGGACAAGATCCCCGCGTTCTACGAGCTGATGAAGGTCACCGGCGAGCGTGACGGCTTCGGCGTCCGGAGCATGGAGTACTTCACGACGCTCTACGACGTGCTCAGCCCGACCGACGAGATCATCGTCTCCCTCGTGCGCCTCGACCCGGGCCTGGCGATCGAGGCCGCCGAGAAGCTGCGCGCCGAGTCGACGAAGCAGCTGGAGAAGCTGCGCGCGAAGAAGATCGGCGACACCTCTGCGGCCGAGAAGCAGGCGCGGCAGGTCGAGACCCTCGAGAAGAGCATCTCCAACGCCGAGGGCGTCATTGCGGAGTTCACCGCCCTGCAGGAGACCGACCCCGACGGCCCGTATGTCGCGGGCTCGATCTTCGCCATCAACGGCACGCGCGGCAGCTACCTCTACGCCGCCTCCTCCGACGAGTACCGCAACCTGCGGCCCAACTACCTCATGGTGTGGACCCTCATGCAGAAGGCCGCCGAGCGGGGGGTCAAGACCTTCGACTTCGGTGGGATCGATGCCTCCGAGGGGCTCGAGGAGTTCAAGCGGCAGTGGGAGCCGGAGCGCGTCGAGTACGTCGGCGAGTTCAGCAAGCGGCTCCGTCCGCTCACCGGGCGGGCCATCGAGCTCGCCGTGTCCCTCTACAAGCGGCGCTGAACGGACCGACCTGGTGACTACCGCATACCCTGACACCTCCCGCGGGACCCGGGACTACCGGACCTTCGACGACCAGCCCTTCCTACCCGTCATCGTCGGTGGCCACGTGGGCGCCTACTCGATCGCGCGCGCCTTCCACGAGGCCTACGGCGTGCGGTCGGTCATCGTCGCCGGCGCCCAGACCTGGGTGACCGACCGCTCCGCCATCCTCGAGGTCGTGCACTGCGCCAAGCCCGTGGACGCCGACACCCTCGCCGCGACCCTCCGGTCGCCGGCCGTCTCCGGGATCGGCGTGCCGAAGATCCTTCTGGCGACGTCGGACTCGCTCGTCGACACCGTCGCCTCGCTCGGTGACCGGATCAGCGACGACTTCGTCGTTCCGTATGTGTCGGCCGGCCCGCGCGAGCTGGCGACCCGCAAGCACACCTTCGCCGAGGTGGCCGACGCGGCCGGGGTCAGCCAGCCGGACACCCACATCGTCGACCTGGCCACGCCCGGGTATGCGGACGTCGCCGACGTCTCGCCGTTCCCCGCGATCGTCAAGCCCACGACGCCCGGGGCCTGGGCCGCGGTGGACTTCGCCGGGAAGTCGAAGGTGCACACGGTCGCCTCACCCCGCGAGCTCACCGACCTGCTCGACCGGATCCACGCCTCCGGCTACCGGGACAAGCTCATCCTGCAGGACCGGATCCCGGGTGACGACACCGGTATGCGGATCCTCACCTGCTACTGCGACAAGCAGTCGCGCGTCCGATTCGCCTCGTACGGCAGGACGCTCATCGAGGAGCACTCACCGGGCCTGCTCGGGGTGCCTGCGGCCATCCTCACCGACCAGGACTCCGAGATCGTCGACCAGGCCGCGCGCCTGCTCGCCCAGCTGAAGTGGGTCGGCTACGCGAACTTCGACCTCAAGTACGACCCGCGCGACGGCCGGACGAAGTTCTTCGAGCTCAACCCGAGACTCGGTCGGTCCAACTACTACGTCACCGGTGCGGGCATCAACCCGGTCACGTACTACGTCGACGAGTGGCTCCACGACGCGCTGCCGGACGGGGACGACCGGGTCGAGTCCACCGACCGCACGGTGTACTCCGTCGTCCCCAACCGGACGCTCAAGTGGGCCCTGCGGCCGCACCCGGAGCTCTGGGAGGAGGTGCGCGGCGTCATCAAGGGTGGCGGACTGCGCAACCCGATGCACTACCGTGCAGAGCGCAACCCCATCCGGTGGGCCAAGGTGCTCGCCGGCGGCGTGAGCTACGACCGGAAGTTCCGCACCTACTACGACCCCGAGGCCGCAGCGCAGGACCTCGGCTGAGCGGAGGGAACAGGACGATGGAGCACTGGACGAAGCCGGTCGTCGGCGTCCTCGGAGGTCTGGGCCCGGCGGCGACGGTGACCTTCCTCGACCTCCTGGTCCGTCTGACCGAGGCGGACAAGGACCAGGACCACGTCGATGCCGTCGTCCTGCAGCACAGCTCGGTCCCGGACCGCACCCAGGCGATCCTGCACGGTGCCCCCAGTCCCGGCCCGGTCCTGGCCCGGGACGCCCAGCTGCTCGAGCAGATGGGCGTGGACTTCGTCGTCCTCCCGTGCAACTCGGCCCACGCGTTCATCGACGAGATCGCGGAGGGACTGTCCGTCGACGTGCTCTCCATCGTGGGACTCTCCGCCGGCCAGGCTGTGGAGACCGCGGCATCCCGGGCGGACGACCCCGGTCCGCACACGATCGGCGTCTTCGCGACGGAAGGGACGATCGCGGCCCAGACCTACGAGAAGGCCGTGCGTGAGCGCGGTGCGCGGGCGTGGATCCCGCCGGGCGACATGCAGGCGGACATCACGACGATCATCTACGACCAGGTCAAGGGCGGACGACCGGTCGATGTCGAGCTGCTGACACGCCTCGTGGACCGGGCCCTCGCCGAGGGCTGCGACGCCGTCCTCTTCGGGTGCACGGAGCTCTCCATCGTCTATGCCGAGGTCGAGGACCTCTCGGAGCGGTGGGAGGTCGTCGACTCGTTGGAGACGCTCGCGGTCGCGACGATCGAGCGGGCCGGGCGGCACGTGCGCGTCTGGGACTGAAAACCCCCTCCACCCCCCGCTGCAGGTGCTCCTCGGGCTGACCGCCTCCCGGTCACGCCTGGAGCAGGTGTGGTCAGCCGCGCCGCAGCACCTTGCCGAGGACGCGGTCCTGGATGCTGCTGACCTCCTCGATCCGCAGGACACGGGAGAGCACGACGAACACCACCGTGAGGAGGACACCTCCCACTGCCAGGGCGAGCGCCTGGTCGAACCAGGGGCTGTCGGGACCGGCGATCCGGCCGGCCACCCACCAGCCGAGGAGACCGCCGAGGCCGGAGGCCACGGTGAGCCGGGTCCACAGCGACAGGACAGAACCGCCTCCGAGGCCCTGCAGCTGTTGTCGCGCGACGATGAGGAACGCGGCGGCGGCGAGGATCGCGGACACCGAGGCACCCAGGCCGACGACGGCGACGACGTACTGCGGCGGGGTGTGGAACGCCGCGATGTATGCGGTGAGCAGGTTCCCGGCCGCCATGACGATGACGGTCCAGAGGTTGAACCAGCCGTCCCCGCGGGCGAAGCAGTAGCGCTGCTTGAGGGCCGTGATCCCGAGCGGGAGGATGCCGATGGCCATCAGAGCGAGGATGAGGGCGACGTCGCCGGCCTCGTCGATGCCGCGGGCCGGGTCGTAGCGGAGACCGGGATAGAGCGTCGCGGACATCGGACGACCCAGGGCGATCAGGGCGACGGTCGCCGGGATGACGAGCACCGTCGGGGACTTCAGGCCCTGGACGACGAGGTCGCGCAGCCCGCCCAGGTCCGCCCGGTCCACCGCCCGTGACATGGCCGGGAAGAGGGCGGTGACGACCGAGACGGTGATGAGGGAGTGGGGGAGGATGTACAGGCTGTACGCGTACTGCTGCGCGGTGTTCCCCGCGACGTTGTCCATCTTCGCCGCACCCACCGTCATGGCCCGGACCGTGACGAGCGAGACGAGCTGGGTGATGAAGAGGGCGGCCATCGTCCACAGCGCCATCCGGGACACCTCGCGGAAGCCGTAGCCGCGCCAGCCGAAGCGCGGCCGGTAGTGGAACCCGATGCGGCGCAACGGGATCAGCAGCCCGGCCCCCTGGACCACGATGCCGAGCGTGGTCGAGCCGGCGAGGACCCAGATCATGTCCGAGGTCCACGCGTCGATCTCGGTCTGCTGGCCCCAGCGGGCGATGAAGTAGACCAGACCGGCGATGTTGACGATGTTCGCCCAGGCCGGGGCCCACGCATACGCCGCGAACTTGCCGTAGACGTTGAGCACCTGGCCCAGCACGGAGTACAGCCCGTAGAAGAAGATCTGCGGCATGCAGATGTAGGCGAAGATCGTCGTCAGCGCGAGGAAGTCCTCGTTCTTGTTCGAGCTGAGCGCATTGACGATCCACGGTGCGGCGAGCGTGCACACGAGGGTCACGGCGCCGAGGACGAGCAGCGAGAGGGTGATGAGTCGGTCGGTGAAGTCCTTGCCCCCGTCGGAGCGGCCCATCGCCTTCGTGAGCTGGGGGATGAGGACGGCGGAGAGCAGGCCGCCGTTGATCATCACGTAGATCTGGATGGGCAGCGAGTTGCCGATGGTGAACGAGTCGCCGACGAGCGAGGCGGCGAAAACGCCGGTGAGCAGGGCCGCCCGGACGAAGCCCAGCACGCGGGAGCCCATCGTGCCGATGGCCATGATGGCGCTGTTGCGGCCGATGTTGTCGGCTGCCGGCGCTTGCGGTGGGGTGCTCATCGAGGCCCCGGCCTGGCGTGGTGCATCGTGCTCCCTTCGAGTCGCCCGCGCCAGTCTAGAGCGCCTCGCGACCCGGCCCCGTGCCGTCAGGCCCGCGGTCGCCTCACCTATCCCTCAGCGTCGAGGTGCTCCCGGGGGCCGGACCCCTCCGGTTCCGGCTCGACAGCCTCGCGCTCGGTCGGCGGGTCGAGGTCGTCCACCTTCGCGTACGCGACGCCGACGGCGAGCACGATGAGGCCGGTGATGACGAAGGCCACGACGCGGAACAGCCCGCTGAGCGCCGAGAGGTCGAAGAGGAACAGCTTGGCGACGGCGGCGGCGATGAGCGCGAGGCCGAGCCGCACATACGGCGTGCGCTGGTGCGCCCGACGGGCGACCACGGTCACGAGGACCGCTGCCAGCACGGTCCACATGGCCGTCGCTGTCGCGTGACCGCCGAAGAAGCCGAGTCGGGTCTCGTCGTTCCTGGCACCGATCCAGGTGCCGAGGGAGATGACGACGGCGGATCCGGCGACGAAGCCGACGAGCCCCGCGGCCCGGGTGGCCGTGCGGCGGCGGGCTGCGTCACTGATGCTGCGGGCGAGCACGAGCGCCAGGACCGCGAGCGCCGTGAGGGTCACCCCGTGCAGCAGGTTCATCGGGCCCGTGTAGCGGGCCATCGTGCCCGCCGAGACCGTGGCTGCGGCGTCGGGCAGGAAGAACAGGGCCGAGAGGCCGCCGACCAGCACACCCATCACGGCGGTTGCGGCACTGCGCCGCCACACACCGACGAGGAGGTATGCGGCGGCTGCGACCGCGAGCAGCACACCGGCATGGTTGGGGCTGGGGAGCCCGGTCGAGGCGATGACCAGGAGCGCGGTCCCGCTCAGCAGACCTGCGAGCCAGGTCGTCGGCCGGGTCGGTGGCTCCGCATCCACGACGTGCTGGACGACCGGGCGGGCGCCCAGGAAAGCCGCGACGACGAGGAAGAGCGCTGCCAGCGCGCCGCCCACCGGCAGCCGGTGTGAGGAGTCCAGCATGGAGACCCCGAGCAGCATCGGCAGCGCCCCGCCGACGGCGGCGACCACGGCGTGCTGGTAGAGCCGGCGGTCGGTCTCCACGGTCCCCGCGGCCAGCATGCCGAGTGCCGTCGCCGTGACGACCGTCAGCACCGGGGCGGTAGCGTCCATGGCCATCACGCCGAGGAGCAGGACGATGCCGGACGGGATGACCCGCGCGAGGTAGAGGTGCGGCCAGGCACGTCCGATGTGGGCGAACCCGGAGCCGACGAGAAGGAGTGCGACGAACGACATCGTGGCCAGTGAGTCGAGCCCGGTGATCGCCGGTGCGAGCAGGGCGGGCGGCGCTGCGGCGAGCACCGCGAGGAGCTGGCTGTTCCAGGCACGTGCGAGGAGGAAGGTGCCGACCGCGAGGAGCGCCGCAAGGACGAGGCCTGCGGCCCCTGGGATGAAGTCGTAGAGCGCGCTCGCCGCCAGGACGTCGAGGTAGGCGGCGGCCAGACCGGTCGCAGCCAGCGCCTCGGCTCCGACCGTGTTGGGCGAGCGACGCCGGACCGCCACTGCGGCTCCGAGCAGAACGGCGGCGAGCAGAGCCCCGGAGACGACCCGAGGCAGCGGACCGAAGATGCCGGCGCGGATCGCGATGGCGAGCAGGAGGGCGACGCCGACGAGGGTGACGACAGCACCGACTGCGCCGAGGACCTTGGCCACGGCGCCCGGTCGCTCCCACCAGCGTGGTCCCGTGACGGCGGGTGCCGAGGGGAGGGCCGGACCGGCCGGGGTGGGTCCTGCCGGGGTGGCGCCGGGCGGAGGCATCGTGGGTGGAACGGCGGCGGTCGGCGGCGGGGCGGCTGGGGCGGCCGCTGCGGCTCCTGCGGGTGATGCTGACCCGGGCACCGGCCCCGGCGCAGGCGACGCGCCCACCGGAATGGGTGCCGTGCCCGGTTGGGCAAGGTCCGGCGCCGGTGCGCCGACGGCGCCGGCCTGGACGCCCGACGGCCGGGCGCCCACTGGGACCGGCGCGGTCCGGCGCACGTCCTTCTCGAGGGTGAACCGGACGTGGGCGAGGCCGTTGCCCACCGCATACAGCTCCTGCATGGCGGTGGCGAAGCGGGCCTCGAGGTCGCGGACCTGGGTGAGGGCGTCGGGGGTACCGGACGGCACGGTGGCGCTCGGTGTGGCGGTGCTCATGGAGTCAAATGTGCCGCACCGGGGCAGGGCGGTCACTGAGCGCGGCTACTCAGATTGCGTGTCGGCGTCGTCCGGGTCGTCCGCGGTGTCGTCCGGGTGGCCGGGGGACACCGGCGCACGCGGGATCTGGACGACGAACGTCGCGCCACCGCCAGGGGTCTGCGCGACGCCCACCCGGCCGCGCTGGTGGGTGGCCAGGGCCGACACGATGGCGAGACCGAGGCCGTTCCCGCTCTCACCGGTGCGTCCACGGGAGGGGTCCGCCCGGTAGAAGCGCTGGAACACCTTCTCGGCCTCGGCGCGCGGGATCCCGGGGCCGTGGTCGCGGACCTCGAGGACCGCCATGTCGTCGCGGTAGCCCACCGCGAGGTCGATCGGCGTCCCCTCGGGGGTGTGGTGGACCGCGTTCGCGATGAGGTTGGCCAGCACCTGCCGCATCGCGCCCTCGTCGCCGAGTGCGTGCACGGGCGTGATGGGCCCGTCCAGGCCGTGCAGGGTGATGCGTCGAGAAGGCTCGCGCACCTGCGCGTCGGCGACGGCGTCACCCGCGAGCACCGTGAGGTCGATGGGGCCCACGGTGAGGACAGGGGTCTCGTCCAGCCGGGCGAGGGTGAGCAGGTCCTCGACGAGCCGACTCATCCGGGACGCCTCCGACTCGATGCGCCCCATCGCGGCGTCGAGCGCCTCCGTGGTGGGGATGGCGCCCTGCCGGTAGAGCTCTGCGTAGCCCCGCACCGTCGCCAGGGGGGTGCGCAGCTCGTGCGAGGCGTCCGCGACGAACTGCCGCATCCGGTCCTCGCTCTTCTCCCGGGCGGCGAAGGAGGCCTCGATCTGCGCGAGCATCGCGTTGAGCGACCTCGAGAGCGAGGCGACCTCGTCATCGGCCGCGTGAGGGGGTATGCGTCGGGCGAGATCTCCTCCCGCAATCGCCTCGGCGGTGTCCTCGATCTCCCGGAGCGGGCGGAAGGCCCGGCGCACCGCATAGAAGCCGGTCGCCGCCGCCGTGAGGATGGCGGCGAGACCGAACAGGCTCGCCACGGCGACCATGCGCTGCACGGTCTGGGAGACGCTCGTGAGCGGCATCCCAAGGGCGAAGGTCGCCTGGCCGTCGGCGAGGAGGCCGGCGACCATACGCCAATCCGGTTGTCCGGGGCCGCTGTTCACCGTGAACGGTCGGCCGCTGCGCACGTTGGGGTCGTCGATGGTGATCGGCGCGACGTCGGGGTGCCCGTTCACGACGGTGGAGTCGATGGTGAGGATGGGGTCGCCGTCCGGCGTCATGATGATGAGGGAGTAGCCGGTGGGGATGCGCATCGATCCGGTGGCGCGCATGTCCTGGAGGGCCTGCGAGACGATCGGCCGGGAGGCGGCCTGCAGCTCGGCGTCGATGCGGGCGGTGAGGTCGCGCTTGAGGAGGACGGCGGTCGCGGCGGTCGTGAGGCTCACCGTGAGGAGGAGCAGCACGAGCAGGATCGCGATGAGACGGACTTGCAACGGCATTGACTGCAGACCCTGGTACAGCCGCTGCCGGAGACCGGGACGCCGTCCGACGGCCGGCTCACCCGGGGGCCCGCCGGACGCCCCGGCAGGCGGAGCGGGAGTCGGAGCGGACGGCGCTCCGATGGGTACGCCGCCGGTGGGCGCTCCGGTGGACACGTCGGTCGTCCCGCTCACGAGGGCGGCAGCCGGAGCACGTAGCCGACACCGCGCTTGGTGTGGATGAGCGGCGCCGCGCCGTCGACGTCGATCTTGCGGCGCAGGTAGGAGATGTAGGACTCGACGATCCCGGCCTCGCCGCGGAAGTCGTAGTCCCAGACGTGGTCGAGGATCTGCGCCTTGGACAGCACCCGGTTGGGGTTGAGCATGAGGTAGCGCAGGAGCTTGAACTCGGTGGGGGAGACCTCGATGGTCTTCCCGGCCCGACGGACCTCATGGGAGTCCTCGTCGAGCACGAGGTCGGCGAAGGTGAGCGTGCTGTTGCCCTCGTCCTCCATCGGTCGCGTACGGCGCAGCACGGCCCGGATGCGGGCCACGACCTCCTCCAGGCTGAACGGCTTGGTGACGTAGTCGTCCCCGCCGACGGTGAGGCCCTTGACCTTGTCCTCGACGGAGTCGCGGGCGGTGACGAAGACGATCGGCAGCGGGCGGCCCGACTCGCGCAGTCGCCTCGTGACGGTGAAGCCGTCCATGTCGGGGAGCATGACGTCCAGGACGCACAGGTCGGGGTGGTTGCGCCGGGCCGCTGCGATCGCCTCGGCCCCGGTGGAGGCCACCTCCACCTCGAACCCGGCGAAGCGCAGGCTCGTCGCGAGCAGCTCACGGATGTTGGGCTCGTCCTCGACGACGAGCAGCCGGGCCTCGGGCTCAGCGGTCCCGTTGGTCGGGGTGCTCATTCGGCCAGTCTCCCGCGCATACCTGGGAATCTGCTGAATGTTCGCTGAATCAGGACGCCCGAGCTCCAGCCGGGGGTCAGGAGCTCCCGACGACGTCCTCGGCGTCGAGGATCCGGTAGGCGTAGCCCTGCTCGGCGAGGAAGCGCTGGCGCACGGCGGCGTACTCGGCGTCCTGGGTGTCCCGGGCGACGACCGTGTAGAAGTGCGCGGTGCGTCCGTCGGCCTTGGGGCGCAGCACGCGGCCGAGGCGCTGGGCCTCCTCCTGGCGCGAGCCGAAGGTGCCGGAGACCTGGATCGCGACGCTCGCCTCGGGGAGGTCGACCGAGAAGTTCGCGACCTTGGACACGATGAGGCGGGTGATCTCGCCCTCCCGGAACGCCTTGAACAGCTTCTGTCGCTGCGCCACGGGCGTCTCACCGGTGATGAGGTCGGCGCCGAGGTCCTCGGCGAGCTCGTGCAGCTGATCGAGGTACTGCCCGATCACGAGCGTCGGCTCGCCCTCGTGGCGGTCCACGAGCGCGCGCACCACGGGGAGCTTGCTCGGGCTGCTGCTCGCCAGGCGGTAGCGGTCGGCGAACTCGGCCACCGCATACGCCATGCGCTCGGGGTCGGGGAGGGTGACCCGCACCTCGGCGCAGTCCGCGGGAGCGATGTAGCCCTGGGCCTCGATGTCCTTCCACGGTGCGTCGAAGCGCTTCGGGCCGATGAGCGAGAAGACCTCGCCCTCCCGGCCGTCCTCGCGCACCAGGGTGGCGGTGAGGCCGAGCCGGCGGCGTGCCTGCAGGTCCGCCGTCATCCGGAAGACCGGTGCGGGGAGGAGGTGGACCTCGTCGTAGACGATGAGGCCCCAGTCGCGCGCGTCGAGCAGGTCGAGGTGCGTGTAGACACCCTTCCGCTTCGTCGTGAGCACCTGGTAGGTCGCGATGGTGACCGGGCGGATCTCCTTGCGCTGGCCGGAGTACTCGCCGATCTCGTCCTCCGTGAGGGAGGTGCGGGCGAGGAGCTCGTCGCGCCACTGGCGCGCGGCGACCGTGTTCGTGACGAGGATGAGGGTCGTCGCCTGCGCCTCGGCCATCGCGGCGGCACCCACGAGGGTCTTCCCTGCGCCACACGGCAGGACGACCACCCCGGAGCCGCCGTGCCAGAAGCCCTCGACGGCGTGCCGCTGGTAGGGCCGCAGCTGCCACCCGCCGGTGACCAGCGAGATGGGGTGGGCCTCGCCGTCGACGTAGCCGGCGAGATCCTCGGCCGGCCAGCCCACCTTGAGCAGCTCCTGCTTGAGGTGGCCTCGCTCGCTCGGGTGGACCGCGATGGTGAGGTCATCGACGCGCGCACCGAGCAGCGGCTTGATCTTCGTGTGCCGGAGCACCTCCTCGAGCACCGCGCGGTCGGTCGAGTGCAGGACGAGCGGGTGCTCGGTCCCGTCGGGTCCGGTGACCCCGGCCGCCAGGGTGAGCCGGCCGTACCGGGCCATCGTCTCGGCGATGTCGATGAGGAGCGACTGGGGCACCGCATACCGGCTGAACGTCAGGAGCGTATCGACGACCGCCTCGGCATCGTGCCCGGCGGCGCGGGCGTTCCACAGCCCGAGGGGCGTCACGCGATAGGTGTGCACATGCTCCGGAGCGCGCTCGAGCTCGGCGAAGGGCGCGATCGCCTGCCTCGCCTCGTCGGACCGGGGATGGTCGAGCTCGAGAAGGAGGGTCTTGTCGCTCTGGACGATCAGGGGTCCGTCAGGCACGCAGGTCCTAGAAGTCCGGCTCGATGTAGGTCTCCGGCGCCCACGCGATCATGCCCGCGACCCAGGCGACGAAGGCGAGGATCCCGAGGACGAACCCGGCGGCGAAGGCGATCCAGCCCCACTTGGTCAGCTTCCTCGACTGCTCCGGGTCGCTCGCCTGCTTGGCGAGGCCCAGGATGCCGAGGATGAGGGAGACGATGGTGACGCCGCAGCAGGCGAACATGCCGACGGCGCTGAGGATCGTGAGGACGAGCGCCGAGTTGTTGGTCTGCGACGGCGCCTGCTGGTAGTAGGCCGGCGGCGGTGTGCCGTAGGGCGCGTTCGGGTCGCCGTAGGGGCTCGCGCCGTATGCGGGGGTGCCGTAGGACGTCCCCTCGCCGTAGGGGCCGGGGGCCGGCGGGGGCGGCACGGGCGCGCCACTCGCGCCGGGGAAGCCGGAGGTGTCACCCGCCGGGGCTGTGGGGGCGCCCGTCGGTGCGCCGGGAGGCGGAGGGTATGCGGCGCTCCCGTACGGCTGCTGCTGCCCGGGCGCCGGGTAGCCGCTCCCCGTGTCGCCACCGAGGCCGGGCGCCGGGTAGGGCGGAGGCGGAGGCGGAGGCGGGGCTGGGGATGCCTGCGACGGGGACGCGGCGGACGGGGCTGAGGGCGCCGAGACGGGGGAGGCGGCCGCGCCAGGCTCGTCCTGCGCAGCGCCCGAGTCGCCCGGCAGGGTCTGGGTGGCGTCCGGGACCACGGGCTGGGTGAGATCAGGGCGCTCGCTCTCTGCAGGCGCCTGCCAGTCGCTCGATCCGGACGTCGGGTCGCTGAACGAGCCCTCGCCGGGCCGGTCGTCCTCGCGGTTGGTCTCGCTCAACGGGTCCTCCTCCTGCTCCGGTCCTGCTGCTCTGTGTCCGGCTCGGCCGGGGGCTCCGCTGCACAGGACGCTGTTCGTCGTCGCGCGATCGAGGAACCGCCATGCGGCCGCCTCCTGCGCAAGGATCGAGCGTAGCCGACAATGGGGTCATGACCACGAGCCTTCCTATGACCGTGCCGAGGCCTGGACTTCCGGAGCGGGTCACCATCTACGAGGTGGGTCCGCGTGACGGCCTGCAGAACGAGAAGTCCCTGGTGTCCGCGGCAGTGAAGGCCGAGTTCATCGAGCGGCTCGCGAAGGCAGGGCTCGAGTGGATCGAGACGACCTCGTTCGTGCACCCGAAGTGGGTGCCCCAGCTCGCTGACGCGAGTGAGGTCCTGGCGAGCCTGGGGGAGAGCGCTCGCGCGCATTCCCGGCCTGTGCTCGTGCCCAACGAGCGTGGACTGGACCGGGCGATCGAGTCGGGGGTGACCTCGATCGCGATCTTCGGCAGCGCGACGGAGACCTTCGCCCAGCGCAACCTCGGGCGCTCGGTCGAGGAGTCGTTCGAGATGTTCGCGCCGGTCGTCGCGCGGGCCAAGGACGCCGGGATGTGGGTGCGTGCCTACATCTCGATGTGCTTCGGCGACCCGTGGGAGGGGGCGGTCCCGATCGAGCAGGTCGTGCAGGTCTCCTCGCGACTCATGGAGCTCGGCGCCGACGCGCTCTCCATCGGCGACACCATCGGCGTCGGGACCGCCGGGCACGTCGCCGCCCTCATCGAGGCGCTGGACGCCGCGGGCGTGCGACCGGACCGGGTCGGCGTGCACTTCCACGACACCTACGGCCAGGCGCTCGCGAACACCCTCGAGGCACTGCGCAACGGCGTCACCGTCGTCGACGCCTCGACCGGCGGCCTGGGCGGGTGCCCCTATGCCAAGAGCGCGACCGGCAACCTCGCGACCGAGGACCTCGTCTGGGCGCTGCAGGGCCTCGGCATCGAGACCGGGGTCGACCTCGACGCCCTCGTCTCGACGAGCACGTGGATGGCCGAGCAGCTCGGCCGGCCGTCCCCGTCTCGCGTGGTGCGTGCCCTCAGCGGCGCCTCCTGACCTGTGCGTCCCGACCGCTCTGCCACTGTCGCTCCCCCGGAGAGATGGGCGGACTTCGCAGGCCTTCCTTGGCCGTGCGAAGTCGCCCTTCCCCCCGGAGTGACAGGCCGACGCCAGCTCAGGCAGGGGCGGCGCCGGTGATCCGGTGGATCGAGAGCACCCTGCGGGTGCCGCTGACCATGCCGGTGACCCGACCTCCCTCGGCGTTCTCGGGGTGGAAGAGCAGGCGCTCGATCTGACCCGAGCTGCTCGCATAGCCGATCCACACCGGCGTCTGGTCGGCGGCCGCCTCACGCAGGATCGCCAGCGCCGTGGTCGGGTCCGTGTGCGCCAGAGCGGGCCGCCCGGTCGGGCGACTCGCGGCGGCCTCCTCGCCGGCGCGCAGCTGGTGGACGATCTCCTCGGTCGCCTCCGGCGTCAGGAGGGTATGCGTCACGCGCCGACCCGGTCGGCTCACCGTCCGCCTCTCTCCCCGTCGCCGGTGCACCGTCTCCCCGGTGGCCGTCTCCGCGACCGCACCGATGCCCGCCTCGCGCAGCACCTCGTGGACGACGGACGGCTCGGCGGGCGAGACGAGGACGCTGGAGGAGATCTGGCTCAGCCGCAGCAGGGCCAGCTCGGGCCGGGACATCAGCTCGGCGACGCGGGCGGGGTCGTCGGTGCGGATGTACGTCGAGGCTCCCCCGATCCGGACCTGGCCGTGACGGCGGGCCTCGTCGCGGACGAGGTACTCCAGCGCCTGGGGGAGGGGTGTCAGGCTCGAGGCAGCGAGGGTCTCGACGAGCTCGTCGGCGGTCCAGCCGCGGTCGAGTGCCCGGGCGACGGACGCCGGGGAGAAGCGGTACACGGTGGCGCCGCCGCGGGACTCGACGTCGGACGTCAGTCGCATGATGTCGGCGAGCTGACCGGTGAGGGGTCCCGGCGCGATCGCGGTGAGGTCGCCCTGGAGGATCACGTGCTCGACAGGCTCGGGCAGGTGCGGGTGGATGGCGTCGGCCAGATCGTCGATCCCGTTGGCCTGCAAGAGAACTCGTCCGGCGTCTGACAGAGCGCCCATGCCCGTGACGCCGAGCAGGGCGGCCTCGTCGAGGGCCGTCCGGAGCACCGCGCCGAGATCGCGGGGAAGGCGACGGGGTCGTCGGAAGCGCAGCGCATCCTCGACCTGGGACGCGTCGAGCGCGTGGTCGTCGGAAGCCTGCAGCACCTTGACCGCGTCCTGGCGCAGGGCCCGGATCGGCGGCCAGGTCAGGTCGGCACCGAGGACCCCCGTGCCGGAGGCGGGCAGCAGGTGCAGCGTGCGGACCGACGTCCACCACGACCAGGTGAGCCGGGCCCACTGCTGGGAGGGTGGCGACGACCGCCAGATGTCGTAGTGGCTCGTCGGCACGAAGTGCGGCTCGAGCTCGCCGTCGTCCGCGACGAGCTCGGCGGCGACGAGCAGCTCGACGAGGAAGGCCGCGCGGCGCACGTCGGCGTCCAGGGAGCGGGCGAGGCTGCGCAGGTCGCGCACGGCGAGCCCGCCACCCTTGAGGACCGGGACAGGGTCGGCCGCGAGCAGAGCGAGGAGCTCGTCGCAGTGGGCCAGCAGCTCCGCGGCTGCTCCGCCCGCTGCGGTGTTGACGTGGTCCCGGTCAGGGATGGGCGCCTCCGCGGCTGACGGTGCGACGAGGTCCTCCGGCCGGTGCGACCGTCCGCCTCGAAGCAACAGTCCGAGCTCCCGCGGGACGAGGAGTGCGCCGGACTCCGTGTTCCCCAAGGCGTCTCGCGCCTGCAACCACTGGACAGCGCGCGCCGTCCGGCTGGCGGCATCCCCCGTCGGAGGTTGCGCCACCGGTGGCCCCCAGGTGAGGGCACCCAGCACGGCATGGACCTCGTCGGGCGCTCCCTCGAGGTCCTGCGGGGTGAGTGGGGTGGCTCCGATCTCCGCCGCGCCCGGTCCGAGCCCGGCCGGATAGGGGCCGAGCACGTCGACGACCGACGTGACCGGGCGAAGCCCGTGGTCGTCCCGCCAGAGCAGGGCCCGCGTCCACAGGTCGTCCAGGATCTCATCGAGCTCCTCGGCTGTGAGCGAGTTGCCCAGCAGCGTCGACAGTCCCTCCACGGTGACCGGGGGTCGGAGCAGGACGGCGGCCTCGAGGATCGAGAGAGCTCGGCGGTCGAGGGCGTCCACAGCCCGCGCGGTGCTCGCGATCGTGCCGGCCCGCGCAGCCATGGCCGTGAGGTCCGCCGGCGCCGGACGCGCCAGGTCGGGTCGGCGCAGGAGGAGGTCGGCGAGGTCGCTGTCGGAGCGCCCTCGGAGGTCGTCGGCGTACGAACGGGCCGCCTGCCGCATACCGCTTCCGCGTCGTCCTGGCACACACCAACGGTATGCGCTGCTCCGGCTCTCCGGTCCGGGTCGCCGATTCCGTGGACGCTACCTGCCCATGGACGCCGGCTGCGAGGACTCCCTTCCCTGGATTCCGTCTCCCTGGACTCCGTCTCCCTGGACTCCGTCTCCCTGGACTCCGTCTCCCTGGAGCCCGCCTCCCTGGAGCCCCTCTCCCTGGAGCCCGTCTACCTGGACTCGGGCTTCGCGCTGGCCGCAGCCATGGCCGCCTCGGCCCGCTGGATGACCCGTTGGTTGACCTGGGTGGCCACCCACAACACGACAAGGATCGTCGCGATCGGCATGGACCAGAAGACCGCCTCCAGGCCGAAGCGGCTGGCGATGAGCCCCCCGAGCGGAGCCCCGATCGCCATGGTCCCGAAGACGATGGTCCGGGAGGAGCCGCCGATCCGGCCGAGCAGCCCGGCCGGGACGACACGCTGGCGGATGCTCATCATGATGACGTTGCCGATCATGTTCGAGAACCCGACGATCACGCAGGCGATCGTGATCGCCCACCAGGTCGGGAACATGACCGGGATGAGCAGCCCGAGGGAGTTGACGATCCACGACCCGACGGCGACCCGGAACTCGCCGAGGCGCCGGATCGGTCCGCTCGGCACGAGCGAGCCGAGGACGGCACCGGCCGAGAGCACGGCCATGAGGAGTGGGTAGTGCCACGGCTCCAGCCCGACGCGCGACTCCGGCCCGACCACCCAGAGGACGAGGACGGAGGTGTATGCGGTGCTGAAGAGATTGGAGAAACCCGAGAAGATCGTCAGGGGGCGCACGACGGGGTGCTGCACGAGGCGTCGCAGCCCGAAGGCGATGTCGGAACGCACGCTCACCACCGCGTCGGGAGCGGCATCACTCTCGCGCGGGGCGACGAAGCCCTCGGGCCGGCGGAGCCTGGCGACGACGAGGACGACGAGCACGAGGAGCCCGGCGGGGACGCCGAACACCCAGGCGGTGCCGAGGGTGAAGAGGAGGCCACCGAGGGGCTGGCCCACGAAGTTCTGCATGAGGGTCTCGGTGCCGAGGATGCGGCTGTTCGCCTGGTTGAGCCGCTCCTTCTCGACGATCTGGGGGATGAGCGCCTGGGCTGAGAGGTCGGAGAACAGCTCGGTCACTGCATGGAGCAGGACGAGGGCGATGAGCACCCAGATGGTGAGGGTGCCCGTCAGGGCCACCGCCGTCGAGGCGACGAGGATGCCCACGCGGGCGGCGAGCGCCCGTTGTCGGATCCTTGCGCGATCCCCACGGTCGACGACGACGCCCACGAAGAGGGAGCCGAGGAGCCACGGCAGCCAGAACGCGGCCGTCGTGAGGGAGACGAGGAACGGGTCGCGGGTGAGGGTGACGGCGATGAGCGGCATCGCGCCGAATACCGCACCGTCGACGAGGTTGCTTCCGGCGACCCCGGCGAGGTGGATGCGGAACAGCCGGTTCCCGGTAGCCGGGGACGGTCGGTCCATCGTCGCCTCCCGGGTGGCGTGGCTGCCCTGTCCTCGCATGCGGTGCTCCTAGACTGGATGCAGAAGAAGTATTGCAAAGAACGATTTGCAAAGGTATCTCTGCAACATGTCGAAGCGCAAGAGTGTTCCGGAGGAATCCGGGAGCGCCTCCCCTGCGAGCGGGGTCGTCGCACGCCCGTTCCACATGGAGGATGTCGACCCGGCGACCCTCAAGGCGTTTGCCCACCCGCTGCGCATGCGGATGTACACCTACCTCAGGGACCATGGCGCGGCGACGGCGTCGAGGCTCGCTGAGGCGATGGGCGAGAGCACCGGTCAGACGAGCTATCACCTGCGCCAGCTGGCGCGGCACGGCCTCATCGGGGAGGACACCGGGCGTGGGACGGCCCGCGAGCGGTGGTGGGAGGCGAAGGGCTTCTCCGCCGGGCTCGGGACCGTCGACGCCGACCCGTCCGCGATGACGACCCTGCAGCTGGTCCAGCGGCAGGGGATCGAGGAGCGGCGCCGACGCCAGCTCGAGTGGGTCGAGCGGCAGTCCGAGGAGGAGCGGGCGTGGCTGGAGGCGGTGGCCTTCACCGAGACGACGACGCGGATGAGTCCCGATGAGCTGAGGGCCCTCGTCCTGGACATCACCGATCTCATCGAGGAGCACCTCGAGGCGGTGAAGCAGGCCCGCGCCGAGGATGACGGCGCCGGCACGAGGATGGTCAAGATCTACGGACAGTTCTTCCCCCTGCCACCCGAGTGACCCACGCCGGCCGGCTCAGTCGGCCAGAGCCCCCGATCAGGACGACCCGTCAGGACGGCCGGTCAGGGCAGCTGGACGGAACCGAGCGCAGATGGGAGGAACTCGACGATGACGACCACCCCGACGAGTGCGAGGAGGACGCCGGCCGCGACGAGCACCCGGCGGTAGATGCGGTCGGTGAGTCGTGACCGGCCCCCGGCCACCGCGACGGCGATAACGGCCTTCGCGCCGACGATCGCGACGTAGAAGCCCAGGACGAGCCAGATCGCACCGGCGGGTGAGTCGCGCCAGGTCTGCAGGGTGAGGGGTCCGAGAACGGTCGCCCAGAACAACCACGGATGCGGGCTGAGGACGTTGAGCACGGCGGCCGATCGCAGCGCCTGCCAGCCGAGCCGACGCTCGTCCCGCGTGCTCGACTCGAGCTGGGCGTCCTTCGCCTCACGGATCGTGACCCAGGCCGTCCACAGGAGGAACAGGCCGCCGGCGACAGCGAGGACGGCCAGGGCCTGGTCCGGGAGCTGTTGCAGGACGACCAGGACGCCGACGATGACGACGGCGTCGGAGACGAGCGGTGCCAGCGCCGCCAGTACCCCCGCACGCCGGCCCCCGCGAACCGCCGCGGTGACGACGAGGACGAGCAGCGGACCCGGGCTGATGCCGGCACCGGCACCAAGGCTCAGGCCGAGCAGTAGCAGGTCCACGGCCGCGAACCTACCTGGGCCTGACCGGCGCCGGTGCCGGCGTCTCCCCTGGTGACTGGAAGGGGCAGGACAGCCAACACCAGGCGGGCCTCGGTGCATCGGATGGCCGTTCAGCCCTGCAGCGGCTAATCCGAGAGCCCGACCCGGTGGAGCACCGTAGACTAGGGTGCTGGTCGGGCGCCCCCTGAGCGCGCGGCCATTCCAACGTGAGACGCTCACCCGACTTCGTAAAGGTGCAAAGGTGCCCACCGGCAAGGTCAAGTTCTACGATTCCGAGAAGGGGTTCGGCTTCGTCAGCAGTGACGAGGGCGGCGACATCTTCGTGCCCGCCAGCGCGCTTCCGGAGGGCGTCACGGCTCTCAAGAGCGGCCAGCGCATCGAGTTCTCCATCATCGAGGGCCGCCGCGGTGCCCAGGCGATGGCCGTCCACCTCCTCGATCCGCTCCCGAGCGTGACCGCCGCGCGCAAGGCCCGCGACCGCAAGCCCACCGAGGAGATGGTGGTCATCGTCGAGGACGTCATGCAGCTGCTGGACAACGTCTCCAACTCACTTCGCCGCGGGCACTACCCCGACAAGGCGTTCGGCAACAAGGTGGCTCAGGTGCTCCGGGCCATCGCGAGCGACCTCGAGAGCTGAGCGCGTGTCCTCCGCCACCATCACTTCCACGCGGGCTGCGAAGTCGAGTCGATCCGCGGTCAAGACCGATGCGGTCCTGGCCGCTGCGCAGGACGTGGCGCGTGCTGCGCTGGAGGAGATCACCGAGCCGGACAGCATCGGTCAGTACATCGGCTCGGCGATGATTGCCGAGCGCCTCGCGACGCACTACTTCCTCTGCACCTCACCCGGCTACCGGGGCTGGGCCTGGGCGGTGACGGTCGCGCGCGTCCCGCGTGGCAAGGTCGCGACAGTCTGCGAGACGAATCTCGTCCCCGGTCCCGACGCGCTCCTCTCCCCGCCGTGGGTCCCCTATGCCGATCGTCTTGCGCCCGGTGACCTCGGGCCCGGGGACGTGCTGCCGAAGGTCGAGGACGATCCCAACCTCGAGTTCGGCTTCGAGCAGACCGGTGACGACAACGTCGACCAGCTCGCGATCTGGGAGCTCGGGCTCGGCCGGGTCCGGGTGCTGTCGCGGCAGGGTCGCAACGCGGCCGCTGAGCGGTGGTATGCAGGGGACGGGGGTCCCCGGGCCGAGATCGCCCTGCGCTCGACCGCAGAGTGCCGGTCGTGCGGCTACTTCGTTCCCATGCCCGGCGCGCTGCGTGCCGTCTTCGGGGTGTGCGCGAACGAGTGGTCCCCCTCGGACGGGCGAGTCGTCGCCCTCACCCACGGCTGCGGCGCGCACTCCGAGACGGACGTCGCCTCGCCGGCGCCGGAGCCGATCGGCCGGCCCATCATCGACGACAACCGTCTCGACCTCGTCGACTGACGGCCGGCAGCTGCCGACTCACGATCGAGTGAGTGGCCGCGCTAGGGCGCGGTGGGGTGAGCCCGGCGGCCTACTCGACACCCGCGGCGTTGCCGCGGCCGCGTCGGACGTACAGGTAGCCCACGAGACCGAGGACGAGGCCCGCGACACAGGTCCAGGGCCACCAGTCCCGGTCGCCGGTGTGCAGGGCGGGGACCACGAGAGTGACGATGAGCGCGATCGCCCACAGCACCACTCCCACCTTGATGACTGTGACGGTCTTCACCGGCATGGGCGGGTATGCGGGGCCCTGGGAGGCGTCCAAGGTCACCGGATCGTGCTTCCGGCCGGTGGCGGAGTGGTCCTCGGGCATGCCCATACTCTAGGTCGCCCGCGTCCGCCCCCAGTCCATCGACGCGTGGACCGGTGCACGAGCACCTCCCGGGAGGTCCTATTGTGTGCGCCATGACTTCGACCTCGACCGAAAAGACCCGTACGGGCGGACCTGCCGGACCCCAGTGGCTGGACAGCTATTTCGAGATCTCGGCGCGTGGTTCCACGCTCGCCCGGGAGCTGCGCGGTGGCCTCGTCACGTTCTTCACCATGGCGTACATCATCGTGCTCAACCCGCTCATCCTGGGGTTCGCCCCCGACATGAACGGCGACTTCCTCGGTGGGGGGCCGGGTGACGGCTCCAACCTGCCCGCCATCGCCGCGGGCACCGCCCTGGTCGCCGGTGTGATGTCGATCCTCATGGGTGTCGTCGCGAACTATCCCCTCGCCCTGGCCGCCGGTCTCGGTCTCAACGCGTTCGTCGCATACTCGATCGCCTCCCAGATGACCTGGCACGACGCCATGGGCCTGGTCGTCCTCGAGGGTCTGATCATCCTCGTCCTCGTGCTCACCGGCTTCCGGCAGGCGGTGTTCAAGGCCGTCCCGACCCAGCTCAAGGTCGCCATCTCGGTCGGCATCGGTCTCTTCATCGCGCTCATCGGCTTCGTCGACGCCGGGTTCGTGCGGCGCACGGGCGTCGGCCCGGTCCCTGTCGAGCTCGGGATCGGTGGGTTCCTCGCCGGCTGGCCGACCTTCGTCTTCATCATCGGCCTGCTCCTTGTCGTCGGCCTGTGGGTGCGCAAGACCAAGGGCGCGATCCTCATCGCCATTCTCGTCACGACCGTCATCGCCATGATCGTCGAGGCGATCGCCAAGGTCGGGCCGAGTGGCGGCGAGCCGGCCAACCCCACCGGCTGGCACCTCAACGTCCCGCAGGTGCCGGACGCGTTGCTCGGTATCCCGCAGCTGTCGACCCTGGGTCAGTTCAGCCTGCTCGGCTCGTTCCGCAACGCCGGTCTGGTCGCGGCCCTCCTCCTCATCTTCACCCTCATGCTCGCGGACTTCTTCGACACCATGGGCACGATGACCGCGATCGGCGCCGAGGCCGACCTGCTCGACGAGCAGGGCACCCCGCCCAACTCGGAGAAGATCTTGGTCGTCGACTCCATCGCCGCCGCTGCCGGTGGTGCCGCGGCCGTCTCGTCGAACACCTCCTACATCGAGTCCGCGTCCGGCGTCGGAGAGGGTGCGCGCACCGGCCTGGCGTCGGTCGTCACCGGCGCGCTCTTCCTGCTCGCCATGGTCTTCGCCCCGCTCGTGAAGATCATCCCGAGCGAGGCCGCGGTCCCGGCTCTGGTCCTCGTCGGGTTCCTCATGATGCAGCAGGTCACCGACATCAAGTGGGACGACCCGGAGATCGCCATCCCGGCGTTCCTCACGATCGTCGTCATGCCGTTCACGTACTCCATCACCGCGGGTATCGGCGCCGGCTTCATTGCCTACGTCTTCATCAAACTCGTGCGCGGCAAGGGCGGGACCATCCACCCGCTCATGTGGGTCACCTCGGTGCTCTTCGTCGCCTACTTCGCGATCGAGCCGATCCGCGGGCTGCTGGGAGTCTGAGGACTCACCGCCCATAACCATCACGCCGTGGGTGGCTCGCCGCGCTGCGTTCGCGGGGAGCCACCCACGGCGGCTTTTCGGCAGCGGGCCGAGGTGTACCGGGATAGTAGTTGCGTTGCGTAACTATCTTTGACATGATGTCGGGGTCTCTCATCAGCCGTTCCACCTGCGCGGCGGCTCCCTCTCCAGAGGATGCCTGCTGCGCTCGTGTCCTCCTGCAGCGTCGCTGGCACCGGCAGCAGACCCGACCCTCGCGGCACTGTGTCCACCCCCGTTCTCGCGGAGCACCCGTCATGAAGTCCGACCCTGATCTCGCTACAGACCTGCGTCTGGCCTGCCTGCGCATCGCCCGCCGCAACCGGTTCGAGTCCGTCATCGAGGTCGCGCCGCACCAGGCCGCCGTCCTCATCTCCATCGAGCGCGGGTCGAAGTCGGCACGGGAGATCGCGGCCAAGGAGAAGATCAGCGCTCCCACGGTCTCGCGCACCATCGCCGCTCTCGTCGAGGCGGGCTGGGTGACGCGGACGGTTGATCCCGCGGACGGTCGGCGCATCGTCCTTGCCATCAGCGACACCGGTCGGCGCGTCCTCCAGGAGACCCGCCGGGCCCGCGAGGAGTGGATGTCGACCCGCCTCAATCAGCTCAGTGAGGAGGACATCGAGCTGGTCCGGGCCGCTTTGCCGGTGCTCGAGAGGATCGCCAGGCTGTGAGCCCCACCTTCCGCGCGCTGGAGGTGCGCAACTACCGCATCTATGCCGCGGGCGCCTTCGTCTCGAACATCGGCACCTGGATGGGTGCGATCGCGCAGAACTGGCTCGTGCTCACCGAGCTGACGGACCACTCCTCCCAGGCGCTGGGGCTGGTCGTCGGCCTGCAGTTCCTGCCGTTCGTCGTCCTCGCTCCTTTCACCGGGATGATCGCGGACCGCTATCCGAAGCGCCGCATCCTGCTGGCCACCCAGAGCTTCATGGGCTCGCTCATGCTGCTCACCTCGATCCTCGTCTTCACCGGGACCATCCGGCTCTGGATGATGTTCGTCATGGCCGCCCTGCTGGGCAGCGCGATGGCGATCGACAACCCGGCACGGCAGACGATCGTCTCCGAGATGGTCCCCATCGACACCCTCGCCAATGCCGTTGCGCTCAACAGCGCCTCGTTCAACGCAGGGCGACTCATCGGGCCCGGTGTCGCAGGACTCGCCATCGCCCAGTGGGGCACCGGCTTGGCGTTCCTTCTCAATGCCATCTCGTTCCTCGCCGTCATCGCGGCCCTCTCGACCCTGCGACCCGGGGAGATGCTGCCGACCCCGCTCGCCCGCGGGCGTGGCGCCATCCGCGACGGCTTCGCCTACGTCAAGCGCCGCCGGGACATCCAGCTCGTCATGCTCCTCGTCTTCGTCTTCGGCACGTTCGGCATGAACTTCCAGATCACCACCGCCCTGATGGCTACGACGGTCTTCGGGAAGGGGCCGACCGAGTTCGGCATCCTCGGCTCGGTTGTCGCGATCGGCTCCTTCACCGGAGCGCTCATGTCCGCACGGCGTGGGACGGCCCGGCTCCGCACACTGCTGCTGGCGCTCTCGGGCTTCACCGTCGCCTCGACCGCGGCTGCTCTGGCGCCGTCCTACGTGACCTTCGCGGTGCTCCTCGTCGTCCTCGGCTTCACCGCCCTCACGGCTCTCACGACCGCCAACGCGATGGTGCAGACCCGCGTCGACCCGCTCCTCCGTGGCCGGGTCATGGCGCTGTACATGGCGATCTTCATGGGCGGCACCCCCGTCGGCGCCCCCATCATCGGCTGGATCGGCGACGTGTTCGGGGCGCGCTGGACCATCGGGATCGCGCCCGTTGCGATCGGTATCACCCTCATCGGCGTCGCCATCTCCCTGATGCGCAGCGAGAATGTGAGAGTGAGCTTCGAGACCCAGCCCCGCCCGCGCCTGCTCATCTCCAGTGAGCCGGTGCGGTCCCGGGTGACTGAGCCGGTACTCGAGGAGGCGCAGTGACTGCACGGACCCGTCGACTCCTCACCCTCGCCGTTCTCGCGTTTGTCGTCGCGATAGCAGTCATGGCAGCGTTGCTCTGATGGTGTGTTCGAACTGCGGGTACCAGCTCGCCCCCGAGGACAAGTTCTGCGGGGGCTGCGGGGCGTACCTCACCGACGCTCCCGCAGAGCAGGCGGCACCGATCCAGGGCAGCCAGCCCCAGGCCAACCAGCCCCAGGCCAACCAGCCTCAGTACAACCAGCCTCAGTACAACCAGCCCCAGTACTACCCGCCCCAGTACTACGAGAGCCAGGGCCAGCAGACCCAGTACTACGAGCCCCAGGGCAACGACCACTGGGTGCCTCCGTATGTGCGGGACGAGGAGTACGCACCGCCTCGCCGGGGTCCGGGGCCGCGGATCATTGCTGCCGGTGTGGCCGCCGTGCTCGTCCTTGCGCTCCTGGTGTGGGCGTTCACCCGCGGCGGTGACGACGACCCCGACCAGGCCGCGACACCGGCCGTGACCCAGACGACGGGTGCGCCGACGACGACCGAGCCGCCGTCCACCCCGACGGACGGCACCGAGAGCCCGACCGAGACGGCCACAGAGACCGCGACGGAGACGGCGACTGCAGACCCGACCCGCATCGAGCTCGCCCCCTCGGCTGCCCAGTGCAGCAATGTCGGCAGCATCGCGGTCTACCGAGGCAACGACCAGACCTCCTGCCCGTTCGCGGAGAACGTCGCCCGCGCATACGCCGCGCTCGTGGAGCCGGTGACCGGACCCGTCACCCTCAGCGATGTCGCCTCACCGGTGACCGGGCAGACCTACTCGCTGACCTGCGAGTTCACCTCTCCCGTGCGCTGCTCCGGCGGCGACAACGCGGTCGTCTACCTGTCACCGTCCTCCTGACGGTCGACCTGACGACCGGCTCGCACGATGAACGGCGTTGCGGGAGAGGGGCGTCGGGCACTGCTCATCACGCTGGTCCTCATCGGTGGCATCGCCGCCCTGGTGTGGGTCGGCGTGCGCACCGGCCATCTCGGCACCAGTCTCTCCCCGGTGGAGGCGACCACGAGTACGCCGAAGCGGTCGGCGACGACATCTCCTCGCCCCTCAGCGTCTGCCACGTCGACCCCGAGCATGAGCCCCACACCGACCCTCGTCCCTCCCGACCCCGTGCTGGTCGCCGCCTTCGCCGCTCTCGTGGCGGAGCTCGGGGGTGAGTATGCGCTGGCCTGGGTGGACGGGGAAGGTCTCCACCTCCTGGGTGAGCCGCCCGACGAGACCGCCTGGTCGACGATCAAGGTGCCGCTGTCCATTGCGGCCGTCGAGCATGGGGCCGCCGCCGGCAGTGACCCGTGGCCGGACATCGATCCGGCGATCACGACGAGCGACAACGACGCAGCGCTGCGGCTGTGGGCGTCGCTCGGCACTCCCCAGGAGGCGGCTGCGGCCGTGGATGAGGTGCTCGCCGCATACGGATCAGCGGGGACCCGGACCGAGAGCGAGGGGGTCCGGCCGCCGTTCACGCCGTTCGGGCAGACGCAGTGGAGCCTGGTCGACCAGGCGCGGTTCGCCGCATCCCTGGCGTGCGCGCCGGGGGCTTCGCCGGCTGGGGAGGTCCGCGCGGTGATGGGCCGGGTGGTCGAGGACCAGCGGTGGGGGATCGGGCGGGTCGAGACGGCGCACCTGAAGAGCGGCTGGGGGCCGGATGACTCAGGCGCCTATGTGCTGCGGCAGCTCGGCGACGGCGTCGTCGACGGCCGGTGGCAGGCGCTCGCGCTCAGCGGTCGCGCCGCTGACGGGACCTATCCCCAGGGGGCTGCGGACCTCAGTGCACTCGTGGAGTGGTGGGCGCGGACTGCGGCCGACGGCCCGAGCCTGGTCTGCACGCAGTGATGCCGGGGGACTCAGCCCTGGGTGTGCTCGACGACGTAGTCGATGCAGGACAGCAGCGCGCTGACGTCGTCGGGCTCGATCGCCGGGAAGGTGGCGATCCGCAGCTGGTTGCGGCCGAGCTTGCGGTAGGGCTCGGTGTCGACGATCCCGTTGCTGCGCAGCGTCCTGGCCACTGCGGCGGCGTCGATGGAGTCGTCGAAGTCGATCGTGGCGACCACCTGGCTCCGGTGGGCCGGGTCGGCGACGAACGGCGTCGCATACGAGGTCCGCTCGGCCCAGTCGTAGATCCGGTTGGAGGAGTCCGCGGTCCGCTCGACCGCCCAGGTGAGCCCACCGTTGCCATTGAGCCACTCGAGCTGGCTGGCGAACATGGCGAGCGTCGCGACAGCCGGGGTGTTGTAGGTCTGGTCCTTGACCGAGTTGTCGATCGCGGTGGGGAGGCTGAAGAAGTCCGGCACCCAGCGGCCCGACGCGGTGATCTCCTCGACGCGCGCCAGGGCGGCGGGGGAGAACAGGCCGACCCACAGGCCGCCGTCGGAGGCGAAGCACTTCTGCGGGGCGAAGTAGTAGACGTCCGTCTGGGTCACGTCGACGGGCAGGCCGCCGGCACCGGAGGTGGCGTCGATGAGGACGAGCGCGTCGTCGTCGGCGCCCTCGACGCGGTGGACAGGAGCCATGACGCCGGTCGAGGTCTCGTTGTGCGCCCAGGCATAGACGTCGATGCCGGCCTCGGCCACCGGCGAGGCGAGCGTGCCGGGGTCGGCCTTGACGACCGTCGGCTCACCGAGGAAGGGCGCCGCCTTCGTGACGCTGGCGAACTTGCTGGAGAACTCACCGAACGCGCAGTGCTGAGCGCGGTCCCGGACCAGCCCGAAGGCGGCGATGTCCCAGAACGCCGTCGCGCCACCGTTGCCGAGGACGACCTCGTAGCCGTCGGGGAGGGAGAACAGGTCGCGCAGTCCAGACCGGACCGCCCCCACGAGGTTCTTCACCGGCGCCTGCCGGTGCGAGGTCCCGAGGACGGTGGTGCCGATGGCGGCCAGGGCCTCCACCTGAGCGGGACGGACCTTGCTCGGTCCGCAGCCGAAGCGACCGTCGGCGGGCAGCAGGTCGGCGGGGATGGTCAGGGCGGGTGCGTCAGTCACGTCTTCCAGTGTCGCAAGCGCAGAGGAGTCCCGCTCGCCCGGGTCCAGGTTGCGGAACGAGGTGCTCCTGCCGGTTCGGCTGATGACCCGGTTCGGCTGATGACCAGGTATGCGGTGGCGGGGTCAGTGGACCCGGTCCGGCTCTCGGCTGGGCGGCCGAGGGTGTGCCGTGGCCGCCTCAGTGCACGCGGTCCGGCCGCCAGCCGGCGATCGACTCGATGCCGCGGGGGCCCTCGCCGACGTAGCGGGCGGTCGGGCGGATGAGCCGACCGGTGCGCTTCTGCTCGAGGATGTGCGCCGACCACCCGGCCGTGCGGGCGCAGGTGAACATCGGCGTGAACATCTCCGGCGGGACCTCGGCGAAGTCGAGGAGGACGGCTGCCCAGAACTCGACGTTGGTCGCCAGCACGCGATCTGGGCGACGGGCGTGGAGCTCGTCGAGGGCGGCCTTCTCGAGCGCCGCGGCGACCTCGAAGCGTGGGGCATCGAGCCTGCGGCAGGTCTCCCGCAGGACGCGGGCGCGGGGGTCCTCGGCGCGGTAGACGCGGTGACCGAAGCCCATGAGGCGCTCGCCGCGGTCGAGGAGGCGCTTGACGTAGGTGGTGGCGTCACCGGCCTGCTCCACCCCCTCGATCATGTGCAGCACCCGCGAGGGGGCCCCACCGTGGAGCGGGCCGCTCATCGCGCCGACCGCTCCGGAGAGGCAGGCGGCCACGTCGGCGCCCGTCGAGGCGATGACGCGCGCCGTGAAGGTGGACGCGTTCATGCCGTGCTCGGCAGCCGACACCCAGTAGGCGTCGACGGCCTCCACGTGCTTGGGATCCGGCTCGTCGCGCCAGCGGATCATGAAGCGCTCGGTGATGGTGCGACCCTCGTCGACCCGCGACTGCGGCACCATCGGCGTGGACTGGCCGTGCGCGGACTGGGCGACGAAGGACAGCGCCATGACCGAGGCGCGGGCGAGGTTGTCCCGCACCTCCTCGGGCTCGATGTCGAGGACGGGCTTCAGACCCCAGAGCGGAGCGAGCATCGCCAGGGCGGCCTGGACATCGACGCGCACGTCGCCGGAGTGCACGGGGAGGGGGAACGGCTCGGCCGGCGGCAGGCCGGGGTCCATCTCGTTGTCGACGAGCAGGCCCCAGACGTGTCCGAAGCTGACCCGGCCGACCAGGTCCTCGATGTCGACCCCCCGGTAGCGCAGCGCCCCTCCTTCACGGTCCGGTTCCGCGATGGCGGTCTCGAACGCGATGACGCCCTCGAGGCCGTGCTTGACGTCGCTGTCGCTCATGCTCAGGTCTCCAATGTGTGGTTGGTCGGTGTCGGGGGTCGCCCGGCGCTCTTGGGCCCGCTGCTGCCGGGGGTCCGCTGTTCTTGAGCTCGGTGTGTGGTGAGCCCGGTACATGAGGCTGGTTCCCATGTCCGCGGGTGTGGCCCGCCGCTCTGGTGGCGGGGTGTCCTGGGGTGCGTCGAGGTGGAGGGGTCCGGGTGCCATTCTGCACCCGGACACCATGCCGGCGCGCCATAGTCTTGGGGCGTGACCGACCTCAGCCACTCCCGCCGGGACTACGACAGTGAGGGGATCGACTCGGCGACGATGCCCGCGGCCCCGTGGGAGCAGGTATCCGCCTGGGTCACCGAGGCCATCGCGGTGGCCGAGTCCACGCCGCAGCACGACGAGCCCACCGCTGTGAGCGTCGCGACTGTCGACGCCGAGGGCGCCCCGAACGTGCGCACCGTGCTCGCCCGCTTCCTGGACGACCGTGGCCCCGGCTTCGTCTCTTCTCGCCACTCGGCGAAGGCGGCTGAGCTCGCGACGAACCCGCGCATCGCTCTCGCCTACACGTGGCCGCATCTCTTCCGCGCCATCCGGTTCCGCGGAGTCGCCGAGGCCATCGCTTCCGATGAGCTGCAGACCTATTGGGCGACCCGGCCCTACGGGTCGCAGATCGCGGCGTGGGCGTCCCGGCAGTCCCACCCGATCGAGAGCCGCGCTGCACTCGAGGCGGAGGTGGCCCGCTGGGGGGCCCGCTTCCCCGAGGGCTCGGCTGAGGGCGTCCCGATGCCCGAGGACTTCTGCGGGTGGCGGGTCAGCGCCGACGAGGTGGAGTTCTGGGCCGGCCGGCGCTCACGGTTGCACGACCGGATCGTCTACACCCGGGTCGGCGACGGCACCCTGGCCGACCCGGAGTCCTGGCGCGTCACCCGCCGCCAGCCCTGAGCGCGCCCCTGCTGTCTTGCCGGTGCACCTTGTGGGACGCGGCCTGGGCGCGGGGCTTGATGACGAGCAGGTCGACATTGACGTGGCGGGGGCGCGTGGCCATCCACGTGATCGCGTCGGCGATGTCCTCGGCGAGGAGCGGCTCGGCGACCCCCGCATACACTTTGTCGGCCTTCTCCCGGTCGCCCTTGAAGCGGGTGAGGGCGAACTCGTCGGTCCGCACCATGCCGGGGGCGATCTCGGTGACCCGGACCGGCTGGTCGAACAGCTCGAGGCGGAGGGTCTCGGTGATCACGGCGAGTCCGTGCTTGGCGGCGGTGTACCCGGCACCCCCCTCATAGGCGACGTGCCCGGCGATCGAGCCGACGTTGACGATGATGCCTTCGCCGTCGGCCGCGAGCAGGGCCGGGAGCAAGGCCTTCGTGACGCGGACGACGCCTGCGACATTGACGTCGTACATCAGCTGCCAGGCGTCGAGATCCGCCTGGGCGACGGGCTCGAGGCCGTGCGCGCCACCGGCGTTGTTGACGAGGACCTGCACGGTCGGGCCGGCGACCTCCGCCAGCCGTGCGACGTCAGCATCGGACGTCACGTCGCACGTGACGGTGTCGCACGTCCCGCCCGCCTCGCGGATCTCCGTCGCCAGCTCCTCGAGGCGGTCCTGGCGACGAGCGGCGCCGACGATGCGGTATCCCTCAGCGGCGAGGGCGTGCGCAGTCGCCGCGCCGATCCCGCTGCTCGCTCCGGTGACGACGGCTGTGCGTATCGGTGAAGCACCCATGGCATCCACTCTTCCACGCCACGATGCCCTCGCCTATGGCACCCAGCACGAGCCCACGGACGTCATCAGAGCCAGCAGGACGAGCGCCACGGAGGATCCATCCGGCACCCAGCGCTCAGAGTCGCGCGGCCCGCCAAACCCACTCAGCCGCGGGCGGCTTCGTAGCGGGCGAGTGCCTCGAGCCGCGCCTCGGCGTGGTCGAGGATCCGCTCCGGATAGCCGTGGGCGTAGCCGTCAGCGGCCTTCCACGGCTCGTGTGCCGCCGCGCCCCGCAGGTGAGCCAGCTCGGGGACCCAGCGCCGCACGTACTCACCCTGCGGGTCGTGGCGCCGGCCCTGACTCACCGGGTTGAAGACCCGGAAGTAGGGCGAGGCGTCGGTCCCGGTGCCGGCGACCCACTGCCAGCCGTGGTTGTTGCTCGCGATGTCCCCGTCGAGGAGGTGCTCGAGGAAGTGCCGGGCGCCGACCGGCCACCACACGTGCAGGTCCTTGACGAGGAAGCTCGCGGTGATCATCCGGACCCGGTTGTGCATCCACCCCTCGTGGGCGAGCTGGCGCATCCCGGCGTCGACGATGGGGAACCCGGTCCGCCCCGCACGCCAGGCCTCGATGTCCGCGGCCACCTCGGGATGCGTGGGGTCGGCGTAGGTCATGTCCGACAGCGCGGTGCTCCAGTCCGACCATGCCGAGTCGGGCCGGTGCCAGAGCACGTCGGCATAGAACTCCCGCCAGCACAGCTCGGTGACGAGCTTGTCGGCGTCCGCGTCGCCCCACAGTCCACGGTCGACCAGATCCGCGAGCATCGTGCGTGGGTGGATCTCCCCGTACTTCAAGGGAATCGACATCCGGCTCGTGGTGTCGAGGTCCGGGCGGTCGCGATCCGTGGCATAGCCCGCGAGGTCGTTGTCGAGGAACTCGGTCCATCGCCGGCGCGCGGCCCGCTCACCCGCCTCGTAGGTTGCGTCGTCGGGAGGGGCCGGGAGCGCGCCGCTGCTGTCGGCGCGAATGAAGCGCGCCTGCGGTGTCGGCGCCGGCCGGGGCCAGCCGAACTCGCGCCAGGCCCGGGAGAACGGCGTGAAGACCTTGTATGCGGTGCCCCCGCCCGTGAGCACCGAGCCCGGGCCGATGGCATAGGGAGTGCCGGCGGCGCGCAACGACACTCCCGCCTGAGCGAGCGACTTGCCGACCCGGGCGTCCCTGGCCCGCCCGTACGGCGTGGTCTCCCGCGAGATGTGCACGGTCGTGGCCCCGAGCTCGGCGCAGAGCCGGGGGAGGGCCACCTCCGGCGGGTCGTGGAGGACGGTCAGGGCGCCGCCGAGCTCGGCGTCGAGAGCAGCGAGCGAGGCGAGGTATCGGGACGCCCGTCGGTCGCTCTGCTGGAGGAGAGCCGGATCGAGGACGACTGCGACGCATACGGTCTCGTCGGGCGACTCCTGAGCCGCCGTGAGCAGGGCGGGGTGGTCGGCCAGGCGGAGGTCCCGGCGCAGCCAGGCCACGGAAGCGGTCATGAATGAGAGGCTAGGGGGGTGACTGACCTGATCGACACCACAGAGATGTATCTCCGGACTGTCTTCGAGCTCGAGGAGGAGGGGATCAGGCCGCTGCGCGCCCGCATTGCGGAGCGTCTCGGACACTCGGGCCCGACCGTGTCTCAGACCGTCGGGCGGATGGAGCGCGACGGGCTCCTCGTCGTCGCCCCGGACCGTCACCTGGAGCTGACCGAGAAGGGCCGCATGCTCGCCACCCGGGTCATGCGCAAGCACCGGCTCGCCGAGCGCCTGCTCGTCGACGTGATCGGGCTGGAGTGGGAGTACGTCCATGAGGAGGCGTGCCGGTGGGAGCACGTCATGTCCGAGCGGGTCGAGCGCAAGATCGTGAAGATGCTCGGCGGGGTCAAGGAGTCGCCGTACGGCAACCCGATCCCCGGCCTCGACGAGCTGGGCTTCGAGCCGGGGGACGACTTCCTCCACGGCATGGTCTCGATGAGCGTGCTCGCGAGCCCGACCCCCACCGTCGTGACGATCCGCCGGATCGGCGAGCCGGTCCAGGTGGACACGGAGGCGCTCGCCCTGCTGACCGCCGCAGGTCTCACCCCCGGTGTGTCGGCGACTCTGCGACGGGAGGGCTCCCGCGTCATCGCGGCCCAGGAGGGGTTGCCGGAGGCGAGCGGGGTCTCGCTGCCCGACGACATCGCTGCACACGTCTTCGTCGCCGCGCAGGCGTGACCGGCCGCGGGCGGGCCCGCTTGCAAAGACGTGTGAGGAGTCGCACACGCGTCGGTGACCGACTTTTCGGTGATCTGTGCGGAGGGCTGTGGAAGTGGTCAAGGTCTGTCCGGGGCTTGTCCACAGCCGCTCGTTACCGAAACGTGACAATGCCCAGACCGCTGGGCTACCGTCGAGTAGTGCGCCGTCCGCGTCCCCTGCCTTAGCGGTCGTCGCACAGCCCCTGCAATCAGCTTCAAGGATCTCTTCTCGTGGTTAGTACCCCTGAGCCCGGGCGGCGTGCGCGTCATACCTCGAGCACCTCGCGTGGACCGCTTGCCGGTCTCGCGGCTGGTCTCGCGGCCGACCTCACCGCCGTCCTCCGTCCCGGCGTGGCCCGCACGATGCGGCGGCCCGGGCCGACGGTGGCCAAGGCCAGCGCCCTGATGGCCGCCGGCAGCCTCGTCCTCGCCCTCGTCGTCCCCAGCGAGCCCGCCTCGGCAACCGCTGACGCGGTAGCCGCGGCGGATGGCACCTACGCAGCCGACGAGGACACCTCCTTCACCGGCGGGGCGCTCACGGCCAGCATCAGTGCGGCGTCCCTCGCGAGCGTGCGCACCGTGGACCAGGCGAGTCGTTCCGTCGCTCGCGGCGCTGTGGCCGTCGCAGCCCCGGCGGCCACCGCCCCCGTCGCCGCTCCCGCCTTCGGGAAGATGACCTTCAAGGCCGAGGAGAAGCCGCCCCCGCCGCCGCCGCCCGCCGCGAAGAGCTCGGGCTCTTCTGGCTCGTCCTCGTCGTCCTCAGGCGGGTCCGGTGTCCAGCAGTCCGGCGGGTCCGGCTACGACTGGGCGGCCGCCAACGCCTGCTCCTGCGCCCGCGGGCTCACCCAGAACTCCATGCGGGTCCTGGCCGCCGTGAAGTACTCGTTCCCGAACATGAACAGCATCGGTGGCGTGCGCCCCGACTCGATCGCGGACCACCCCTCCGGTCGAGCCCTGGACTTCATGACGTCGAACAAGAGCTATGGCGACGCGATCGCCAACATGCTCATCTCCCGCGCCGGTGAGCTCAACATCGAGTACATCATCTACTACCAGCGAATTTGGTTCCCCGGTAAGGGTTGGCGCGGGATGGAGAACCGCGGTAGCGCCACTGCGAACCACATGGACCACGTGCACGTCACGGTCCGCTGACCGACCCCCTCAGGCCCGCCGGCTGACGCATCGCGCAGCCACCGCAGCCCCGGATCGCCGCGCGCGAGCCGGGGCTGCGGCCTGTCAGGGGTGGGGCGGGCGGTGATCCGGCCGCCCCGCTGACGACGCCGGTGTCCCTTGTGATGTGGCACCCGGTCGCCGGTGCGTCGCGCTTGCTGCGGCAAGCGTCACAGCCACTTCTGGGCGCCCTGCGAGCCGCCTGGGTCCACGTACTGGGCGGAGGTGAGCAGCCGCATACATCCTCTGACCTGCGGCGATGAGTTGATCCACAACGCGCCGTAACCGAAATGTGACATCGCCGCCGAGGGTGTGTACCGTGGGTCCGTCGCCACCGATTCTGGGGGTGACGCCGACGATCGGATCACGCCGAGTCCTGCCACCCGGTCGTCGGGACCGCCTCATCCCGTACGGCAGGAGCGGGGGACCCACTCGTGGTCGGCGGCGCTCGCGTCGCAGTCCTTGGGGTGAAGTCCTCCCCGCGGTTTCCCCTGACCGCGGAAGGGCCGGGTGTCCTCCACCCGAACCCGACAGCTCACCTCGTAGGCGTCAGAGGATATTCGTGGCACAGAAGTATCGTGGGCGCCGCCGGTCTCCGGAGCGCTACAACCCCTTGTCAGAAGTTGCACTCATCGCCTCGCGCGCCTCATCCCCTGCACTGAAGGGCTCGGCGGTCCTGGCTGCCTCCGGTGGACTCGTTGCCGCTTTCGCCATCCCGGCCAACGCCGCCGGCAACAGCGGGAAGGACACGAAGGACGCCGTCGTGGCCGCCCCGGCCGAAGGCTCCGTGGCCACCATCGCGCTGAGCGAGCGGGCCCTGGACGTCGCCGCATCCCGGCTCGGCGCCCGCCCGGCCATCGTGGCTCCCACCGCGACACCTGTCGCTCCGCAGACCTTCGGCGTCATGAAGTTCACCGCCAAGGAGAAGCCGCCGCCGCCCCCACCCCCGCCGCCGCCGGCGCCGGCGCAGACCTCGCGCCAGTCGGGCTCGAGCGGTGGTGCCCGGACCAGCTCCTCCGGCACGTCCACCTCCTCGAAGTCCACCCAGACCGCGGGTCCGCAGAAGGCCGCCACCGGTGGCGTCCTCGGCGTGGCCGCCAGCCTCACCGGCATCCCGTACCGCTACGGCGGCACGACCACCGCAGGCTTCGACTGCTCGGGCTTCACCCAGTACGTCTTCCGTCAGGTCGGCGTCTCCCTGCCGCGCACCACGACGCAGCAGTACAACGCCACCACGCGGGTCTCCAACCCGCAGCCGGGTGACCTGGTGTTCTTCGGCGGCTCGAACCCGTACCACGTCGGCATCTACGCCGGGAACGGCATGATGTACGACTCGCCCCGCACCGGCAAGTCCACCTCGCTGCGCAAGATCTTCAGCGACAGCGCGATCTCCTACGGCCGCGTCTGATCGGTCAGGCTCGATCAGACACCTGGTCGAACGCTGATCCCACCGCGATCGCCCCTGGCACGCCCACCGCGTGCCGGGGGCGATCTGCGTCGTGGGGGGGCTGCATGCCGTCTATCGCCGGTAGGGCAGTGCAGCGGTTGGCGTAAGGCTTGACCGGTCGCCGCGCAGCGGGCTACTGATGGTCGTGACCGGGCAGCGCCCGCCCGCCCCCTCACCCGACCTCCAGGAGGACCTGAGTCCATGACGACCGAGCACGCCGCTCCGCTGTCCAGGCACTACGTCTTCACCGAGCACGGTGGCCCGGAGACCGAGGCGCTGCTGGAGCGAGCGGTGCCGGAGCCCGGCCGGGGCGAGCTCCTCGTCGAGGTCCGGGCAGCAGGGGTGAACCCGGCAGACTGGAAGCTCCGCGAGGGCCTGTTCGGTCGGGTCGAGGTGCCGAGGACGCTGGGGTTCGAGGTCGCCGGCACCGTCCTGGCGGTCGGCGACGGCGTCGAGGAGTATGCGGTGGGCGACGAGGTGCTCGGCTCACCGGCTCCCGGCGAGGGTGGGTACGCCGACCACACCCTGATCCGGGCCGGCGACGCCGTGCGCAAGCCCGGCGGCGTGCCCTTCCCGGTGGCGGCGACCCTTCCGGTGGCCGGGACCACCGCATACGACCTCACCCATGCCGTGGAGGTGGAGCCCGGCCAGACCATGCTCGTCCTCGGTGCCGGCGGTGGTGTCGGCTCGTTGGCGGCCCAGATCGGTCGGGCCCGGCAGCTGCAGGTGATCGGAGTGGCTTCGATGAGCAAGCGTGAGATCGTCGAGGCCACCGGCGCGCAGTGGGTGGCGGCCGGCGACGGCGTGGTCGCCGCGGTCCGCGAGATCGCGCCCGACGCGGTGCACCTGCTCCTCGACCTCGTCGGCGGGCGGGCGCTGCGCGATGTCGCCGAGCTGGCGGTCTCGCCGGAGCGGATCATCTCCGCTGCCGACGGCGACACTGTCGCCGAGCTGGGCGGGACGTACCGCCCGAGCCGCCCCGACGCGCTCGAGCAGGTCACGGCGATGGTCGCCGCGGGGCAGATCACCCCGCAGGTCACGCACGAGTTCCCGCTCGAGCACGCGCGCCGGGCGCTGGCCCTTGTCGAGAGCGGTCACGCCGAGGGCAAGACGGTCATCGTCCCGCGCTGACGCCTGCGAGGCGCGTCGTCTCCGCACCGTGCGCTTCTCCAAGGGCCGGCGTGCGGACGGACTCGACTCGGCGGGCGCGAAGGACGATGAGGCCCAGGTACCCGTGGACGACGGTCAGCACCGCGAGGACGACGATCCCGATGAGGTCCTGGAACTCGACCTCGGGGGGCAGACCCTCGTGGATGAGGAACGCGACCGCCGCAGTGATCGGTGCCCACCGCCCGACGGCACCGGCCCGGTAGGCGGCCCACGGCATGGCGATCACCGCCAGGCCGAAGCACAGCAGGAGCGGGAAGACGAATATCATCAGCGCCGAGCTTGCGCCGATCCGGTCGACGTAGGCGATCATCTCGCCGCGGTCCCCGCCTGGCAACGCGGCGGACATGATGTAGAAGTAGCCGAGGGCGATGTGGCCGGTGCCTCCGAGCACGGCCAACACTGCGCCGACGATCGCCATGATCGATCCGCGTCGCCGCGCCAGCGAGAGGATCCCCGCCGCGGCTGGAGCCATGAGGATCCCTGACACGATGAGCAGGGTGGCGGAGAGGAGCAGTGCGCTGCGGTGCTCGGTCGCTGCGGCGTACATCGCCTCGCCGCCGCCGTCGTCGGGGGTGATGACCGCCTGAACGAGAAGGAGCGCGGGGAACATGATGAGGGCGAGTCCGCAGGTCCAGCGGCGCACCGCCTCGGACCGGTTCGACGGTGGCGACGACGTGTTCGTCGACGTCGTTGCGGATGAAGCGTGGGATGACATGGGCTCTCCTGGTGCTGTGGCCGACTCCGATTGGTCGGCAGGTGCCAGCAACGATGTCGGGGGACCCAGCCACTGCGCATCGGCACGCGGGTCAGTCCTGCGTCAGTCCGGAGAGTGACCTCCACCGGCTCAGACATCGGCCGGAAGAGTGAGGCGCCCTGCTGCGGGTCGGCTCTACGCTGATGGGATGGGCAGGTGGCAACCTCCCGGACGGGATGTGCTTCTCGCGGCGGTCCTCCTGGTCGTGGCGGTGGCCGAGCTGTGGATCGTGGGGATCGGCGATCTTGCTCCGATCCTCTCGGTGACGCTGTCGCTGGCCTGTGTGGCTCTCGCCCTCCGACGGGTCGTGCCCATGCTCGCCACGGCGGGCGCCCTCGCCGGGGCCATGGTCGTGCCGTCCGTCCTTGGGAACGAGGCCGCGTCGACGTTCGGCTGGCTCCTCATCGCGCTCACGGCCGCCGCGTCGTGCGGCTACCACGCCTCGCCGCCGCTCGCGGGGCTGGCACTCGTCCTCGTCCTGAGCGGTGGTGCCCTCGCCATCGAGCACGGCCCGGTCGTGTCGGAGATCCTCTTCGGGTGGATCCTCGCGGGCGGCGCATGGATCGCCGGCCGAGCGCTCGCGAACCAGGCGTCCCTGACCAGGCTGGCCCACGAGCATGCCGCAGTCGTGGAGGAGAGCGCGAGGCTGCATGCCGAGGCGGCGCTCGCGGAGGAGCGGCTGAGGATCGCGCGCGACATCCACGACTCGATCGCCCACAGCGTGAGCGTCATGCAGCTCCACGTCGGCGGAGTGCGTCGCCTGCTGACCCCCGGCCAGGTCGAGGAACGCGCGGCACTCATGGCGGCCGAGGCTGCGGGCAGGGACGCGACCAGCGACATGCACCGCATCCTGACCGTCCTCCGCTCGGGCGCGGGATCCTCCACCGCTTCACCCTCCGATCTGGAGATGCCGTCCCTGCGTCACCTGGAGCGGCTCATCCGTGCGACGGAGGGGGCGGGCATCGAGGTGGCGTACCTCGAGACCGGAGGCCCCCGTCCCCTCGCGCACGGCGTCGACCAGGCTGCCTACCGGATCGTTCAGGAGGCGCTGACCAACGTCCGCCGTCACGCCGGCGCCCACCGGGTCGAGGTGACCGTTGCGTTCGGACCGGCATCGCTGGAGATCAAGGTCAGTGACGACGGTCGCGGAAGGGTGCCGGCCGCGCGGGGTGAGCCAGGGCACGGCCTGATGGGTATGCGTGAGCGGGCCACCGCATACGGCGGCACGGTGGAAGCGGGGCCCGGTGAGGCGGGCGGATGGGTGGTCCGCGCGAGGCTGCCCCTCTCTGGAGCGTCGCCGGCTCAGGGGGTGGGGGCGGTCGGCGGTGCCGAGCCGGGGGAGGCTCCTGCAGGTCGCGGGGCCACGGCGGGGACCACGGCGCTGGGGGCAGCGCCGAAGGGCCAGGTGGCCTCGTGATCAGGGTGCTCCTCGCCGACGACCAGGACATGGTGCGGGCGGGACTGCGCCTCGTCCTCTCCGCCGAGCCCGACATCGAGGTCGTGGGGGAGGCGAGAGACGGGCTCGAGGCGGTGACCCTGGCAAGGCGGCTGCGACCCGATGTCGTCCTCATGGACGTCCGGATGCCGCGTCTGGACGGGATCGAGGCGACCCGCCGACTGCTAGCCGAGCCGGCGCAGAAGGGTCGGGTCGTGGTGCTGACGACGTTCGACGTGGACAGCCACGTCTACGACGCACTGCGCGCCGGAGCGAGCGGCTTCCTTCTCAAGAACGCCGCACCCGAGGACCTCGTGCGCTCCATCCGCGCGACCGCGGCAGGGGCCGGTCTCATCGACCCTGCGGTGACCCGGCGCGTCATCGAGGAGTTCGGGCGGGGTGCGCGCCCGAGCCGGCCACCGCATACCGTGTCGACCTTGACCGACCGCGAGCGCGACGTCCTGGAGCTGGTGGCGCGCGGCGCCTCGAACGCCGAGATCGCGGCGAGCCTCTATGTCAGTGAGGCGACCGTGAAGACGCACGTCGCCCGCATTCTCGCCAAGCTCGGGCTTCGCGACCGGGTGCACGTCGTGGTCTTCGCGTACGAGCACGGTCTCGTCACGCCCGGCTCTGCTGGAGAGCGGGCCGCGGGCAGTGCCTGAGCGTCCGTTGTCGCTAGCCGCGTGCGAGCGCCGAGGCGACAGCCGCCGCCGTGAGGCCGTACGCGGTGTGCGCTGTCGCATCCTTGACGATGACGTCGCGGTCGTACTCCCAGATGGGCTTGTACACGCCGAGCGCCGGCAGGACGACGTAGGACGCCCCGAAGGCCACAGCCGCCAGTCCGACGCCGCCGGGTAGGGTGCCGAGCCGGCGCACGACGGGCAGTGCCGCTGCGTACGCGACTCCCCACTGCACGCCGGTCGCCCAGTGGACCACGTTGGTGATCGCCCGGGCCGAAGAGGCTGGGGGCTCCTTGCCGAGAACGGCGACGATGAGCTTGCGGCCGACTTGACCCGGCGCCGAAGCGTCCTCGTACGAGGTGGTTCCCGCAGCGGTCTCCCAGTCGATGAACCCCTGCGTCCCGCCGCCCCGGCGATAGCGGGCGTACCAGACCAGGTCCATCGCCAAGGTTCCCGCAGCGCCGCCGATGGCACCGGCGGCCGGCCGTCCCGCGATCGAGGTCAACCCACCCATCTGGACCCTCCCGTTCATGGACTGTCGACTTCGCACGATACTCCGGTATGCGGTGATCGCGAGGGCTGTCCTCGCGCAGCCTGCCGGGGGTTGGTGAAGTACGAGTCGCGCGCGGACGTACGGTGAGGGCATGGAATTCCGTTACCTCGGCAACAGCGGTCTGAAGATCTCCGAGATCACCTACGGCAACTGGCTCACCCACGGCTCCCAGGTGGAGAACGACGTCGCGACCCAGTGTGTGCGAGCGGCGCTCGAGCACGGGATCAGCACGTTCGATACGGCGGACGTGTACGCCAACACCAAGGCGGAGAGCGTGCTCGGTGATGCGCTGCGCGGTGAGCGTCGCGAGAGTCTTGAGATCTTCACCAAGGTGTACTGGCCGACGGGCCCGGGCGGGAAGAACGACACCGGCCTGTCCCGGAAGCACATCATGGAGTCGATCAACGGGTCCTTGACCCGGCTCCGCACCGACTACGTCGACCTGTACCAGGCCCACCGCTACGACACCGAGACCCCACTCGAGGAGACGATGCAGGCCTTCGCCGACATCGTCCGGGCGGGCAAGGCGCTCTACATCGGGGTCAGTGAGTGGACCGCCGAGCAGATCCGCGCCGGCCACGCCCTCGCGAAGGACCTCGGCATCCAGCTCATCTCAAGCCAGCCGCAGTACTCGATGCTGTGGCGCGTCATCGAGGGCGAGGTGGTCCCCACCTGTGAGGAGCTGGGGATCGGTCAGATCGTGTGGAGCCCCATCGCCCAGGGTGTGCTCACCGGCAAGTACCTGCCGGGCCAGGCGGCTCCGGAGGGTTCTCGTGCCGCCGACGAGAAGGGCGGCGCCAACATGATCAAGCGGTTCATGAACGACGACGTCCTCAACCGCGTCCAGGCCCTGCGACCGGTGGCCGACGAGGCCGGGCTGACCATGGCCCAGCTGGCGGTGGCGTGGGTGCTGCAGAACGCCAACGTCTCCGCGGCGATCGTCGGCGCCTCACGTCCCGAGCAGGTCGGCGAGAACGTCAAGGCCGCAGGTGTGCGCCTCGAGCCGGAACTCATGGAGCGCATCGACGAGGTCCTCGGCGATGTCGTCGAGCGCGATCCCGGCAAGACCGCCGAGACGGCGCCCAAGGGCCGCGTCGCCTGACGCCCCCGTGAGCTGAGCCCGAGCGCTCCGCCGGCCAGGACCTTCGGTTTGAGGAACACCTGCACGTTGCCCGCCTCCAGTGGGAAGGCCACGTGAATGCTGGGCTGCTCTTCTCCTGGCAGCACCCTCGTCGAGTAGCAACCGCTGTAGACGGTCTCGCCGGTGGAGCGCAGGGTGCGGATCCAGGCAGCCGCGCGCTGGGTACCGTCAGGTGCCTCGATGAGCGCCACCCGGCTGTCCATCCCGTGCGCGACGTCCATGGGCCGCATAGGAAGGGCTAGCTGCTGCACCCGGCGGGCGAACAGCCGCGAGATGAGCTCTCCGCCTGGCTGGAAGACCGGGTTCCACTGGGTCCAGACCTCCATGCGCCAGCTCGCCGTGTGCTCGTAGAAGTCGCGGACCTCCGGTCGAAGGTCCGCGGCCCGGAAGTCCGGGCCGTCCAGGACGGCCATGTCGGACAAGAGACCGGCGTCGCTCACCTGCTCACGAACGACACAGCCCCAAGCACTCGCGGTGGCGTGCAGCCATCCGTCCCCTACCCGCTGGCTCTGGTTCATCGGCGCCGACAGCCAGCGCTCAGCGCCGCTGGGATCGATCGGCCGACCCGTGCGTCGCCAGAACCTTCGAGTCGCCACGTCCAGGCGCGGCAGCAACCAGATCACGGTGGCTACCGGCTGTCGCGTGGAAGGTCGCGCCCGGGTCGGATCGCGCGCTGGATGCAGTCATCCTGGCACTCGAGTCGGGATGCCGTGCGTCGCGACGGGGTGTTGGTGGCCAGGGACCGCCGCCGTGCGATCTGGTGACTCCGGACTGCATGTGTGGTGGCTGCCGCGGCGACCAAGGACGAGTAGCCACGGCCTCGGGGGTTGCGGTCCACGAGCACGCCGACGTCGGCGAGGACTCCGTCGAACAGGGGAATCAGCGATGGCGTGTCACTCATGCGGTCCCCCACAGTTCGTCGACGAAGTGAGAGGACCCTACTCCGATCCGGGCGACGCGCGGTCGCCCCGCGTCTTTCAGAAGTCCGCCGGACCGGGTCGCCAGCCGGTTTGCTGAGCCCACAGGTGCGCTTCCTGCAGCACCCGCCAGGTGAAGGGGGCCTTCGCCTCGACATAGGCGCTGCGGTCGCTGGCGAGGAGGTATGCATGGTCTCTCTTGACCGCGGCGTACTCCTGGGCGGCGAGGGGATAGGCCCTGAGGTAGTCGCGGAAGAGCAGGGCGGCTTGCTCGGCGAAGCTTCCGGCTTGGCGGACGTGGACGTGCGTACGTGACCGCCCCGGCAGCTCCCGGAAGTACCGCTTGGTGAGGTCGGGGTTGTCGGGACGCCAAGCGAAGCCGCAGGTCTCGATGGCGGGTCGGTAGTCGTCGATCGCCGCAAGGTCCGGCACGGAGATCTGGAGGTCGATGATCGGCTTGGCGGCCAGCCCGGGAACGGAGGTGGACCCGATGTGGTCGATGCGGGTCGCCGCGTGGCCGAGCGCCTCCCGCAGGGATCGAGCCGCGGTTTCGAACTGGCTGGGCCAGGCAGGGTCATAGTCGCTGATCGGATCCCAGGGCATGCGGACAATGGTCCCAGTCCCGGCTACGAAGCGGGCGACGAGAGCCGTTGGACAGTCAGGTTGGGGTGAGCGCAGGTCAGGATGGAGGTGCATCGCCACATCCAGAGACGGCGAACCCCGCTGATTATCAGCGGGATTCGTGGTGCCCCCGGCAGGATTCGAACCTGCGACACCTTCTTTAGGAGAGAAGTGCTCTTCCCCTGAGCTACGAGGGCGGGCGCCAGGGCGCAGCCGAGGCACGAGAGACAATGCTACCGACCTCGGACCCGCACCATGACCATGGAAGACCTCACGGCAGGCCGGTCGCCTGACGCCGGCAGCGCAAGAGCTCGACAAGGGACGGGACCGGGACATCCTCCCGGCAAGGGAGAGGCTCAGGCGGAGTCGTGAATGTCGGTGGGCAGCGCGACCTCGGGGCCAATAGAGTCTGCCCACGTGACCTCCGAATCGCGGGACCCGGCGCAGCGGCGCACCCTCGGCACGCTGGCGACGACCCAGGTCCTCGGTGGCATGGGCCTGGCAGCGGGCATCGCAGTCGGGTCACTCATCGCGGAGGACATCACCGGCGGTCCGACGTATGCGGGGCTCGGGGGCACTTTCCAGGTCCTCGGAAGCGCGCTCATCGCCATCCCGGTCGCCAGGCTCATGGCGGATCGTGGTCGCCGTCCAGGCCTCGTGCTCGGCTATGCCCTGGCGCTCGCCGGAGCCGTGCTCATCATCCTCTCGGCGGTGATCACGAACTTCGCGCTGCTCCTCCTCGGGAGCGTGCTGTTCGGTGGCGCCACCACCTCGAACTCGCAGACCCGCTTCGCGGCCGCCGACCTCGCCGCCCCGGAGCACCGGGGCCGCGACCTGTCCATCGTCGTCTGGGCGACGACGATCGGCAGTGTCCTCGGCCCCAATCTCATCGGCCCCGGCGCCCCGGTGGCCCGGGCGCTCGGGATCCCGGAGCTCACCGGCCCCTTCGTCTTCTCCCTCGTCGCGCTCGGGCTCGCGATCACCGTGCTGGTGGTCCGGCTCCGTCCGGATCCGCTCATCCTGTCCCGCGAGCGTGAGCGCGAAGTGGCGGCGGTCAGTGAACACGTCGAGAGCTACCAGGCCACCCCGAGCAAGGCCACACCCGACCAGCCCGCACCCAGCAAGCCTGCACCCCGCAAGCCCACCCAGCGGGGCGGCATCCGGCAGGGCCTGGCGGACATCCGCAGCCACCCCGGGGCGCTGCTCGGGCTGATCACTCTCGCCCTGGGTCACGCGACGATGGTGTCGCTGATGGTGATGACCCCGCTGCACATGCGCCACGGGCACGCCGCCCTCACCCTCATCGGCCTGGTCATCAGCATCCACATCCTCGGGATGTTCGCCCTCTCGCCGGTGGCCGGGATGGCGGTGGACCGCTTCGGCGCGGTCACCGTCGCCCGGGCGGGTGCGACCATCCTCATCGCGGCCGCCCTTCTCGGCGCGCTCGCCTCAGAGGGCTTCTCGATATCCCTGACAGTCGCGCTCTTCCTCCTCGGTCTCGGCTGGTCCTGCACGCTCGTCAGCGGATCCGTGCTCCTCACCGAGCCGCTCACCCCGGCGCAGCGACCGGGTGCTCAGGGCTCCTCCGATCTCTTCATGGGCCTCGCGGCCGGCGGAGGCGGGGCGCTCGCCGGGGTGATCGTCGCCCAGGCCTCGTATGCGGTGCTCGCCCTCGGCGTCGGCCTCCTCGCGGTCGGCATCCTCGTCTCCACCGTCCTCCTGAGCCCGGCAGCGCCGCACGGACGCGAGGCATAGGCTCCCACCTCCTCCGATCGGGGCAACACGCGAATCCGATGGTGCGGCCATCCCCGCGTTCGCGGATAGCCTGACTTGGTGACCGACACGCCGAGCGACCCGCGCAGGGACCTCGTCGCCGCTGCGGTGGCGACGTGGTCCCGCCAGCTCGTCGACCTCGGCGGACGCAACACCCTCCTCTGGTACCGCGACCTGCGTGCCGGCACGCTCGACCTGACCATGGCCCACCCCGGCGGGCTCTCGGTCCTCATGGCCGGGGGTGCTCCTCGCCTCCGGGATCTCTTCCGCGAGGACAGTGCCTTCGCCGACGCCCGCCACCGGGCGCGCACCATCGCTGCCAAGGCCCGCGAGCTCCTCGAGGAGCGCGGGATCGCCACGCTGCACCTCGCCATCGGCATGGCCACCTGGGACCTGCCCCGATCCAGCCGCGCACCGATGGCTCCGGTCCTATTGCGCTCGGCCACCCTCCGGCCGACCACCCCTGCGCAGGAGGACTTCGTCCTCGCCGTCTCCCCGGACATCGAGCTCAACCCGGTCCTGGTCCACTACCTCGTCGAGCAGCGTGGGGTCGCCCTCGACCCGGCCCAGATCGAGGCACTCACCGATACCCCGACCGGTTTCGACCCCCACCCTGCCTACCGGGCCCTGGCCGAGGTGTCGCGGGACATCGAGGGCTTCTCGATCAGCCCGCGGCAGGTCCTCGGCACGTTCTCGTATGCGAAGCTCCCCATGGTCGTCGACCTCGCGGGCCAGCTCGACGAGCTTGCGAACCACGACGTCGTCGCGGCCCTGGCCGGCGACCGTGATGCCCTCTCGGCGGTCCGATCCTCGCCGCCCGAGCCGAGTCTCGAGGTGGATCCCCGGCGCGAGAGCCTCGTCCTCGATGCCGACGCCAGCCAGATCGCCGCGATCGAGACCGCGCGGGTCGGGTCAAACCTCGTCATCCAGGGGCCACCCGGCACGGGCAAGTCCCAGACCATCGCCAACCTCATCGCCACCCTCATGGCCGACGGCCGGCGGGTGCTCTTCGTCGCCGAGAAGCGCGCGGCGATCGACGCCGTGCACAAGCGGCTCGCCCAGGTCGGGTTGGACGACCTCCTCCTCGACCTCTACGACGGCGTAGCCAGTCGCAGGTCGATCGCCCGTGAGCTCGGTGCCGCCCTGGGCCGCCATACGAGTCCCCAGCGGGGGCAGGGGACCAGGCAGGACCAGTGGCGCACCGGCGTCCTGCTCACGTCCCAGCAGGAGCTCGTCCAGCACCGCGACGCCCTGCACCGCGTGCGCAGGCCCTTCGGGGTCTCGGCGTTCGAGGCGCAGGAGGCGGTCAGCCGACTGGAGGCGCTGACCCCGGCACCGCGCAGCAAGGTGCGGTTGCGCGGGGAGACCCTCCACGGCATCGACCGCGCGCAGATGGAGCAGGACTCCGCCAAGCTCGCGAAGGCCGCCCGCCTGGGCGCCTGGACCGACACGGGCGAGCGCGACCCGTGGTTCGGGGCCCGGATCCCGACGAGCGAGGACGCGGTGCGCGCTCTCGAGATCGTCGAGAGGTATGCGGGCGGCGGCCTGGAGCGGTTCGGTCGCCTCATGGAGGAGGTCTTCGGCACCCTCCGGCTCCCTGCGGCGACGTCGGTGTCGGAGTGGGGCACGATCCTGGGCACCGCGAGCCGGGTGAAGGAGACGCTCGAGACGTTCCGCGCCGAGCTCTTCGACGTGCCCCTGGCCGACCTCATCGGCGCCACGGGCACCCGCGACTACCGGCGCAACCACGGTGTCGAGCTCAGCTGGTTCGAGCGCTGGCGGCTGCGGCGGCAGGCGGAGAGCTATCTGCGCCCCGGCCCCCGCCCGCGCAACCTGCACGACGAGCTCGTCGCGGTCGACGGGCAGCGCCTGGCGTGGAACCGCCTCATGGGCAAGGGCGGCCGACCCGAGGTGCCGCCGGGACTCGACGAGGCGGTCGAAGCATACGCACGGCTCTCTGCCGACCTGGAGTGGCTCGGCGCCCGGCTGGCCGGGACCGCCCAAGGGGGGCGGTTCCTCACCGACCCGATGATCCTCGTGGCGGACCGCCTCGACGAGCTGGCAGTCGCGCCCGAGCGGCTGCGCGTCATCCCCACGGTGATCGGGCTGCTCGACGAGGCCAAGGAACACGGGTGGGGTCCCCTGCTCGAGGACCTCGCGCAGCGGCACGTACCGTCCGAGCAGGTGCCGGTCGAGACCGCCTTCGTCTGGTGGACCTCGGTGTGCGACGACATCGCCCTGGCCGACCCGGACTACGGCGAGCCGGCAGGGGACCGATTGCGTCAGGTCGTCAGCGACTTCGCCGAGGCGGACCGCCAGCACCTGCGCGACAACGCGGCGCGGGTGCGGGAGGCGGTCTCCACTCTCGTCCAGGGCGAGCTGCGTCACCGTGCAGCCGAGGAGGCGCTCATCCGCGCAGAGGCGGGGCGCAGTCGCGGACACGCTTCCCTGCGGGACCTGATGGGGTCCAGCTCCCGGCTGCTCACCGCGCTCAAGCCGTGCTGGATGATGAGCCCACTCGTCGTCGCCGGCGCACTGCCTCCGGGCATCCACTTCGACGTCGTCATCTTCGACGAGGCCTCCCAGATCCCGCCGGCCCAGGCCGTCTCGGCGATCTCGCGGGCCCAGCACGTCGTCGTCGCCGGTGACGCCAAGCAGCTCCCGCCGACGACCTTCTTCACGAGCGCCCCGGACGACCTCGCCGAGGCCGTGGCCATCGAGGGCAGCGAGGTCGACCTCACCGCCGGCTTCGAGTCCATCCTCGACGTCCTCAGCGCCGTGATCCCCGTGCGCCGGCTCACCTGGCACTACCGCTCCACGGACGAGCGCCTTATCTCCTTCGCCAACGAGCACATCTACGGTGGGGAGCTCGTCACCTTCCCCGGCACCGGCACCTCGTCGCCGTTGCGGGTCGAGCACGTCGAGGGGATCGGCGTGCTCACGGAGGGCTCCGAGGGTGTCGAGACGTCGCACAGCGAGGTCGAGCGGGTCGTCGACCTGGTCGTCGAGCACGCCCGCACCCACCCCGAGGAGTCGCTCGGGGTCATCGCGCTCGGCATCACGCACGCCACCCGGCTCGACGAGGCGATCCGCGCCCGCGTGGCCACTGAGCGCGACATCGCGTCCTTCTTCGACGAGGACAAGGCCGAGCCCTTCTTCGTCAAGAACCTCGAGCGGGTCCAGGGCGACGAGCGCGACGCGATCATCCTCTCCATCGGCTACGGCAAGACCCCGCACGGCCGGGTGATCTACCGCTTCGGCCCGATCAACCACCAGGGTGGCGAGCGTCGCCTCAATGTCGCGATCACCCGGTCCCGCCAGCGGATGACCGTCGTCACCGCCCTGCACTCCAGCGACCTGGACCCCGAGCGGCTCACCTCGCGTGGTGGACAGATGCTGCGGGCCTTCCTCGCCTATGCCGAGCAGGCCGACCAGCACGAGCTCCCGCCGACGGTCGGCGCCCGCGGGGGAGACCTGCCGCTCGTCATGAGCGAGACGGCCCGCCGGCTGCGCCAGCACGGACTGGTCGTGCACGAGGGCTTCGGGCACGGCGAGGCGCCCATCGACCTCGCCATCGAGGACCCGCACCGTCCCGGGGTCCTGGCGCTCGCCGTCGAGTCCGACGGGCCGCAGTATGCGTCGCTCGCCACGGTCCGTGACCGCGACCGGCTGCGGGCCGAGCACCTGACCCGGCTCGGGTGGGTCCATCACCGGGTCTGGACGGCCGACCTGTTCCGCGACCCGGCGCGCGACGTCTCGGCGATCGTCAGTCTCGCCCGGCGGGTGGGCGACCACCCTGGCGAGGTGCCTGCGGGCGGGAGCGGCGCATACCCGGAGAGCGTCGGCGAGGCGACCGAAGGAGCAGGTGCCGTTGACGGCGACAGCCCGTCGGGGGACGACGAGCTGGCGATGGGGGATGAGGTGGCGATGGAGGCCGATGCCCGTGAGGAGGGCGCGGACGGGGACGCTCACGCGGCTGACGACGAGCGTGCGACGGGCTGGGACCTCTTGGGCGGCCTGGACTCGGACGAGCGGTGACCCCTCGGCCCCGACTCAGTGACCTCACCCCCGCGGAGGCAGGGAGCTCGTTCGTGATGCGGCCCGGGTCGTTGCGCGCCCTCGTGCTGCCGGTGGGGTGGCCGGAGCCGGTCGGCCATGGTCCGGTGCGGGTGACTCCTGAGGAGCGGTCGGAGGAGGGGGCAGGGGTGCGACGCTACCGCGTCGAGGCGCTGGAGCGAGGGAGCGGGGTCATCGCGGCCGGCGACGCGCGGTGGATGATCGAGGTGCGTGGGGTGCGGCTCCCGCCGGAGCAGACCCGCGACGACACCGATGACGGTTGGGGCGAGTCGCGCGGTGGACTCTCACGATCGTGGTGGGAGGAGCAGCGTCCGCCGCACTGGTGAGTCGGCGGGCCGCGCCGCGCTGAGAGGTCGGGCACTGCGCAAGGGAAAGGCCCACTTCGCACCAGAACCTTTGTGGTGCGAAGTGGGCCTTTGTCTCCGGGGGAGAGAGAGGGGTGACTCAGCCCCGGCCGCGGAGGGAGTCGCGGATCTCGCGGAGCAGCTGGGTGTTCTCGTCGACGTCTTCCTCGGCAGGCTTGGTGAAGCGCGCCTTGGCGGCCTCGTAGGGCTTGACGATGAAGAAGTAGACGATGAACGCGAGGATGACGAACGCGACGAGCGCCGTCAGGAACGGGCCGACCGAGGTGAAGCCACCCGGGGCCCATTCATCGAAGTTCGGAGCGCCGCCCGCCTTGGCGATGGCCTCGAGGACGACCTCGGTGAACGCTGTGACGACAGCCGCGAACGACGTCGCGATGATGAAGGCGACGGCGAGCTCGACGAGGTTGCCCCGCATGATGAAGTCTTTGAAACCCTTCACGTGATCTCCTTGTGATCGTGGTGGATGTGGGTCTGGGGGCCACGGTGCCCCGATGAGTGCGCTGTGGACGGGCTCCTGGCCCGGTGGCGGTGCGCAGCCGCCGACGGGGTGTCGGACCGATGTCGGGTCACAACCCCGCACGGCCATTCTGCACGCTGTCACGCCCCGAGGCGCGTCAGGGAGCAGGCGCGTCGAGGTGGGGCTGCGTCAGCGGGGGCCGAGGGCGACGATCGCGAACCCGGACAGGATGAGCGCGATGGAGAGCGCGCGACGCAGGCAGTAGCGCCGCCACGCGGCCCGACGCCCGGGCCCGAGGAGACCGGGGAAGGCCTGACTCAGGTGTGCTCCGATGCCCCTGCCGCTCATGCCGTGCGCACCGATCCCGCTCGCGCCCAGGGGAGCTGCGCGGCGCGGCCGGGCGCCGCCCGCCCGGACGCGCGCGAGGCGCAGGTCCCGCCGCTTGGGGTCGCGCGTCACGGTCCGCCCGGGAGCTCGATCGGCAGCCGCAGGCCGTCCAGGGCCTGTCGACAGCGGCACTCGGGGGTCGTGCCGGGGTCGGGAAGGGCGGTGATGATGTCGCCGATGACCCCCTTGAGCCGGTCGACGTTCTGCGCGAAGACCGCCAGCACGCTCTCGTGCGTGACGGCCTCGCCGCCGTCCACGCCGGTGTCGTAGTCGGTGACGAGGGCGATGGTCGTGAAGCACATCGCGAGCTCCCGGGCCAGTGCGGCCTCGGGCATGGCGGTCATCCCGACGATGGACCAGCCCGCCTGCTGGTGCATGAGCGACTCCGCGCGGGTGGAGAAGCGCGGGCCGTTGATGACGACGAGGGTGCCGCCGTCGACGACCTCGACCCCGGCGTCGCCCGCAGCACCTACGGCAGCACGCCGCAGCGTGGGGCAGTAGGGGTCGGCGATGTCGACGTGGACGACCGGCCCGATGACGTCGTAGTAGGTGTGGTCGCGGCCCCAGGTGCGGTCGACGACCTGCTCGGGCACGACGATCGTGCCGGGTCCGGCCTCCGCCCGCAGTGACCCGACCGCGCAGGGCGCGAGCACCTGGCGGACACCAACGCTGCGCAGCGCCCAGAGGTTGGCGCGGTAGTTCACTTTGTGCGGTGGGAACCGGTGGCCTTGCCCGTGCCGGGCGATGAACGCGACACGGCGTCCCGCAACGGAGCCGATGACGACGTCATCGCTCGGCTCCCCGTAGGGAGTCTCGACGGTGACCCGCTCGGCGTCCTCGAAGAAGTCGTAGAAGCCCGAGCCACCGATGACGCCGTAGTCGGCGCGAGGTCCCTCGGCGGGCGGGTTGTCGGAACGGGGGGCGGCGCTCAGATCCTGGCTCACCCGACGAAGGCTAGCCGCGCACGGCCCCCGACGGGAGCTCTGTCAGGAGGCCGTGGACGACGCGCCCGCGCCGGCCGCCGATGTGGACGAGCTCGAGGAGGTCGAGGAGTCCGATCCCGAGGACGACGAGGAGGATGAGGAGGACGACGACGACGACCGAGACGGCGTGGTCGAGGAGTTGCGGGAGTCGGTGCGGTAGAAGCCGCCGCCCTTGAACACGACGCCGACGGCGTTGAACAGCTTGCGCAGTCGGCCGCCGCACTCCGGGCACTCGGTCAGGGTGTCGTCGGTGAAGGACTGGACGATGTCGAAGCGGTGCTCGCACTCGGTGCAGGCATAGGCATAGGTGGGCACGGGACAGATCCTCGTTCTGGCTCACGTTCTGGGGGGCACGGCCACTACGGACGCGCGCAGACTGATCGGCCTCGATCGTACCTCCCGTCCTGGTTCGACCCCGCATGTCAGTTCACCGGCACCCAGCAACTGTCGTTAGTCTCCGTAGGGTGACCCGCCGCCAGAAGTTCCGCATCGCCGGCCTCGTTGTGGCGCTTGGCCTCGTCATCGCTCTGGTCGTCGGCGCAGGGCTCGCCTTCTCCGGCGTACGACGCCCGTTCCCCCAGACCGGCGGCGAGATCACGATCGCGGGTCTGTCCGGTCCGGTCGAGGTCATCCGCGACGAGCGGGGCGTTCCCCAGATCTTCGCCGACACGGCCGACGACCTGGCCATGGCGCAGGGCTTCGTGCACGCTCAGGACCGCTTCTTCGAGATGGACCTGCGTCGCCACATCACGGCCGGACGGCTCTCGGAGCTCGTCGGCTCGGCCGGGATCGAGACCGACAAGGTGGTGCGCACGCTCGGCTGGCGCCGGGTCGCCGAGCAGGAGCTGCCCCTTCTCGAGCCCCGGACCCGACGCCTGCTGCAGGCGTACGCGGATGGGGTCAACGCATACCTGGGCAGCAAGGCGAGCCCGAGCGCGATGGCCTTCGAGTACGTCGTGCTCGGCCAGCAGGTCGGCAGCATCAGCGTCGAGGAGTGGACGCCCGTCGACTCCCTCGCGTGGCTCAAGGCGATGGCGTGGGACCTCAAGGGCAACTACGCCGACGAGCTCACCCGGGCCCGACTGGCCGGCCGGATGAACGCCGCCCAGATCCAGGAGCTCTTCCCACCGCACGACTACGAGGCGCGCCCACCGATCCTCTCCGCCGAGGAGTGGGCGCCGAGCGCGGCCGCGCCGGACGGGTCGGTCGCCCTCGATGAGCTCGCGCCGGATCTCGGTGACGTCGACCGGGTCGAGGCGGCGTTCCGCACCGTCCAGGCGGCGCTCGAGGCAGTGCCGCAGCTCGTCGGGTCCGGCGACGGCGTCGGCTCGAACTCCTGGGCAGTCACCGGGAGCAAGTCCTCCACCGGGCAGGCGATCCTCGCGAACGACCCGCACCTCGGGGTCGGCATCCCGGGCATCTTCTACCAGGTGGGCCTGCACTGCCGCGCTGTCAGCGAGCGCTGCCCCTTCAACGTCGGCGGTTACTCCTTCGCCGGGCTGCCGGGCGTCATCATCGGGCACAACGACCACATCGCGTGGGGGCTGACGACGCTGCGCGCCGACGTCGCCGACCTCTACCTGCACCGCCTCCGCGACGAGGAGTACCTGCGCGACGGTGCGTACGTCCCGCTGGAGACCCGGACCGAGCGGATCCGGGTGGCCGGCGGCACCGACCAGGAGATCGTCATCCGGCAGGCCGCTCAGGGTCCGTTGCTCTCCGACGTGATCCCGGCGGTGGCCGAGGCGGGCGGCACGGCCCCGGTCCAGGGTCAGGACGTCCGGGAGCGTTATGCGGTTGCGCTCGCCTGGACGGGGCTGATCCCCGGCAACACCGCTGATGCCCTGATCGCCATCAACGCCGCCACCAACTTCGACGAGTTCCGCGCTGCCGCAGAGAAGTTCGCCGTTCCTTCGCAGAACCTCATCTACGCGGACGTCGACGGCAACATCGGCTACCAGGCGCCGGGGCAGATCCCCATCCGCACCTCGGCCATCCAGGGGGCACCGCCCGGGTACTGGCCGGCGCCCGGCTGGGACTCCCGCTTCGACTGGCGTGGCTTCGTGCCCTTCGACCAGCTGCCATGGGCATACAACCCGGAGAGCGACTTCATCGTCGCGGCGAACCAGCCGGTCACCGAGAGCGTGCAGCCCTTCATCACGAGCGAGCACGACCACGGCTACCGCTCCACCCGCATCCGCGACATGATCACCGCCGCCGACACGCTCAGCCCCGATGACATGCGCGAGATGCAGATGGACTCGCTCAACACCTTCGCGCCGACCCTCGTCAACACGCTCCTCCAGATCGACACGAGCGACGACCCGTTCACGGCGGAGGGTCAGCGTCTGCTCGTCGACTGGGACTACATGACGCCTGCGGACTCCTCCCCGGCCGGCGCTGCGGCGGCGTTCTACAACGCCGTGTGGCGCAACCTGCTTGCTCTTCTCTTCGACGACGAGCTGCCTCGCGACCTCTGGGTCTCCGGCAACGCCCAGCACCAGGCTGCGGTCACCGAGCTCCTGCGGCGCCCGGACAGCCTCTGGTGGGACAACAAGCAGACCCCCGGGGTCACCGAGGAGCGCGACGAGATCCTGCGCCAGGCCCTCCAGGCCGCCCGGCTGGAGCTCACCCGTCAGCTCGGCAAGGACCCGGGGACCTGGGACTGGGGCAAGCTGCACACGTTGACCTTCGAGCACCCGGTCCTTGGTGGCGAGACCGTGCCGAGCCCGATCCGGTGGCTGGTCAACCGCGGCCCCTACGCGATGCCCGGTGGCTCATCGATCGTCAACGCCAACGGGTGGGACGCGAGCGCCGGCTACGAGGTCAACTGGGGACCGGCGATGCGGATGGTCGTCGACCTCTCCGACCTCAACTCCTCGACCTGGGTCAACCAGACCGGGCAGAGCGGGCATCCCTATCACGCGCACTACGACGACCAGATCGACGCGTGGGTGGCCGGCGAGCAGTTCCCGTGGCCGCACTCCGAGGACGCAGTCCGCGAGGCGGCGAGCGAGACGCTCATCCTCACGCCGGGCAGCTGAGCCGCGGTCAGCCGATCCGGGCCTTTGCCTGCGGAGCGCTAAGCCGCTGACGTGAGCGCCGCATACCCCGCAGGTGGACCAGAACGTGACAATAGGAACGTTTTGGTACGCCCCAGCCCCGGTGCGTCGGGTGGCGGACGTGAGCGCCGCATACCCCGTCGTTCGACCCTTGTTCACCGGTTCGCCACCTGCGGGATCGTTCGACCGCAATTGCCGGCGAGATCGGGGCCAAAGGTCGAACGAGGGAGGAAGCGGCACCCACCCCGGCGCTTGGGCGCGTTCCGCCTCCCGCTCGGATGGGCCACGTCCTGTGGGTGCTACCCCGCGCAGTCGAATGCCCGTTCAGGCTCCCACTCGGGCGCATGCCCGCGGCCGGGTGCACCCCCGTGCGTTGAGTGGGCACTGTCCTCAGGGCGCGGACGTGAGCGCCGCATACCCCGTGGGTGGACCAGAACGTGACAATAGGAACGTTTTGGTACGTCCGAGCCCCCGGGCGTCGGGTCGCGGAGGTGAGCGCCGCATATCCCGTCGTTCGACTCTTGTTCACTGCCTCGCCACCTGCGGGATCGTTCGACCGCCAATTGCCGGCGAGATCGGGGCTAAAGGTCGAACGACGGAGGAAGCGGCAACCCTCCGCACGTCGAGGGCGCGGGCGGCGCGCTCAGGTGATCCGGCGCAGTCCGGTGGCCGTGAGGACGGCATCGACCGGGATGTCGTGCCGTTCGCGGGGGAGCATCGGCCGGGTCCGGTCCTCGCCCGGGTGCAGGATGCAGATCACCGGTGTGCCGGGGCGCAGGCGCGGCAGGGACCGGTCGTAGCAGCCGCCGCCCTGCCCCATCCGGGTCCCCTTGACGTCCACCGAGAGACCCGGGATGAAGGCGACGTCGACCTCGGCGATGGCGTCCAGCCCGAGCGGCCGGCCGAGCCCGTCCGGCGACCACTCGGCCCAGTCCAGGTCGAAGCCGGGCAGCGTGATCGGCATGAGGACCCGCACGCCCAGGTCGTATGCGCGACGCACCAGAGCGGATACGTCCGGCTCGACGGGCAGCGGCTCGTAGGCCGTGATCGTGATGCCCTGCTCCGCGGTCAGGTCCCCGCCGGCCCGCGCATACTCCTCGATGACGGTCAGTGCGCGCTCGGCGAGCCGCTCGCCGTCCGCGGCGAGGTCCCGCCGCGCGGCGATCTCGCGCCGGCGGGCCCGCAGCTCGCTGCGCCGCTCCCGCTTGTTCGCCACTGCACCACCCGTCGCTCCATGACGCCTCACACTGACACTGGACATTTCACGAACCATCACACAATCCCGAACCAACACACAGACATCTGCCATCCAGGGTGCCATGTGCGCGGCCCCTTCGCGTTCGGTGGCCAGGACACCCGACCGCGGGAGTGTCGGGTGTCTGCGGGATGCGTCGCCGGGGGCTCAGCCTGAGCGGGTCCATGCGTGACGGATAGGCTGGCGGGCATGATCCATCCGGGACTGCAGGCCTCGCTCGATGCGATGCGTGAGGCCGGTGTGAGCGAGCAGGCCAGAGCGGTGTTCGCGATGTATCACGCCCAGCTGCAGACGGGCTCGACAGGCACGATCCCCGAGGACAGCATCCTCCCGCTGACGGACGTGCCCGACCTCTCGGACGTCCACGCCGACGAGGAGCGGCGCCGTGAGGCGCTCTCCCGCACCGTCATCCTCAAGCTCAACGGCGGGCTGGGGACCTCGATGGGGATGACCGGTCCGAAATCGCTCGTCGAGGTGCGTGACGGTCGGACCTTCCTCGACATCGTCATCCGGCAGGTGCGCTCGCTGCGGGAGCGCTACGGCGTCGAGCTGCCGCTGCTCTTCATGAACTCCTTCTCGACCCGGGCGTCGACGCTCGAGGCGCTGCGCGCATACCCCGACCTCCAGGTGCGTGACCTCCCGCTGGAGATCGTGCAGAACCGCGAGCCGAAGCTCACCGAGGAGCTGGCGCCCGTACGGTGGCCGGACAACCCTGAGCTCGAGTGGTGCCCGCCCGGCCACGGCGACGTCTACGTCACGCTGCTCACCTCCGGCGTGCTGGAGCGCCTGCACCAGGAGGGGTTCGAGTACCTCTTCCTCTCCAACATCGACAACCTCGGTGCGACCGCCGACCCGGACCTGGCGGCCTGGCTGCATGACGAGCAGGTGCCCTATGCGGCGGAGGTCTGCACGCGAACCCACAACGACCGCAAGGGCGGTCACCTCGCGATCCGCAAGAGCGACGGCCGACTCGTGCTACGCGACAACGCCGCCGTCGTGCCGGGGGAGATGGACTACTTCCAGGACATCGAGCTGCACCCGACGTTCCACACGAACAACCTCTGGGTGCGCATCGACCGGCTCCGTGAGCGGCTCCTGGCCACCAACGGCGTGCTCGGGCTGCCGATGATCGCCAACCGCAAGACCGTCGACCCGGCCGACCGGACCTCCGAGCCGGTGATCCAGATCGAGTCGGCGATGGGTTCGGCGATCGAGATCTTCGAGGGGGCGCGCGCCATCCTCACTCCGCGCACCCGCTTCCGGCCGGTCAAGACGACGAATGAGCTGCTCCTCATCCGCTCGGACATCTACGAGCTGAGCGACACCTACGAGCTCGTCTCCCAGATCGAGGGCGAGGACCCCTTCGTCGACCTCGGCCCCGTCTACACCGTCCTCGACCACTTCCTCGAGCGGTTCCCCAAGGGCGCGCCGTCGCTGCGCGAGTGCACGACGCTCCGGGTCCGCGGCGACCTGATCTTCGGCAGGGGAGTCCGCTGCGTCGGCGATGTCGACATCGTCGCCGAGCACCCTTCCGTGGTGCCGGACGGATCGGTTCTCACCGGGTCGGGGTTCGACGTCATCGAGGCACGATGAGTCTGCGCACCATCGAGGAGCACCTCGCTGCCATCCTCGCGACCCTCCGGCCGACCGATGTCATCGAGGTGACACTGGTTGAGGCGCTGGGACGCACGCTGGCACAGCCGGCGGTGGCCCAGGTCGACCTTCCCGGGTTCGCCAACAGCGCCATGGATGGGTATGCGGTGCGCGCCGAGGACTGCGCCGGCGCCTCGGAGTCGGCTCCGGTCGAGCTCCCGGTGGTCGGTGACATCCCTGCCGGTGACACCCGCTCCCTCCGGCTCGAGCCGGGAACGACATGGCGGATCATGACCGGGGCGCCGCTGCCGGAGGGCGCGGACGCCATCGTGCCGGTCGAGCTCTCGGACGGTGGCACGCTGACGGCTCGCCTCCGTCTCGCGCCCGAGGCGGGACTGCACGTGAGGAGCCTTGGCGAGGACGTCCGCGCAGGCGAGGAGATCCTGCCCGCCGGGGTAGTCCTGAACCCCGGGCGTCTGGCGCTGCTCGCGGCAGCCAACGTCCCGCAGGTGCCTGTCCACCGGGCGCCGACCGTGGCTGTCATCTCGACGGGCGACGAGTTGCAGGACGCGGGCTCCGTGCTGGGTCACGGCCAGATCGTCGACTCGAACTCGCTCATGCTCACCACCCTCGTGCTCGCCGCCGGCGCCACCCCGCTGCGACTGCCCCGGGCTAGGGACGACGGCGATTCCTTGCGCGCGCGCCTCGCGGAGGCTGCGGCCGCCGCCGACCTGGTGCTCACGACAGGCGGGGTCTCGATGGGCGCCTACGACACCGTCAAGGAGGTGCTGTCCGGCATCGGCACCGTCACGTTCGCCAAGGTGGCCATGCGGCCGGGGATGCCTCAGGGACATGGTGTCATCGGAGACCAGGAGCGTCCGATCATCACCCTCCCGGGGAACCCGCTCAGCGCGATGGTGTCCTTCCACGTCTTCGTCCGTCCTGCACTCGCCGCGCTGCAGGGGCAGCCGGTGGATGGGCGGTCCTGGCGTGCGGGCGCGGTGCCTGCGCGGGCCGGAGCCGGGTGGCGCTCGGTGTCGGGCAAGACGGAGTTCACGCGGGTGCGGCTCGCCGACGGTGAGGCGTGGCCGGCGACCGGGCAGGGCTCGCACATGGTGGGCGCCCTCGCCGACGCGAACGCCTTCGCCATCGTCGGCCCGGAGACCACCGAGGTGTCGGCCGGTGACGAGGTCCACTGCATCCGCCTGCTGGGGACATGAGTCGTGATGGCCTGCGCGGATGCGCACGATGTGAGGAGACTGCAGATCGATGAGTGAGGTTCCCCGCGAGGCGGCTGGCCCAGGGTCGGTCGGTGTTGCCTCGACCGCTTCGGCGGCGAGTGGCTCGGGCTCGACCGGCTCCGGGCTGACACACGTGCGCGCCGACGGCTCGGCGCACATGGTCGACGTCTCGGCCAAGGGCGTCACCGCGCGTGAGGCATCGGCCGCCGGCCGGGTGCTGCTCAGCAGCGCGGCCGTCCAGGCGCTGCGCTCCGGTGAGGTGCCGAAGGGCGATGCGCTCGCCGTGGCGCGGATCGCCGGCATCCAGGCCGTCAAGCAGACGCCATCCCTCATCCCGCTCGCCCATCCCATCGCGGTGCACGGGGTCACGGTGGATGTCACCGTCGCCGATGACGGGGTCGACATCATGGCCACGGTGCGCACCGCCGACCGGACCGGCATCGAGATGGAGGCGCTGACCGCGGTCGCCGTCAGCGCGCTCGCCCTCATCGACATGGTCAAGGCGGTCGACAAGCACGCCCGCATCACCGACGTGCGAGTCACCGCGAAGTCCGGTGGTCGTTCCGGTGACTGGCGTGAGGACCCGAGCCAGGAAGGACAGTCATGACCGAGCACCCGGGCCGGGCCGTCGTCATCACTTGCTCGACGAGAGCGTCGAAGGGGATCTACCCCGATCGCGGTGGGCCGCTGCTCGTCGAGGCGCTGCGCTCGCTCGGCTTCGACTGCGACGACCCGGTGGTCGTCCCAGACGGACCTCTCGTCGAGGCCTCGCTACGGGACGCCGTCGCCATCGGTGCCTCGGTCGTCATCACGACGGGCGGGACCGGTCTCAGCCCCACCGACGGGACGCCCGAGGCCACCCGGTCGGTCATCGACCGTGAGGTGCCGGGCATCGCGGAGGCGATCCGGGTCGCGGGAGTCGCCCAGGGCATACCCACTGCGATGCTCTCCCGCGGGATCGCCGGCGTGGCCGGACGCACCCTCATCGTCAACGTGCCCGGGTCGAGCGGCGGCGTCAGGGACGCGCTGCGCGTGCTCGAGCCCGTGCTCCTGCACGCCGTGAGTCAGATCGCCGGTGGTGACCACTGACCGCCGCGAGGTCGGCATGTCCGGCCGGCAGGTGAGGCTGGCGGGCGTGACGCCCTACGGGGAGCGAATCATCCTGCGCCCGTTCCGACTTCGTGATCAGAGTGCCTATCTCGAGGCGCGTCGGGTCGACTCCGCGTGGCTCACTCCGTGGGACCCGACCAACCCCGACGGGGTGGTCCCCCGGATGACGTATCGCGAGATGGTCCGGAAGCAGCGCGCAGCCGCCCGGGCCAAGCAGTCGCTTGCGTTCATCGTCGAGGCGCACGGGCAGATCGTCGGCCAGATCAACAGCAACTCGATCCTCTGGGGGGCGGCCCGCTCCTTCAGCGCCGGGTACTGGGTGTCCTCGCGGATGGCCGGCCGCTGGATTGCGCCGACCGCCGTCGCGCTGCTCGCCGACTACTGTCTTGGCGTCCTCGCGCTGCACCGGATGGAGCTGGCCATCCGGCCGGAGAACACTGCGTCGCTCGCCGTCGCGGAGAAGCTGCGGATGCGGGAGGAGGGGCTGCGCCCGAACTTCCTGCACATCGACGGTGCCTGGCGGGACCACCGGATCTTCGCCCTCACGACCGAGGACCTCCACGATGGTAGGGGAGCGACCGTCGACGAACGGATGCGGCGCTCGTTCGAGGAGCGTTCGGGCGGGTAGCGCGCGGCCGGTGGCGCCGGCTGCCGGTGTCCCCGCGCGGGCGGCGGTTCGGCGCCAGGGTCGTCACGGGCGCCGTGGACCCTGTTGTCACATCCGTTTCACCTGTCACTTTGGCGACACACCGAAGAAGGTGCGGGTCGGTTCCGAGCACCCGCCCTACGGTGGACCACGTGGGAACCGGGATCGTCTTCGTCGTGCTCGTCGCGATCTGGGCTGCCTACTTCCTGCAGTACTGGAGCCGGCGCCGTGAGCACCTCGCGACCGCCCGTTCCGTCGAAGCCTTCTCCGAGGCCATGCGCGTGCTGGAGCGTCGACCGACTCTGCGCGCCTCCACCGGGAGCCGGGTCTCGTCCGCGTATGCGGTCAGCCCGGCTCGTGTCGTCAGCGCCCGACCCGCACCTCGGCCGCAGGTGATGGCCAAGCCAGTCACCCCGGCTCCGCACGATCCGCGTGGAGGAGACCTCAGTATGCGTATGCCCACCATGCCTCACCTGGGTGCCAGGCCGGCAGCGTCCGGCCCGTCGCAGGCCCGCGCTGATGGCGCGCGTCCCGGAGGAGCTCGCCGTCCGAGCCGTCCCTCCGACGCGCGGTCCGGCTCACGGCCGCCGGCGCGGCGCAGCGCGAGCTCGCGCGGACCCCGCCCCAGCCGTCAGGTCCGCGGCCTGACCTTCCTGGCTCTATTCGCGGCCACCCTCGTCACCCTCGTGCTCGCCGCCGCCGGCATCCTGCTGTGGATCGCCCCCGGCATCGCAGCGGTCGTGACGGTCGCGGGCTTCCTCTGGCTGCGTGCCGGGGTGCAAGCCGAGATCCGAGCCCGTCGTGCCAGTCGGCAACCGGTGCGCCGGTCCCGTCCTACGGGCGCTCGCCGGACGGGCGCCGGGGAAGCCGGTGCCCTCGTCCGTCGGTCCGCCGGCCACGCGCACGGAGTGGCCCAGGCTGGCCCGGTGCAGGACGGCCAGGAACACGACGTCGCAGATCTCGGCGGTGACGATGAGCTGCGCTCGTCGACGACCGTCGTGGCCGACGCCGATGGCGCAGGCACCGAAGACGACGCCGTGGAGGGTCCTGACGGTTGGAGCCCGGTGCCGGTCCCGCCGCCGACCTACACGCTCAAGGCCAAGGCCGAGCGTCCCGCTCCGGCCGTGGAGCAGGAGCTGGCGAGGTCGGAAATCGGCGAAGCCGTCGAGGCAGGCGCCGAGTTGTCCGACCAGGACGCGGCTCACCGCGCCGCATACGGCACCTGAGACTCCTCGCTCGAGCGAGGCGTCCCGCCGGTGGACCAGCGTGCCGGTTCCCAGGACTCCTGCGCAGAGGCACCTGAGTCTCCTCCTCCCGTACCAGAACGTGACAATAGGAAGGTTCTGGTACGGGGAGTCAGGAGCGGTCGTGTTGAGCGTCCTGGTCCTGCTCGGCTCGTCTGCCCTGCGCTGAGGCGCGCTCTGAGTCCGAGTCGGCGTCCGGTGGCTCGTCCGGGGGCAGGTCAGTCGCGGGTTCCGGGGTGACAGCCCCACCCTCGCGAGCTGTGACGTCCTCCTCGAGGAAGTAGTACTTCCCGACCGCGTTGAGCACGGCCACGAGTGGCACGGCGATCAGGGCGCCGGCGATGCCGGCGAGCACGAGGCCGGCTGCGATCGCCAGGATGACCCCGAGGGGATGCAGCTTCATGACCCGGCCGAGGAGCAGGGGTTGCAGGAGGTGCGACTCGATCTGCTGCACGGCGATGACGCCGGCCAGCATGAGCAGCGCGGTGATGGGGCCGTGGGCGACGAGGGCGAGCAGCACCGCCACGGTGCCGGAGAGCCCGCCACCGATGACGGGGATGAAGGCACCGATGAAGACGATGAGGAAGATGATCGCCGGGAACGGCACCTTGAGGATGACCGCCACGAGGGTGATGCCGATGGCGTCCACCAGGGCGACGACCAGCGTGGCTCGGGCGAAGGCGCTGAGCTGGGTCCACGAGATCTCACCTGCCTCGCGGACCCCAGGACGCACGGTAGGCGGGAAGAACCGGACGATCCAGGACCAGATCGTGCCGCCGTCGTAGAGCAGGAAGAAGACCGCGAAGAGGGTGATGAAGAAGCCCGCGAGGAAGTGCGTCGCCGTCAGGCCGACGGAGGTCAGAAGCGGACCCATACCCTGACCGGAGTTGTCGGTCACGGCTTCCTGCGCCTGGGTGATCCACTGATCGATCTGGTAGTTGGAGATACCGAACGTGTCGCTGATCCAGGAGCGGACGTCCTCGACCCCCTGAAGGACCTGCTGTGTCATGTCGCCCAGCCCCGTCGCGAGCGTCCTGCCCACAATCGTGAACGAGCCGGCGAGGACGAGAAGCAGGGTGAGCAGCGTGAGGGTTGCGGCGAGGCCTCGGGGGGCGGCCTTCTTGAAGAGAGAGAAGAGGGGCTCCAGCAGCGCGGCGAGGAGGAGGGCCACGAGCATCGGGATGACGATGGTCGAGACGGTCGTCAGGCCCTTGAGGATGACCAGACCCGCGGCGACGATGACGAGGAAGCGCCATGACCACTCGGCGGCGTTGCGGAACGTCAGCGGGACGGGGTGCGAAGAGTCCTGCGCCGACGGCGCCGGCACATACGTGCGCTGGATGACCGGAGGCTCCTCGGCCCGGGCGCGGGCCTGGCGCAACCGGTCCACCATGGCACGGCGGCGCAGGGTGAAACTACTCATGTTCGGAGCGTATGTGGTGGCAGGGTGCTTCGGCGCCGGTTCACCCGTTTCACGACGGCGGGCCGGCGGTGTTACCCTCTACGTCGTTACCTGGGGCTGTGGCGCAGTTGGTAGCGCGTCTCGTTCGCAATGAGAAGGCCAGGGGTTCGAATCCCCTCAGCTCCACCAAACACGTAGGGACTGACACGCATCTGTCGGTCCCTACGTGCGTTGCAGGGCCCAGTGAGGTTCCCCCCGAAGTGTGGAGGCATCGACAATGAGGATTGCGATGTCACAGAAGAGAACGAAGTACGACCGGCAGTTCCGTGAAGGGGCTGTGCGGATCGTCGAGGAGACCAACAAGTCGATCGCGGCTGTCGCGCGTGACCTGGGCGTCAACGAGGGCACGCTGGGCAACTGGGTCCAACGCGCCCGCGCTGAGCGGCAGGGCCGTGGCGAGCTGTCCGAGGCCGACTACGAGGAGCTGAAGCGCTTGCGCGCGGAGGTGGCCGAACTGCGGATGGAGCGTGATGTCCTCAAGCGATCGGTGGTCCTGTGGGTGAAGGAGGCGACGAAGTGAGCGTGGCACGCTTCATCGCCGACCAGAGGACCATGTACGCCGTTCCTGTCGCGTTCACCTGTGCCCTGCTCGGGATCTCAGTTGCGTGGTTCTACAAGTGGATTGAGCGTGCCAACAGCGCGCAGGCCGAGAGCGGCCTGTTCACCGGACGGGACCTGCGCCGTGATGTGGTCGACCGGGCGGTGCGGATCATGTTCAAGAAGAAGCGTGGTGTGCACGGTCCACCTCGCCTGCACGCCGACCTGCTCGAGGACGGCTGGCAGGTCAGCGAGAAGACCGTCGCGGACTCGATGCGTCGCCAAGGCCTGGTGGCGCGGGTGATCAAGCGCCGCCAAGGGACCACGAAGCAGGACAAGAAGGCGGCCACGTTCCCGGACCTGCTGAGGCGTAACTTCACCGCACCGGCGGTCAACTGCAAATGGGTCGGCGACATCACTGAGATCCCCACCGCGGAGGGCAAGCTGTATCTGGCCACCGTGATCGACCTGTACTCCCGGCGGCTGCTCGGTGCGGCCACCAGCGTCCACCCCGACGCTGAGCTCGCCAAGGCAGCGATCACGATGGCTGTGACCGCTCGAGGCGGGCGGGAGGCGATCTGGCGCGAGGACGCGTCGGAGCGCACCATCTTCCACACGGACCGTGGCAGCACTTATACTGCAACGGAATTCACGCGCCACTGTCAAGACTACGGCATCCGTCAGTCCATGGGCAGGGTCGGGTCATGCTTCGACAATGCGGCCGCGGAGGCGTTCTTCTCCTCCCTGGAGTGGGAGGTCCTCTCCCGGCACGAGTTCACCACCAGAGCCCAGGCTCGCGCGGTCGTGCTTGACTGGGCCTACGGGTTCTACAACCACGAACGCCGGCACAGCTCAGCCGCGATGATGAGCCCGATCAACTACGAGAACACAACCGCGGCCCTCAACCCCGAGGCCGCATAGGGAACCCTCCACGGTTTCGGGGGGAACCACACAGTGCCTCTCACGAGGGGGCAGGCGTAAGGCAAGGTGGCGACTGTGCCCACCTCTCGTCAGTCCACAAGTAGTCGCGTCCTTCCGGCTCCCTTCTGTTGTCAAGGGGCCGGGATCGGCTCTTTGGAGTATGCGCCGGCGCTTGTCGCCGTCAAGGTCGTTCGTCCGGTGGGGCGCTGCACCTTGACGGTGTCGGCGCGTCGGCGCGTGGGGCGGGGAGCCGGCCCGACGGTGGGGTTCGCAATGACGGGGTGGGCGGGTAGCGTCGTGGGTGCGGGTCCGGGAAGTGGCTGATTCAAAGTGCCGGTGTGCGGGATCGAGCCGGCCGCGCTGAAGATGAGAGTCGCCCCGCGGTGCCCTCCCGGGCCCGCCTCGCTCATCTGCCCTTGGATGGCTTGGGCGTCGGCGAGGAGCTGGCGATAGATGGCGTCGGAGATGCGGCGCTTCAGGCAGCGCAGCGCCTCCATCGGCTTCTTGCCCTCGGACCGCTTGCGCCGGTAGTAGGCCCGGCCCTCGGTCTCGAGACGGATCTGGCTGATCGCGGCGATGTGGATCATGTGGTTGGCTCGGCGGTTCCCGGCGCGGGATCCTGGTTGGCCGACTCCCGCGACCTGCGCACCCTGCTAGGACGGGTGCGGGCGGTGTGCCGGGCCACTCCGGCCAGCCAGGCCGCCGACATCCTGGCGGTGACGGCGATTATGGACGGCTACGGCGGCAACAACGCCCGTAGCCGGATCGCCGCTGACACAGCCCACGTGATCG
>Ga0209613_1000129_pt1 | contig 100839 bp, 67 predicted proteins | sample BioC13SIPDNA_2_FD_185747 | JGI IMG/M metagenome (GOLD analysis project Ga0209613, IMG submission 185747) | Anaerobic biogas reactor microbial communites from Washington, USA - Biogas_R2_A C13 SIP DNA (SPAdes) (version 2) | ecosystem: Engineered > Bioreactor > Anaerobic > Unclassified | place...
CAATCTGAGAAAACTGATCCTGGAGGTGAAACGACTGCGCGCCCAGTTCGCGGAGTTGGCCACCGAAGCAGTAAATTGAGGAAAGTGGGGGATTCCCGCGGCCCGGTTTTCCCCGCCTTCGTCGGTCGGAGTGGCGTCGGGAATTCTGCAAGACCATTTTGGGCACTCCGCAGTTCTCCAAAAGAGATCGCTCGCTCGGCGAGGGCCAGAATTCGTCCTGCCCGCCGACACTAAATCAACAGCCCGCTCGTCCGGCGGGATTCGGTGCTGGCGGGCCGGCCGGGGTAGTGAGAAACCGAACGATCCGCCGGGCAAGCCGGCGGGATTGCTGGGGGGCGAGCCGGCGGGGGTAGTGGGAAGCCGAATGATCCGCGGGGCAAGCCGGCGGGATTGCTGGGGGGCGAGCCGGCGGGGGTAGTGGGAAGCCGAATGATCCGCCGGGCAAGCCGGCGGGATTCGGTGCTGGCGGGCCGGTCGGGGTAGTGAGAAGCCGAATGATCCGCCGGGCAAGCCGGCGGGATTGCTGGGGGGCGAGCCGGCGGGGGTAGTGGGAAGCCGAATGATCCGCCGGGCAAGCCGGCGGGATTGCTGGGGGGCGAGCCGGCGGGGGTAGTGGGAAGCCGAACGATCCGCCGGGCAAGCCGGCGGGATTCCGCCCTGGCAGGGTTTGTGTATAAAGACGATGCACACGCGGGAGGCAGTCGTAAGATGACCATCTGCACGCCCTCACTCCAAGAACACAGGCTGCTGCTGGCGAATTTTCAAGAGGAGATGCATGATGAGAACCAAGGCGATAATGTCGTTGGCGGTGGTTACCGTCCTTACCTGTCTGGCTTCGGCGGCGGACTTTGAGCACCTCCGTCCGGCGGCGCGGTGGCTGGGCAGCGAACGGCTGAAGGGGATTCTGTTCCACCACACCAACATCCAGCCGGTCGAGCCGCTGCAACTGACGGCGGCCCAGGAGGGGGCCGTGCCCGCACCGGCACCGGTAGTGTTGCGTGGCGAGCATTTCGTGCTGATCGCGCCCCAACCGGGGCGGCCGATCCGGTTTCGGCTGAAGACAGTCACCGTGCGGGAGCCGTTTGAGAGCACTTCGTATGCCGTGTTCAACGCGGCGGGCGAGGACATCGGCCACGGGCTGGTGCCGGCGGGAGAGAAGCGGGCGTTCACGGTCGAGCCGCGCGGCGGCGGGCCGTACGTGCTGGTGCTGAACTCTGGGCCGGCCTCGTCCACCGTCAGCGAGTTGGCCGTGCTGGACAGCCCGTGGGCCGTTGACACGCGTCCAAAACCGTCTTACCGGGACGGCCCGATGCGGTACCACTTCCTCCGTGACCTGAAGCTGGGCGGGTTCAACCTGGCGATGGTCGATGTCGAGTACGCCTCGCAGGAGTTTCTGAGCGATGAGGGCCTGCGGAAATGGACCGAACTGGTCCGCGGCTGGGGCGAAGCCGCCCGCCGCTACGAAATGCGCATGTTGTACGCCATCGACTTGGGCGGGACGGCGCCCGAGGTCGAGTCGTGGGGCGATTCGCCCAAGGGGCTGTACGTCGAGGACCCTAACGACAAAGGGCATTTCCAGCCCGACGTGCCGGTCGCTCCTTGCCCACTGCAGAAGATCTATTGGGAGCGGATCCTCCTGCGCCGCGGCCGCGAGATCGCCCGCATGGCGTGCGACAATCCCTACGTCGCCGGCATCGGCATCGACCCGGAGACGTATGCGTGTCACGTGTACGGGCACTACAAACCTGGCGGCACCTGCTACTGCGATTACTGCCTGGGCGGGTTCCTCCGCAAGCAGAAACTGCCGCAGAGCACGCTGAAGGAACTGGCCACAGGCGAGGAGCGGTTGCAGTGGTTGCGCAAGCAGAAGTTGACGCCGCAGTACGACGCCTACCTGGAAGACGAGATGCGGCAGGTCGCCGTCTGGTGCCGCGAGGAGTTGCACCGAGTCAACCCGGACGTGCTGCTGTGCGTGTACGTGCTGGAGATCGGCAACTGGTTCTGCCGAGGGCTGGCCCAGGGCCTGAGCACGCCCGACCTGCCGGTGATCAACTTCTGCGAGCACACGTACTACGGCGTGGGCTACGACCGGCCGTGGCTGGACAAAACAATGACGCGATTCAAGGACTTGGGGGCGAACTTCCTCCAGGGCAGCGCGCTGTGGGACCTGTACTTTCCGTCCACCAAACCCGGATACATGGCGGCCCACGCCTACAACCTGGCCGTACGGGCCGAAGGCTGGTGGTACTGGCCGGGCGACCGGTTGTATGACGACTGGCGGAACGTCTTGGCCTACGACGGTCAACCCGCCCGCAAGGCCGACTCGTGGCACGCGGCGGTGCTGGCCCACGCCGAGATCGACCGGACCATGCAGCAGCCCGGCCGGACGTCGCCGCTGGACACGGCCGAGAAAGTCGCCTGGCGAGGCAAGTACCGCGAGCGGGAGGGCGGCTGGACGGCGGACTCGGGCGTGACGCTGCGGAAGGAGCCGCAGGTCCGACTGCACCTGGCTCAGGCGACGCGGCTTTGCTTTGTTCCGCCCCAGCGTGCCCAGTCAATCGAAGTGACGGGATTCGCCCCCGGAGACGATAACGGGGCCGACCTCCTGCTGCTGGACCCGTCCGGCAAGCCGGCGGGGCAAATGCAGGTCAACGCGGATCAAGCGGAAACGCTGAGCGTTGCGGCCGGCGCGGGCGTCTGGACGCTGGACGTGAAATCGCGGCCGGGCGTAGACTTCCGCGACGTGGGCTTGGCGCTCAAGCCGGCGGCGCTGATTTCCACGTCCCAGGAATCCCTGCTGGTCAGCCCTACGAAGCAGCCGGGACTCGTGGCTTATTGGCCAATGGACGAAGGCCGGGGCGAGACGGTCGCCGACACGTCGCAGAAGGTCGCCTACCACGGCGTGCTCCGTGGCGGCCAGTGGATGCCGGGCGTCAAGGGCACGGCGCTGGCCTTTGACGGCCGCGGCGGCGGCGTGTCCGTTCCCGGCGCCGAGAGTCTCCACGGGCTCACCCAGTTCACTCTGTCGGCCTGGGTCCGCCTGGAGTCGCTGCCCGCGCGCGGCAACGGAGCGACGTTGATCAACAAAGGCCCGGAGGCCCCCGTGCAGCATTTCTGGTGGTGGATCGGCTATCCGCCCGACCATCGGCTGATCCTGGAATTGGGCAATCAACAGCACCAATACGGCCGCAGCCTGCACAGCCCCGCATTGACGTGGGAGCCGGGCCGCTGGTACCACGTGGCCGTGGTCTTCCAGAGCGACGACAAGCAGACCACGGCTACACATTACCGCGACGGCCAGGCGTTAGGCACGCAGACGGCTGACGAACCGTTCCACAGCGGCGACCACGATTTCCTCCTGGGCGCCTACGGCGGCTTGCATTTCCTGAACGGAGCGCTGGACGAAGTAAAGATCTGGGACCGGACACTCACCCCTGACGAGATCAACAGCGAAGCCCGCCGCCGATAGGCATTTGCGCCTTATTTGCCCCGCCAGACCTTAGCTTCCGTCAGTTAGCTTTGGCTTGGAAAACGACCCGGTAGCGCTTCGCCGGATCGCACGCGCGCGGGTTGGGCACGAGGATAAAGTCGTCCGTGATAAGCGGGTCGAGGTCCGCTCCTTCGACGATGCGGACGCCGGTCACGCGATCGGGCAAGAATGCCACGAAGGGCCGCCCACCGCGTTGCGAGCCGTTGGTGTTGATCGGACGGAAGCTGTCCGCGCCGCGACGGGGCTTGATCTCGAGCGTGTACTTGTCCCCCGTGCGCGTCAGCGTCTGGTCGTACGCTTTGGGAAGTTCGGCCATCCGCGCCGGCCAAGCGGGATCGCCGTAGAAGGCCACCACGTCGCGGTCGTAGACCAGGCCGACCGCGTCGCCGGTCGTCAAGCCGGCGGCTTTGGCCTCCTCGCTCAGCGCCGGACGCGTTCGCAGGCGCCGCGTGTCGCCGCTGGGCTCGTTCAGGACGTCTGGAAAACACTTCGCCAATCGGTGTACCAGTGCGTGGTGGTTGGCAAAGAACGCCTCCGCGAACGTGTAGCGGCCGGGCTGCTCGACGAAGTAGTCCAGCACGCCCCAGCCCATGTAGCCGTACCATGTGGGCACCGTGTAGCCCAACATCTGGTGGACACCGGCGCTGTTCATCCAGGCCAGGGCCATGCAGTCGCGGCGGTCGATGTTCCCCAGCAGGCAGTTGCCGATCGGCAGATAGACCTTGGGATGGGGAGAATGGATGGGAAACCGTTGGCCGCGGGTGTCGAGTCCGAACAGCTGCCCCTCGGCGCAGCGGAACGAACCGTTGGCATAGCGGTAGCCGATCTGCCAATCCCGCTCGGTGGCGTGGCCGGACGTGATGAACAAGTCAACGCGTCCGTCGTTCAGCGTCTCGACAAGGGCCTGGGTCGTATCGTTCGGCGCACGTTGCTCCACCGCTTCCCGGCCGGCATCTTTCTTGACCAACTTACCCTGGTTCAGCTCGCAGTACCAAACGCCTTCGTCCACCATCTCCGTGGCGAATTCGGTGCCGGCCGCGACCTTGCGGATCGTCAGCGGCTCCGTCCGTTTCGCGATCCGCAGCGCGTTGGCGGCGTCGTAGCCGGTGAGGATGCCCCAGAAGCAATCGGTGTACGGATCGGCGTCCAGCTGGCGGGTGAGCCGGTGGACTTGGCCGACGAACGCCTTGTCGGCCTCCTCCGGCCGAGCCACGAAACAGGCATAGCGCGGGAATTGGTCCGCCAGCGGCGCTTTCGCCTCCTCGACCGACCTGGCAAACGTGATCACCGCGGCCCGGTGTGCAGCCGCCAGGGACTCGACCACCTGCTTCCAGTCTTCGTCCTGGGCGGTTTGCTGCGATGCGATCACCGCGTAGGATGACGCTGCCGCCAAGGCATCGGCGCCCGTCTGGAATCCGATCGCGGCCAACAGCAGCAGGGGCAGGTGCGAGGGCGCGCAGGATCTCACGTGAAGGACTCCTCTCGATGGTCTTGGTGCCGTCAGGACTCTGCAGCCGCCTCATCCTGAGCGGATGCGGCAGGATTGTTTGTAACTCGCCAGACGCATCCCGGATCAGACGTGTGTACGCTTGCTCAAGCGAAGGTTGTACGAGACATTTGCCTCCGAAACAAGGAACGTCGTCATGACGATTGAACGAGGATTGCGGGCGGTTGCTGGTTTCGTGGTCACAGCGAGCGTGACCCTGGCTGTTATGCATTCGCCGTGGTGGCTCGCGCTGACCGGATTTGCGGGCTTGAATTTGCTGCAGTCAGCTTTTACTAACTGGTGCCCCGTGGTCTGGATTCTGCAGCGGGCGGGGCTCCGGCCCTGTACGGCGAGCGTCAGCACGTAGGACGACGCCGGCAACTCATCGCCAAGTCCACGCTCTCCAGAATCCGGGCAGGCAAGATACCGTTCCGCCGGCGACCGATCCACTCGCTGAACGCCGACTTTGAGAGCAACGTCGGCGTGTTGGCCGCCAGCCTCTAACAGATCCGCTTACGGGCGTGTGGCGGATGGCTGCGCCGCCGGCGGCGCGAGTTGTTTCAGGATCGCCAGCTGAGTCTGGGCCGTATCCTCCGTCCACTTGTCCAGCAATTCGACGGCCTCCGCCGTCCGCCCGGTCGTCAACAGGCCCTGGATCTTGCCAGCCAGCTGTTGTTTCTCTGCGTAGGTCCGCCGTTCCAGCGCCTCCCATTGCGATTTCTCTGAGTTCAGCGACTTTCCGGTGTTGTACAGTTCGCCGCTGACCAGGCAGACCGGCGTCCTGCGGGCGCCCATGAAGACAGGCAACGCGAGGGACTTGGCGGGAAGCGCGATCCACGCGCACGAGAGAACCTCCGGATGCTGCGGGTCGATCTCGACGGTCATCCCGGAGATGGACGAACGCAGGCAGATGGACGGATCCCGCGACACACTGTGGAACAGGTGGAAGTCGACGGGCTCCGTGGCCTGGCAAAGTCGCGTGGCAGCCGGACTGCCGTCCAGCCGGCTGAAGTACACCTTCTGCGTGTGGATCTTGTGGACGACGTGGCCCGAGTTGCTGCTGACTTCCATCACGGTTCCGGCGCGGTCCACGAACAGCCAGTGCGTCCCGTTCACGGTGCCGCCGGCGTAGTATCCCTTGTCCGAGAAATCCCGGATGATGTTCAGCGCCTGGCTGCAATCCGCCGCCCTTTCGGCAAGGTGCCGCAGCAGGAAATCGTTCATCACGCCTCGGAACTGCGGCTCCGCCGGCTCGGGCAGCAACGCGTTCGGGTCGTCCTTCCGGGTCAGGCGAGCCGGGTAATCGGCGCTGCCCGCCAAGCCTTTGTCGTTGACCATCATCGAACAGTTGACGGCGCTGGCGTTCGTGACGGCGAGGAACTTGTTCACGCCGGGCGCGGAACTGGCCAGCACGTACGCGGCCTGCTCGCAATCCACGTTGTCGCGGTTTTTGTGGAAGAAGACGGCGTTGTCCCGCGTGAACTGCCGGGACACGGCATACGAGGTGCATTCATGGAATCCGATGCCGCGGGGCCAGTTGGCCAAGAACGACAGGTACAGGTTCGCATCGAGATCGGCGGCGGCGGCGATGGCGCGAGCTTCCACGATCCAGTGCGGCGCGACCCGGTTCACGATCTCCACAAACGGCTGGGCGCGTCGGATCAGCGTTTCCTCGGACAGCTTCTCCTGTTTTGCCTTGGCCAGATACTGTTCCAGCGCGCGGTGAATGGCCTGCCGGTTGGCTGTGCCCCAGCGTTCGCCGATCTGTGTCGGCGTGCCGCACAGGTCCAGCGCGATGGGCGCCGCGGGCTCCTTGGTCGCTTCTGCAGCGAGGGCCTTCCCCGGCGCGAAGCAGGCGATCGCCAGGAATGCCGCAAGACGGACGTTCCCGAAGCCGATTCTCATTGGCGTTTCTCCTGAGGTCGAGGGGGCAATCCGGATGGCAAAGCGTGTATCGTACTTTGTGGCTTGGGACCTGTTAACCCCGCCGTTGCGTCTGCAGCGACGGGGCAGCGCCCGGTCCCGGTCAGCCGCCTGTTGAAAAAACGCCCGTTGAGGCTAACGCCTGTGCACCGAGCGTGGGCTCTTGCGGCAGGCTGGACCCCGACCGTATTCTTAAGGCGCTGATGCAAGTCGTGCGTCGCTTGGCACAGCAAGCACCTGGACAGCCTCAAACCGAAGGACAGCCCGATGGCACGTGAACTGGGGAGCCTGAATCGGCGGGAGTTCTGCAAGGCCGCGGCGGCGCTGGCGGCGTTGGGCTCGGCGGCCCAAGGCGGCCAACCGGACAAGACGGGGTCGGGGCTGAAGGTGGCGGCCTTTCGCAGCGACGCCACGCCGCCGTTGGGAATGCCGATCTATCCCAGCTACAGGCCGTTGGAGAAGATCGAACACCCGCTGCTGGCCAAAGGCGTCGTGCTGGACGACGGTCGGCAGCGCTGCGTGTTGTGCGCCGTCGACTGGTGCATCCTGTCGAATTCGACGCGCGACGACCTGCGCCGCAAGGCAGCCGAGGCGGCAGACACCGACGTCTCGCGCGTGACGATCCACGTGGTCCACCAGCACAGCGCTCCGGCGGTCGACGCCGATGCCCAGAGGGTGCTGGAGACGATCGAGAATCCGCCGCCGTACTTGGACCTAAGGTTCGTCGCCGCGGTCGGCGACCGGCTGGCGGCGGCCGTGCGCGAGGCGGCCGGACGCTTGCAGGACGCGGACCGCGTCGGCACGGGCCAGGCCCAGGTGGACCGCGTGGCCTCCAGCCGGCGGATCGTCACGGCCGACGGCAAGCTGCACGGGCGGAACAGCGCCGGCGGGCGGAACCCGGCCCTGGCGGCTCTGCCCGAAGGGCTGATCGATCCGCTGCTGAAGACGGTCACCTTGGCCCGCGGCGACAAGCCCCTGGTCCGCTTGCACTACTACGCCACGCACCCGCAGAGTTTCTATGGGGATCCGCGGGTGAGTTTCGATTTTGTGGGTCTGGCCCGCGAACAGCTGGAGCAGGACGAGGGCGTGCCGCAGGTCTATTTCACGGGCTGCGGCGGCGACGTGGCGGCGGGCAAGTACAACGACGGCACGCCGCGAGCTCGCGACGAGCTGCGCGGCCGTCTCTTGGCGGGAATGAAGGCCGCAGCGGCCGCCACGCGGTTCGAGCCGGCGGGCAGCGTCCAGTGGCGGACCCTGCCGCTGGCGCTGCCGGTCAAGACGTCCCGGGGATTCAGCTTGCCCGAACTCCGCGCCAAGATGGCCGACGCCAAGGAACTCCCGCACCTGCGGATCCTGGCCGCCCGGCGGATTGCGTTTCACCAGCGGATCGAGCGGCCGCTGGAGCTGTCCGCCCTGCACTGCGGCCGGGTTCGCCTGCTGCACCTGCCGGGCGAGCCGATGGTAGCGTTCCAGCTGTACGCCCAGCAGTTTCGGCCCGACGACTTTGTGGCGGTGGCCGGCTATGGCGACGGCTGTACAAACTACATCTGCACCGAGCAGGCGTTCCAGGAGGGCGGCTACGAGCCGTCGGCGTCCACGGTTGGCCCCCAGTCGGAGGCCCTGCTCAAGGACGCCATTCGACGCCTGTTGGGAGCGGACGTGGCATGAGGGCAATCTGCATTCAGCATGGGGAGGTAGTGCTGCCGGACAGATCGTTGCCGGGCGGCACCGTGGTGGTCGCGGACGGCCGCATCGAGTACGCTGGGAAGGCAAAGAAGACGCCGCGCGGCGCCGCGGAGGTCGATGCCGGCGGCGGGTATGTGACCCCGGGGCTGATTGACGTCCACATCCACGGCGCGGGACTGGTGGGGTGGGAGTCGTGTACGGCCGAGGGGCTGGAGCGGTTCGATGCCGTGCTGTTGGCGCACGGGATCGTCCGGTTTGTGCCTACGACGATGGCCGACGAATCCGTGATTCGGCGCTTGGCGGGTCTTTTGGAAACGGCATCCTGCGCGGACCGCGTGCCCGGCCTGTACGTGGAAGGGCCGTTTATCAGTTCGGACAAACGCGGGGGCATCCAGGCGCAGTACGTGCGGCCCGTGGACGTGGCCTATCTCCGCCAGCTGCAACGGCTGGCTGGCGGCCGCATCCGGATGATGACGTTTGCCCCCGAACTGGACGGCGCGGAGCAGTTGCCGGCGGCCCTGCGCGAACTGGGCATCTTGCCGTGTGTGGGCCACAGCCTGGCGAGCGCCTCGCAGGCCGCGGCCGTATGCGGCCGCCGCCAGATTTGCTGTACGCACCTGTACAACGCGATGAGCGGTTTGGACCATCGCCAGCCGGGCCTGGCCGCCTTCGGGCTGAACCAGCGGCACGTGTTCGTCGAACTGAACCCGGACGGCACGCACGTGGCTCCCGATCTGCTGCAGATCACCTACAGGGCGAAGCCGGCGGACCGCATCCTCCTTGTTTCCGACGCCATCGCGCCGGCCGGCGCCAAGCCCGGCCTGTACGAGTACATGAACCGGAAGGTGAAGAGTTCCGCCCAGGGTGTGTACTACGCGGACAGCGGCACGCTGGTCGGGAGCAGCATCCTGTTGAACGAGGGCGTCCGGCGGTTCATGAAGTTCACCGGCGCACCGGTCCACGAGGCGGTGAGGATGGCGTCGTTGAACCCGGCCGAGCTGCTGGGGATTGGCCGCAGCACGGGCAGCCTCGAGCCGGGCAAGGCGGCGGACCTGGTTATCTTCCGCCGCGATTTCAGCAAGGTCCGCGCCGTGTTCTGCGAAGGGATCAACCGCACCAGGGACGTTTGCGGCTGTCCAGTTTCTGCAGGGCTTCGAGGGCGATCTTGACGTCGCCCTCGACCTGGAAATCGAACATGCCGGCGATGATGAAATCGGCCCCGTGGCGATAGGCGTAGGGGAACGCCAATTGCGGCTTGATCGCCCCCGCGGCCATCACTTTGAACGCTACCCAGGGCTTGGAGACCGATTCCATAAAGGCGGCCGTCTCCTCGGGGTTGTTGCACCACATGCTGTCGTTGTTTGCATTATGGTCCGCCGCGTTGCCCCGCATCCAATCGTATTCCACCCGCCGTTCCTTGGGCGTGGCGGACCAGTAGCGATCCATGTGGAACGTCTTGACGTAGTAATCCGCGCCGACCTTGTCCCGCTCACAGGCGATGGGCATGTTCAGCGAATGGCTGCCGACGCCGGCGGGGAGGCCTTGGGCCTTGATCAGCTCGAGCATCTGCGCGATGACGTCCGTCGAGCCGCCGTTCATCATCCACGAGTCCGTGACCCCGCCGTGCGAGTACAGCAGCGTAGCTCCCATGTCCACCTGCCGCTTGATCGCCTCGTTCATCTTGGCCTTGTCCTCGCTCAGCGGGACGCACACCATGGTCTGGAGTTTGGGGTTGTGCGTCTGGTTGTATTTCGCGATCGGGCCCCAACAGGCCGGATCCAGCTGGATCGTGTTGATGCCGCAGGCTTGAGCCAGTTCCAGGGTCTCGAAGACCTTGGCCTCGGTGTTGTAGGACGTGAACAGCTTGGAGGCGTACATCAGATCGCGGCTGTGGGCCCAGCCGCCGATCAGGTTGCCGCCGATGAACAGCCGGCTGAGGGACACGTTGCCGATCTTGCCGCACGGCAGGCTGCCGGGAGGGATGTCGGTCTTGGGCTTGGCGGGCTGACTGGCCTGAGCCGTCCCGTCCTGGAGCGCGGCTGCCAGCGTCTGTTCTTCGACGCTGGTATGCACCGCGCCGACCGCTGCCGCCCCCACAATCCCCTTTGCCAGGAAACACCGCCGGTCGATTCGATCTGCCATAGCTGGTCACCTCTCCCTTGGACACTGAGTTTGCTTGCTTCGGCCCGTTCAGAAGCCGCTGATGCGTACGTTCCGGATTCACCGACATTCTGGCCGGAAGTCCGCCCGGAAGGGCTCCGGACATCCGTTGCATTCTAGTTCCTGAATGCAAACGAGGGAAGTCAAGTTGCCAATTCGGCGGAAGTCCGAGCCGAATCGGCGTCAGGCACAATTCTCCTTCCGTTTTCCGGCCGGAGGCGTCTGGCGACCGGAGAGAGCCCGACTCGCCGTGTGGCTTTTGGGAACGGCGCGGGCTATAACGAGGGCGTGGTGCGGAGGTCTCGAGTCTGGGCAACGCGTCCCAGAGCGCTTTCGATTGATCGTCCTTCGTGAGGAGACAAGATGAACGGCAAGAGGATCGGGAATCAGGCTACTCGTCGACAGTTTCTGGGGGCAGTGGCCGCGACCGCTGCGCTGACCATTGTGCCGCGGCACGTCTTGGGCGGTCCGGGTGTTGTGGCGCCCAGCGACAAGGTGAACATCGCCATCATCGGCGCCGGCGGGCAAGGGCGCGCGAACGCCCGGAGCCTGTTTCAGGAGAAGGACGCGCAGATCATTGCCGTGTGCGACGTGGCGGAGAAGACGGATCTGAGCCCGTTCTACTACGGAGGTTTCGGCGGCCGGCAGGCGGTGAAGGCCGAAGTCGAAGAGCACTATGCGAAAGCGACGCCCGCCTTCCGCTGCGCCGAGTATGAAGACTTTCGCGTCATGCTGGAGAAAGAAAAGGCGATTGACGCCGTCCTGTGCGCCACGCCCGATCATACTCATGCCGTGGTCAGCATCGTTTCCATGAAGCTGGGCAAACACGTGTATTGCGAGAAACCGCTAACGCACAATGTCTGGGAAGCCCGGCAAGTGGCGCGAGTGGCCAAAGAGACGGGCCTGGCCACGCAGATGGGCAACCACGGGCACTCGGGCGAGGGCATCCGGCAGACGTGCGAATGGATCTGGGACGGGGCCATCGGGCCCGTGCACGAGGTCCATGCGTGGAGCGATACGGGCAAATGGGCCACGGGTCCCGGCCGGCCGAAGGACATGCCGCCGGTGCCGGCCGGGCTCAATTGGGACCTCTGGCTGGGGCCGCGGGAGCCGCGCCCGTATCATCCCGCCTACGCGCCGTACAACTGGCGGGGCTGGTGGGCGTTCGGCACCGGTTCCATCGGCGACATGGCCTGCCACAACATGGACCCGGCCGTGTGGGCGTTGAAGTTGGAGCACCCGCTGCGCGTCGAAGCGACTGCCTCCTGGCTGGACGACGAAGTCGCCTCGGCGGCCGGCGCGATTCACACCTATCGCTTTGGCCCGCGCGGCGACATGCCGCCGCTGACGTTGACGTGGTACGACGGCGGACTGCGCCCGCCCACGCCGGAGGGCCTCGATCCGAGCGACGCCAAGCAGCGGCTGGGCGACGGCGGAAACGGAATCCTGTTCATCGGCGAGCGGGGTCTGATCACCTGTGCCGGCTGGTCGGGCATGCCCCGTCTGCTGCCACTGTCGCTGCACACCGAGTACCAGCGTCCCGAAAAGACGTTGCCGCGCAGCCCAGGACATCACACGGACTGGCTGGCGGCGTGCAAGGGCGGCCCGCCGGCCAGCGGCAACTTCGAGTACAGCGCCCGCCTGACCGAACTCGTCTTGTTGGGCAGCGTCGCGTTGCGCACGAAGAAGCTGCTGCTGTGGGACGGGCCCAACATGCGGGCCACCAACGCCCCGGAGGCGGAGCCGTTTCTCAAGGAACCGTGCCGATCAGGTTGGGAAATCGGCTGACCGCCACGCTGCGGCGGGTGACTCCTTCCGGACCGCAAAATGTGTCGGCGGGAGTCCCCGCAGCCTGATCCGGTCCACCAACGCGCCCGGCGCGCACTGCCGACGGCGTGCGGCCGCCCCGTTCGCCGAGCGCGGGTGTGATCGGAGCCAACCGCCCGCCTGGGTGGTCCCAGGCGGGTTCTGGCGGCCGCTGGATTTCCTCGAAGCCGGCTATTTGATCATGCGGGCTTCGATGCTCGCAATCTCACGATTGGTGAACTCGTCGGTCAGGAACCACTCCTGGTAAAGGCGTTCGAGTCGTCTTACCGGGTAGTTGACCGAGGCCTGGGTCAGCGTGCGCGCGACGTCCTTCGGCCGATCTTCGTCGCGGATCGGCGGACGGATACGGTCGGCTGGCGGCGAGTAGGATGGATTGTAGACCAGCACCGGCAGGTCTTCCGCGGGCAACAGGTGACGCCACAGAAATGCCTGCATCCTGTCTTCGCACGGGACCGCTTCATGGACCACGTCCCGGTCTCCAATTTTCGCACTGCCGATGACCGTCAGGTTGACCGGCTTTTCCATGTCGGCAAGGCTGGTCTTCAGCGCCAAGGACACGACTTCCTTCTTGGCTCCCAGCGTCGATCCGGCCGATTCAAACCCCGCCGGCAAGTCTTTGAAGTTCAGCGCGATCGGCCCGTCGTATCCGTCCTTGCGCAAGGCGTAGACCGTCACCGAGGCAGATGCAGCGCTGCGGATCACCATCTTGGAAGGCGCTACCCGCAACTCGAAGTCGGGCTGCGGCAGGCTGATCCGGAGGCGGTAGGCGTATTCCTTTCCCGCACGTCGCGGCGTGTCGCCGATGTGAACGAAGTACTTGCCGTCGGCGGGCAGCTTGGCCATCAGGTAGGAATCGGCGTGGTCCGTGTTCAGCCCCGACCCCGCGTCGTAATGATCGTCGTTCAGGGCGATCGCCTTGCCGTCCGGTCCGGTGACCTTGACGAACGAGTCGAACGGCGAGCCCAGCCGGCGCGCGTGGACTTCCGCGACGATGGTCTGGCCGGCCTTGCCGTCCACCTCAAAGACATCCCAGTCGCCGACATGATCCATTCGCCCGTTGACGATGACCGGAAGCGTCACCTTCTGCGCCTTGGACGGTTCGTCGTTCGATTCCGCGTCCAGGCATTCGGGCAGCGTGTCCAGGGCGAACGGGACGTAGTTGGACGCCAGATTTCCGTTGGTGGCGGCAATCAGATAATGTCCCGGCTTCGCCTCTTTGGGAGGAGGCGCGAGCGTGGTTTTTTCCAGATTGAAGCCATTCACTTCCAGGGTGACCGGCTCGCCCACGCGTGCCCCCAAGGGGAAGATGCTGGTCACAAAGGGCAACTCGCCGACGGTAATCCGATACACAAAACTCTCGCGTCCGCGGAACAGCGCTTCGTTGATGGTAAGCAGATATTCGCCGTCCGCCGGAACCTCGTAGTAGATGAGCGGATCGGGGTCGGAACGGAAATCGTCGTTGTAGGCGACCTCCTTGCCGCTGGCATCGTAGAGCCTGAGCACGGCCTGCAACCAGCCGGGAACGCCGTCGGGAACGTAGGGGATCAAGGCCCGGGCCTTGACGGAAATAACCAGACGCTGGCCCTTGGCCGCGTGAAAACGATACCGGTTCACCTCGCCTGCGGCGATCTGGCCGTTCATGGTGCAGGGAACGGTGACGCGCATTTCCTCCTCTTCCACCGGCCTTTTCCGCTGCGCTAGATACTCTTTCCCCAGCACCGGGAATTGCATGGTCTTCATTGGCTTGCGGGCGACTTCGGGCACTTGGCCCACGTAGAAGGGCAGCGCGTTGGAGATGCCCCGCTTGGTGATTACGCGGATTTCTCGCCGGCCCGGTTTGGCGTCCGGAGCCACGGTGACTTCGGCAAAGACAAGCTCGGTCTGGGAGCGAACGGCCGGATTGCGTTCGTCCTCCGCAAAGATCCGTTCGAGCCGTTCGATCAGCTTCTGCTTGGCTAGATCCTTCTCGGTCGGAGGCGTGTCGCTCTTCGGCTCCTTGGCAGCCGAGGGGGGCGGTTTCAGTCTTTCCAGCGGGGCATTGCACGAGAGGCAGACGGTGGCGTCAGCCGGGTTGGCAGCGCCGCAGATCGAGCAAATCATGGAAGGCACCGCGTTGATTCCCGCGCCGGGGCCGATCGGCCTGGGGAACTCGAACCAAGACATGTAGGCGACCATCCCGTCGTCCACAGTGGTTTCCTTCTTTTTCAACTCCCTCAATTGCTGGGCCACCACCGACAGCTCCTGGTTGTCCAGGACCCGGTAGTAATCGACTAGTCGGACGGAAACGCCTTCGCCGCTCACGACCAGATCCGAAGCGTACAGAAGTGCCTGACCGCCCAGTCGGATCGGAAAGGTCGTGCCCTGCTGACCGCCGGCCGGATAAACGAAGCCGATGTACTGGTTCTGTGCCCAGGCCGAGGATGCTACGGCCACGAACATGGCCAGCCCCAAGATCGGAAGCCTTGTGAATCGACTCATTGAGATCCTCCATTTTTTGCCGTTTCGGCATCGCTGAGAATACGCGTTCGCTGCGGTCAGGCGTGGGAGACGCGGCCTGGCGGCGTCTCCCACGCTGCCGATCGCTGACCGCCAACGAGGGTTACATGATTTCATCCAGAAGCCCGGCCGACTTCATGCCTTCGCTTTCGGTATCCAAAACGTGGACATCCAGTCCTTCGGGATTGGGCAGCGGCGCTGCGGCGTCGATGCCGGCCAGCAGATAGAGGCTGCCCATCAGGTCCGCCGGATAGACGGGCCGCTCCTTGACGTACGCGCCCAACTCGTCCGACTCGCCGACCACACGGCCGCCCTTGAATCCGCCGCCGGCAACCAGGACGGTGAAGACGTTGCCGTAGTGATGCCGACCACCGTTCCACGGCGGCTCCCAGTAAATCTCCGGCGTTCTGCCAAACTCGCCGGTACACCACACGAGGGTGCTGTCGAGCAAGCCGCGGTTGCTCAGATCCTCCAACAGCGCCGCCATGCCCTGGTCCAGCATAGGGCACTGTCGTTTCATGGTCGGGAAATGGTTGGAGTGCGTATCCCAACCGCCGGGGAAGCTGATGGTGACGTAGGGCACGCCCGCTTCGACCATCCGCCGCGCCGCCAAGCATTCCTGGCCGAACGTGTGGCGGCCGTAGCGGTCTCGGAGGGCCTTCGGTTCGTTGTCCAGATTGAAGACCTCTTTCCCCTGCCCCAGGATCAATCCGTAGGCTCGCTCCTTGGCCTCTGCGATGGCCGCCATGTCGGGGACCTCCGCCAGGCCGAAGCCCAAGGTATTGACGCGTTGGAGCAATTCACGTCGGGCCTGCTGCCGGGCGTCGCTGATTCCCCGGTTGACGATCCCCTGGACCTCGAAACGATCCGCGTTCGGATCGCCGCCCGTGGCGAACGGTTTGTACGCGGGGCCCAGGAAGCCCTCTTCGGAAAACCGCCCGGCGGCCTGGAGCATCACGATGTAGGGCGGAAGCAGCCCTTTGTAAGTGTCCTTCTTGAAGTAACTAAAAATGGCGCCTACGCTGGGAAAGGACAGTCGCCCGCCCGGCGCGTGGCCGGTCTGCATCAGGTAGGCCGCCGTCTCGTGGCCGTTGTTGCCATGCGTCATGCTGCGGATCAGGGAGTACTTGTCCGCCTGCTTGGCCAGCGACGGGAACAGGTAGCTCAGCTGAACGCCGTCCACGTTGGTGGGGATGAACTTGTCAAACTCACCCAAGTAGTTGTAGCCCGTACCGGGTTTCGGGTCCCAGCAGTCGTTTTGCGAGATGCCGCCCCACAAGAAGATCTGGATCACGGACTTGGTCTGGCCCTTCTTGGCCTTGGCGATGGCCGCCGCGTCATGGGCCGCCTTCATTTTGGCGAGTTCCTCCGGCGAGATCTTGAACGGTGCCCCGTAAGCGTGGGAAGCCAACCCGCCGGCCGCCACCATGCCCGCCGCGCCCAGAACGCCACGTCGCATGGCCTCGCGCCGCGACATGCGCTCTTGCCTGTCTCGATTGTCGTTTGCACTCATGATTTGAGTCCTCCTCTTACTCCCGGTTGGAGTGTCGTACCAGGAAACCGACCGATTTGAGCCAACTCTATCGCGCCCGCCATGCAACGAAGGGAGGGCTTTTTTGGGCACCACCCTTCTGATCGCTAAACCTTCGTCCCGCCGGCACAGGGCCGGCAAGAATTAACTCCCGTGACAACCGTAAAGTGAATCCTCAATGCCGCAGCAGGAACTCGGGGTTATTGATCAACGCCCAGGCAAGATCGATCCAGAGATCATTGCCTTTCGCCACTCCGGCCTTGGCATGTTGCTCTGCGGCTTTCACATCGTCCTCCGTGGGAAGCCGCGAGAGGATTGCCAAATAAAGCCTTTCGGCGATTTCATTCGGCGCGCCGCCTGCGGAGATCAACGCCTTGAGTTTCGGGCCGGTCTGAAGCTTGCTCTGGATTTGGCCCGAATTCAGCATGTGGATCCACTGCCGTGAGGACAGTTCGTTGACGCGCTCGCTTTCCGTCCCCGTGGCACGCGCAGAACGCCCGAACAAGGTGAGGAAGGTATCTGTAACACTACCATCGGCCAACGCGACTGCGGGCACGTCCTTGGGAATGTACGTGAACGGCTCCGGAACGGCGCTGGTGTACAGGTCCGAACTGCCGGTAATCCGATTCACCGCGTCGATCAGCACTTCGGCCTCCACTCGCCGCAACGGATAGCTGGCGAAGTTAGCGGTTGCTTCGGGCTTGTCGGATCTGACGATCGAAGAGAACTGGTACGTGGTCGAAGTGAAGATCAACCGCTTCAGATGCTTCAGGTCCCAGCCGCTGGAGACCAGTTCCTTCTCCAAGTAGGCCAGCAATTCGGGATTGCTGGGCGGATTGTCATCCCGGATGTCGTCCGGTTCGTGGATGATGCCGCGCCCCATCACCCAGGCCCAGGTGCGGTTGACGATGGCTTTGGCAAACCAGGGGTTCTCCGGCCGGATCAGCCACTCGGCAAACACCTCTCGGGGATCGCGAGTAGGCGGAACCGTGACCTTGGTTCCGTCTGGAAAGACTGCCTCCAGCGGCGCGTTGGGGCTGAGCGGCTCGGCCAATGCCTGGGGAATCTGGTTCGTGGTGGTCACCGACAGAGGGATGGCGTCGATTCCCGGCGCGGTGCTGCCGGGCACGGCAGTCGAATGAAGGGGATCCCAGAAAACGATTTCTTCCTTCCACTCGCTGGTGGGCTTGTAACCGACTTGCGTGAAGAGCACGGCCACGCCGGCGAGGCGGTCTGGCGGGAACGACTGGACGCGTCTGCCCATGAAAGCCAAGGCCACGGACGCGGCGATGCCTTCCGGCGTCTTGTCCTGGATGGCACGATAGAAGTTGACCGGCCCCACGCGGAAATTGCTGCCGCTGGAGGTGAGCAATTCCCGGGCGAATTGGTCGTACGGCTTGTTCTGGGCGATCGATTCCCACACCCAGCGGTGATAGGCCTGCGCTGCGTTGGGCCAGACCTTGACGGGGAACTCCGCCTTGATTCGCAGGACATCGCCCCACCTCATGGCCCAGTAATCGACGTGGGCGTACTGTTCGAGCAGACGGTCAATCAAGGCCGTGCGTTTGTTCGGGTCGGGGTTCTGAATAAACGCTTTGGCCTCGTCTCCGGACGGGAGCTTGCCGGTCAAGTCCAAGTAGACGCGGCGGATGAACACGGCATCAGAGCAGAGGACCGGCTGGATGCCCAGCGTTTTCAGCTTGGCAAACACGCGTTCATCAATCCCGTTTGCCGGCTTCGGCGGCTCGGGACGCTCCAGGATGGCGGGCATCTTCCGGGCGGCGATTAGTTGATAGAGTTTGGCCTTGGCCTGAGCGGCCTGCGCACGCTTTTCGTCGGCGGTCGTCTTGGCAGCCGTGTACGCCTGCCGGGCCTTGTCGGCTTCCGCTTTCAGCGGAACGGCCGCGGCCTCCGCCGCCTTGGCGGCTTCTTCGTCCGCCACGTGGCTCTGCTTGGCGGCTTCGATCCGCTTTTTGAGGCTTTCCAGGGCGTCTTCAGCCGACTTCTTCCGGGCTTCGGACGCGGCCAACTTCTGCACGCCTTCGCCGGCCTTCAGCGTGGCTTGCTCCAGGGCCTTCTGGGCCGGGTCCAGAGCGGCCGCGGCCGCGGCGAGTTCTTTGCGCTTGGCAGTCGCTTGTTCTGCGGCCTGTTTGGCTGCCGCATCGAGTTGCAGGAGTTCTTTGGCCGCTTCCTGGGCCGCCTGGTTCGCGGCCGCAGCGGCAGCTACCTGGCTTTTGGCGTTGGCCAGAGCCGCGTCGGCGGCCTTCTTCTGCGTCTCGGCGTCCGCCTTTTTCTCGGCCGGTGCGTCGGCCAGTGCTTTGGCGGCGGCGTTGGCCTGGGCCTGCGCCTGTTGCTCGGCTTGCTGTGCTTTGGCCACTGCGGCCGCGGCGTCGGCCGCCGCTTTGCGTTTCGCGTCCGCCTGGGCCGCCGCCGACTTTTTATCCTCTGCGATCTTTGCGAAATCCTGGGCGGTCTTCTCAGCTGCCGCCACAACCGCGGCGGCCTCGGCCACCTGGCTCTTGACGGCGGCCAACGCTTCGTCGGCGGCCTTCTTCTGCGCCTCCGCGTCCGCTTTCTTCTCGGCCGGCGCCTCGGTCAACGCTTTCGTGGCGGCGTTGGCCCGCTCCGTCGCTTGCCGTTCGTTCTGCTGCGCCCGGACCAGGGCGGTTTTGGCAACGTCCACCGTTCGGCGCATGGCGGCCGCTTGGACCGCCGCCTCACGGGCTTCACCGTCGAGCTTCTTGGCCGCGTCGGAGGCGGCCCTCGCCGCGCCCTCAGCCTCCCTGGCCGCCTTCTCGGCCGCTTCGTAAGCTTGCCGCAACGGGATCGCGGCGGCTTGGGCGTCGGCTAATGCCTTTTCCAGTTCCGGCTTGGCCTTGGTGGCGTCGGCCAGGGCCTGAACGGCAACGGGCACGGCGGCCTCGGCCTGCTTCAACGATTCGGCGCCCCGCTCGCCGGCCAGATTCTTCGCGTCCGCGGCCTGCTGCTGCTTCGCCCGAGCCGCTGTGGTCGCGGCACCGTAGGCCGCATCAGCCTTTCGCAGGGCATCCAGCAACGGTACGACCGCCGCTTCCGCGTCACGGGCAGCCTTCTCCGCTGCCTCGTAGTTGGCCTGCGCCTTGGCCTCTTCGCCGACCTCGGCCGGCGGAGCTGCTGGCTGCGGGGTTGCCGGCTTCGGTTGCTCAGCAGCGTACGCCGAGAGCCAAATCGAAATCGCGAGGGTCACCGCAAAGGGCAGAATGGTCTTGATTCTCATCGCAAATCGCCTTGAAGGTGAACAGTGAAGGGGTTTTTCACTAACCCCAGAGCCCTTGAATGTCTCCGTTTTTCACGGATCGCAGTATCTCAATACCCAGAACCAAATCGTCAAGGCAGGGCCTTCCGCCAAGACCTTGCCGGGCGGATCAGTTGGCAGACGTACCAAAGGATACGACTGAAAAAACGGCTGGGTTCTAACCGAGGCCTAATCTTGTGGGTTGCATCGCAGGTAGGCTATCACGATATAGCGTACCCGGCAGGGCAACCTCCTGCAACACCCTAGCCCGCTTCGAAAGCCAAGTTTTTGTGTTGTCGCCGGCCCGTTCAGCTTTTTTGCCGGCTTCGGGCCTCGCTGTATCACGATGTGCAGGATCGTCGGCTGGACTTTCAGTTCGCCCCTTGCCACACGGCCGCTCCGCGCGTGGCCGTCACTCCACGGCAGGATTCGGGAACGCTGCAACTCGTCCCCAAAAACCGCTTCGGGCTACAGGCGGCTTGGAACGTCATCATGCCCGCCGGCCATCATGGTCAGCGGGGACCGTCGCTTGCTCGCGGATGCCCGGAAGGCCGGACACCGCCGTGATGCACTTGATGACAGACTGTCGTCAAGAAGACTGCGCGTCCCGTCGCGGCACCGCTCAATTCCTGCATCCGCATGTGGCCAGATACAGTTGCGCGACTTGCAGTCTGTGCCAGCAGTTCGGCCAAAAGCTGGGACTGATCGCGAAGAGCGTTGGACAAGATCCGGCCGAATTCTTCAAGTGCATCCTCATCCGCCCTATCCCAGGCGCGCTGTTTGCGACAGGGGTACATCAGTCGTTTGGGCGCTCGAGTCGCCAACCGCACGTCGAGATTTAAGGAGCAACTCATGATGATCGACCGTTGGACATGTTGGGCCGTGACCGCCATTGCGGTGGCGGGCCTTGTCGTCACCGGTGTGTCAACCTGTGGTGCGGCCGAGTCGAGTCTGTCCGCTGCTCCGGGGGCTGTCGAGGTCGCCGAGCCCCTGCTCCGCGGGCCGCTGCACGAAGCGTTTGCGGAACCAGTCCAAATGGATCCGCAGCCTGCGACGATCGTTCCCAAACAGCCCCCGGAACCGATCGAAGAACTGCCGCCGGAAGCCAAGCCGGTGGATGAGGATGTAATCTGGATTCCGGGTTATTGGGCGTGGGACGAGGAGCGGGAGGATTTCATTTACGTCAGCGGCGTCTGGCGAGTGCCCCCGCAGGGTCGCCGCTGGGTACCCGGTTACTGGACCCCGGCGGGCGGGGGCTATCAATGGGTTTCCGGGTTCTGGGCGCCGATCGAGGTGGAGGAAGTGCAATACCTGCCCGATCCGCCGGAAAGCCTCGAATCCGGCCCGAACAGCCCGTCTCCATCGAGCGAGCACTACTGGGTCAGCGGAAATTGGTGCTACCGGGACGATCGATACGCCTGGCGGCCCGGCTACTGGAACACTTTTCGCGAGGGTTGGGTCTGGGTGCCGTCGCATTATGTCTGGACGCCCCAAGGCGTCGTGTTCATCGACGGGTATTGGGACTGCCCGTTGTCGCGGCGCGGCGTCGTGTTTGCACCGGTTTGGTTCTCCCAGCCAGCCTACCTGAGCCGTGCTTTCTACTATACGCCCAGCGTCGTGATCGACGTTTCGCATCTGCTGATGCACTTGTTCGTCCATCCGCGCAGAGGCCACTACTACTGGGGCGATTACTACGATTTCCACGCCCGCCGCGGCCAGCATTTCTATCCGTGCTTCGACTACCACGGCCGGCACGGTTACGATCCGGTGTTCGCCTACTACGACGCCTTTCACCGGCATCGGCATATCGACTACACGCAGCGTCTGCGCGGCTGGCATGACTACTTCCGCCAGCACAAGGAATATCGCCCCCCGCACACGCTGCACGCCCAGGCCCAGCTCGCCGCGCGTGTAAAACACCACGCGGACCTGAAGTACGCCATGCTGGGCAGCAGACTGGACGACGTCTTGTCGGGACGCGGCCAGTTGCCGGGACGCGGCGGGCCGGCGCACTTCGAGCGCATCACCCCAACACATCGTCAGGCCTGGATCGACGCGGCCAAGCAAACGCGGGAGTTGACGCACCGGCGGATCGATGTCGAGACGGGCCACCGCCGCGATCTCGAAGCTCGCCACAAGCTGCCGGCAAGCATGGAAGGCCCACCGAAAATTGGGGGCAAGCCCGACGCGTCCAAGCCGCCGATGAAACTGAGACTCCCCGACCTGCCACGGGTCGCCGGCTCTCGAGTCGCCCGAGCGGCTCCGGAACGCCTGGACAAGCCGAAATCGGTCGAACGCCTCGAAGTTCCCAAGATCGAACGGGGCGGCTTTGGGTCCGAGCGGACGAGAACGGATTGGGGGACGCTCCGCGACCAGCCCAAGCCGCCCGAACGCGACGCCGCCCGCCCGACGATCCGGTCGCTGCCGGACGTGTCGCAACCGCGTCCGGGCGGTGCCACGCCGTCGCGTCGCGAGACGCCCCGGATCGAGACGCGCCGGATCGAAACGCCCCAGATTTGGACGCCCCGGATCGAAGCGTCCAAAACCGGAGCGACGAAGACTGAGACTTTCCACAGCGGAACTGCGCGCGTTCCTGAATTCCGCAGGCCTGAGCTGGGATCGGTTCGACAATCGCCGTCCGCCCGGAACGTCAACCAGGACGCCCCCACGGTCGCCAACCCGCGATCGGTGCCGAGCCTGGACCGCGCGCCCAGCGTCAAGCTGCCCGACCGGGAGGCGACCGTACGCACGCTGCCGACGCCCGGCCGGACGCCAAGCGTCAGACTGCCTGATCGGCAGCCAAGCCTGCAGACGGCGCCAAGCCTCGACCGTGCACCCAGCTTCAAGCTGCCCGACCGGAATTTCAGCCCGTACAGGACGAGTCCGCGAATCGAATCACCGTCGGCGGCAAGGCATGAAGTGCTTCGTCCCCCGGTCTCGGTTCCCAAGTTTCCGTCCGCCACGGCATCGCCATCGCGCAATCTGCCATCCCGCAGTCTGCCAAGTGTGCAAAGCCGCAGCAGTGTCCCGCGGCCGGAGTTCAAGAGCCGCGAGGCTTCCGGCTCGCGATCCGCGCCGTCCCGCGTCGACCACGGCCCGCCGGGAGGAAGGCCCGGCAGCGGGAAAAAGCGCTAGAGTCTGTGCCGGGGGCCGCCGCTTCAAGCGACGGCCGGCCAGGGCGGATCGGCCGACCACTGCGCGATGCCTGCCGGCGTTGCCGGCCGGGACTGCACGCGTTTGCGGGCGACCGCGATCGGCACATCCGTCCGAACGCGGTTGACGAAGTAGCTGACGCAGTCGTAACCGCACTGTTCCAGCAGATCCAACGCCTGCAGGAAGCCGTCGCCGACGCGTTCCGGATCGTGCGCGTCGGCGCCGACGACCACCGGAATTTTCCGCTGGCGCGCCTCGACGAGCATTTGCGGAAAGGGATTCATCTCCGCGATTTCCTTGTGCTTGCCGGACGTGTTCAACTCCAGCGCGACGCCGGTCGCCGCGATGCGGTCCAACGCCTGACAGACGTCGTCCATGATCCGCTCCGGCAGCCACTCGTCCGGCCGCTCGTTCTTGATCACGTCCGGATGCGACAGGCAATCGAACAATCCCGTCTCGGCCGCTTGGGCCAGCAGCCGGAAGTAGGCCCGCTGCGTTTCCACCGCGCCGGCACCGCCGTATCGCTGCCGGAATTCCGGGACGTGAGGATGCACCGAGCCGAGCACGTATTGAAAATCCGCCAACTGCAATTGGTGCTCCAGCCAGCATTCGTAACCGGGCAGGTAGTCGGCCTCGATCCCCAGTCGCACGTCGATCCGGCCGCGCCACACCTGCCGCGCCCGAAAGACCAACCGCAGATACTCGTCGAATTCAGCCACCGACATCCGGATCGACGGTGAATACCGGGCCGGCATGGGGTTGTGACAAGTCACCAACAAGCCTTGAAATCCCCGTTGCAACGCGACGGCCGCATAGTCTTGGGGGTCGCCGACCGCGTGCCTGCAGAGTGTTGTGTGAGTGTGTGTTTCGTACAGCAGAGATTTCAGTCCAGACATGCTCTTCCTTCTTCTTTCCGTTCATGCCCCTCGCGACGCTCCATCGCCGCGCCATGCCGCCAGATTATACACGCCAGCGTGAGTTTGTGATGAGCGATTTGTGAAGATTGGTTGAACAGCGCAAGGAAATCGCGTTCTGGTTCGCTGCTAGCACCCAACGGGATTTCGGTGCCGGGGTCAGGCTTACAGAATTCAATTTTGGCCGAGCTTCGTATCAGCCAGCCGGTACGACCTTGCTCGGCCAAAACTGAATTCTGTAAGCCTGACCCCGATTCGCTCAACGGTGCCATCAGGGACGGATCCTTCGCTGTCCATTTGCGTTGGGCGTCTCCATTTCCGTTGGGCACCGGCATTCCATCAAGGCGCGTCACGTCCCCCGCCGCAGGCCGAACCACTCGATCTGACGCCGCGGGCAGAAGTGAAAGGCGTGCTGTTGACAGTAGTCCGCCAGCCACGCGCCGATCCGGTCCAGTTCGTCGATGTCGATGCCTAGCGGCATGAGCAGCACGCGCGAGCGGTCGATTTCGGGGAACTGGTCCAGGTACCGCAGGACTTCATCGCAGTCGGCCGGCACGCCGATCACGAACTTGAACTGGTAATCGTACTCGGCGACCAGCCGCCGGATCACGTCCGGGACGTGGCGAGAATGCTCGTGTCGCCTTCGCCAGCTGCCCGCCAGGCGTGCCTCCGGAGTAGAATTCGACAGCTTGGGACTGATCGACATCAGATCGCAGTCCAGCGGCAGAAACAGCGTCCCAGCGGTTTCGATCGTGATGTGCCGCCCGGTGGCCCGCAGCCCCGCACACAACGGGATCAACTCGGCAAACAACATCGGCTCGCCGCCGGTCAGGACGACGTGGCCGGCCCCGAACCGGCCGGCCTGCGCCAGAATCTCCTCGACCGACAGGTCCTCGCCCTCCGGGTACCACGAGGCGAACGGCGTATCGCAGAACCAGCATCGCAGATTGCAGCCCGCGGCGCGCACGAACACGCTGGGGGTTCCCGTCAGGATGCCTTCGCCCTGCACCGATTCGTAGATTTCGCACACGCGCATCAGCCGCTGTCCCCTTCCGCTTTTCCATCATCATGCCAAAATGGGGCCTGTTTGCAGAGTCCACATCGGCACAGGGGAACACGGGACATGCCGTCCAATTTTCGCGATCCACTCGAAACGTTCGACAATCAGTTTCCGGAGCGGGATTACACGATCGAAATCCGCTGTCCGGAGTTCACGTCGGTTTGCCCGAAGACGGGCCAGCCGGACTTCGGCGTGCTGACGTTCATCTACACGCCGGACAAGAAGTGCGTCGAGTTGAAGAGCCTGAAGTTGTACTTGCAGCAGTACCGCAACGAAGGCATTTTCTACGAACACGCGACCAACCGCATCCTGGACGACTTCGTGGCCGTCGTCCAGCCGCGGCGGGTCGTGCTGATGGCCGAATTCAGCGCCCGCGGCGGAATCACGACCAACGTGACGGCCAGCTACGAGGGCCAGCGGTAAAGCCGTCCGACGGTTTGAACCCAGAAGCCCGATGCTCGCGCAAGGCGAGCAGGGTTCCTGCACACTTCTCACGCGCCGCACGTTTTCGGACTCAGTGCAGCGGCGATTTCGTCCCGGACCTGCGGATCGTCTTCCTGGGCCAGCCGGTCCTGCAGCGAGCGTCGCGCGCGGGGGTCTGCATACCGGCCCAAGGCCCAGGCGCAGGCCCCGCGCACCAGCGGCTCCGCGTCCTGAAGTCCGCGCATCAAGGCGTCGATCAATTCGCCGGTGCGCTGGCAGCCCGCCACGAGGGCCGCGTTGCGCAACAGGCCGCGCCGCTTGGCACGCCACAACGGCGTCCGGCGAAATCGCGCTCGGAAGGCGTCGTCCGTCCAGGCGAACAGTTCCGCCAACGGCACCGGGTTGGCCTCGGCGGCGGGAGCGAAGGCGGATTCACCGCTGACCGGCGCCCGCCGGTTCCACGGGCACACCTCCTGGCAGATGTCACAGCCGAACAGCCAATCGCCGGCTGCGGCGCGCAACGGCGCTGGCACCGAATCCCGCAGTTCGATCGTCAAGTAGCTGAGGCAGCGCGTGGCATCCAAGACGTAGGGCTGAAGCAAGGCTTGGGTGGGGCAGGCGTCCAGACAGTCGCGGCAAGTCCCACAGTAATCGTGCTCGTGCGGCGAATCGTAAGCCAGTTCCAGATCCGTGAGCAGCGCGGCCAGAAAGAACCAGCTGCCGGCCTGCCGGTTGATGAGCATGGTGTTCTTGCCGATCCAGCCCAATCCGGCCAGGCGGCCGAATTCCCGCTCCAGCAGCGGGGCCGTGTCCACCACGCCGCGGACCGAGACGCCGGGCTCCCGTTCCGCCAGCCACCGGGCCAGTTGCCGCAGCCGCTGGCGAATCACGTCGTGATAGTCGGCCTCGCCCCAGGCATAGCGCGAAATGCGGCCTTGCCCGGCTCGGCACGCCGCCGGCTCCGCCGTGCGGTACGGCATCCCCAGCATGACCAGGCTGCGGACGCCGGCCAGGATGTGACGCGGATGCTCGTACGCCTCCCGGCGGGCCGCCAGATAGTGCATCTCGCCGGCATAGCCCGCCTCCAGCCAGGCTCGAAAATGACGCCGGCCGGTCGGCGCAACCGCCGGACAGACGCCCACCAAGCCGAACCCGGCGCGCCGTGCCTCGGACTTCAAGTCCCGTGTCAACTGGTCGTCGAGCAATCAGAATTCTCCCCACAGCAAGGTTCCGCGGTCCGCCCGCTGCGCCGGCCGACCGAGCGTTTCCCCCGCGCTCATCTTCCAGGCAAAGCACACGTCCGTTGTTCCGCCGCGGCATCGCGGACCGACCGGCGATGCCACCAACTGGCCAACACGGACCCGGAGACGTTCATCCAAGGCCCGAAGATCGCGGGCGCAAGCGCCGCGGCGGGACTCTGCAGCACGTTGATCGCCAACCCGGAGGCCATGCCGCCGTTTTGCAGCCCCACCTCGAGGGCCACGGTGCGGCACATCGTCTCGCTCATTCCCAGCAGCTTCGCGCTCCAGTAGCCGACAAGGTACCCGGTCGTGTTGTGGATGACCGCCGCGGCAATCAAGGCCAGGCCGACGGTCAGCAACTGCTCGCGGGACCGCGACGTGATGATCGCAATGATCACGCAGATGCCCGCCATCGAGACCACGGGCAGGGCTTTGTCCATCCAGTCGTCGGGCCCCCGGAGCACGATGCTGACCGCCAACTTGGCCGCCGCGACCGCCGCAAGCAACAACAGGCCGATCAGCGCGCCGCCGCGCAAGGCCAGCACCCAATCGACGACCGGTTCCGGCAGGACCCCGCTCAGGACGCGCTCGTTCACCAGGCTGACACCCGCCGCCGCCAGGCTGCTGGCCACGGCGATCAGCGCCACCGGACCCACACGCTGGAGCCAGGCAGCGCGGCTGTACAGGATCCTGTTCGCAATCAAGCCGGCCACCGTGGGCACGATCACCATGTTCAGGATCGACAGCATCATTTCCCAGAAGTCGATCGGCACCAGCCGGCCGGCCAACAATTTCATAATCAACGGCGTCATCACGGGCGAGAGCAGCGTCGAGCAGGCGGTCATCGTCACGGACAACGCCACGTCGCCGCGGGCCAGATAGGTCATCAGATTGGAAGCCACGCCGCCGGGCACGGAGCCGATCAGAATCACACCGGCCGCAATTTCCGGCTCGAATCCGAACGCGGCCGCAATGCTCATTCCCACCACAGGCATCACGCTAAACTGCAGCACCATGCCGGCAAACACGGGCCACGGCATGGCCAACACGCGCGTGAAATCCCGGACGCTGAGCGTCGTGCCCATGCCGAACATGATAATCTGGATCAAGGGGACGATCAGCACCTTCAGGTCCACCCCGAACCATTTGCCGAACGCGGCAGGATAGAACATCGACGCGGCGACGAACGCCACGACCCACACCGTGAACGCCACGCCGCGCAACGCCGCATGCCCCATGAACGCCACGGCCAGCGCCGCAAACAGAAGCACGACCGCCGGCCCGATCAGCGACGGATGCCCCGCCGCCGCGGAAACCAACGCCGCGACAACCGCGATCAGGCTCACAGAAAAACCGGTCCAGCAGATCGACCGACTCGTTGCCGCCACGGCGGAAAGCCTTTCTCTGCTCGATGTCCACAACTCGACGTTCTCACCGCAGGAAGTCCTTTCGGTCTCCGTTGCCATGATACCCGACGCTTCGGACGCAAGGAACCAAGCCGCACGCGGGCGGCGAAAAAACGCCTGGGGCAGCAAGGTTCCGACGCGATGTGCCGCGGGTCTTGACTGGCGAGCATCCCCCGCCGATCATCAGCGGTGTCGGTTGGTGGTTGTGACGTCCAAGGGAACCCCGGAATTGGCGCCTGACGGACAAGGAAAATGGGGGACAGGAAGATGCGAATGCTTTCTCGGAATGCCCGCTCCGGTTCTTCGCGCCGTGATTTCCTCAGGACGTCCACGGCCGCCGCCGGCGCGGCCTTGGCCGCCGGACTGCCGATCGCTCGCAGCGCGCATGCGGCTGGCAGCGACATCCTTCGCGTCGGCCTGGTGGGCTGCGGCGGCCGCGGCGCCGGGGCCGCCGTCAACGCGCTGAACGCGGACGCCAACGCCCGGCTGGTCGCCCTGGGCGACGTGTTTCCGGACATGCTCCGCTCGGCACGGGCCAACGTGAAGGCCGCCAAGCCGGAGCAGGTGACCGTGGACGACGACCATTGCTTTGTGGGCTTCGACGCCTACCAGGACGTGATCGCCTGTTGCGACGTCGTGCTGCTGGCCCTGCCCACCTATTTTCATCCGATCTATTTGAAGGCTTGCGTCGACGCCGGCAAGCACGTGTTCTGCGAGAAGATCCACGCGGTGGACGCGCCCGGCGTGAAATTGGTGCTGGAAGCGGGCGAAATCGCCGCACAAAAGGGACTCAGCATTGTCTCCGGCCTGGCCTGGCGCTATCACACGGGCGTCCAGGAAACGATGAAACGCGTGCTGGATGGGGCCATCGGGCGGATCACGAGCATCGAGGAGACCTGCAATACGGGCTCGCTGCGCGCCCGAGCCCGGCAGCCCGGCTGGAGCGAAATGGAGTATCAACTCCGCGACTGGTACAACTTCTACTGGCTGGCCGGCGACTTGCCGGGGCTGAACCTGGTCCACAATCTGGACAAGGCCGCCTGGGCGATGCGCGAGCAGCCGCCGCTGCACGCCTGGGGCATGGGCGGCCGGCAGACGCGCGTCGGCCGCCAGTACGGCGACGCGTGGGACCATTTTTCCGTGGTCTATGAGTACGCGGACGGGACGCGGATGTACGCCTACTGCCGCCAGCAGGACGGCTGCCTGCCCAGCATCGCCGACCGCTTCACCGGGACCAAGGGGACCTGCGATCTGTTGGCTTGCCGCATCGACGGCGAGAATCCGTGGCGCTATCCGGGCCCCAACTGCAATCGCTTCGACCTGGAACACGTGGCCCTGTTTCACGCCATCCGGCAGGGTCAGCCGGTCAACAACACGCTGTACATGGCCCGCAGCAGCATGTTGGCCATCATGGCCACCTGGGCCTGCTACACGGGCAAGCTGCTCACCTGGGACCAGGCGATGAACTGTCCGCACACCGTCACCCCGCAGCGATTGGCCTTGGACGCCGAGCCCCCCACGCTGCCCGACGCCCAGGGCAACTACGCCATGCCTACGCCGGGGATCACGAAGTTCTTCTGAGGCGGCCGAAGTCTTCGACTGATGAAGGACGAGGCACATTAACGGTGCATCGCCACCCACGCGCGTCCGGCTGCCCAAGAACCAGGGATTCCGTGTCCGCGTGGCCAGGGCTCTACGAGAATCTTGGTTCTTTTTTCCCTTTCTTCCCCCCGCGCGCTCGCCGCAGGCAAGTACGTGAGAAAGTCTGTCGTCTTGGTGTTGGGGTCAGGCTTGCAGAATTCAATTCTGGCCGAGCAAGGTCGCACCATCTGGCGGGCGTTGCGATCGGCCAGAATTGAATTCTGCAAGCCTGACCCCGGGCGGAAGCCGTGACTTCATCAGCAACGCGCAGCGCGTGCCGAAATCCTGTGTGGCGCTCGCCGCCGGTGAAGAATGGGCCTGTCTTTCGGAGAAACCCGCGGCCAGCGCCTTGCGGCTCGCCATGTCCGGCGACAGACCAGGCGGCCTTGGGCTGACGCCCGCCGCTGGCCGGATTCTCTGCGACGTTTGGGTTAACGTTCCGGCGAGATCTCGCGGATTTCGCCGTTGACGCGCACCTTGACTTTTGCCTCCTTGTCCCGCGCCTTGTCGGCCACAATGCGGAAGGCGGTCACTTGGCCATCCTTCCAGGCGCAATCGACGCAATAGCCGCCGCGGGCGCGGAGGCCGGTGAAGGAGCCTTCGCGGGTCCAGTCCTTGGGCAGGGCGGGCAGGAGATGAAGGATGAAGGCGGAAGGCGGAGGGATGAAAGGACTCGCATCCTTCGTCCCGGCTGCCTCTTCCTTCCTGCTTCCTTCGTGGCTCTGCAGCAGCATTTCGGCAATCGTCCCGGTGATGCCGAAGTTGCCGTCCATCTGGAACGGCGGGTGGTTGCAGAACAGGTTGGGGAGCGTGTTGTAGGTGAGCAGGCCGCGGACCATGATGCCGGCCCGTTCGGCCTGACCCAAGCGCGCCCAGACGCCGCACCGCCAGGGCCAGGTCCACGAGCGGCGGCTGTCGCCAATGGTCGTCTCGACCGTGAACGGCTGGCCGGTCGTTTCTTCGTGGTCGTTGCTCCGCGCCCGGAGGCTCACGATCGCCGCCCGCGCCAGGTCGGGCGTCTGAGTCATACTGATCTGCCGGCCGGGGTAGACGGCGAACAGATGGGAGGTGTGTCGGTGCGTGTTTTTCGGGTCGTCGCGGTCTGCTTGCCATTCCTGGAGTTGGCCCCATTTGCCGATCTTGTTGGGCGCCAAGCGGGCCTGCATGTCGGCCACTTTCTTCTGGTAGTCGGCGTCCACGCCCAGGGCTTGCGCCAGCTCCAGGTAGTTCTGAAACAACTCCCAGATGATCTGCTGGTCGTGCATCACGCCGTCTTCACGCGGGCCGTGTTCGGGCGACCAGCCGTCCGGAGCGACCAAGGCGCCGTCCGGCAGTTGCTTGAGGTGGTCCTCCCAGAATTGGCAGATCTCCTTGACCATCGGGTAGCCTTGTCGGCGAAGGAACTCCAGGTCCTGCGTAAAGGCATAGTGCCAGGCCATGTGCTGGGCGTACCAGGCGCTGGCCGGGATATTCCATTGCCAGCCGTTGCCGCCGAAGATGCTCTGGCTGGTCCGCGCGGTCCAGCCGCGGGTGTTTTCCCCGAACGCTTTGCGCGTGGCGATGCGGCAAGGCTGGGCGCAGGCAGTGACGAAATCCAGCAGCGGCTCGTGGCACTCCGCCAACGCCGTCGGCTCGGCGCCCCAGTAGTTCATTTGCACGTTGATGTTGCTGTGGTAATCGCTGGCCCAGGGCGGTTGGTTGCTGTCGTTCCACAGCCCCTGCAGATTCGCCGGCAGCCCGCCGGGGCGCGAGCAACTGGCCAGCAGGTACCGGCCGTACTGAAACATCGTCTCTTCCAGATCGGGATCGGGGGCTCCCTGGGCATAGGCCGCCAGCCGAGCGTCGGTGGGCAGGGCGAGCGTGTCCGCGGCGCAGCGGCCCCAGTCGACGCGCACGCGGCCCAGCAGGGACGCGAGGTCGTCCCGATGCGCCTGGCGCAGCGCTGCAAACGATTTGGTTTCCGCTCTGGCGATGTCCTCGGCCACGGCGGGAGCCGGCGGCGGACCGCGCCAATTCGCGGCGTAATTCAAGGCGTAATCGGTGCGAGCCGCCAACAACAGCGTCAAGCTGTCGCAGCCGGCAAAGACCAGGACCTCGCCGTCGGCCTGGACGCTGCCGCCGGTGTGCAGCACGCGGACGCAACAGGCGTGCTGGAGGCCGTTGGGCATGACGGCATCCCAAGCCAGCCCCTTGGCGTCGGCGGCGAGTTGTACTTCAGGCTGGCCCGGCTTCAGACGCAAGCGGCCCGAGAACGCCGGGGTCGGCTTCCCATCTTTTTCCGCCGCGTAGTGGAAGACCAGCACCTGGTCCGGCCGGCTGGCAAACGCCTCGCGGCGGAACGCGACACCGTCCTGAGTAAACGCCGTGCGGTGTACGCCGGTGGAGATGTCCAGTTCGCGGCGGTAGTCGGCAGCCGAGCCCAACTGGTCTTCCGGCGCGAATGCGACACCCGCCAACGCGATTTCGGCCACTTGGAAATGACTGGCGCCTCTGTGGACGAACGAGAGGCGGTAGAAACGGTACGGAGCCGGCTTCTCGACGGTGAACTGTTTCGTCTGATGCCGCGACTCAAAGGGTCCGTCCAGCGTGCGGCAGTCGAGTTCGTCCCAGGTTTTTCCGTCGCTGGAACCGGCCAGCACCCAGTGCTGCGGATCGCGGGCGGGGATGTCGTTGGCACTGGTCAGCGCATACGACGACACCGGCTTGGCCTCCGGCAGTTCGGCCTGCCAGACGACCGATTCGCCGGGTTTGTCGATGCACCACTTGGTCTCTTCCCGCCCGTCGACGCAATTGCCGATCGCATTCCCGTCGCCTCGCTCGTGGCCGCTGGGCGAAGTCACTTGCACAGCATCCGGCTTTCCAAAGTCCAGGAACAGATCGCCAAAGTTGCGATAGCTGCCGAAGCCTCGGTCGCCCGGTTTGTATTCGCCGTCCCAGTTGTTGTCGCCGGACCAGAGGGAATTCTCGTTGAACTGGATCCGCTCGACGTTCACGCCGCCGAACAGCATCGCTCCCAAGCGACCGTTGCCGATCGGCAGGGCCTCTCTGGCCCAGACGCTGGCGGGCTGGGCGTACCACAGCACGCGATGCTCCGGCGGCGAGGCGGTAGCGTCCGTCGGCAAGACCGCCGGCTCGGCTTCCGTGCTGCTTGTCGAACCTGGAGAAAACAGGGTCAAGAGCAAAACCACGGCGAGGGAGAGAAGCGAATTGCCTTTCATCAGCGAGTTCCTTTCGAGGTGGTTCAGCCCAGGAATTCAGCCCATTGCGCCCGCGGGACCTCCGGCCAGTCCCGCCCCAGCCGGAAGCTCTCGGCCACGTGCGACGCTTCCAGCGACTCCTTGTCCAGCACCAGCAGCAGGCGGCGGAGCAGCGAAGACGCCGTCAGCACGTACACGGCGTCCGTCTCGGCCAGCCGCCAACGCGTCCAGCGGTCCAGCTTAGGATATTCACCCAGGATGCGGGCCAGCCGCGGATCGTCCCGCGAGATCGGTTGCAGCGACCGGCAGGCAGCGCAGCGGCCAGCAAGGATCGCGTGGGGGCTGACTTCCTGGCTGCACTGGGTACAGCGTACCAATTGATCGGCCAACACGCGTTCGCCGGTGACGCTGCACGATCTCAGAAACTCGGCCAACGCCCGTTTTCCCGTCACGGCGCAGGTTTCCAAGTCCGAATCCAGCACCCGCCGACCCGAACATTCGCAACAGGCAATCGACTCGGCCACCGTGATGCGGCCGTCGTCCGTGGCTGTCACGTGATACGACTCGCGCCCCGTCACCGGACAGCGGAACGGCGGCGGCGTGGCAACGCCGTCGACCAGATGCTGGGCCCAAGCGTCAAAGGGCCTCTCCGCCGAACGGTCGCCGAATTCGAACAGCAGCTTGCCGGACGCACGCTTGCACCAGATCACCGCGGCCACCACGAATTCGGCACGGCGGTCGGCGGTGGTCAGCAGCGCCGCCTGTTGTTCGCCGTAGGACAGCCAAGCGCCGAGTTGATCGTCCGAGACGCGCGGCGGCCGCACGAGTCGAGGGGCCAATTCGTCCAGGCGGAGCGACGCCGACAGGGCCGGCTCGAGCGGCTCCGGCCGTGGCGAGGCATCCACGTGGACCAGCCGCGCCGCCGCCTCGCCGTTGTCTCTACGAACGAGGTAGGTATAGCGCAACAGCGGATGATCCTCCAAGCTGCAGCCGCTCAATCGCACGGTGCCGCCGGTGACGCGATACGGCGCGAACAGATGCGGCGCCAACTGGTGAACGCTCACCGGTTGATGCCTCGGCACGGCGGGAACGAACGGTCCCCAGGCCTGCAAGCGACGCAACAGCCGGCCGCCCAGCGGCGAATCCACCGCCAACACGTCCGCCGTCCCAGGCCCGGTCCCCCGGCTTGCTCGAACCGCCACCCGGACCACCTCGCGGCCGTCGAAGTCCCCGCGTTGGCCCTCGGGCACGGAAAACTCGAACAGATCCTCCCCGCACGGCCGTACGGACAGCCGCAGGGTCTCCAAGACCCAGAGCCAAAAACTCGGGAGCTGGCCAGGGTCGTCGGGTTCCAAGGGCTCGTTGGCGTCACTCACGGAGCGTCACATCCCGTTGGTCGTTGGGGCAACTTCCCGCTCAGCAACCGCGCGGTTTGGGTAGCCCGCCTTTTCCAGAAGCGGGCTTCCTGGTTGCGGCGGCGCGCAGCCGCAACGCTCATCGTGGCTGTTCTGCAGCAGAATTGCAAGATCCGTCCCCGCTCGCTTCGTCCCTCTTTTGCTTCTTGGCCGCCAACCGTCGCTCCACCGCGACGATCTCCGCGCGCAGTTGTTCCAGGTCGAGTTCGCGGTCGTGCAACTCCTCCTGCAGTCTGGCCAGGCGCTTGGCCGGGTCGCCCTCCAACAGGTTGCGGACCAGGCTCAGCACCAGCAGCCCGCGGAACATCCGCTGGCTCAGCCCGCGCAAGCGATACGCGCGCGCCGCCCGGCTGACCTGCGACAGCCGCAGCACGCGGGCCATGCGGACCAACCGGAGAAACCCGACCATCGGCGCGAGAATGATGACCAGGTCGACCCAGTGATCCCGGCAGTAACGCAGCTTCTTGGACGACACCGAAACCATGATCACGAACTCGATCGCAAACGCGAGCCAAATCAGACTCTCGCTGACCCACAGAAAGACCAGCATGTACCAGCTGGGCGTCACCGCCCGGCTCTGCCAGTGCCAGTCCAGCGCGAACAGGGGCAGCACCGCCAACGCGATCAGGATCATCGGTCCGTTGAAAGCCTTCTCCAACCGCACCTGCAGACTGCGGTCGACGCGCTGCCAGCCCAGCTGGGGCAACCAGATGGCGCCGCCGTCGACGTGATCGCGGCCGCCCATCCGCAACGGCGGCACGAGGCAGTACCACAGGTGCCGCCGCCAACCCGTGCCGTCGCTGAGCGCATGAGCCACGGTTTCGCCGACGATCGCCAGGTACAGCAACCCCAGCCACCAACCAAACCGCCGCAGCGGACGGATGACGCGTTCCGGCGGCAGATCGTCCTCTTCGGTCGGGAATTCGGCGAGCGCCGGCGATCCGGCTCGCGGCGATGTACGTGAAGCGAGCGGCGAACCGGCGTCTCGGCTGCCCGTTGCATCAGCGGGCAAAACTCTCGCCAACTGGGCCACCTCGATGGAAAACGAGCACAGCATGCCCGCCAGGATGGCCAGGAAGGCGAACGAAACCCAAAACATGACCGGGCCCGTCCAGCGGTCCAGACGAGTGAGGCGTACAGTCGAATTGGGCAATCGCGGCGCGGCCATGATCCATCCAGTCGGTGATTCCGGCAAGGCGGAGAGCTGGCGTCATGCCCTTGGCCCAACCGCTTACCCGCGGAACATTGTGACAAGTGCCGTCAAGGACAAGCAAGGGGCGCAGGTCCCAACCGAGCGAAACGTGCACGGATTTGCGTCGGTCCTCAACCCGGAAAAATCGCCGCGCGACGGCTGGACCGACAGTCTCCAAGACGCTACCTTGCCGGACACGAAAAACTTCGGAAAGACGCACTTTGGGTACCTGATTACTCCTGACAACAACGGAGCTGCAGTGCTTAGACATCTTCTTCTCGCGGCGTGGTGGCTGGCGTGCGTATCCTCGGTCCAAGCGGGCGATTGGCCGCATTGGCGCGGGCCGTTCTTCAACGGGTCGTCGGAGGAAACGGGACTGCCCGAACAGTGGAGCCGGACGGATGGCGTCGCGTGGAGCGTGACCCTGCCGGGCGCGGCCGCCGCGACGCCCGTCATCTGGGAAGACCGGGTCTTGCTCAGCGGCGCGGATGCGGCCAGAGACCGGCTGCAGGCCATGTGCGTCAGCCGCAAGACCGGCCAGATCCTCTGGCAGCACGACGTGGCCCAAGGCGTCAGCAAAGACTATCGCAGCAACTTCGCCGCCAGCTCGCCCGTCACCGACGGCCGGCAAGCGATCTTTTTCTACGGCAGCGGCGAATTGGTCGCCTACGGCCTGGACGGCAAGCCGCAGTGGGCGCGCAATCTCGCCCATGACTACGGCCCCTTCGCGTTCATGTGGACGTTCAGCAGCAGCCCGCTGCTTTACAACGGCAAGCTGTACGTGCAGGTGTTGCAGCGGGACGAACCGGTGGAAGGGCGCGGCTTGGCGGGCCGGTTCAACGAATCCTATCTGCTGGCCCTGGACCCGCAGACCGGGAAAACCCTGTGGCGGCAGGTCCGCCCCAGCCAGGCCGTGGCCGAATCGCGCGAAGCGTTTACGACGCCGGTGCCCGCGACGGTCGGCGGCCAGACGCAATTGCTCGTCGCCGGCGGGGACGCCTTGTCCGCTCACGATCCCCAGACCGGCAAGGAGCTGTGGCGGTGGGGCACATGGAATCCCGAACGCCTGCCGCATTGGCGGCTGGTGCCGTCCCCCGTCGCGGGCGACGGCATCGTCCTGGCCTGCGCTCCCAAACGCAGCCCGATCTACGCGATCCGAGCCGGCGGCAGCGGCCTGCTGGACGACGATTGCCTGGCCTGGGTCAGCCGCCAAGCGCGAGGGCTGTCCAGCGACGTCCCGACGCCCGCGTTCTACGACGGCGACTTCTTCATCCTCAGCGACGTGCGCAAGAACCTGTCGCGTGTCGAGCCGCAGACCGGCCAGATCAAGTGGACGGTCCCCACGCCGGGCAACGCCAAATATGAAGCCTCGCCGCTGGCCGCCGACGGCAAGCTGTATCTGATCAACTTCGATGGACAGGTGGCCGTTTTCCGTGCGGCCGACGGCCAACTGCTCCGCACCATTCCCATGGACGAGCCCACCAAGGGCGAAGTCGTCCGATCCTCGATCACCGCCGCCCACGGCCAGCTGTTCATCCGCACCACGCGGCATCTGTACTGCGTAGGAAAAGAGCGGTAGTCAGCCGCTGGGGACGCCAGGCCTGGCCAACCAGATCACGCCGGGCCCCCGACGACGCGACGCGCGGCCAACGAACGGATCGTGACGCACGACGACAATTTGGTTTAGGAAAGAGATGGGTTTACGAAAGAGACGGTTATGAGGCTCGTCCACGTCGGACTTCTGGCCTGGATGGTTTGCGGGCCGTCGCCGGCCGGCGAACGCGTGAAGCCCAACTTGATTGTCATCTTTACCGACGATCACGGCTGGGCGGATTTGGGAGCGCAGGGCGTTCGGCAGGACGTCCGCACGCCGCACCTGGACGCGCTGGCGGCCGGCGGTGTCCGCGCTGCCAACGGCTACGTCACCGCGCCGCAGTGCGTGCCGTCGCGAGGTGGACTGCTGACGGGGCGATTCCAGGGGCGGTTCAATCTGGATTCCAACGCCTCCGCGCTCGACGGGTTCAACCGGCAAACCACCATCGCGACGCGGCTGCAGAAGGCAGGTTATGCGACGGGCATGTCCGGAAAGTGGCATCTCGGACCCTTGGAAGAGATTACCCGGCACGGCTTTGCCGACGTGTTCTGCAACCAGGGTCCCGGCGGCAGGGCGTGGGCGAACTTCGACCTGGAGGGCAACACGATCCCCGGCGCGGTGGTGCCCTGTCCGCTGTATCACCTCGAGGCCAATGCCGCCGCGGCTTGCGCCTTTATCAAGCGGCACCACGACCGGCCGTTTTTCTTCTACCTGGCGTTCCGGGCGCCGCACACGCCGCTGGATGCACCGCCGAAGTACACCGGGCGGTTTCCCGGCCCGATGCCGGAGCGCCGCCGACAGGCCCTGGCCATGATCTCGGCCATCGACGATGGCGTGGGCCGCGTGATGCAGACCTTGCGCGAGCACGATCTGGAGCAGCGCACATTGCTGTTCTTCATGGGCGACAACGGCGCGCCGCTGAAGATCCACAAGATCGACTCGCCGCTTCAGGGCGATCCGGGCGGCTGGGACGGCTCGTTGAACGAACCCCTCAACGGCGAGAAAGGCATGCTCAGCGAGGGCGGCATCCGCGTGCCCTGGCTCGCTTATTGGAAAGGCACGATCCCCGCGGGCCAGGTGTACGAGCACCCGGTGATCAGCCTGGACGTCGCCGCTACGGCCGCCGCGCTGGCGGGCATCGAAACGGGCCCCGGCGAGTTGGACGGCGTGAATCTGCTGCCGTACTTCCAAGGCGAGATCAAGACTCCGCCGCACGAGGCGCTGATGTGGCGCTGGACGGCGCAATCAGCCGTCCGCACAGGCCAATGGAAGCTGCTGCGCGGCGGCGAGCGGGAGTACCTGTACGACCTGACCGCCGATCCCGGCGAGAAGCACAACCTCGCGGCCCGGCATCCCGACATCGCCGGCCGGTTGCGCGCCAAGCTGACCGCCTGGTGTGCGGAACTGGACCCGCCCGGCCTGGCCCTGGGACCGATGGCGCCGGTGTGGAACGCGTACTTCGATTACTATCTGGAAGGCAAGCCGTTTGTCCCGTTCGCCGCCAAGGCCGCGGCGTCCGAGTTTCAGGGCTGGCTGGCCCGCAACGGGACGCTGGCCGTGACGGACGGTGCGCTGCAACTGACGCGTGTACGCGGCCCGGACGCAAAGCCGGCGTTCCTGGTCCGCAGCAGTTTCCAGGCCGCCGGCCCCGTCGCCGCAAAGCTCTCGCTGAAGACCTCGACGGCCGGTCAAGCCGCCATCGCCTGGCGCACCTCGGAGCAGAAAGACTTCGCGCCCGAGAACAGGATCGTCTTCCCGATCGCCGCGTCCGACGACTGGCAGAGTTGCGAAGTGAAGCTGCCTGTGACGGGAACCCTGATCCATCTGCGCCTGCATCTGCCGGGCCCCAGTGCGCTGGTGCGCCAATTCGAACTCCTTCCCGCCACCGGCAAGCCCTTGCTGCTGTGGAGATAATTCCCCGCTCTGCAGTCCGGCGAGAACACGCCGGGTTTCTGTCGGCATCGTTGGAGGAAGGACAATCGAACGGCGGATGAGCGGCAGGGTTCTAGCCGCCGATTTTTCGGATCGCCGGTCACCGCCGGCTAGCGTCCGTCCGTTCACTCGTCTCTCGAACGATGCTGACCCCCGATTTACCCGGCGGAAGTTCGTTCGTAGCATGGCGTCAGCCAAACCAAAGGAAAGGAAACGATCATGATGCGCAACACCGTCTGGTTTATCGCCGCCATCGGCCTAGGGACGATCGCCACGGCCGTTTTCAGCGCCGAATGCGGCCCGGAGGCCCGCACGCTGTGGGATTGCGAAACCACGGCGGGCATCGCCGGACTGGTGCTCGAACGCGAGAACATCAAGCAAGGCGAGGCTGCGGTCCGCTGGCGGGACCACACCCAGACGGCCGGCTTCTCGGTGCCCGACGTGCCGCGCGACTGGAGCCGCTTTAACCTGCTTCGCCTGTGGATCCACAACGCCCGGCCCCTGCCGGCTCGATTCATGATCCTGGTGCCTTCTGAAAACCCGGACACGGAGGGAATGGACTACTGGGGCTACGGCGTGCGTCTGGACTTTGAAGGCTGGAAGGAGATTGTCGTTCCCATCGGCAATCGTGGCGGGACACGTTCGCCGCGTGGTTGGGACCAGGTGGACGCCCTGCGCTTCACTGCGGCCGGCTGGGGCAACGTGCCGCAAGCCGAGGCCGACGTGATTATCGACGACGTGCGACTGGAGTACGATCCGCCCCGGCCCGGCCCGCGGATGACCGACGCGCAGTTCTTCGACCGCCTGGACCTGGCGCGCGACGAACTGGCCGCGGTCCGCGCCGCCGTCCAGGCCGGCAACCTGGAAGCGGCCAAGGCGGCCTTGCTGGAACATCTGCGGTCCCGCACGGCGCCCCGCTGGTGGTTCGACTGGAGCGAGCGGCCGAAGCGGACGGGGCCGGTCGAGGGCGGCAGCGAAGGCTGGGACTACTACGTGACCAGCTTCCGGGTCGATTGGACCGGCTGGAAGCAGTTCACGCTGCCCTTGAACGAGTGGGGCCGCGCCCGCCAGCCGATCGGTTGGCACCATATCAACAGCCTGTCGTTCAGTTCGACCTACGGGGATCGGACGCCCAGCCCCGAGACGGTGCTCGTCTTGGACGGGGTGGAACTCGTGGGCGAAAAGACCGTCGTGTTAGGCGATTTCGAGACCGCCGAGGATTTCCGGCGCTGGGGAGCCCTGCAGCCCACGACGGAGATCGTCAAGCAGGGAAAGCAGGCGGCCACGTGGGCCCAGTTGCCGACCCGGCCGGGATTGCGGCTGGAGGACCTGCCGCACGATTGGCGGAGCTTCAAGTCGCTCCGCTTCTGGGCCTACTCGGCCAAGGCGACCGGCGACGTCCTTACGCTGACGGCCGACTCCGACACGCCCGACGTCCGCCGCGCCGAAGCGATCCTCCAACATGTCTACGACGGCCATCACCTGGGCGATGACATCGACTGGGAAGCGAACAAGTACGACCCCGTCGATCCGGCTTTCACCCGCGAGTGGACCTACGGCCTGAACCGCTTCGGCTACTGGCGGACGCTGGGCCAGGCGTACTGGCAGACGGGCGACGAGAAGTACGCCCGCGAGTGGATCGCCCAGATGCGCGACTGGATCGAAGACAACCCGTACCTGCTGTTTGGAACCGGCAACGAGACGCTGACGTGGCGGACCATCGAAGCCGGCATCCGCTGCTCGGGCTCGTGGCCCGATGCGCTCCACGATTTCCTGGGTTCGCCTTCCCTCACGGCCGACGATCTGGTCACGTTCCTGAAGTCGTGGATCGAGCACGCTGCGCACCTGATGCGGATCACCGTCGAACACCCGCAGCACGGCGGGAATTGGGTGACGATGGAGTGCAACGGCCTGGGCCATCTGGGAATCCTGTTCCCCGAATGCCGCGAGGCGCCGACGTGGCTCAAGACGGCCGTCGATCGGCTCACGCTGGAACTCGACCGGCAAGTCTATCCCGACGGGGCGCAAAAGGAATTGACGACGGGCTATCACCAGGTGGCGCGGCACAACTTCGTCGGGCTGTACAAGCTGGCCGACCACAACCGCGTGGCCATGCCCGATGAGTATCTCCGCCGCCTGGAGCGGATGTATGCCTACAATCTCCAGGCCATGACGCCCGAAGGCCGCCTGCCCCCGCTGAACGACGCCGGCCACACGAACGTGATCGCGTCGCTGGCCGAAGGGGCCGAACTGTTCGGCCGGGACGACTTCCGCTGGGCGGCCACGGGCGGCGCCGAGGGCGCGCCGCCGGCCTGCACTTCGGTGGCCTTTCCGTACGCCGGCCAGTATGTGATGCGCTCCGGCTGGGGGAGCGACGACCGCTATCTGCTGTTCGAGTCGGGACCGTACGGCATCGGCCATCAGCACGAAGACAAGCTGTCGATGTTCCTCTACGGCTTCGGCCGCGTCCTGCTGACTGAGGCCGGGACCTACAGCTACGACGCCAGCAAGTACCGCCGCTATGTGCTGAGCACCTGGGCGCACAACACGATCCTGGTCGACGGCCAGCCACAGCAGCGGCGCGGCCTGGCCGAAACGTACGAGACCGAAACGCCTCTGGACAATCTCTGGACTTCGAACCCGGTCTTCGACGCGGCCGACGGCGACTATCGCAGCGGATACGGGCCGAAACGCGAGATCGACGTGCAGCACGAGCGGACGGTGGTCTTCCTCCGGCCCGACTACTGGGTGGTTCTCGACCGCTTGCACGCCCAGGGCAGCCACGCGTACGACATTCTCTGGCATCTGAACAATGACGCGGCGAAGCACGACGCTCGAACCCTCGCGGCTTGGGGCGCTGATCCGGGAGTGGCAAACCTGCTGGTCACGCCGGCTGCGGCAACGGGCCTGGCCCTGGAGATCGTCACCGGCCGCGAAGACCCCGTGCTGGGGTTCGCTCCGGCCAGCCGCAAGAAGCCGATTCCCGTGCTCGATTACCGCCTGGTCGCCGACGGTCCAGTCAGCTTGGCGTGGGCCTTGACGCCTTACCGCGGCGAGCGGCCGCAAGTCGGCGTCGCGGCCGAAGCCCGCGACGGGGGGACCGTCGTGACGGTAACTCACGGCCAGGGGACCGACGCCGTCTACGTCGCTCCCCGCGGCAAGAGACTTTCGGTGACCCTCGCCGGACGCGAACTGCAGGGCCAGGTTGCGGTCGTGCGCAGCGACCAGTCGGGAGCAGTCGTCGCCGCCCAAGTCGCCCCCTGACTCTGGCGGCCAGAAGGGGTTTCAATTGGGCTGGAAACAGCAACAGGGCCAGAACAAACGCCGACGGAATCGTGGAGCGGATCAATCGGGCTGTACCCGCTGGTCCGCCTCCCAAACCGGAAAGACAAACCGCAAGTTGAGGCGCCACGATGACCAGAACCAGTAGCGTGTCTCTTCCCATGCTTGCCATCTTGCTCCTGGCTCCGCCGCCTACGGCTGACGCGGCCGCAGGCAACCCTGCCCGGCCCAACGTGGTCGTTTTTCTGGTGGACGACATGGGTTGGATGGATTGCGGCGTGTACGGCTCGAAGTACTACGAAACGCCGCACATCGACCGCTTTGCCGCGCGGGCCATGCGGTTCACCGACGCCTACGCGCAGCCGCTCTGTTCGCCGACGCGGGCCAGCCTGCTGACCGGCAAGTACTCCGCGCGGCACGGGATCACCAGCGCCACCGGCCATCAGCCGCCGCAGCCCGCGGGACAACCGTTTCTGCCCGAGACGGCGGGGCCCGCTCAGCCGATGTTGGTGCCGCAGAGCAAGAACTACTTGGACCCCGCACAGTACACGCTGGCCGAAACGCTGCGCGACGCGGGCTATCGCACGGCGCACATCGGCAAGTGGCACCTGGGCCTGACTCAGCCGCACTGGCCGGAGCAGCAGGGGTTCGACGTGGCCTTCCACTGTCACCCCGATCCCGGCCCGCCGGGCAACTATTTCTCGCCCTACGGTGTGAAGCCCGACGGGGAACCACGGGGCCAGAACCGCGTCGGCACGGTCACCGACGGCCCGCCCGGCGAGTACATCGTGGACCGACTGGCCGACGAGGCCGTCCGATTCATCGAGGCCAACCGGGACCGGCCGTTCTTCCTGAACCTGTGGAACTACGGCGTCCACGGGCCGTGGGGGCACAAGGTGGAATACACGCGGGCGTTCGCGTCCAAGCAGGACCCGCGCGGTGTGCAGGGCAATCCGATCATGGCCTCGATGCTCCGGAGCGTCGATGAGTGTTTCGGCCGCGTCCTGGAAACGCTGGACCGCCTCCAACTGACGGACAACACGATCGTCATCTTCAACTCCGACAACGGCGGCAACACGCACAGCAACACGGACCAGGACCCCCGAACGTCAAAACGCCAGCCGGACGATCCGTTCCTGACGGACTGGCGCAAGTGGGCCGGCGTCCAGCCGCCGACCGTCAACAGCCCGCTGCGCGACGGCAAAGGTACGCTGTACGAAGGCGGCACGCGCGTCCCGATGATGTGGTCCTGGCCGGGCCGCATCCGGCCCGGCACCACCAGCGACGCGGTGGTCGGTCACATCGACCTGTATCCCACGCTGCTCGACTTGCTCGGCCTGCCGCGGCCGGCTCAACAGCAGATGGACGGCATGAGTTACGCCGCCGTACTTCGGCAAACCGGCGGCCTCGACCGCAGGGCGTTCTTCAACTACTTCCCGCACGGCGGCAGCCTCGGCCGCGCGGGCGGCGTCTGGGTCCGTGCCGGCGATTGGAAGCTGATCCGCTGGTTTGGCGTGCCGGCAGGAGAGGAAGGCCGGTACGAGCTGTACAACCTGCGCGACGACCTGGGCGAAACGACGAACCTGGCCGCCGTGCAAACGGCGCGCGTCCAGGAACTCGACGCCCTGATCGACCGCTTCCTGGCCGACACGGGGGCGACGTATCCGCGTCCGAACCCTGCCTATCAGCCCGCCGCCGCGCAGTCCGCCGCCGCGCCCGACGATCCGTTGGAGGGCTGGAAGGCCCGCCAATGCGTCGCCATCGTGAAGGATGGCGTGCTGACGATGACCGGCACGGGCAAGCCCGGCACCGCGTTCCTGGGACACGGCATGGGGAAGCTGGGCGGACCGGCCACGGTCCAACTCCGCGTCCGCGCGGCCGTCGGCGGGGCGGGAAAGATCGAGTGGCTGCCCAACGGGGCCCATGACCCCACGGGAGCTCAATCCGTCCCCTTCGACGTGCCGGCCGGCGATTGGCAGACGCTCACCGTCGAGGTCCCCGCGCAAGGGCCGCTGGGCGTCGTTCGTATCTACCTGTCGGCCGGCGAAGGAAAACCCGTGGAACTGGATTGGATCGAGGTCCGCGGCAAGGGACCGGGCGCCAAGCTACCGCGGTGGGACTTCGGGGCGCGGCGATCACCGTGACTCCGCTGAACTGGGGTTGAACTCACGAGGCGCTGCCACGAATGCGGTCCTTTGCCGGAGGTTTCTCATGACGCGACGCAGGTTTCAGACACACGGGGTGCTGGGGTTGGTAGGGTTCCTCGTGGCCGGTGCGGGGTCGGTCTGGGCGGCCGGCGTCAACGTTACGCCCATCGTGTTCTGGGCTTCGGATCCGGTGCGCCCCGGCGAGTCGGTCCTGGTGACGGGGGACGGACTGACGGCGGACTGCGCTGTCGAGTTGTTCCGCTTGGCCGATGAACCGGCGGGCCAGCCGCAGGCGATTCGATGGCCCGACAACGCCGTCAAGCCGGAAGTGCTTCAGCCGCGGGGGCAGTCGCTGAAGTTCGCGCTGCCCGCCGATCTGGCCCCCGGCGTCGTCGCGTTCCGCGTCCGGAGCGGTGAGGCCGTCACCGCGACGAGGCTGCTGAACGTTCCCGACCCGTGGTGGTGCCAGGGCGATGCCGGAACGGCTGCGACGCCCGGCGGGACGGCGCGGCTGTTCGGCAAGAATCTGAATTGGAGTCACAGCGCCGGCGGCGCCCCGCACGGCGCGGAGGGACTCCCGCCAGCGACGGTGGCCCTCAGCGGTCCGCGCAGCGCCGTCCTCGCGGCTCGAGGCGATGGCTACAGCCTGACGGTGGATCTCCCTGCGGATCTCCCGGTGGGAGAGTATCAAGTGCAGGTCCACAATGGGCGTGGCGGGCCGGGCGCCTGGAGTCGGCCGTTGACGATCAAGGTCATCTCACCGTCGGCTTGGCCGGGTCTGACCCTGAACGTGATGGACTTCGGGGCCGACGGCCGCGGATTGGCCGACGATACGGTGGCCATTGCCGAGGCGCTGACCCGGCTCAAGAGCGCCGGCGGCGGCGTGCTCTACTTTCCCCGTGGCAGGTACTTGGTCTCGCAAACGCTGTCGATTCCCGAACGCACCGTCCTGCGGGGCGAAAAACGCGAACTCTCGGCCATCGCTTGGCCCGACGCCAAGGAACCACTGGCCGATCTGCTGGTGGGAACTCACAGCTTTGCGATCGAGGAGCTTTCGTTCTACTGTGCCAACTACGGCAACTTCCTGACGGTCGATCTGAAGAGTCCGCAGGCCGGCAACGTCCGCCTGCACCGGCTGCGGGTGGTGGCCAACCGGTATCGCGGGCACATGTACGACGACGCCGAGGAGATGAGCCGGCGCTTCACGCGGTTCGGCGTTCACGGCGGCAAGCTGCTGGCCTTGGGCGGCGAGAATGTCGAGGTCAGCGATTGCGACCTGTTGAGTTCGGGATGCGGCTTGTTCCTGACGCGGGCCCGCGGCGCCCGGATCACGAACAACGTTTTCCGCATGGGCCGTTTCGGCTGGTTCTGGCTCTCCGGCTCCAATGGCGTGGTTTTCGAGAACAACCAGTGCCTGGGCCAAGACCTGTCCACCTGGGGCGGCGGGATCAACTGCCTGGACGGCTCCACCGTCTCGCAGCATGTGTACTTCGCCCGCAACACGTGTTCCCAGTGGTTCGGCGGCGACAACGAGATGACCACCGACGGTTCCGGCGGCGCTTACTACGGCAAGCTGGCGGCGACCGAGGGAACCCGGCTTACCGCAGCCGACGAGCCCAAGTGGGGCACTCGCGATTGGCGCGGGGCGGCGGTGCTGGTGATCGGCGGCCGGGGCGTCGGGCAATGCCGGCGCATTGTGCGGGCCGAGGGACGCCAGATCGAAATCGACCGCCCGTGGGACGTCGTGCCCGACGCCGACTCGCAGATCACCGTTACCATGTACCAAGGTGATTACCTGTTGCTGGACAATCGCTTCACCGACATCGGCGTCATCCAGTTCTACGGCATGTCCCTCAACCACATCTGCGCCGGCAACACGTCGGCTCGCACAGCCGGCTTTTTCAACATGGGCATGAACTACCACCACATCCAGCCGAGTTGGTACGTCCAGTGGTTGGACAACGTGATCGAGGAGGGCAACGGGTACGACAGCGCTCACCGCCGCCTGCCGCGGGAAGCGCAACTGGGCCTGCTGGGGCTGGCCCCGCGTCCCGATTTTCCCTACGCGCTGAACTTGGCCAGCATCGCCCGGCGGAACCGGCTGCTGAGCAACGCCGGGATCAGCGTCGGCCGCGACGAGCGGGTGCCGTCGGTCCAGGATGCGGTCGTCGAACGCTGCTATGTGCAGGACAACGACTGGGGGATCTCGGTCGCTCCAGGGGCCGCTGGCGTGCTCTTGCGTGAAAACCAATTCGAGCGCGTCACGGAGCCGGTCCGCGACCTGGCCCAGATCGGCCAACAGTTGGAAGCCGAACGCCAGCGGTTCGCCGGACGCCGCGAACCGCTGGCGGTGTGGGATTTCGCGGACCTCAAGGGCACGCGGTTGCCGGACCGGTCCGGAAACGGATTCCATGTACGGGTCAACGGGAGGCTCGACTGCGTACAGGAAGAACCCGTCGGGACCGCGGCGCGGTTCGACGGCGAAACGTATCTGCAGGTCGGTTTCACCAGCAGCTCGGGCTATGCCTATGCCCAAGCAGCCGGCTTGGGTGCCCGTCACATGCAACAGGAAGCCTTCAACCAGCGGGCCGTCACGATCGGCGTGTGGATCAAGCCTGCGGCCGTCGACCGCCGACAAGCGCTCGTCGGCAAACGGTTCAACGAGACTTCGGCGCCGTTCATTTTGAGCATCCACGAGGGACGGATCGTTTTCGAGGCGGCCGAAGCCAACGGAAAATGGGCCTACAACGTCCGCTCGCCCGCGGTAGTCGAGCCCGGCCAATGGCAGCATCTGGCCGCGGTGATCGAGGAGGACAAGGGCGTGCGGCTGTGCTTGGACGGCCAGGAAGTCCTTCGCAGCGAGGCCAAGGGAAAGCTGGCCGCCAACCGCGAGCCGCTGGTGATCGGCCGCGAGGCCTGGGCAGCCAATCCGTCGGACGCTCCCCGCGGGCCGACCTTCTATCGCGGCCTCATGGGCCCGATCAAAATTTGGGCTCGTGCGCTGGAGGCCGACGAAATTGCCGCCGAGTTTGCAGCCGGAAGACCGTGAGTCCAGCCGGTATTGCTCCGGGCGGGCGATGAACCCGCCCAGACACTCGCGCATCCCGACAAAGCCGCAGGTCGGCTGGGAAGCCGGATGAGCTGTTTCCTCCGCGGCGCCGCCGGGCCCGCGCCAGCGGAAGACGCCCTGGATCAAGTCGGCGTCCGCTTCACCACGGCTGCCGAGAACGCTCAGTGTGACTTGGTACTAACAGCCTAGTCGGGGAAAAAACCTTCGGTCTGCGGATTGTATTTCCACTGGCCGCCGCCATAGTCCCAGTTGCCGTTGGCGGTCTGGGTGGCTCCCCGCTGGGCGGTCGCGTCCAGGGCCAGGATCGGGGCGCAGATTTCGGGGTAATCGTCGGCCGAGTTGGCCAAGCGGCGCTGGACGTCGGCCGGATCGCGGATCTTGACGTCCTTCAGCGGCGCCCGCAGCTTGCGCTTGCGCAGGGCGTCGGCCACCCGGATGCCGGCCTTCTTGTCCTCGCCGGCTGGAATCCTGTTTTCCGGCTGGATTCGTGGAAACCGCCGTCTTGCTCGTGGAAACCGGCGGGCTGCCCCGGCTGCCCTGCCCGCGATCCCTTCAATGCGGGCGTGTCCATTGGGAAGCACATCGGGCTGGAACGGAAGCGACAATCGCGCCGATGAGGTTGCGACACTGGTTGAAAGCCGATGTTGCGGGCGTTACGCTACTGCCGGTGCGTGCCGTGCGGTTTCGCGAGCCGCGGGCCTAGATCGGCTTGCGGGGCGTCTGTCTTTCTCCCTTTCGGCGGATGCTCGTAGGCCGGTTCGCAGCGGAAAGGTGAGCCCGTCATGCCTCAAGTCGTCATCGAAAACCCGGTCATCAACTCGCCGTTCGAGGAACCCAAGCGGCACTTCCGGTTCGACGAACAAGGCATCACCAACCAGATCGAATCCACCCGCCGGATCAGCCAATACTTCGTGCCGATCGCCAAGCCCCGGAAGAAAACGAAGGACAAGCAGCTGACCTTCGACGAATGGACCGAGGACCGGATCGAAGAAAACAAGACCGTCAACGCCATCCGGCAACTCGTGAAAATCTGGCGCGAAGGCCGATACTCGGACGACGTGACCCGCCAGACCGCCCGCCTGCTGGAGTATTGGTGCCGGAATGACCGCACCCGCCGCTTGTTTTTCTGTCAGATCGAAGCCCTCGAAACGCTGATCTACATCACCGAAGTCGCCAAGAAGTACGGCCACACGTGGATTGAAAACGACCTGCGACGGTTCAATGAGGATGCGAACGCCGGCCTACTCCGGATTGCCGCCAAGATGGCCACGGGCAGCGGCAAGACCGTGGTCATGGCCATGCTGATCGTTTGGCACGTTCTGAACAAGCTGGCCAATCCCAAGGACGCCCGCTTCACCGACACGTTCCTGATTGTCACGCCGGGCATCACGATCCGGGACCGCTTGCGGGTGCTGTTGCCCAGCGATCCGGGCAACTACTACCGCGCCCTAGACCTTGTTCCGCCCGACCTGATGGACAAGCTGGGGCAAGCCAAGATCGTCATCACCAACTACCACGCCTTCCTCCGGCGCGAGAAGGTCAAGGCCGCCTCGCTGACCAAGGCCATCCTCCAACAAAGTGAAGACTCGCCCTTCACGGAATCCGAAGGCGAGATGGTTCGCCGTGTCTGCCGCAGCCTGGGCAACAAGCGGCAGATCATCGTCATCAATGACGAGGCGCACCATTGCTACCGGCGCCGCGCAGGCGACGACGAGGTGAAACTGTCCGGCGAAGACCGCAAGGAAGCCGAGAAACGCGACGCTGCCGCCCGCGTCTGGATCAGCGGTTTGGAGGCCGTCCAGCGCAGCATCGGTATCAAGAACGTCTACGACCTGTCCGCTACGCCCTTCTTCCTGCGCGGGTCCGGGTACGGCGAAGGCCATTTGTTCCCCTGGGTGGTCTCCGACTTCTCGCTGATCGACGCCATCGAGTGCGGCATCGTGAAAGTCCCCCGCGTCCCCGTGGCGGACAACGCCATGACCGGCGACCAGCCCACCTATCGCGACCTGTGGCCCCGCATCCGCGACGACCTGCCTAAGAAGGGCCGCAAGACGGACGCCATCACGGGCGAACCCAAATTGCCCGCCGTCCTGGAGGGTGCCCTGCAAAGCTTGTACGCCAACTACGCCAAGTGTTACGAGCGGTGGCAGAACAACGACGAAGCCCGCGCCAACGGCCTGACGCCGCCCGTGTTCATCGTCGTCTGCAACAACACCAACGTCTCGAAGATGGTCTTCGATTACATCGCCGGCTGGGAAAAGCCCGTGCCCGATGGCAGCACGGTAGCCGTGCCGGGGCGGCTGGACATCTTCAGCAACGTGGCCGGCGGACAATTCACCGACCGCCCCAACACGATCCTCGTCGATTCCGAACAGTTGGAATCGGGCGACGCGATGAGCGACGACTTCAAGAAAATCGCCGCGCGGGAAATCGACGAGTTCAAGGCCGAATACCGCCGCCGCTTCCCCGGCAGCGATCCCGAAAAGCTGACCGACGAAGATTTGCTGCGCGAAGTGCTGAACACCGTGGGCAAGCCGGGCAAGCTTGGCGAAAACGTCAAGTGCGTGGTCTCCGTCTCGATGCTCACCGAAGGCTGGGACGCCAACACGGTGACGCACATCCTGGGCGTGCGGGCCTTCGGTACGCAACTGCTGTGCGAACAAGTGGTGGGGCGGGGACTCCGGCGCATGAGCTACCATGCCGAGCCTTGTACCCTCCCGCTGCCGGATGGAACCGTCGCCAGCTTCGAGGCTTTCCCCGTCGAATACGCCGAAGTCTACGGCGTCCCGTTCTCGTTTATTCCGTCTGCCGGTTCATCGGCCGATCCGAAACCGGGGCCGATCCCCACCCGCGTCCGGGCGCTGGAAGATCGTCGCCGTGCCTGCGAAATCACGTTCCCCCGCATCGACGGCTACCGCTACGAACTTCCCGCAGAACGCCTGACCGCCAAGTTCTCGAAGCAATCCGAACTCAGGTTGACGACCGCCCACGTTCCGACCAAAGTCGAGAACGCGCCAATCGTCGGCGAGTCGGCCATTCACACGCTGGACGACCTCCGGGCAAGACGCCCGCAAGAGGTTGCATTCCGGCTCGCGAAGCGGCTGCTGGAACACTACTTCCGCGACGACGACCAGAACATCAAGCCCTGGCTGTTCCCCGACCTGCTGGCCATCAGCCGATCCTGGCTGGCCAGTTGCGTCGTCTGCAAAGACAACACGTTCCCGCAACTCCTGCTGCTGGTGCAAAACGCCTACGACGCGGCCGACCGCATCTACAAGGCGCTCGTCGAGTCCACCGACGGCGACAAACGGTTGCTGCCCATCCCCAAGTCCTACGACACGGTGGGCTCGACCGTCCACGTGGACTTCGACACCATTCGAGCCACGTACAGGACGCGCGCCGACAAATGCCACGTTTCCCACGTCGTGGGTGATACACAGTCGTGGGAACAGAAAATGGCGCAAACGTTCGAGGACCTGGACGAGGTTCTGTGTTACGTCAAGAATGCCGGACTGGGGTTCCTGATCCCGTACACGATCGGCGGCGTGCAACGCAACTACATGCCCGACTTCATCGCTCGGATCGACGACGGGCATGGCCGCGACAACCCGCTGAACCTGATCGTCGAAGTGACCGGAGCGAAGGACAAGGACAAAGAGGCCAAGGTCAGTACCGCCAAGACGCTTTGGGTTCCCGCCGTCAACAACGCCGGGACGTGGGGCCGTTGGACGTTTGTCGAGGTCCGCGATCCGTGGAACGCAAAGAAAGAAATCCTTGGGCAGAAAGATTGATGGCAGAAAAATGAATGGGAAATTATCTTTATCTTTCTGCCATCAATTTTTCTGCCCAATTCCCCCGGGGAGACACTGATGCCCGTCGTCGTCCACGCCGAACTCCGCAGACCGACGCAGGAGGAATTCGCCGCGATTTCGTACGATGTCATGCACCATCTGTTCACGATTCACAACGAATTCGGCCGCTTCCTGCGAGAGGAAATCTACAAGCAAGAACTCCTGGTGCGTCGGAACGGAATTCAATTAGAGGTCCCGATCGACGTGTCGTTCGGCCGTTTCACCAAACGGTACGAGATGGACGTCCTGGCTGACCACTGCGCCGTGTTCGAACTCAAGACGGTCGAATTCCTTGCTCCGCAACACCGCGCACAGCTGCTCCATTATCTCCTGCTGGCCGACTTGCCCCACGGAAAACTGGTTAACATGCGGACAGATGTCGTCGAACACGAGTTCGTAAATACGACGCTACGGCTGGCCGACCGCCGACAGTTTTCGGTCGCGGATGACGGCGGTGCGGACACAGGACCGGACCTGCGCCCAGTCAAGGATTTGTTCCTCGCCCTTGTCAACGACTGGGGCACCGGCCTGGAATTGCCGCTGTACACGGAAGCGATGACGGAACTTCTGGGCGGCGAGGATCATGTGATTCAAGAAATCGAGATTGTCTCAGGCAGTCGAGTGGCCGGCCGACAAAAGGTGCTCCTTGCTTCGCCCGGCACGGTGTTCAAGATTACTTCGGTCGACGAGCGCAGCCGCGAGCGGTTCGCGGACCACGCGCGGCGATTCATCCAGCATACACGGATGGACGCTCTGCTCTGGATCAACATCACCCTGCATGAAGTCATGTTGAAGATCATTAGGAGGCAGAAAAATTGATGGCAGAAAAATAAAGAACGAATTGGTCTTCATATTTCTGCCATCAATCTTTCTGCCCCATCCTCCCTGGAAGTCACCATGCCCACCAAGCGACAGACACCGAAACGGACTGAAGTCCCCATCGAAACCGTCCGGCACAAGGACAAGCGGACGAACATCCCGACCGAGGAACTGCGGGACTTCGTGGCAAAGGAACAGGAATCGCCGTTCATCGTCCGCTATCCCCGCAACCCGGATCTCGACCCGCAACTTGTCTGGAAGGGCAAGGACCAACAGGACAGCCAGCCGCAGGAAGTCCCAGCGGTGCCGATCTACATCCAGGAGAAAATCCATCCGCAGGCGATCATCGAAGACTTTCGCGCCACGTCCGGCAAGGCCGCGAAGAAACCACGCGACGCGCAACTGAGCCTGTTCTCCGACTTCAACGGCCTGCCCGACGACTTTGACAAGCGGGTTGATTTCTACCACCACGAAGGCAACTGGTCCAACCGACTGATTCTCGGCAATTCTGAGCTGGTGATGACTTCCTTGGCGGAAAAGGAGGGGCTCAAGGGTAGGGTCCAGATGATCTACATGGACCCGCCTTACGGGATCAAGTTTCCCTCGAACTGGCAAGTCTCCACACGGAAACGCGACGTGAAGGACGGCAAGATCGAGGACATGGTGCGGCAACCGGAGCAGGTCCAAGCGTTCCGCGACACGTGGAAACTAGGCATCCATTCGTACCTGCCGTACCTTCGCGACCGGCTGGCTGTTGCGCGTGAACTGCTCACCGAATCCGGATCCGTCTTTGTCCAGATCGGCGATGAGAACGTGCATCTCGTACGGTGCCTGATGGATGAGGTGTTTGGGCGAGACAACTTCGTCGCTCAGATCGCCGCAGCGAAGACGAGCGGCCAGTCCGACACGACGCTTGCGCAAATCGCGGATTTTGTTCTCTGGTATGCTCGCGACAAGGAGGGCGTCAAGGCACGGAAGCTATTCCAGTCCAAAGACCTCGGCGGTGAAGGTGCGAGCAAGTACACTCTGGTGGAACTTGTTGACGGAACGCGTTCTACAGTATCGAGGGTTACCGATAACGAAGGCAATCTTCCAGCAGGTGCCCGACCGTATCGACTGAGCGACATGACCAGTACACGCCCATCGCAATCTGGCGATGTACCTCGCTATGTGTTCCGTGGAAGAGACTTTACGCCCGGTAAGCGCACGTTCAGAACTGATAAGCGAGGCCTGGATCGCGTTGCGATTGGCGGGAGGATGGAAGCCACCTCGAGTACGTTATCATTCGTCTCGTATCTCGATGACTTCCCAGTCTTTCAGCTCACTAACATTTGGACAGATATCGGGGGCGTTCAAAGTCGTGCGGACCCGAAGGTGTACGTTGTGCAGACTGCTGCTCGGCTTATTGAGCGCTGCCTCCTCATGACCACCGACCCCGGAGACTTGGTCTTGGACCCGACGTGCGGCAGCGGCACGACGGCCTACGTGGCCGAGCAATGGGGCAGACGATGGATCACGATCGACACCAGTCGCGTGTCTCTCACCTTGGCCCGCACTCGGTTGATGGCGGCCCGCTTCCCGTATTACCTGCTGTCCGACACGCCGGAAGGCATCGAGAAAGAATCCGAGCTGGCCGGGCAACTGCCGCCACGTTCGCTGCCCAAGACCGAGGCCGACATCCGCAAGGGCTTCGTCTACAAGCGGGTGCCACACATCACGCTCAAGGCGATCGCCAACAACGAAGAAATCGACAACATCCACGCCCGGTGGCAGGAAACGCTGGAACCGCTGCTGGCGAATCTGAACAAACGACTGAAGAAGAAATGGCAGGAATGGGAAGTGCCCCGCGAACCGGAACAGGACTGGCCAGCCGAGGCAAGAAAGCTGTTGAAGGAATGGTGGCAGGCTCGGCAGGATCGGCAGCGCGAAATCGACGCCTCGATCGCCCGCCGCGCCGACACGGAAATGCTGTACGACCAGCCCTACGAGGAGAAGAAGCGGGTCCGAGTCACCGGGCCGTTCACCGTCGAAAGCCTGTCTCCGCACCGGACCATCAGCGTCGAGGAAAAGAAACGCCGCGCCGAAGAAGGCGACCCGAAATTGGGCTTGAAGATCGCCACCTATGGCCCCGACCAGTTTGGCACCATGATCCTGGACAACCTGCGCACGGCAGGCGTGCAGAACACCTTCAAGACCGAGCGGCTGCGGTTCGATTCGCTCCAAGCCTACGCCGGCCAGTGGATTCACGGCGAAGGCACCTACACCGACAGCGATGGAACCTCGAAACGTGTGGCCGTCTGCATCGGCCCGGAACACGGCACCGTGGGCCCGCAATTGGTCAAGGAAGCGGCCAAAGAAGCCGTCCGCGGCGTCGGGTTCGACGTGCTGATCGTCTGCGGATTCGCGTTCGATCCGCACGTGTCGGAAGAGGCCAAGCGATACGGCAATCTGACCGTCCTGCCCACGCGCATGAACCCTGACCTGACGATGGGCGACTTGCTCAAGAAAACCGGATCGGGAAACCTGTTCATGGTCTTCGGCGAGCCGGACCTCGAAATGACCCATCAGAAGGACGGCCGCATCGTCGTCGAACTTCGCGGGCTGGACATCTTCGACCCCACCACGGGCGAAATCCGCTCCAGCAGCACGGACGACATTGCCTGCTGGTTCATCGACACCGACTACAACGGCGAAAGCTTCTTCGTCCGCCACGCCTACTTCACCGGCGCCGACGAACCCTACGACAAACTGAAACGGGCCTTGCGAGCCGAAATCGACGAAGTTGCCTGGTCCGCCCTCTACTCGACCACCAGCCGCCCCTTCGACCGCCCCGAAACCGGCAAGCTCGCCGTCAAAGTCATCAACCACTATGGCGACGAAGTGCTCAAGGTATTCGATGTTTAAGATGGGCCGTGCGGGCCGGACGAGTCCGCCGGATCGTGTCTTTGCTGGTGGCCATGGCCAAACCGCCGCGCCAGCCTGCGACGTAGAACATCTTGGACGACATCAAATTCTGCAGCAGAAGTACATGACATCGTCGACTCCCGTCCGATAGAATGACGCCGATGCCGGCCGAGACTCCGAGGCATCAATCCGCGGCAATTCCTGGTGAGGGTCGGCGAATGAAAACCACAGATCTGACCGACGAGCAGAAGGCGGCGCTGCGGCGCGACGCACTGTTCTATGTCATTCCCCACTTCGCCAGCAATGAGAGTCTCGCGCACGGGCCGAAGATCTTCGTGCGCGGCGAGGGCTGCTATGTCTATGACCTGGACGGGAACAAGTACTTCGACTCCTTCGCCACGCTGCTGACCACCGTCTGCGGGCACACCCGGCCGGAAGTGACGGAGGCGGTCCACGAGCAGATGCAGACGTTGGAGTTTTTTCCCAACTACGGCGATGCGTTCACCGTCCCACTGGTCGAGTTGGCCCGCAAACTGGCCCAGGTGATGCCCGGCGAACTGGCCGTGAGCTTCTTCGTCAACAGCGGCTCGGAGGCCAACGAGAGCGCCCTGAAGATGGCCCGGCAGTACCACGTCGCCTGCGGGCAGCCGCACCGTTACAAGGTCATTGCTCGGCAAGGATCGTACCACGCCACGACGCTGGGCGGGATATCCGTCACGGGGCTGCCCTGGTTTCGCGAGTACTTCGAGCCCTTGATTCCCGGCGGCATCTTCGCGCCGCCCGCGCGGGACCACGAGCGTCCTGCGGGAGTCTCCTCGGCCGAATACGGCGCGCAATGCCTGCGGCAGTTGGAAGAGCTAATCCGCTTCGAGTCGCCGGAGACGATCTCGGCGATGATCATGGACCCGCTGCCGGGTTCCAACAGCGGCTATCCCTTGCCGCCCGAAGGCTACCTGGCCGGCGTGCGGCGGCTGTGCGATCAGTACGGAATCATCCTGATCTTCGACGAGGTCCAAACCGGCTTCGGCAAGACCGGCAAGTGGTTCTTCTGCGAGCACGACGGCGTGACGCCCGACGTGATGACCATCGGCAAGGGTTTTACCGGCGGCTTCATTCCGCTGGGGGCGGCGGTGACAACAGCCAGGATCGCCGAGGTCTTCCGCCGCGGGCCGGGCACGGAGTTCCGCAGCGGCAGCACGTACGGCGGGCACACGGTGGCCTGTGCCGCCACGCTGGCCAATCTGGATCTCATCGAGCGGGAGGGGCTCGTCGCGCACGCGGCCGAGATGGGCGGGTACTTCCAGGAGCGGTTTGCCGCACTGCGGCGCAAACACGCGGTCATCAACGACGTGCGCGGGATCGGCCTGCTCTGGGCGGTGGTTCTCGACGGCAAGGGAGTTGCCTTGGGAAGCCGGGTCAGCGATTGGTGCTACCGCCAAGGGATGATTCTGCGGAACAACGGCGAGATCCTGGTGATCGCACCTTCCCTGATCATTACGCGGGACGAAGCCGAGTGGGTGGTCGAGCTGATGGACCGGGCGATCACCGCGGCGATTGAGGAGGCTGCGTCTTGACCCTCGACCTCGACGCAACGAGCTAATGCGATCATGCCGGCCTCTGGGGCCGCGAGCTGGCGGCGTGGATGCCGGAGTCCATCTTCGACGCCCATGTCCATCTTGGGCCGCCGGACGTGATGGGCGAAATCAGCCCGCAGCGCCGCCGCGTTCCCTTGTGTACGTTCACCCACCTCCGGCTGGCCCAATTGCGGGGGTGGCATGCGCAGCTTTTTCCCGGCAGGCGCGTGACCGGCACGATCGCGTTTCCTTTTCCGTTGCGCGAAGTCGACCTCGCCGGCGCAAACCGCTACCTGGTTGAGGTGATGCTTGCCGCGCCGGACGTGCGCGGCTTTTTGCTGGCGCATCCCACCGACCTCGCGCCCACGCGGGCGGCGTGGGACGCAGCTTTGGCTGCCGGCGTGCGGTTTTCCGGCGTGAAGCCGTACTTTGACCTGGTCGGCAAGACCGCCTTCGAGTGCTCGATGCCCGAATTCATCCCCGATTCGCTGTTGCGCTTCATGGACGACCATCGCCTGGTGCTGATGCTGCACACGTCCGGCATCGGCATGGGGGACGAGGACAACCAGCGCTACGTGCGCGGGGTCTTGGAGCGTTTCCCCGGCATCAAGATCGTGCTGGCGCACATGGGCCGCTACCTGAAGCCCGACGAATTCTGTCGTTTCGCCGACTCAGGACTGCTCGATCACCCGGCCCTCTACCTGGATATGTCATCGGCGACCGTGCCGGCGGTCTACATCCGCGCGCTGGAGCATCGGCCGCTGTGGGGGCGCCTGCTGTTTGGCACCGATTTGCCTTTTGGCCTGATCACGGGAATGGAAGCCTGGTCGAGGCGGGCGGGCGCGATCTTCGTCACTCGCGACGCCTATCCGTGGAGCGACGCAGGGCTGCAACGGGCATCGCCGGTGCCGGTCGAGCGGCTGACCTACAACACGTACCACGTGCTGGATGCTTTCAAGACGGCTTTCGACTCGCTGGGGCTGCCGCCGGCCGAGGGGGCCGCCCTTAAACAGGCCGTTTTCCAAACGAACGCTGAATCCCTGTTTGCGGCGGAGGAACCTCTCGATGACCGGACGTGAGAGAATCGTGGCCGTGCTGGAGCATCGCCTGCCCGATCGGGTCCCCGTCGCCGAGTTGTGGATCGATCCGAGCGTGGCCCGCGCGCTGTGTCCGGGAAAGGACGGCCACGACTTGGCCGACCACCTGGACCTGGACATGGTCGGTGCTTACACGATGATCTACGAGGACGACGAGGTCGAATGGGTCGATCGCGAGCAGCGGATCTTTCGCGACAAGTGGGGCGCGCTGCAAATCGGCCAGTACGACGGGGTGCCGGTTCCCACCAAGCCGCCGCGGATCGAGACCCCGGAGGACCTGGCCGCGTACCGTCCGCCCGATCCGGCCCGCTCGCACGTGCTCGACAAGATCCGCCGCTTGAAAGAACGCTATCCGAGCGGCGAGAAGGCCATCTGCTGCGTCGGTGAATCGGGCTGGGCGCCGGCCGTGTTCTTGCGGGGCGGACTGGAAAACCTGCTCCTGGACTTCGGCCTGCGTCCGGGGTTCGTCAAAGATCTGATGAAGATCGGCACCGAGTACTACGCCGAACTGTACCGGCTGGTGGCGGCCGCCGGCGCCGATTTGGTGCTGTTGGGCGACGATTACTCGGACAAGAACGGCCCCATGATGTCGCCCCGCCAGTTCAACGAGCTGATCTTGCCCTGCGACGCCGCCGTGGTCGCCGCCGCGAAAAACGCGGGACTGTACTGCATCAAGCACACCGACGGCGACGTCCGCCTGATCATGGATGCCCTGGTGAGCACGGGGGTCGATTGCCTCGGGCCGCTGGAGCCGGTTCCGGGCATGGAGCTGCGGCCGATTCTGGAGCGTTACCCCGGCCGCATCGCCGTGATGGGCAACATCAGCATCGATCTGCTGGCGCGCGGCTCGGTCGAGGAGGTTGTCGCCGAGGTGCGGCGGACCTTGCAGGACGTCTCGGCCCACGGTCCGCACATCATGTCGTCGGCCAACACGATCACGTCCTGGGTCCGCCCGGAGAATTACCTGGCCCTGGTGAACACCACGAAGCAGTTCGGACGCTATCCCATCGCGTGAAACCTCTCGCCCACGGAGCACTTCGCCATCCATCGAATACGGCCCGATCCGCGGTGTGACAATTCGGGCAAGGATCCCCGTGCCGCCGCCGGCCGGGCTCGGCATCGGACCGCAGCGCCAACGCGGGCCGCACCCGAAGAACATGTGGGATGACATGGCTCATTTGTTTGGCGCCGACGAGTTCGTCGCGATGTGCCGCCGCGTCGGCGCGGAGCCCCTGATCCGGCTGACCGCGCGGCCGTGTCCCTGGACGCCGTGGAGGAAAACATCGTTCGCGAAAACGTTTCCCACGTCATGCTCGCTTCAGCCTTCAATTGCCCGGACGCTTGCGGGCCGGTTGCACGTCCTGTTCCCAGGCGGCCAGCAATTGCTTCAGCCGGTTGACGTCGTCCGGCCGAGCCGCGATCAGGTTGGACTTTTCGCTGGGGTCGCGTGCCAGGTCGAAGAGCCATTCGTCGAACTGGCCGGCATCCTGGCGGGAAAGGTATTTCAGGTCGCCGTCGCGGACCGCTTTCCAGGTCCGTTCGGCCCGCCGCGCTCGCCAGTACAACGTCCGCGATGGGGCGGGCTTTTCGGCCGCGATCTGGCCCAGGATGTCGATTCCGTCCAATTGACGGCCGGCCGGCGGCTCCAGACCGGCGGCAGCCAGGATGGATGCCGACAGATCGAACGTCATGCCCAGCCGGTCGTCGACAACGCCTCGCGGCAACCTGCCCGGCCAGCGAGCCATGCACGCGACGTGGATGCCGCCCTCGAACAACTCCGAAGCGTAACCGCGAAACGGCGCGTTGCTGGCGGCAATCGGATAGGCGCCGTTGTCGCTGCAGAAAATGACCAGCGTCGTGGCGGCCTGGTCCGTCTCGTCCAGCGTTTGCAGAACGGCGCCGACTCCCCGGTCCAGCCGCTGAATGATCGCCCGCAGCACGTCCCGCGTGCCCGCCTGCCAGTCGCTGGTATCCCACGCGGTGGAGATCTTGGGGCGGTCGGGTTGGCGGTCGGGATGCTGGAACGGCGCGCTGGGCGCCGTGTACGGCAGGTACAGAAAGAAGGGCTCATTCCGAGGCTGCTTGCGCAGGAAGTCGATAGCGCCGTCGGTGATCAGGTCCGTGAAATAGCCATCGCGGCGGATCGGCCGGTTGTTCTCATACAGCGCGGGAGTGCCGTCGGGTTCGTTATGGTAGAAATAGTCGATCGTGCCTCCCAGCGACGCCAGAAAGTAGTCGAACCCGTGCTGCGGCGGCAGAAAGTGCTGTTCATAGCCCAGGTGCCATTTGCCCAAGCCGGCCGTCCGATAGCCGGCTTGCTTGAGCAACGCGATGAGCGTCGATTCGCTGGGAGGCAGGCCCAATTGTCGCTGGCCGGCGAGCCAGATCGCGTCGTCGTAGCGGCCGACGTTGCCCGAACCGAGCGCGCATTCCAGCCCGCCGGCACGCTGCTGGTAGCGGCCGGTAAGCAAGGCCGTGCGCGTGGGGCTGCATTCGGGCCCGTTGGCATAGAAATTGGTGAACCGCACGCCTTGCGTCGCCAGGCGGTCGATGTTCGGCGTCGGGATATCCGGACAACCGTAACAGGACAGGTCGCCGTGTCCCAGGTTGTCGGCCACGATCAGCACCACGTTCGGTCGTTGTGCGGCGACCGTCGTGGGCGACGGACTTGGCTCCTCGGCCCGCGTGGAAGCGGTTGCCGCCGAGGCAAGCGACAGGAACACGGCAAACTTGAATCGGATGGGAGGTGCCAAGAGCATGCTGATTGCCTTCCTATTTGCCCGCTTCCGATGCGTACGCCTGGTTGCCCGAGCGCGTCCCGCGTCGAGAGCCTCCGTTGTCCAGATTCAGGTGCCGGAGCCACACGACGGGCGCGCTGGCCGGGACGGAATCGCCGTCCGCGCCGGCCCTGGGCATTCTACCGGCGTTTCGGATGCGAGCCAACCCAGTGCGTCAGTTGCTGCCAGGCGTCCTGACGATGCATGGAGTTTCGGGCTATGACGTTTCGGGAAACAGGGTGTTCCCCTGTGAGGCGAAAACACGGTAGACTGGGGGCGTTCCGGTTCTGAGACGGCCGCCGATCAGAGACAACCGAGACGGCAAAGGCGGCGAGTGCGGGTGCGTTTTACAGCGGGAGCCAACAGATGATGAACGATCGCGACGGGACATGCGATGGGAGACTGAACCGGCGGACCTTGCTCAAGGCGGCGGCCGGACTGGCGGGCGGAGTTTGGGCATCGGCCTGGGCGGGCCAAGCCACGGCGGCGCAGCGCGCGGGGAAGATCCGCATCGGCTCGTGCCGGATCGGGTTGACGGACGCCCGCAAGGCCGGCTTGGACGGCGTCGAAGTCCGCGTCGGCGGACCGGCGGATACGCTGGAGATCGCCGACCCGTCCGTGCGGCAGAAGTACAAAGACGAGATGAAAGAGACGGGGCTGGTGATTTCGTCGTTCATGATGGGCCTGCTGAACAGCAACCCGCTGGCCAGCGATCCGCGCGGCCCGGCGTGGCTGCAGCAGAGCATCGACGCCGCCGCGGACCTGGGCGCGGGCGTGATCCTGGTGGCGTTCTTCGGCCAGGGGAGCCTGCTGGACGAGAACGGTCAACTCAAGCAGGCCGACGTCGACGTGGTGGTCGAACGGATCAAGGCCGCCGCGCCTCGCGCCAAACAGGCGGGCGTGATCCTGGCCCTGGAGAACACGCTGTCGGCCCAACAGAACATCGAGATCCTGGAACGCATCGGGCACGAATCCGTGGCCGTCTACTACGATGTTGGCAACTCGACGCGCATGGGCTATGACGTGCCCGCAGAGATCCGCCTGCTCAAGAGCCGCATCGCCATGCTGCACTTCAAGGACGGCCCCAACTACCTGGGCGAAGGCGTCGTGAAATTCGATCCCATCGCTGCGGCCATCCGGGATATCGGCTACCAGGGCTGGATCGTGATGGAGACTTCCAACCCGTCCAAGGACGGCGTGGCGGACGCGAAACGCAACGCCGCCTACATTCGGAAACTGCCCGGGATGGCCCCGTAGCACCAAACGGGAAATGGGTATGTCGTGGTGCTGTGCATGATCGCCCACTTGCACGACAGGGGGTCAGGCTTACAGAATTCAATTTTGGCCGATGGTGGGTCCAGCGATAGGGAACAACCTTGCTCGGCCAGAATTGAATTCTGTAAGCCTGACCCCAGCGCCGAAACCGTGATTTCATCAACAACGCGAAAAGCAGCCTATTACCGTTCAGTGCTAGTGGTTCCACCAGCCAAGGAGGATTACCGCCGTGAAACGCTCTTGCCTTCTGACGGTCCTGATGGGTGCCGCCTTGGTCTGCGGCCTGCCGGATTGCTCCGTCGCGGGTGAACCCCCGGCAATGCCCGTTGCGCCGTCCCATCCGCTCCACTACATTGCCACCGATTTCGAGAACGCCTCGCCGCTGTGGTGGGAGGTCGACGCGGACGGCGTTGTCCAGATCCAGTTGGTTTACGACCAGGAACGCGCGTCGCCGAACCGGGCCAACGGGCATTGGCTGTTTCGCGTCGAGGCCGAACCGGGCTCCGACTTGACGCTCACGCTGGGTCCGTTCGCCAACGTCTGGAACGGCGTCCTCGGCAAGCCGACTCCGGAAGCGAAGATCTCGTTCATCTCCGACGACGGCAAACAATGGCGCGCGATTCCGGCCGAGCCGGCCGAACCGTATCGGTTCAAGCTCCGCGTCCACCTGGAAGGCCCGTCGCTGTACGTCGCTCGCTTGGAACCCTATCGCCTGTCCGACCTGGAACGGCTGAAGGCCGACATCGCGGGCCAGCCGCTGGTGGAGATCACGCCCATCGGCCGGACGGTTGAGGACCGCGAGTTGGAGATGATCCGCGTCGGCAAGCCGGATGCGCCCCACCGCGTTCTGCTCCGCGCGCGGGCTCATCCTTGGGAGCCCGGCGGCAATTGGGTCGTCCAGGGGCTGATCCGGCGACTGCTGCACGGCGACGAGGACGCTCGGCGCTACCTCGACCGGTACTGCCTGTACGTGATGCCGATGGCCAACAAGGACGGCGTGGCCCGAGGCCGCACGCGTTTCAACCAGCGGGGCATGGACCTGAACCGCAAGTGGGACCAACCGGCCGACCCGGCGCTGGCTCCGGAAAACGCGGCGTTGGAAAAGTGGGTCGAAATGATGATCGCCCAGGGAAAGCGGCCGGACTTGGCGATCGACTTTCACAACGACGCCGGCGGCCGACTGCACGTCAGCCGTCCCGACGGCGGCGTGACCGGACTCGACGAATACGTCGTCCGCATGGAACGGCTCGAGAAGCTGCTCCGAGAAAAAACCTGGTTTACCGAGGGCAGCACGAAAAGCAATTTCCGCAATCCGGGAACCGTCGGCGAAGGACTGCTCGTTCGCTACGGGATCGCCGCCTGTATCCACGAGCTGAACGCCAATCACATCGCCGGACTGGACGACGTTCCCACTGCCGAGCACTGGCAACTGTACGGCCGGCAATTGGCCGAGGTGTTCTGGGAGTATTTTGGAGCGGAGTAGCGGGACCAGCCGAAACGCGGGCAACGAGTGATCGGCGAACACGCTGCCGGATGCTAAGTCGCCGGTTTGTCGGTCGCGGTTGGTGGTGTGGCCGTGTCAGGTTTGGGTTTCGCTTCATTCGCAGCGGGCTCGGAAGTCGTCTCCGCTTCCCGCCACCGGCCTCGGCCCATGCCCATGCCTCGGCCGCCGCCCATGCCCATGCCGCCGCCGCCGCCCATACCCATACCGCCGCCGCCGCCCATGCCCATACCGCGGCCCCCCATGCCCATGCCGCCGCCCATGCCCTGCCCTTCGCCGCCGCCAGGGCATTGGCCCTGCCCGGACTCGTCGCCGTGCGGCGGCTCGGCGGGGGCGCCGGCTGATGGCCCGGTGGCTTCGCCCTGGGCCGCAGCCCATCCTCGGCCGCCGCCCCCCATCCCGCGTCCCGCGCCCATTCCGCGGCCGCCCCCTCTACCCTCCGGGATTCCCGCCGCGGCCTCGGGAAACCGCTTGGTCACGGCGGCATAGATCTGACTGGGGACCATGCCGTTGCGTGCGGCCAAGTCGGCCACCGTCGTGCTCTCATCTTCCACGGCGATCCCCTCCTCCTGCAGCGCTGTCACGATTTCCGTTGCGGTCAGTCCCGTGGTCTGCGCCAAGCTCGTCAGCGTAAATTCTTCCGCGTGCGGCGCCGGGGCCGCTGCCGAGGTCCCCTCCCAGTAGTCTTTGATTTGCTCGTTCAGATCGGCGGTCGCCTTCAGTGGCGGAATCTGGTACACCGTGCCGCCGACCACGGCGGCGGTGATCAGGATCGAAGCGGCCATTTCCCATTTGAGGTTGAATCCGACCGATTTCTTCTGGATGTAGCTCCAGAAGATCCGCCAGTTCAGAACGAGGTGGATGACGGCTCCGATCAGCATCAGCAGGCAGGCGTTGATGTGCAGCGCTGCCCATTCGTGCTTCGTCAGCCCCGCGACCGACCAGCCGGTCCAGTTGGCGACTCTGCCCCGCGGCGTGATGAACAGCACGGACCCGGACACCACGGCGACCAGGAAGGACAACGCAAGCAACAGCGAAATGAACCCACGCATGCGGAATCTCATGACTTTTCTCCAGGCGTGCAGATTTTTCCCAGCCCCGCGAGGCTGAATGGACAACACTTGCGCGGCCCGCGGCCCGGCTTGGGCCTTCACGGCCGCAAAAAACCAAGGCCCTGGGGCGGCGTGTGCATTGGCTCGACTCACGCCGGACAAAGAATGGCAAATGGGATGCCATCGCTTGTGGCCGGCAAGGCATTCTGGCACAGCCGTCAAGATTGTCGAGTCACGCCAGGTCGAACTCGAATCGTCTGCCGACGTTACACGTCGTGCAAGTGCCCGGAAAAGCGTTCCACAGCGCGGCGGTGGCAGGCAGGCCGGTGCAATGGGCGGGGGCGAGCAGCGGGATGTGCCACGAGCGCAGCGCTTCGATCGTCCGGGCCATTCGCTCCGGCGAGGCGCCCCCCAGGTGCATCCCGCCCAGCACCGCGTGGATCGGCTTGCCGCCCGTCAGTTGGTCCACGTACTGCAACGTGTTCACCACGCCGGAATGCGCGCATCCCAGCAGGACCACGACGCCCTCTTGAGCCTCAAAGAAAACCGCCTGGTCGTCGACCAGCGGGTCGGGGCGCGAGCACTCGTTGTCCAAGAAAAACGGACCGCCCGTGTCCTCAAAATCCGTAACACGCGGCACGGGCCCGGTGATGTACAACCGGCCGAACACGGGCGTCGGGGACGAGGTTCTTACCCAGGCTTCGCCGCACTCGCGCAGGGCGCGCTCGGCAGACGCGGGCATGCCGATCTCCCGCGAGGTGCCGTCCTGGTTGCGCGCGAACTTGGGCTCCAACGCCGCGGGGTGTGCGAACACGTTGGGTCGATTCACGCGGAGCACCTCGGCCAGTCCGCCGCTGTGGTCGTAATGGCCGTGACTCAGGATGACGGCGTCGGCTTCGTGCAAAGGCACCTCCAGTTTGAAGGCATTGCCCGCCAGCACGGTGCCTTGCCCCGTGTCCAGCAGCACGCGCCTGCCCGGCCACTCGATCCAGTAGGCCAAGCCGTGTTCGCCCAAGAGGCCCAGGCCCTGGGCCGTGTTCTCCACCACAACGCTGATTCGAATCTTGTGAGCCATCATCTCAAAGACGCAAGTCCCTCCGGCAATTGCCATTTCGCCGCCGACGCTCTTTCTTGCGAGCGCAGCCCGGCAGGACGAAACAATCCTGCTCCAACCCGCCCGTCCGGAACGCCCGCAAGACGTCCTCCACGCCTCCGCAAACTTGCGAAATAACCTCGATGCCGACCCCCAACAGCATCGTCTCCAATTCCTTGGAGAGGGCCCCGCAAATCATCGTCTGAACGCCCAAGTCCAGCAACTGCGTGGCGCGACCGACCAGGTCCGTGCCGGGCGCTGTCATCTCGAACTGGCTCCGCCGGACTTCCTGCCCATCCGTGACATCGACGATCAGGAAACTCCTGGCCTCGTCGCACACAGGAGACACGCGGGATTGCCAGTGGGGGATTGCGATTCTCATGGACCGCTCGTCCTGCACTTACCGCGCCAAAAAAGACCGAGCGTGGTCGGCTTGTTGAACTGGTGGGAAATCCATCGCTGCTCCGCGATCCGACCGGCTGTGGGGGCGAGGTTCACCCGGCAATCTGCAAGAGGCGCGAAGGCGCTCGACTCTGGCATTTTGCCGGACATTCGCCGCCAGGCCGCAGCGGTTCGAGAAACCGCTGTCCGGCGCCCCTTGAGCGGCTGGGCGCTAGCACCAGACGGGAAACTGCCACGGAAAGTCGCTGTCTACGATGGCGTGGTCGCGCGAAATGGGGTCAGGCTTACAGAATTCAATTTGGCCGAGTTTGGTGCCAGCTACGTGCTACGACTCTGCTCGGCCAAAATTGAATTCTATAAGCCTGACCCCAGCACCGAAACCGTGACTTCCTCAACGACGCGGAAAAGGGTCGGCATCCCGTTTGGTGCTCGCCGTCGGTAGGGCGGATCGCCGGACATTGGTGGCTTGCGTCCTTCCGCTGACCGGGTTTCTCGAACTTTCTTCAGCTTCCCCTTCCCCGACGCTTTCTGGATTTCGGGCTCGGCACATCAATTCCCAACGACTTGATTTTGCGGTGCAGTGTGCTGGGATCGATGCCAAGTTGCTTGGCTGCCGCGGTGCGATTGCCGTGGTGCCGGCTGAGGGCGTCGCGAATCAACCATTGTTCCGTGGCAGCGAGCGTCAAGCCGCTCAGTTCCAACAAGGACCCCGTTTCCGCGGGCCCGCGCAACTGGGGAGGCAAGTGGGAGAGCTGAATCAGGCCGCCGCGGCACAGGACGAAGGCATGTTCGATGATGTTCTCCAATTCACGCACGTTGCCGGGAAAGTCGTATTCCATCAGCCGCGCCAGCACGTCGTCGGCGACCCCCGCCACGTCCTTGCCTTGCAGACGGTTAAACTTGGCGATGAAACGCTCGATCAGCAGCGGAATGTCCTCCCGCCGCTCGCAGAGCCGCGGCAGTTCGAGCCGCACCACGTGAATCCGATAGAACAGGTCTTCGCGGAACTTGCCGGCTTGGACCAGTCCCGCCAGATCCTGGTGCGTGGCGGCCAGCACGCGGACGTCGGTGGCGACGGGCTGGACCGAGCCCAGCGGTTCGTACACGCGTTCCTGCAGAACGCGCAGCAGTCGCGTCTGCATGGCCGGCGAGATATCGCCGATTTCGTCCAGGAAGACCGTGCCGCCTTCGGCCAGGGCAAACCGGCCGGGCTTGTCCCGCCGCGCGTCCGTGAACGCCCCGGCTTTGTAACCGAACAGCTCCGACTCCAACAGCGTGTCCGGCAAAGCTCCGCAATTGATGGCCACGAACGGCCGCTCCTTGCGCCGCGACAGCGAGTGGATCGCGCGGGCGAACAGTTCCTTGCCGGTCCCGCTGGCGCCCTCGATCAACACCGTGCTTTCGCTGTCCGCCAGTAGGGGCAGAAGCTGGAACACCTGCCGGATGGCCGTGCTGCGGCCTACGATGTCGGCAAACCGGTCCTTGCCCTCGATTTCCTTGCGGAGGTCTTCGACCAGGCTTAGATCGCGGAACGTCTCGACGCCGCCGATCACGTTTCCCCGGCGGTCCTTGAAGACCGCAGTGGAAATGCTGATCGGGATTCGCTGGCCTTTGACGCCCAGGACGTAGATCGCCTTGTTGACCACCGGGCGGCCCGTGGCGAGGGTCTCGCGCAGCGCGCAGGAGGCTTCACAGATGCTGGCCCGGAACACCTCGCAGCAGGGGCGTCCCAGCGCCTCTCGCCGCTTGACCCCCGTGATCCGCTCGGCCGCCCGATTGAACGACGTGATCTTCCAGTCCTGATCCACGGTGAACACGCCGTCGTTGATCGAGTCGAGGATGACACCGTGGAATTCGTCGGGATGGGGAGTGGTCATCGGCTCGAATCTGACGACGGTCGGAAAGGGGCTCGCCCCAGGCGGAGTGGCCCGCCTTGCTGAAGGATCTCCAAAAGCACTGAGCCATTATACGGGTTCTCCGCCGTTCGCCTAGCGTCGGGTCCGCCCGCACACGCCGTCAGGGGCACCCTCAGGGGCTCGCCTGTACCGTTCCCCGGATCGCGCATTCGCCGGACAAGCCGCTGCCCAAATCCGTTCGGATCCGGATGGCGTTGGAGATTTCACCCGCTTCGCCGCCCGCCGCAAAGGCAAGGTTGACGAAATGCAGCGACTTGGGCTCGCCGACGACCTCGCCGAACGTGCAACGGGAGTCGTCACACTCGACCTTCAGAATCCGGAATGGCTTGCTGCCGCGCACGACCAGCCGCTTCTGGACTGTCTCGCCCGGTTTCATCGCACCGAGAAACAGGGACGCCGGGCTGACGGTCAGCGGCGACGTGACTTGGCCCTCGACTGGCAGCAGCAGGATCTCGCTGCCCGCCTCGTTGGTGACAATCGCCAACTGGTCCTGCAACAAGCCCGCGGGAGCGCCCGGTTTCAGATGCACCAGCATGCGGTAGCCCACCTGGCCGCCCCGCCGCGCCATCTCGTCCAGTTCAACCTCCAGGAACAGATTTGCGCTGCGGACGTCGACGATCTCCCAATCGTGACTCCCCTCGTAGGCTACCTTCAGTTCGGCAGATCCCTGCTCGCCAGCCGTCACCGATCCAAAATCGACGGTCCCCGGCGTGAACACGACGTCGCTGCGGATGAAACCGCGGACCTGCAGTTGGACCTCGGCGAAGACCGGCTCGTCAATCGTGACCGTGATGGTCGCACCGCGCGCGCCGAGGAAAGACTTGGTGTTGAACCGCACGCGGACCTCGCCCGTTTCGTGTGTCGCCAGCGTGTCTTTCTCGATCCACGGCGTCGTGCATCCGCAATGCGAATGCACGTCGGCCACATGCACGTGCTCCTTGTACAGGTTCTTGAATCGGAACGCATATTCCTGTTTCGAACCGCGCGGCACGGCGCCGAAATCGTGCTCGGTCTCCTCGAACATCCTTCGGGCCCACTCCTGCCCCGCTGCCTGTGAAACTGCCGCGACCAACAACAGCGTACCAACCAACAGTCGTTTCACGCTCTGGTTCCTCCCTAAACCACTGGAATCGGCAAGCTTGCCAGCAAGTGGAAGCCAGGAGTCTGCCCTGCAAGCCTCGTGCCGCGCGCTTTCGCTGCCCTGTCGCCTCGGCGGTCGGCATTGCTAGCATGGCGCGTCGAGCTGACACGGAGGAGCCTTGCCGTTGAGCCGTGTGGCCGGCTTCGGGCTGCTGGGGCGAACAACCGCTCGCTGGTCCAGCGGTTGCTGGACCAGCTGAAGCCGGTGCGGCTGTGGCGAAACGCAACACAGGGCAACCTGTCTGAGCGGGCGTTTTGCCATGCCTTCCGGCGACCAGGGTCTCGAGGATGCCGTGCAGCCAGCAACTTGTGATGCTCGTCTGCGACAAGCTCAGCGCCATGCCCGCTCAGGACGCTGCCTTGGGGACGCAAGTGCGGAGTGGACTCACCCGGCAAAATTCGGGGACGCGGCGTTTGGGCCGCCCAACGGAGCCGCCTTGACAACGCCCACCCGACCCCGAATACTCGCCATTGTCAGACCACAAGTATTTCCTCTCACGCGATTCGATCCTGCCAGCATGCCCATCCCCGTTTATCTGATTACCGGCTATCTCGGTTCCGGAAAGACGACGCTGTTGAACCATCTGCTGGCGACGCCCCAGCTGCGGTCCCGGCGCGTGGCCCTGATTGTCAACGAGTTCGGCACGCTGGGCGTCGACGGCCAGTTGTTGGAGCAGGCGGCGGACCACATTTTCGAACTGAACCGCGGCAGCCTGTTTTGCGCGTGCATCCATGCCGATTTCATTCAGACGTTGGAGACGATCGCCCGCGATATCCGCCCCGAGGTGGTGCTGGCGGAAGCCAGCGGAGTGGCCCAAACCAGCGATCTGAAGAACTTCTTTGACGCTCCACCGGCGCGGGACCAGTTCCGGGTACAGGCGAACCTGTGCGTGGTGGACCCGAATCTGACGAAGGTGCTCCCCTATCTGAAAGCCGCGCGAGTCCAAGTCGTCTGGGCGGACGGACTGGTTATTAACAAGACCGACCTGCTGGGCGCTGCCGGCACGGAACGATTGGCCGCGTTGCTCCGCGACCTGAATCCCCGCGCTGCCCAAGTTCGCGTCACGCACGGCCGCGTCGCTTGGGAGTTCGTCCAAAGCCTCCAACACACCCTTTGCCAGGACCCCCCCACAGTGGCACCTCCCGAAGAGCTCGCGACGTGCTCGATCCTGGGACGAAGCGCGGACCGCGACGCGTTCCTCGTCGCGTTCGAGCGAATCCGGGACCGGCTGCTGCGACTGAAAGGCATCGTCGATTTTGGCGACGGGCCGGTCTTGGTCGAAGGCGTGTTCGACACGCTGACGGAACGGCCCTTCCGGGGCGGGCACCCCCGTTTCGGGATCACCGTCATCGGCTGGAAGATCACCGCCGAGGAAATGATACAAGCCTTTGCCGCCGCGATCCGCGCGCCGGACGTTCCCCTGGTCCAACTCCGCTGGAACGGGGCCAAGCCCGCTTAGCACGCCTCCGCCTGGCACGCCATCGCCACCGGCATCACGAACTTCGCCGCCGGAGCCAGCGTCACGTTCTGGCAACGTTCCTGTTTCTCTGGGGCTTCTCCGGCACAGCTCGGAGCCAGTACCCTCTTTGCAGCAGGCGGTTGGGCGATTAGCCGGCGTCCCACCGCAGCGGCGCTGCTTCAGATCACCGGTATCGGGCACCGCAGCCAAGCCTCGAAGACGTCCAGCGTTTGAAACACCTCGCCGTCCCAGCGGCCAAAGCCTTGTTCGCTGACGGCGACTTCGTCGTCCACTTGCCAGCCGCGCTGCTCGGCCTCCAACAGGTGGTCCAGCGGCGACGCAGCCTCGATCTCCGCCTGCTTGTCGCAGGTCCACTGAAAGGCCATGACGGCGGCTTGCTCGGCGTTCGGGGCATCCAAAACCAGCCGGACGGGACCGGATTCGACGTAGAACTTGGGCACGGGTGACTCCTTTCGCGTTGTTGTGTTCCTGATATTCTGTTCTTCGGCGGCCCTGGGACACGGTTGGTCCAAACTGGAAAGAAACAAGGCTGGCCCGCGGCAAGACAATTTGACAATCCGTTGTTCGCTCCGGTAAGCAGCGTTCGAGAAACAGCGGTCGCCTCGCCCAAGTCGCCGTCACACTTCGTGGGATGATCCGCAATCAACACCGGACAGGCATTTCTCGAACGATGCGAACCACCTCGGAGGCCCCATGCCACGCACGATCGCCATCGGCGACATTCACGGCTGCGCCATCGCCTTGGCGAAGCTGATCGAGACCATCGAGCCCCGGTTGGGTGACACGGTAGTTCCGTTGGGCGACTACGTGGACCGGGGGATCGACAGCCGGGGCGTGATCGACCAGTTGATTTCGCTGGCCGGCCGCTGCCGGCTTGTGCCGATCCTGGGCAACCACGAAGAAATGCTGCTGGGCGCCAGGGAAGGACGTTCGGACTTCCGGTTCTGGATGAACTGCGGCGGCATGAAGTGCCTGGACTCGTACGGCTCGACCGGGCGCATGGAGTTGATTCCGTCCGCGCACGTGGAGTTCCTGCGTTCCTGCCGGACGTGCTTCGAGACGGAGCGGCACTTCTTCGTCCATGCCAATTACGAGCCAAACGTCCCCCTGGATCGGCAGACGCCGCACTCGCTCCGCTGGCTTTCGCTCCGGGACTACGTTCCGCCGGCACCGCACTGCTCCGGCAAGGTCGCCGTCGTTGGCCACACGCCGCACTCCGAAATCCTGGACCTGGGCTACTTGAAGTGCCTCGACACGCGCTGCTGCTACGGCGGGTGGCTCACGGCGCTGGACGTGGACAGCGGCCAAGTGTGGCAGACGAACGAGCGGGGTGAACTGCGAGGAGCCGAACACCGGCGGCCAACCGCCTGACGCCTGTTGGAAAGAGGAGGCTGGCTCCGAGCTGCGTTGGAAAACGCAAGAAAAGACGACTCCCGCGAGATGCCTACCGCGAAATGGCGAAATGCCTGTCCTTTCTTCTGCTGATATCTGGGACCATCGCATTCAGCAGTTGTTTGGGAAGGCGCGGCTGCTGGGAAGCTATTTCACGACCGATCGCCAGCGGTTGCGGGAGTTGGCCCGCGAGCGCGGCGTGCATCATCTGGACAACCTGGCGGCGACCACGGCGTAGGTCAGGCTCGGCCTGAGTCATGGCGAGCGGGGCATAACCAGGACAGACGCCGATATTCGCATTGCCCGGTGTACGAACAAAGTTCGAGAAATGGGGGCGGGGCTCCTTGCTTTGCGGAAAAGGGCGGAATGGGTATGATGCGGACCAACACCCACACGCGGGGTTGGGAGTTGGCCCACGGTAGCGACGGGTGCCGAAATAACTTGGCGGTTTCGTCCACCGTCTGGGGTCAGGCTTACAGATTTCAATTTTCGCGGGGCAATCGCTTTCCAAGTGGAAAGTCCTGGGACCGCGAAAACTGAAATCTGTAAGCCTGACCCCTTCGTCCGCGGAGACCGGGAAGTCATTTCGGTCACCGCTGCTACGGTTGGAAAAAGGGCCTTTGTGCCAAGGGCGGCTCAAGGCGTTTTTGGGCAAGGAGCGTAGGCCGGAACGCGCCCGCGCAGTTCCGGCCTACCCCAAAACCTCCCCGCCGCGTAGAAATGGAAGCGCGGTGACCACATTCCGCCGCGACGGAGAATCGCCATGTCACAGACGCTCAAAGAACGAGTTGCGAAGTTGGAACGAGCCCTGGCTGAGTTGTTGACGAAGCCTCGAGAGCCGAGACGCGACGATTGGGGGAAAACGATCGGGATGTTCACCGGTGACGCCGTCCTGCGCGAGATCGACGACGAAGCCTTGAAGATCCGCGAGAAAGATCGGCAGGAGGCTCGGCGGCGATTTTTTTGGACACCGATTAGATCGTCACCCTAAAGCACGAGAACGATCCGCCTTGGAATACGCTGACGACGAATCTGGTGTCGTCGGCCGATCACGACTTCGCCACGGCCGCGATCACCGTTGAAGAGCACACTTGCGGCTGGTTGGCGCTGATCAACCGGTAGCAATGGATGTCGAAATAACTTCCCCGTTTCGGCGAGGGCGGCGACGATGACGACGGCTGGTTCTGAACGTGGCTCCACGCTGACAAGCAGCGTGGTGGCCGAAGAGGGCGTCTATCGCCTCGCCCGTGTCCAGCACCACGGCCATGCGCCCGCCTTCTTTCAGCCCGGCGAGCATGTGTTGCACCCAGCCCCCGTCGGCGCTGGACGAGGGCGGAATGCCCCGCCCGCATCGCGTCCGCCGATCCGCGCCCTCGACGCCCGGCAACTCGACCACCTGCCGCAATTCCTCCCGCCTCAGGCTTTCGACGACGACCGTCTTCAACCGCATCTCAACCGCCTTTCCCTTCCGTCACCGCCGCTGCGCACCGCATCCTCGCGACGGAATCTTGATTCCTCAGTATCGCAGACGGCATCCTTCATTCGAGGGGCACTGCCGTCACGGCAAGTCAATCGTAATCTGCCGCCGAGCCGGCCAGTCGGCGGGGAGCAAGTCATGCGTCCTATTCTGAAGCGTCTCGACTTCGTATAAACTGGAGTGCTTCCAAGTTGTCTTGCGTAACCCCACGCTGAGGGAGCCCCTTGAGGATGCTCACCGAGAATTCGTCTCGCGCCCTGCGCCGCGGCAGTCGGCGCCGGTTCTTGAAAACCGCAGCGGCACTGGCCTCGACGCTGGCGGTGCCGCAGAGGGTGCCACGGTCGGTGTTTGGCGCTGCGGCGCCCGGCAACTGGATCAACCTCGGTCCGATCGGCTGCGGTCATCGTAGGATCCGCCGCGAGATGCGGGCGTCCTGGAAACTGTGATTCGGATCGTCAACAACGAAAACAACGAAAACAACGACAACGAAGACAACGAAAAGCACGAAACACGAAACACGAAAACCACGACAGGAGTACACCCGTGAATCTACGAAGCTTGCAGATTTATCTGAACGTCATCGGGATTGCGGTCGTCACGGCCGGGAGCGTGTCCGTCGCACGGGCCGGGCAGCCCAGTTATCCGCCGGAACCGACGGTCGTCGAGTACACGGTCGATCCGGCTTGGCCTCAGCGCCCCGCCGAATTCGGACCTCGGGCCGCCGTGCCGGGCATCGCCGTCGACCGCGAGGATCGGGTCTGGTGCCTGGAGCGGTGCCCGGTCCCGGTGCAGGTGTACACTGTCCAGGGCGAGTTGGTGAAGAGTTGGGGACAGGACCAGTTCAAGAGCCCGCACAGTCTGCGGTTCGACAGTCGGGGGAACGTCTGGATCACGGATCACGCGGCCCACGTGGTCAAGAAGTTCACGCCCGAGGGCCAGTTGCTGCTGACGCTGGGCACGCCGGGCAAGTCGGGGGAGGACGAGACTCATTTCAACGGGCCCACGGATACGGCCATCACACCCGCCGGGGACGTCTTCGTCAGCGACGGCTACGGCAATCGCCGTGTGGTCCAGTTCGACGCCCAGGGCAAGTTTATCAAGGCCTGGGGCCAGTACGGCAGCGGACCGGGCCAGTTCTGTCTGCCCCACCAGATCGTCGTGGACTCGCGCGGCGTCCTGTACGTGGCCGACCGCAACGCCGGCCGCATCCATGTGTTTGACCAGCAAGGGAAGGTCCTCGGCGAGTGGAGCCATCTGATCATGCCGTGGGGCCTGTGCATCACGGCTGCAGACGAAATCTGGGCTTGCGGTTCCTCGCCCCAGGCGTGGTACCGGGACGGCAGCTATCCGCCTCCCAAGGACGCGATCTTTCTGCGGTTTTCCACGGACGGCAAGGCTCGGCAACTATGGACTGTTCCGGTTGGGCAGGATGGTCAGGAGAAGCCCGGCGAGTGCAACTGGCTGCACGCCGTCGGGGTCGATTCGCAAGGGAACCTGTACGCCGGGGACATCCTGGGCAAACGCGCCCAGAAACTCGTGCGCAACACGACGGCCTCCAAGCAGTAAGGAGAACTTGGGGACGAGTACTTGCAGACATCGCGAGCCGGCTTTAGTCTGTGGTCAGCCGGGAAGGACGCGAAGCACTCAGCAAGCCAACGAATTTGTTAGCGGAGGGATATTCCATGCCAGTTGACAAGAAGATTTCGCGGCGTCAGGCGTTGAAGCACGGGTTGAACGCGGCTGCGGCGGGAGTCGTCCTGCCGCATTTCGTGTCGTGCCAGCGACCGGCGCCAACACCGACCATCGTCGCGCCCAAGTCCGTGACCGGCACGCCGGCCAACGACCAGATCGGCGTGGGGATTATCGGTTGCGGACGCCGCAACGGACAGCTTGCGATCGGCAAGGGCGGTCAGGGAATGCGGCCCGAGTACGCTCGGATCGTCGCGACGGCCGATTTCAACAAACGCCGGGCGGACATGTGGGCCCACCATTACAAGGCCAAGGCCTTCCAGGACTACCGGGAACTGTTGGACCGCAAAGAAGTTGACGTTGTCGTGTACGCCACGCCGGAGCATTGGCATTACCTGCCCTGCATCCATGCCTGTCAGGCGGGCAAGGACATCTACGGCGAACAACCGCTGTCGCACACCATCCGCGAAGGACGCGTGATGGTCGAGGCGGTGCGCAAGTACAAGCGGGTGTTCCAGACCGGCGAGCAGCAGCGGTCGCATCCGAAGACGCGGAAGGCCGTGGAGATGATTCTCAACGGCCGGATTGGCAAGATCCAACAAGTCATCGGCTACAACTATCCCAGCCCCTACGAGTGCGATTTCCCGCCGCAACCGGTCCCGGAGTACTTGGATTGGGATCGCTGGTGCGGGCCGAACGAGGTCGTGCCCTATCACACGGACCTCTACCTGTCGCGCATCCCGTACGAGCCCGAGCCGGACTTCCCGGTCTCGCCGGCGGAGAAATTCGCCGTCGGTCCCGGTTGGATGTCGTTCCGGCCCTATTCGGGCGGCGAACTGCCCAACTGGGGCTGTCACGGGCTGAGCATGGTCCATTGGGCCCTGCAAATGGACGCCAGCGGTCCCGTCGAGATCTGGGTCGACCCGGCTGAGAAGTTGGAAAAGGTAATCTACGACACGCCGGCCAAACGCGACCGGGGGGACGCCGCCTGCAGCAAGTCCATTATCAACTACAAGTATGCCAACGGCGTGGTCCTGACGCTCAGTTCCATCGAGAACAAGGTGGGTGGCGGAGCCATCTTCATCGGCGAGAAGGGCCGGATCACGATTTTCCGCGGAGGCTACGAGTGCGATCCGCCGGACCTCGACCAGGACCCGCTTCCCAAGGACGCGGTCCGGGTCATCAAGAGCGACAACCACATGCAGAATTTCTACGACTGCGTGGTTTCCCGCCAGGACCCGATTATGAACGTTGAGAGCGGGCATCGCGTCGCCACCTTGTGCCATCTGGGCAACATCGCCCGCTGGCTCGGACGCCCGCTGAAGTGGGACCCGGAAAAAGAGATCTTCCCCGGCGACGAGGAAGCCAACTCGTTCATCGACGTCCCGAAACGCAAAGGCTACGAACTGCCCGAACAGGTGTAACGCAACAAGGCTTGCACTCGCAGGTCCCGGCTCGGAGTTCGTTGCGCCGGGGACTTGGAGTTCTGAACTTGGAAGGAGCATATCCATGACATGGCGATCGGTTTCTGCGGCCCTCTGGGCGGTGTGCGCGGTCGGATTGGCCTATTGCCCGGCGGCCGACGACCAGCCCGCGAAAACAAAACCCGGCCAGGAGACGGCCGGCGCGTCGGTTCAGTACCTGCCTCTGGACGCCCCCGCGGGGATCTCACAGGCCGTGGTCGTGACAGGCCAGTCGCTGGTGCATACCCGGCAGTTGCTGCCGCTGGACCGCGCCGGCAAGCCCGTCGGGGAGGGTTCGATCGACAAGCAGATCGAACAAGTCCTGGACAACCTCAGCGCCGTGCTGAGCGACTCCGGATCGGGCCTGGACAAACTGGTGCGGGTGAACGTGTACGCGATCACGCACCAGACCGTAGACCGCGTGCGGGAGATGTTGAGCAAGCGCGTGGACGCGGCGGTGCGGCCGGTGATGACCGCCGTGCTGACGCCCCTGCCGCACCGCAAGGCGCTGGTGGCCGTCGATGCGGTTGCGGTCAGTTCGGAGAAGAGTCTGAGCGTGGTTCTGAAACGCTGCGAAGCCGTGGCGGGCGACAAGGACTTTGCCGACGCCGCGGTGCTGCCGACTGGCGGCGTAGCCTATTTGTCCGGCCTGCCCGAAGAGAGCGACGTGGCCGTGCCGGCCGTCACCAAGTCCATGACCGGTCTCTGGAAAACCCTCGGCCTGTTGAAGATTCCGGCGGCGCAGGTCGTACAGTTGAAGGTCTTTCTACGGCCGGCCTCGTCCGCCGATCAGGTCGCGGGCAAACTGAAGGAGTTCTTCCCCGGTCAGCTGACGCCGCCGGTGATCTTCGTGGAATGGAACGCCGTGCCCCAGGCGGAGATCGAATTGATTGCCCAGTTGCCCGCGACGGACAAACCGGCCCAGGGTCTGGAGTTGTACAACCCGCCCGACGTGCCGCGTTCGGCGGTTTTCAGCCGGGTGGCGCTGGTCCGCAGCCAGCAGCGGATCTACACTTCCGGCCTGTACGCGCGCGAGGTGAAAAACGCTGCCTCGCGGCCCGGCGGCGAGGCGCAGGCCGGCGACGTGTTTGCGCAACTCAAGACGATCCTTGAACAAACGGGCAGCGATCTGCGGCATCTGGCCAAGGCCACGTACTTCGTTTGCGACCCGTTCGCGAGCCGGGGCTTTGATGTCGCCCGCCCGGCGTTGCTGGACCCCGCGCGACCCCCCGCCGCGTCGCTGCTGATGGTCCACGGCGTCGGGAAACCCGGCCGGACGCTAACGATGGACATGATCGCTGTCCCCAGCGGAAAGTAGCCTGCCAGCCCAGTCGCGCATTTTCGTGTGGCACGGCCTACTCGTAGGCCGTGCCTGCTCGTAGGCCGTGCCTGCGACTCCCGATCTTCGTAGCCGGGGCTTGCGTCGTGCGTCGTTTGCGGTCAGTCGGAGACGCGCGCTGGCCGGAGGCCTACGTCAGCCGCGTTCCTTTCCTCGCGGTCGCTTGTCCGCCGGACGCAGCGGTTTCAGCAGCCAGCCGGCGGCCTCCAGGATAGCGGCGGCGACGATCAGCAGCGCGACAATCGGGAACGCCTTGGGGCGGGCGATCAGGACGATGCCGCCCAGCAAGAACGTGAACAGCAGTTTCGGCGAGCAATAGGCCGACAGCAGCAGGAGTTGCGGGAACGCCAGCCAGACTGCGCCCAGTGCCATGCCGACACGCAGGCAGATGCTGCCATACATATCCGCCAGGTTGCCATCGCAAAACAAGAGCAACACGGCCGCCGCGGCGAGCATCGCCAACGCAATCACTCCGAGGGTATGCCGCCGGACGGTGGCTGTCATGGACTTGTCGCGGTTAGCCCTCGGTGATCATCTCGTCGAAGAACTTCAGGAAATTGCGGTTGCCCTCGTCCTCCAGGAACTGGATCGCCTGCTTGGGATGCCGATTCATGTTCCCGGTGATGTTGTAGGGCACCAGCGGGCCCCACAGGATCTTCTCCCGCAGCGGCTCGATATAGTCCTGCAGCAACTGGACGATCGGCCGCAGCTTGAATTTCGGGTTCCGCAGGAAACCCAGCAGCAGTTCCATGGGGCAGTTGCCCGCGCCGCGTCCCAGGCCGCCCATCGTGGCATCGACCCGGTTGGCGCCCAGGATAATGGCCTCGATCGTGTTGGCAAACGCCAGTTGCAGGTTGTTGTGCGCGTGAATGCCGATTTCCCTGCCGGGGCCGCTCAGGGCCTGCGAGTACTTGTTGTACAGCATGTCGATCTGCTCGCGATACAGATGACCGAAACTGTCCACGATCACCATCACCTGGGCCGGGGTCGGCGCAATGGCTTCCACCACCGTGTCGATTTCCAACTCGCTGATGTTCGACACGGCCATCAGGTTGGCGCTGGTCTCGTAACCCAGTTCGTGGGCATACTCGATCATCTGCACGGCCTCGGACACCTGATGCGCGTAGAACGCCACGCGGATCAAGTCCAGGACGCTTTGGTCCCGCGGGACCAACTGCTCTTTCCAATCGCTCTTGGTGGCGTCCGCCATCGCCGCCAGTTTCAAGCCTGTCGTCTGGGCGTCGTGCTTGCCGAACACGCGTGCCAGGTCCGTTTCGTCACAGTGCTTCCAGGGTCCGAATTCGCCTTTGGGAAACAGCCGGGGCGAGTTTTTGTAACCGACTTCCATGTAGTCGATGCCGGCAACCACGCAGGTCTCGTACACCGCCCGGACGAATTCGTCGGAGAAGTGGTGTTTGTTGGCCAGTCCACCGTCGCGGACGGTGCAATCCAGGACCTTCAACTGTGGACGATACGTAATCCAAGGGGCTTTTTCAGGCATGGGACACTCACCTGTCGCGTGAAGGAGGGAGAACTGCCAGCGGTCCAAGTACGGGATTTGGACCGGCGGGCTCGACTTGGAACTGGGATCTAGAGACACCGTCATCTCCGCTGAGGTAGGTCGTTCCAGACGCGGTCGGGCGTCGAAGGCAGGGCAGGCTATTATTGTGCTGCGCGTCTTCAAGAAACGCAAGGGGCCTGCTTCGGCGGCAAAACCGGGGCCGCTGGCCCGACCGGCCAACTCGGCGGACAAGGGCCAAGTGCCGGCAGCGCTGCTCATGGCATCCGTCCCACCGGGGATTGGACCGCCAGCGTCGCCTCGGCCAGGTCGCGGCGGGTCCGGTCCAACTGGCCGGCCGGCAGACGGCAAAGGTACTCGAACCAACGCCCGCTGATCGACTCGAAACAGCGCTGCCGGACAGCCGCAGCCTGTTCCAAGGCCGGCGACAGGCCGGCGGGCACAGACGGCTGGCCGAGGCGTTCTTTCCCGCTCGCGATGGCTCGGTCCAACGCTTCCAGATACCGCACGTCGTCGATGCCGGCGCGATGGGCTTCCCAACACAACGTGGGAATGGGCTGGCCGAATTCGTCCGGATAACTGACGCGGTGGATGCCCCGGTCGGGGTCGTACAGACGCTGGTCCGGAAAATCCTGGTAGGCCCAGGGGGCGCTGCCCAGATAGCCGCAACGGCGGTTGTACAGCCCGGCCAGCGAGCGGAACCACAACGGCCACGTGGTGGCGGTGGTCCAGTACGAGATGGGTCGAAAGCCTTTTTCCAGCGCGGATCGAGCGGCTTCATTGTCCGGACCGCCAAAGACGTAGATGTTGTACACCGGCCGGTCGATCCAGTCCTTGGTGGCCTGCTGCGCAGCGCGGCCGTTGATCGCCGTCATCATGTGCAGTCCGGCAGCCGATCGCCGTTGGGCTTCCTTGCGACAGCGTTCGATCTGCTCCGGCGTATTGGGCTCGTCCACGCCGTAGTAATACAGATCCGGAAAGCCCAGGCGGCGGGCTTCGGCGATCTGCTGCGGGGCGTCGCCACCGGGCCAGTGCATCAGGCAAGGCGGCTGGAACATGCCGGCCTGCTGCGCCAGCGGCAGGGTCGCGAAACCGCCGTACAGGGTGACCGCGTTCAGCCCGTGCCGCACTTGGTCCTGCAATTCCGCCAAATACCGCTCCGGCGATACGTAGTTGGCTCGGCCGGGAGCGTTCGGCTGCGACGGATAGTAGATGCTGTGATACCCTTCGGCCGGCCGCAAGTCGATCGGCAGCAACTCGACCTCGATCGCTATGGACGCTTGCCGCTCCGGCGAGCCTGGCACTTCGAAACGCAGCTGCCCGCGATAGGTGCCCGCGGGCGAACCTGGCGGAAAGTGGGCGGTCAGCCAGAACTGCCGGCTCTGATGCGCGGGGATCTGCGCGGTGCATGCGCCGCCGAAGCCGCCTTGACGCCCGCGCGGCGGCAGCTCCGTGCGGTCGTCCCGCAGCAGCAATTCAGCCACCATTCGCTTCGCGCCGCGGGCGAACAGGTCCGTGTGCCGCGAGCGGACGTGGACCACGCGCAGGTCGATATTTTCTGCCGCCACGGAAACGCCTGCCGGTCCGGCCAGTCCCGACAGCGACACGCGCAGCTCGTCCACGGCGTCCAGCGCACGCACCGCCAGCGTGCCCGTGACGAACTGATTGGCCGAACCCCACAGACCTAACCGATCGGTGATCTGCTCCGCGGTCGGAAGCCAATCGTACAGAATTTCCTCGTCGGGCTGCGGCAGACCGATGACGAATCCGCACTGACGCGCCAGCGGCTGCAGCGCCGAATCGTCGCGATAGGCGCGATGGGCGCCGAGCAGCGGCTGAGCGACCGGCTCCGGCAGCGGCTGCGAATCCGGCGACCACTTCGGGCCGGACGCGAACAGCACCGCGTCCAACATGCAATGCGTGACGCGCACGTCGACGTGGTGCGCACCCGGAGACACGACGATTTCGCCGAGATGCTGCCAGACATAGCGCCCGCCGCCCGGACGGCCTCGTCCACCCGCGACCGGCTGGCCGTCGATCTCGACGACCACTTGGCCGTATCCGCCGTAGCGGCGGACCCAGACTTGCCATGCAGCCGGCCGAGGAAAGTCGGCGATCCAGGTGAGCAGCCCCTCGTTGCCGCCGGGCGTCCAGGCGGCGGCCTTGCCCAACGGCTTGGTCCCGCCGTACTCGCTGCTGTTCGGATAGAACCGCCACGCCGGCATCAGCCGCTCGGCCGTGGTCCAGAAAACGGTTGCCGCATCGTCCGGGCCGGACGCCGCTTCCTCCGCCGCAGCGGCCAACGACGCCGCAGGCACGAGCCAGCCGCAGAAGAAAACCAAGGCGAGCAGTTGCGTCGCGGAATTGGGCTGTTTGAAGAAAGTGATGTGCGGCATGGGTGTCCTCACTGAAAAAGGTCAAGCTGTACCCGAACGCTTTCAGCGTCTCGCCCCAATTCCGCTTGGCTCAGGCAGCACCAGCGCGCCCTGACCCACGAGTTCCGGAAGGCCCCGCTGCCATTCCAGGTTCGTCAGCCAGTCCGAGCTGAGTTGGAGCATGTGAGTTGGCAGTCGTCCGTGTTCGGGAAGCGAGCGAACAGCAGCTATCTTCCTGGAGCCACGGACAACGGACCGCTGACCACGGACAGTTTCTTATTCTTACCCGATTCGTTCCTTGCCGACCCAGGGCCGCAGCACTTCGGGGACCAGCACGGAGCCGTCGGCTTGTTGGTGGTTTTCCAGCACGGCGATCATGGCTCGGCTGACGGCGATCGCGGTGCCGTTCAGCGTGTGGACGAAGTGCGTGCCCTTTTCGCCTTTCACTTTGTAGCGGGCGTTCAGACGCCGCGCCTGGTAGTCGGTGCAATTCGACGTGCTGGTGATCTCGCCCCACTCGCCGCGGCCGGGCATCCAGGCTTCCAGGTCGAATTTCCGATAGGCCGGGCCGCCCAAGTCGCCGGTGGCCGTGTCGACCACGCGATAGGGGACTTCCAGGCCGTCGAACAGGCGGCATTCCAGCTGGCAGATCTGGTCCAGCATGGCCTCGCTCTGGTCGGGCCGCGTAAAGGCAAACATCTCGATCTTGGTGAACTGGTGAACGCGGTAGATGCCGCGCGTGGCCCGGCCGTGCGCGCCCGCTTCGGTCCGGTAGCAGTGGCTGACGCCGCACAGCTTGATCGGCAACTGCTCGGCGTCCAGGGTCTGGCCGGCGTACAGACCGCCCAGAGTAATCTCGGCGGTGGCGACCAGGCTCAAGCCCGAATTCTCGACGCTGTAGATCTGCGTCTCCGGGCCGCGGGGGTTGAAGCCGATGCCTTCGATGATCTCGTCGCGGGCCAGGTCGGGCGTGATCGTGGGCGTGAAGCCCTCGGCGATCAGCAGTTCCAGCGCGTAGCGTTGGAAGGCCAATTCCAGCAGAACCGCCTCGTTGCGGAGGAAGTAGAAACCGTGTCCGGTCGTGCGTGCGCCGCCTTCCAGGTCCAGCAGATCGAGTTTTTCGCCCAACTGGACGTGATCCAGGGGCGTGAAGTCGAACTTCCGCGGCTCGAACTTGCCGCGCCGCACTTCGCGGTTGGCCTGGTCGTCCGTGCCGACGGGGGCGTCGGGATGGGACATGTTGGGGATCGTGATCTGGATCGCGTGGATCTCGGCTTCGAGCCGGTCGTGCTCCGCCTGTGCCGCGTCCTTTTGCTGCCGCAGCAGGCGGCCTTCTTCCTTCCTCGCTTCGCGCTCTTCCGGGCTCTTGGCCTGGCCGATCGACTTGGCGACATCGTTGGCGCGGCGGTTCAGGTCCTGGACGGCATTCAGCAGTTCCCGCCGCCGGGTCTCCAACTCCACCAGTCGCCGCACGTCGGCTTTCGCGTTGCGGTTCCGGCAGTTTTGTTCCACCAACTCGGCGTTTTCGACGATGAGTTTTCGATCGAGCATGATCTTGTCCTTGTCGTGTCCGGCGCTGTGTTTTGGCTTCGGGTTGTGGATTTCACGTCCCGCATCAAACCCCTCGTCCCACAAGTTCCTGCCACAGATAGGTGCTGGCGCGGATGCCGCGGTGGAAATCCGTCAGCGAGAATTTTTCGTTGGGGCCGTGGGCGTTGTCGTCGTCCAGGCCCCAGCCCAGCAGCAGCGTATCGGCCCCCAACCGCTCGTAAAAGGCGGTCACGATGGGGATCGAACCGCCTTCGCGGATGAAGACGGGCTTCTGTTCGAATCCCCGTTCGATGGCCCGCGCGGCCGCTTGCATGTAGGGGCTGTCCAGCGACACCAGCGCGCCGGGGGCGCCGTGCATCTCGATCAACTCCATCCGGATTCCGGGCGGGCAGATCCGCGTGAACAGTTCGCGCAGGCCGGCGGCTACGCGGCGGGGATCTTGCCGCGGGACCAGCCGAAAGCTGAATTTGGCTCCGGCGGTCGAGGGCAGCACGGTCTTGCCGCCTTGTCCCTGGTATCCGCCCCAGATGCCGTTCACGTCGCACGTGGGCCGTGCCCAGCGCCGCTCCAGCGTCGTGTAACCCGCTTCGCCGGTCGCCGCGTCGGCGCCGATCCGCTGCAGGAACGCGCGCTCGTCGAAAGCCAGCGCCGCAAACTGCGCCCGCTCGCGGTCCGTCAGCGGCACCACGTCGTCGTAGAATCCGGGCACCTGCACGCGGCCGTCGTCATCGACCAGCGCCGCCAACATGCGGGCCAGGGCGTTGGCCGGATTCGTGACGCCCCCGCCGAAGGTCCCGGAATGCAGGTCGTGTTGGGGGCCCGTCAGCCGCAGCTCGAAATAGGCAATCCCCCGCAGCCCGTAAGTGATCGCCGGCTGGCCCGGCGCGAATTGGGCCGTGTCGCTGACGACCACCACGTCGCAGGCCAGCTGGTCCGCCGCCTGTTCCAGGAACTTGTTCAGACTCTCGCTGCCGACTTCCTCTTCGCCTTCGATCAGGAATTTCAGCTGCAGCGGCAGTCGGCCCGCGGTCTCGATCCAGGCCTGGGCGCTGTTGATGTGCGTCAGCAGTTGTCCTTTGTCATCCGTCGCCCCACGGGCGTACAAGTTGCCGTCGCGCACGGTCGGCTCGAAGGGCGGCGAGGTCCATTGGTCCAGCGGATCCGCGGGCTGGACATCGTAGTGGCCGTACACCAGCACGGTGGGCGCGCCCGGAACGGGCGGCGACTCGGCGTAGACCAGCGGGTGTCCGCCGGTCTCAACGACCTGTGTGGCCAGGCCCAGCCGGCGCAGACGCGCGGCGACCCAATCGGCCGCTCGGCGAATGTCGCCCGCATAGTTGCGGTCGGCACTGACGCTGGGGATGCGGAGCAATTCGCACAGATCGTCCTCAAACTGCTGGCGATGATCGGTCAAATACTGCTCGAGGGCCGTTGATTCGGGCATGACTGCTCCATCTTCTCAGGGCTGGCGGTGAACTGGGTTTTTTTTGCTCCTTTTCATCTGCGGAACGGTTAGAATATAATAACGGCAGCACGTTCCGGCTATTCCACTAGTCTCTGTTGCCTTCGCATTTTGCCCGCGTCGCAAAGGAAAGGACAAGTATCGTGGCGAGCAAGAGCAATGCTGCCGTTGCCGAACCCGAAGTGGCGACGGCGGCCGAACCGCGTCAGAAGCGGCGTCAAAAACCGAAGCGGCAGCCGCGTTACCACGTGATTCTGTGGAATGACGACGACCATACCTACTCCTACGTCATCCAGATGATGCAGAAGCTGTTCGGCCATCCCCAGGAGAAAGGCTTTCAGATCGCCGAGCAGGTGGACAAGCAGGGCCGGGCCGTGTGCCTGACCACCACGTTTGAACACGCGGAATTGAAACGCGACCAGATCCACGCCTTTGGCCCCGACCCGGGCATCCCCCGCTGCAAAGGCTCCATGTCCGCGACGATCGAGCCGGAGACGGACGTCGAAAACTAACACCCCACGGAATTTCGGCACTTTGTATGCGTCGTTGATGAAGTCCCGGTTTCGGCGCCGGGGCCAGGCTTCCAGAATTCCATGTCGGCCGATCGCGGCGCCAGCCAGAGGGTACGGCTCTGCTCGGCCAAAATTGAATTCTGAAAACCTGACCCCATCAACCGCCGCCAGCGTGGGCTGCTTCCAACCCGATCCCCAGGCTTCCAGTTCACGATCCCTTGATCCGTCATGCCAGCCACCTTGAAAACAGTGACCTTGGGCTGCAAGGTCAACCAGTACGAGACGGAATTCGTGCGCGAGGCGCTGGCGAGAATCGGCTACGGCGACGCGGCCAAGGGTCAGCCGGCCGACGTGTGCGTGGTGAACACCTGCACGGTGACCGCGGAAGGCGACGCCAAGAGCCGCCAGGCCATCCGCCGGCTGGCGCGCGAGAATCCCGGAGCGAGGATCGTCGTCATGGGCTGCTACGCCACGCGGGCGCCGGACGAGGTGGCGGCGTTGCCCGGCGTGACGGACGTGATCACGGACAAACGCGAGCTGCCCGAGTGGCTGGGCCGGTTCGGCGTGGCCGACGTTCCCGCCGGCATATCGCAGTTCCACGGCCGCAGCCGGGCGTATGTCAAGGTCCAGGACGGCTGCCTGATGCGCTGCAGCTACTGCATCATCCCCCAGGTGCGGCCTCCGCTGGCCAGCCGGCCGCTGCCGGAGGTGTTGGACGAGATCCGCCGGCTGCGGGACAACGGCTATCGCGAGATCGTGCTGACGGGAATCCACCTGGGACATTACGGCATCGAACGGAACTGGGGCAAGCCGAAATCGGAGTGGCTTCGGCTGTCGCACCTGGTCCGGCAGATTGCGCAGATTGACGGCGATTTCCGGGTGCGTCTTTCCAGCCTGGAGGCGACGGAAGTGACGCGCGAGTTGGTCCAGGTGATGGCGGACCACCCGGACAAGATCTGCCCGCATCTGCACATTTGCCTGCAGAGCGGCTCGGACGCGGTCCTGCGGCGGATGCGGCGCCGCTGGTCGGCGCGGATGTTCTTGGACCGCTGCGAACTGGTCCGCCAAGGGCTGGACCAGCCGGCGTTCACCACCGACGTAATCGTGGGCTTTCCGGGCGAAACCGACGAAGACTTCGAGCACACGTGCCGCCTGGTCCGCGAGGCGGGCTTTTCCAAGATCCACATTTTTCCGTTCAGCCCGCGGCGTGGAACGCCCGCGGCTGACATGCCGGACCAGGTGCCCGGCCGGGTCCGCTCGGAACGCGGCAAGCAGTTGAAAGCCGTCGAGCGCGATTTGCGCGAGGAGTACTTCCGCAGCTTGATCGGCCGGAACTTGCGCGTGCTGCTGGAAGCTCGCAGCCAGGCGGCGGCCGAACATGCCGTCGGCACCTCGTGCCGCTACGCGCCGGTCGAGGTTCCGATCGGCGGCGGATTAGGTAGACTGGTGGATGTTGTGGCCCGCGACGTGATTCAGGGCCCGCGCATCTGGGCGCAGCCGGTTTGACTTTGGAGTGCGGCGCCTCCGTGCCGTGTACCAGTAGGTTGCCTCGAAGAGACGAAAGAACGGGCCTGGACTCGGCCGAATCAGGAGGGAACGAAATGCTGCACGCCGTCATCATGGCCGGAGGGGCCGGGACGCGATTCTGGCCGGCCAGCCGTCTTGCACGCCCCAAGCAGTTGCTGGATCTGGCCGGCGAGCAAACCATGCTTCAAGCCACCGTGGGGCGACTGGACGGCCTGGTGCCGCCCGAACGAATCCTGGTGGTCACCAACCGCCTGCTCGTCGAACCGATTGCCAGGCAACTGCCTCAACTGCCGCCCCAAGCCTTGCTCGGCGAACCGTGCAAGCGCGACACGGCGCCGTGTATCGGACTGGCATCGGCGCTGGTCAGGCGTCAAGACCCGCAGGCCGTCACGGTCGTGATGCCGGCGGACCATGTGATTCGTCCCGTCGAGCAATTCCAGCAAGCGATCGCGTTTGCCGTCGAGTTGGTGGAACAACAGCCGGAACGGATTGTCACATTCGGGATCAAGCCGACCTATCCGGCCGAGACCTTCGGGTACATTGAACGGGGCGATCCGATCCCGCGGTCCGCAGGCAGCGGTGGGTGCGAGGCTCCTCCGGCCTTCGCCGTGCGGAAATTTCGCGAAAAGCCCTCGGCGCAGGTGGCCCAGCAGTACCTGGATGCCGGCAGCTACTATTGGAATTCCGGGATCTTCGTCTGGCGGCCGGCGACCATCATGGCCGCGCTGGAGCGGTTCGAGCCCGAGATGTACGGCCGCCTGGCGGCGATTGCCGACGCCTTGGGCTCCGACGCCTATCCGGCCGTGCTGGACCGCGAATTCGCCGCGATCCGCGGGAAGTCCATCGACTACGCGGTGATGGAACGATACGATCCGGTCGTGGTTGTCGAAGCGGTGTTTCAATGGGATGATGTGGGCAGCTGGCAGTCGTTGACCCGTATGCGGGGCGCAGACGCCGCTGGCAATACGGTCGTCGGCCGGCACGTGGGGCTCCGCACCAGCGGCTCGATCGTGCGGACCGACGAGCGGCACCTGGTCGTCACCCTCGGCGTGCAGGACTTGATCGTCGTGCACACGCCCGACGCGACGCTGGTGGCCAACAAGCATGACGAGGAATCCCTTCGGCAAGTCGTGGCGTGGCTGCAAGAGCATGGCTGGAACGAGTACCTGTAACGACGCCTTTCCCGAACGGGGCCGGCTGGCCGGGATCGACTTCGGCACGGTGCGCATCGGCGTCGCGGTGACCGATCCCGACCAGCGGCTGGCCAGCCCGTACGAGATCTACCAGCGCCGCAATCCGGCCGCCGATGCGGAATACTTCCAGCGTTTGGTGCAGGAGGAGCGACTCGTCGGCTTTGTCGTCGGCCTGCCCGTGCTGGCCAGCGGCGACGAGAGCCAGAAATCGGCCCAGGCCCGCGCGTTCGGCGGCGTCCTCCGCGAATGGACGGGGCTGCCCGTGCGGTTTTACGACGAACGTTACACCTCGGTCCTGGCGGATCAGTCGCTCTTGGAAGCACAGCTGACGCGCAAGCAGCGCAAAGCCCGCCTGGACAAGGTGGCCGCGCAGATCATCTTGGCGGCCTATCTGGAGTCCCGCCGTTACGGCGATCCGGGCGCGCTGTCCTGAGCGATGACGCGGAACGCTCGATTCGTCCCTACTTCGATTCCATCGCAAAGTCGAACGTGTTGCTGCCGGGCTTGACTTCGACCTGTAGATTCCCTTCCGCGCCCCATTTCGCGGGAACGGGAACCGGGCCCGGTTCTCCGTCCGGCCAGGCGATGATGACCGTGGCGGGGCCTACCTTGGTCCCGCTCACGCCGTGCGTGTACATCAGCTCGTAGCGGCCGTCGCTTCCGGTGGTTCCAGCGGCGGGACGGCCCTCGCTTGGAAAGAACTGAACGTTGACACCGGCCAGCGGCTTGCCATCCAGGGTCACCGTGCCTTGCACTTCTCCCAAATCGGGGAGATCGCCCCGGCTGCAGCCGGTCGTGACCAGGACCAGTCCAGAGAAGAACAGGATCAACGCCAATCGAATCGGAGTCGTCATCGCCACATCGCTTTCTGCTGAAATGAAAAAGGGGGGAAAATCAAGGACGGGGAACGGCAGGGCGGCCCGTGCGTGCGCGACGACCGGCAAGCTGGCAGCCCGGCCGAGGGACAAGCCGGGCTGCTCTTGGCCGGTGGCTTGGTGAACCGGCGATTCGGATAGCCGTTTCCGCGCTCGACTGCTGATCCGCACGTGCCGCGCGAACCCGGGTCTCTGGTCACCATCAGAAACTGCTGATCGGCTGGCCGTCGCCTTTGGCGCACAGCCGTTCCAGCAGGCTGTCGACCCACGCGCCGTTCTTCAGCGTGCTACTGGGCACGGTCCTGTAATTGTAGTCGATATTCTCGCTCACGAAACGCACCGACCCGTCGCACAGCGCAAATTGAACTCCGCCCGGGTGCTGGCTGTGAAAGCCGCGAGTCTGATGCACGCGATTGGTCAGGGTCCAATTGATTCCATAGTACGGAATTCCCAGCGCGCCCAGGATCGAACGGTTGCGGCTGGTGTAGCCGCTGACTTGCGGGCTGAAGCCCAGCGCGTTTGCGGCGCCGACGTTCAAATTGTAGCTGCGGAAGCTGCGTTCCCCGAACATGAACGTCTGGCTGGTGCCGTCCGTAACGTCGCGGAACTGCGTGCCAGAGTTCTGATAGAAGACTCCGGTGGGCGGTCCGTAGCTGCTGGCGTTGACCGGCGGGGTCGTGCTCACGCTGCTGCACGCCACGCCGATGTAGTTGGACTTGGCAATCGAAATGATGTCGGTCCCATTGCTGGTGACGTACTTTCGGTAGTGGGGGGCGTTTGTGTCCGCAGGATTGTCGGCGTGCGCTTCACTGAAGTTGTTCAGGTCGGGACCGGAATCGGAGGGGCAGACGAACGTGGGCAGCGGAGTCTGCAGCGCGGCCCGCGTGTCGGCGGTCGCCAGGTTGGCGTGCAAGGTCCGGTTCCCCACGTCCAATTGGCTGAACAAGGGGGCCTGTTCGATAAAAGGCAGCAGCATGGCCCCCCAACTCCATATCGACTGTTCCAGGGTCCCTTCCTGGGCCGGCGCCGGAAAGTTGGTGATGTATCCGGAGGGGAACGAGCGATAGGTGTCGGCGTAGTTGTGACAGCCCACGGCGAGCTGTTTTAGATTGTTGACGCACTGCGATCGCCGGGCCGCCTCGCGCGCGGCCTGGATCGCCGGCAGAAGCAGCGCCACCAAAATGCCGATGATGGCGATCACCACAAGCAATTCAACCAATGTAAAGCCCGCACGTTTTGCGCATCGCATGACAAGCACCTCCATAGAGAATATGAAGACAGACGAAAATCCTGCCACAGACAACTGCACAGAAGATCGGCGCCAAACCGGAGAATCCAGGCGCGCGATCAAGAATCACCTTGATTGTTGGTAAACGGGCGGGTTATGTCAACGGATTTAAGGGAATTCGAAGCGAACGGGCTGCACGAACCGTCGGCGCAACCCGCTGGGCCAGCCCTTCGCAGCCTGATGGAACAGGGCAACGGGTTCCGAGCTGCGCCGGAGACATTCAGGGAAGAAGGGCCGTCGCGAGGTGCCTGTACCCCGTCTTCAACAGGCGGCTAGAACCCCAGTTGCCGGAGTGCCGCCTGCAGGCTGAACTCCAGGAACAGGTGCTGCGGTTCGCGGGCGGCCGGCTGCCTGGCGGTCGTCAAGACCCGGTTCATCACCGCCGCGGCCGGTCGAGCTGACTCGCCCGCCAGTTGCAGCGTTCGTGCGGCGTGCAGGGCGAGATCCAATTGTCCGCTTTGCAGTTCGGTGGTTAGGACGCGGAGGCTGGCATCGGCTTCGCCTAGCGCCAGCAGTGCGCCGGCGGCTTCGATTCGGACGCTGGGCGAAAGATCGGACAGGGCCTTGTTCAAGGCGTCGCTTGCGGCGATTGCCTCGCCCCCGGCCGCGCGCAGGCCCACGGCGGCCCAGTAGCGCACACCGGCGTCGGCGTCCGTCAGCAACTCGATCTGCCGAGGCACGGCGTTTGGTTGACCGGCCAATTCGGCGGCATCCAGCAGACGCGGCAGCGGATACAATCCGGGTTCCTGAGCCATTTGCCACGGTGTCCGGTCCGCACTGCGGCTCCAGACTTCTGCTTCCGGCAGGAAACCGAGGTCGCGCGTCTCCAGCACCCACTGGCGGTGCGTTTGCCGCAACCGCTGGAGAATCTCGCGGTGCTGCGGTGACGACGCGAGGTTTCGGATCTGATGGCGATCCGCGACGGTGTCAAACAGTTCTTCCTGCGGTTTTGCGGGGCCGGCGTAAGTCAGCTGCGTTGCGTCCAACTGTCCTGTGGCGGCCAGGCGCGTGATCTCCCGCCGCATGTCCGCGTTATCCGAAAACCCTTCCGGCTGGTTCCACGAAAGATGCGGCCGGTAGTTGCGGATATACAGGTAACGGCGGTCGCGCACCGAGCGCGACGTGTCGTAGGCTTCGTCCACGCGATCCCGCGCCCCGTACACGTATTGGCGAGGCGGGCCCGCGTGCGGGCCCAGAAACGCCGTGCCTTGCAGATGGGCCGGCGGCCGGAGCCCTGCCAGGCTGAGCACGGTGGGCGCAAAATCGACGAAGCTCACCAGCCGATCCACGCTTTGCCCTGCGGCGGCCGGCGCCAAGTGCTGGAATCTCTTCGGAACACGGACGATCAGCGGTTCGTGGAGTCCCGTGTCGTACAGCGTCCGCTTGCCGCGCGGCAGGCCCTGGCCGTTGTCGCCATAGAAAAAGACGATCGTGTCTTCCGCCAAGCCGTCTGCTTCCAGTTCGGCCAGGATCCGCCCGACTTGTTGGTCCATCGCGGTGACGCAGTCGTAATACCGGGCCAGCGTGCGGCGGACCGTGGGCGTGTCGGGGTAGTACGGGGGCACGGGCGCGAGGGCCGGATCGTGCCGCTCGCCGGGCGCAAGCACCTTGGAGATCATCTGTTCGAACTCGTCAAAGGACCAGACGCTGGCCCGCGACTGGTGCGAGATCATCAGGTTGAACACGGCGAACAACGGCTGTCCGCTTCGGCGAGTGCGCCAATGCGCTTTGCCGCTGGACGCGTCCCACGAGGCGGCGATGAGCGCCCCTTCGTTGGCCGTGTTGTAGTCCGTCTTCTCGTTGTTCGTGCAGTAGAACCCCGCAGCCCGCAGGTACGACGGATATCCCCGGAACTCGCCGGGGATCGGGAACTCCGACCGGAGATGCTGCGTACCCAGCGACGTGGCGTACAGTCCGCTGATCAGGCACGAGCGGGCCGGCGAGCACACGGGCGCGGTAGCAAACGCGTGCGTGTAACGCACGCCTTCGCTCGCCAACCGGTCCAGATTCGGCGTCACGGCATACCGATCGCCGTAGCAGCCCAGATGCGGACCGATGTCCTCGGCCGTAATCCACACGATGTTGGGCCGCGGCGTCTCTTCGGGTTCGGGGCGGCGGTCGGCTGCCGCGGCCGGCGGGAGGAGAGCCAGGACGGATGCGAGCAGCAGTCCGGTCGTGATTCGCAACATAAAGCCTCCTTCAAGGGATGGTGCTTCCCGGACGCAATCCCACGCGTCAGTACTTGCCCGGCGCTTCGCCGCCATCGCGGCTGCCCAGCGCGCGGTACCGTGTGATCGACGGATTTGGAAAGGAAACGCACCGAAGCGCCGGCGAAACACGGGTGCGCGCCGCCGGGATCGTCGCTGCCAAAGGACATCTCCTTCTCGTAGCCGCTGCCGGCGGCGATGAACGCCTCGACACCTCGGCAACACTTTCGAACGGGCAGCGAACGCCGCCGGTCAACTCAGCAGGCCCTTTTCAATCCGGTCCCCACAACATCGATTACATGCTTTCGGAGGGCCCGCGTCAAGCCGCGAGCGGCGTGGTGGCCGAAGCGGTCGCGGGGCGGGGCGAGGGCTGGTTCTGAACATGGCTTCACGCTGGCCAGCAGCGTGGTGGCCGAAAAGAAGAAGTCGCGGGGCGGGGACGGCTCGGAGGACCATCCTGCGGGCGGGCATTCCTGCTACGCGCGGATCAGGACGGCTACGGAGCGGCCGGGCAGGCGGTAGGAACGGGAGGGGACGACGGGGGCCTGGTCTTCGGGCACGATCTCGTCCGGGCTGGGCAGCGACGTGTCCACCACCCGCCGCCAGTCGCCGGGCAAGCCCTCGTGGATGCCGAATTCCAACGGTTCCCAGTAGGCGTTGATCATCACATACAGATCGGCGTCGGGAACGCTGGCGCCGTGCAGGCAGAAGGCCAGCGACCGCGAGTTCCAGGACAGGTCCGGGTGCCGGGCGATGCCGTACCAGCGGACGTCGTCGCGCCAGAAACGGGAGCGAGCCAGCGAGGGATGCGCTTTGCGAAACGCAATCATGCCTTGGAAGAAGCGGAAGATGTCCGCGTTTTCCGCCAGCCGGCTCCAATCGAGCCAGGACGTTTCGTTGTCTTGATTGTAGGGATTGTTATTGCCGCCTTGCGTCTGCAGGAACTCGTCGCCCATCCGAAACATGGGCACCCCGGCGGACAGCATCAGCAAGGCGAAGAAATTCCGCACCTGCCGCCGCCGCAGTTTCAACACGGCCTCGGGGGCGTCGTGGTCGCCTTCCCAGCCACCGTTCCAGCTGTATTCGTTGTGCCCGTCCAGGTTGTCGTGCCCGTTCGCCCAATTCTGCTTGTGGCTGTAGGACACCAGGTCGTACAGGGTGAAACCGTCGTGCGAGGTGATGTAGTTGATGCTTTGAAACGGCCGCAGGGCATACTTGCGTTCGTCGGTAAACAAGTCGCTGCTGCCGTACAGCCGGGTCATCAACTCCGGGACCATGCCGGGATCGCCCTTGACCAACTTCTGCAGGGCGTCCCGGTAGGCGCCGTTCCACTGCATCCAGCGGAAACCGGGAAACAGGCGGCCCAGTTGATACGCGCCGGCCGCGTCCCACGGCTCCGCGATCAGCCGCACGTCGGCCAGGTCGGGATCGGCGGCGATTTGCCCGAACAGGGCGGGATCTTCGGTGTTGATCGAGCCGTCGGTGTTGCGCAGGAAAATGCTGGCCAAATCAAACCGGAACCCGTCGACGTGCAGGTCCTTGGTCCAGTACCGCAAGCTGTCCAAAATCAATTGCCGCACGGCTTCGTTTGACGTGTGCAGCGTGTTTCCGGTGCCCGAGTAATTGGAGAAGGGCGACTTGGGATCGCCGGTCATCAGGTAGTAGGTCGTGCTGTCGATGCCTTTGAAGCTGTACGTCGGCCCGCGCTCATCGCCCTCGCAGGTGTGGTTGTACACCACGTCCAGGATGACCTCCATGCCCGCGCGGTGCAGCGCCTGGACCATCTCGTAGAACTCCAGGTGCTGGTGACGGCTCTCCGGCTCCACACAATACGCGTCGTGGGGCGCAAAGAAGCTCATCGGCATATAGCCCCAGTAGTTTTCCTCCTGGGGATCGAATTGAAACACGGGCATCAATTCGACGGCGGTAACGCCCAGTTGTTGCAGGTACGGGATCTTGTCGATGACGCCGGCAAACGTGCCGCGCCGCGGGGAGGCCACGCCGGAGTTCTCCCGGTACGTGAAGCCGCGGACGTGCATTTCATAGATGACCAGGTCGGCCTGATGCCGCAACGGCGGCTCCTGGTCCCCAGAGAACCGCGGCTTCCGCCAATCCAAGACGGACAGCGGAGCGCGGCCCCAATTGGAGCCCGGACGCCGAGCCGCCTCGCGGTCGAAGCTGGGCGAGAAGTAGATGTCGTGCGCGTAAGGGTCCAGGAGCAGCTTTTCCGGATCGAACGTGTGCCACTCGAATCCCGGACCAGGTTTCGGCCCGTCGATTTGAAAAGCGTAGAAGCTCGATCCCGCCAGCAAAGCTTCCCGAAGCCGGCAGTGCCAGATGGGACCGGTCTTGTTCCGAAGGTGCTCAAACTCGTAACGATAGACCGGTTTGAGCAGATCGTCCCCGAAGAAGACCAGGGTGACCTTTTCGGCGTGTTTGGAGTAGATCGCGAAGTTGTAGGCCTGTTCGGCCTCAATCCAAGAAATCCCTAGCGGGATCGGCGAACCTTCCAGCGATTCCCAACGGCTCATCACTTCCTCGCCCCCCCCAAACCCAGACTGCGGCCCTGTTAAGCTGCGCGGAAAACTCCGCTGCTAAGGCCGCCCTGCAAGTGTACCACAATTCAAGCCAATTTGCCGCCGCCGCTTGAGTTCCGCTGGCCGTGCCGACTACACTATTGGCAAAGGAGACAAACCATGTCCGAAAAAGCCGTTCTGACATTTCGAGACAAGAAGATCGAATTGCCCGTCCTGGTGGGCACTGACGGAGAGGTCGCGATCGATATTACCAAGCTGCGCGATCAAACCGGAATGATCACCTTTGATCCCGGCTTGGGCAACACCGGCGCGTGCAGCAGTTCCATCACCTACATCGACGGAGACAAGGGCATTCTGCGCTACCGGGGCATTCCCATCGAACAGTTCACGAACCATCCCAACTTTGTGGAAGTGGCCTGGCTGCTGATCTTCGGCCGCCTGCCCAAGCGGGACGAATTGAAAGCGTTCAGCGAGCAGTTGACCGAGAACGAATTGCTGCACGAAGGCCTGAAGCATCAATTCCAGCACCTGCCCGTCGACGCTCCGCCCATGGCGATCCTGTCGGCGACTTTGAGCAACTTGGCCTGTTACCATCAGGGCTTCCTGGCCTTGGAGGACACGGAAGCGCTGACCGCGGCCGCCGCCCGCTTAATCAGCAAGGTGCGCACGATTGCGGCGTTCTCCTACCGCCGGTCGCGCGGCTGGCCGATCATCTATCCCGATCCGAAGATGCGCTACTGTGCGAACTTCCTGCACATGATGTTCTCCATTCCGTTCCAGCAGTACATCGTGACGCCGGAGGTTGAGGACGCGTTGAACCTGATCTTCATCCTGCACGCGGACCACGAACAGAACTGCAGCACGTCGACCGTCCGCACCGTGGGCTCGGCCAAGGCCAATCTGTTCGCGTCCTGTGCGGCGGGTGTGAGCGCGCTGTGGGGGCCGTTGCACGGCGGAGCGAACGTCGAGGTGATCCAGATGCTGGAACGGATTCACGCGGGCGGCCTGTCGCCGGAAAGCTGCATCGAGGCGGCCAAAGACAAGGCCAATCCGTTCCGCCTGTCCGGATTCGGCCACCGCGTCTACAAGAACTACGACCCGCGGGCCAAAATCCTGCACGAATGCTGCGACCGAGTGTTCTCCAGTTTAAACCGGCAGGACCCGCTGCTGGACATCGCCCGCAAACTGGAAGAATTGGCCCTGCAGGACTCGTACTTCATCGACCGCAAGCTGTATCCCAACGTCGATTTCTACAGCGGCATCCTGCTCCGCGCCATGGGCCTGCCCACGAACATGTTCACCGTCTGCTTCGCCATCGGCCGCTTGCCCGGCTGGATCGCGCAGTGGAAAGAACAACACGACGACCCAAGCACGCGCATCACCCGGCCACGGCAAGTGTACACCGGCAACGACGCCATCGACTACGTGCCGATGGAGCAGCGGTAACGCCGGCGGCGGAAGACCGGCTGTCGCGGCGCGGCGAGAAGCCGCACGGGACGGGCGCGGGAAGACGTCCCGGACGGGTCCGAGGATCGCTGGAACTGGAACAGCAGCCCGGCTGTACGAAAACAGCCGGGCTGCTTGCTCATTTGCGTCAGTCTTCGGGCAGCGGCTGGCCCTTGGTCTCGGGCGCCCAGATCAACGCCACCAGTCCCAAGGCAAAAATCGCCGACAAGTACGTCGCCGCCTTGCGGAACGGCTCCTCGACGCCTTGATTCACCATCATCGTGTTCAAGTACATCAACATCGGAGGAAAACCGGCTGCCAGGTAACGCACCGTGTTGTAGCAGAAGCCTACGCCGGTGCCCCGGAGCCGCGTGGGAAAGATCTCCGGGAAGTAGATCGAGTAGCCTCCGAACACAGACAACTGGGCGAACCCCATCATCGGCAGCATCCAGTAGGCGTCGGTGCTGGTCTTCAGATTGTTGAACACATAGATCGTCATCACCAAGCACAGGATAAAGGCCCCGAAGAAGGCCGGCCGGCGGCCGAGCGAGGTCGCGACGATCGTAAACACGACCATGCCCAAGAAGGAGCCGACGTCCTGCAGCGCGGTGGCCCGCCCCCGGACCATGTCGATGACGCTTTGAGGCTCGCCTTGCGCCTTTAGGGCGCCCGTGATCAATTCCGGCGAAAAGAAACCGATGCCCCACAGGCCGGCCATCCCCGCCAAGCCCAGGCACACTCCGACGAGCAGGTTCCGCCGCCAAACGGGATGCCGGAACAGTTCGGGGATCGACCCCACCCGCTGCGCCTCGCCACCCGCCTCGCGGGCCTTCTGCTTGGCCAGTCTCCAGCGTTCGGGCTCGCGGAGCACGAACATGATCGGAATCACGAGCAACGCCGGCAGGATGCCCACAAAGAAAAGAACCCGCCATCCCGAAAAGCCGTGGAAGAACTCGGCCTGGCCGGGCTGAATGTACGTGCTCATCAGCGAGCCGATAATGTTGCCTCCGGCCGATAACGCCTGCAACGACCCCAAGGCAATCGCCCGGACATGACTGGGCACGCTTTCGGCGACCAACGTCGTGGCCGCCCCGAACATCCCGCCGACGCCTAATCCGACCAGGAAGCGGTAGATCAGGAACTCCTCCGGGTTGCGCGCGATGCCGGACAACCCTGTGAAGCCGGAATAGACCAGCAAGGTGACCGCCATCGTCTTCACGCGTCCCCAACGATCGCTCATCATGCCGAAGATGATGCCGCCCGTGGCCCAGCCGATCATCATGATGCCGGTGGCCCAGCCTCCCCAAGACCTGACCAGCGCCGTGCGCAACTCTTCGCGCTTCTTCTGCTCGGCCGGCGTCTCCTCGGCCGGCGCGACGGCGTCGGGCAACAGTTCCTTGATCGCGGGTTCACGAGCCAGCGCAAAGATCCGCTGGTCCATGCAATCGAACAGCCAACCGCAAGAGGCAATAATCACCACGACCCAGTGGTACCACGTGATCCGCTCGACTGCGATCGAACTCGCCCCGCCGTTTTCACCTGGCGAACTTTGCATCGGATTTCCTTTTCAACATAGTGCTGCTGCCGAATGTGGCTCCCAAGGTGGGAAAGGCCTATTGTTGGGAACCTGGCCCCGCCGGTCAAGTCGCAGCGGTGTCACAAACGGCGACTTGGCTGCAAGTTCTTGCCACGCGCCGCGTCAAACCGCCGCCGTTTGCGTTTTCTTCGTCTTGGTCTGCATCCGCAGGTTCAGCATCTCCACGATCAACGAGAAAGCCATCGCGAAATAGACGTACTTCCGATCGAAGTGCGTGCCCACGCCTTCGGCCACCAGCATCACCCCGATCAGAATCAGGAAACTCAGGGCCAGCATCTTCAGTGTGGGATGCCGCTCGATGAACTGGCTGACTCTGCCCGCAAAGATAAGCATCACAATCATCGCCAGCACCACGGCCGCGATCATGACCATCAGCCCGGTCCTGGTGGGCTTGACCATCCCTACCGCCGTGATCACCGAATCCAAGGAAAAAAGGATGTCGAACATGGCGATCTCGATCAAGACCGTCGTAAACCCGGCATGAGCCACAACCGCATGCCCCTCTTCAAGCCCTTCCACTTTCTTGTGGATCTCGTACACGCTCTTCCAGATCAGGAACAGGCCGCCGCCGGCCAGGATTATGTCCTTCCAGGACACGGCGTTGATCTCTTCCGTCAACAGGGCGTCGGGAAGCCCCAGCGATGACAGATGAAACACCGGGTACACCAGGCGGACGATCCAGGAAATCGCCAACAACAGCAGAACGCGAGTGACCAGGGCCAGCAACAACCCCAACTGGCGAGCCCGGTCTCGCTGCGACTCCGGCAACCGGCCCACCAGCACGGCAATGAAGACGATGTTGTCGATCCCCAGTACGATCTCCATCGCCGACAACGCGATCAGCGCGACGAGATACTCCATCGGTTCATCTCCAAGAGCCACGACCACAACGATTTGCAACCGAACACGGCTCTGATTGTCGCGGATCGAAGGCAAACCGCAAAGAGGGGCAGCAAGCGGCGCGAACGGGAGTTTCGGCCGGTGCCCACGCAGGGCAGGATGGAAACGCGAAGGCGAATTGCTGGCGGCTCGCGGCAGCGAGGAGTGGATCGGCGGTTGGCAAGCGGGGAGGTCTGGGGCGATTTTGCCAGCCGTAAGGAAAGTGTTGATTTTGGCTGTTATTCCATACCGATAGTGTGTGTCGAGAACACACGGGTTTTCGGTTTTTGACGGCCAGGCCTAGCTTGCCGCTCGCCGAGCTGCGTGTGTCTGGGGGGTCTTAACAAGCTGGGTAACACGTCGCACAGCGGCTTCGTTCTCATTCTCTGCCGCGGAGACACATCGATGAAGATTCAGTGGGCTTGTCGGGTGAGTGTGCTTGCAGTCCTGGCGCTAGTCGTCTCGCAGACCGAGTCGCGGGGACAGATGGTCTATGGTCAGCCCTACGGGGTTCCGCCACAGTTGGTCTACACGCCTTCAGGGCCGGCGTTTGTCTACGGCCCGAACGGGCCGGCTCCGGCTTGGCCGTACGCGGTTCCGGCGATGTACAACGACGGCGAACCGGAGCCTACGGAATCGACGGACGAGTCGTGTTCTTCGGGGGAATGTGGTGGAGGGGAAAACGAGTACCTGTTCGACAGCGGCCACAGCTGTCGCGGGGGCAGTTGCGGCTGTCAGGCCAGCGGGCCCTTGGCCGGCATGTCGGGCTGGTTGGCGCCGTACAGCGAAACCGGTTGCTGCGCGCCGCATTGGTTCGACGTCCACGCCGAAGCCGTGTTTCTGCGCCGCGACGACTCCTCGCCAGCGCGCGACTTGACTCGGCTGGGCGCGTTGGGCGACGCCGTGATTTCGACGGGCAATCTCGACTTCAGCTCGCTGGATGCCAGTTTCCGGATTACGGGCGTCTATCAAACCGGTACGGGCAGCAATTTGGAGTTCACTTACTTGGGGCTGAACGAGTACTCGAAGCAGGCGAGTGCCCGCTCGGAGGCGGACGCCCTGTACGCGGCGTTTGACAATTTCTCGATCAACAGCAACGGCGTGCCGGTTCCCGCGGCCGAGATCGAGCAACTGCACCAGGCGGAGTACCAACGCGTCAACCTGGACAGTGATTTCGACAGCCTGGAATTGAATTTCCGGCGGCGTTGGATGGGGCCGACCTGCCTGATCCAAGGTTCCTGGCTGATCGGCGTGCGGTACTTCGATTTGTCGGACCAGATGCGGTTCTACTCATACGCCAATCGCGATCTCGACGATCCTATCGCGGCGGGGCATGAGGAGACGGGCGGCGAGGCCTGGTACAACCTGAAGACCCGCAACTTCATGACGGGTGCCCAGTTGGGCGGCGATGTCTGGATGTGCCTGCTGCCGGGGCTGCGCATGGGCATGGACGTCAAGGCGGGCGTCTACGGCAACAACGCGAAGGTCAACACGTCCATGTACGGCGAGGACATCTACGACAACTACATCGGCTTCATCGATCCTGAAGCCTTGGACAACGACAAGGTGTCGTTCATCGGCGAACTGCAGTTCATGCTGACCTACCAGATCAGCCACAATTTCACCCTGCGGGCCGGCTACGAGATGATGTTTGTCGAGGGCGTTGCCACGGCGTTGGACAATTTCAATCCGGCGCTCGAACCCGACCGGGTTCCCTTCGTGGCGGACGGCGGCTCGCTGTTCTACAACGGTTTCAGCGTCGGGGCCGAGTGGATGTGGTAAGCTTCCCGTGGCGTGGCACGGCATCTGACTTTTGCCGCCGGGCGGCGCAGCCGCTCCGGCGGTTTTTTATTGGGAAGCGGTCGGGACCCCGTCCCCTTTGCCCGCTGACCTCGCAACAAGGTGTCCGCCGAGGCGCGGGCCCGGACGCGGGAACTCGGCGCATCCCCTTCCGCGGACCCGGAGCCGAATGCGATGTAATCCTTGAAATAGTACCGCCCGAACGGGACGGGTTGCGGGTATTAGATGCGATCGAGGAATCGCGAGTAGCGTGGGACCGCGCGGAATAGCAGAGCGGCTCGCAACGAAC
>Ga0209613_1000133_pt1 | contig 98711 bp, 60 predicted proteins | sample BioC13SIPDNA_2_FD_185747 | JGI IMG/M metagenome (GOLD analysis project Ga0209613, IMG submission 185747) | Anaerobic biogas reactor microbial communites from Washington, USA - Biogas_R2_A C13 SIP DNA (SPAdes) (version 2) | ecosystem: Engineered > Bioreactor > Anaerobic > Unclassified | place...
CTCTACGGAGTACATCCCTCGCGGACCTTGATCCAGTGATCAGCCTTCGCGAGGGAATTTTTTCGCGCCCATCAGGCAACTTGCGCAGATTCTGCCGGTTATCCCGCCCTGATCTCGCCCACGCTCACGCGCTCGAAACGCACGGCGAGATTCGCAACCTTTATGAAAAGGTGCTGGGCGGGCCGCGAGGTGAACTTGGGTACCCCATTTCCGACGAGAAAACGTGGCCGGGCACGAACATCCGGTACAACGATTTCCAGAAAGGAGTGGTTGTCTGGAGCCCGGAATCGGGCGCGCGGGCGGTCACCGAGTTGGAACTGTACCTCAGTTGGGTCCGAGCCGGCTCCATGGACGACGGGATATTCGATTCGAGCTGCGAGATAATCACCTACACGAGCGTGTGGGTGGACGGCAACTGTATAGAGCAGGACAGACGCCGGCCGAGCGGTCATGCCGGGGACAGCTACAACATCGACGCGCGCTACCCGTTCGCTTCGATGCGCGCCGGCACCGATATCCGTTTCAAGATCCGTGTGGACGACTGGGACCAATGCAGTGACAACGACTATCTGGCTTCCCTTGAGAAACAGTTCGACATTACCAGCTTCTGGGGGATGGATAATGGGGCCGACGGCGTTTATGCCGGCCATCCTTCGACCCACAAGAGCGGCGACGCGCCCCGTCTAAATACGGTCAAGTACGACTTCCGGATCTCACCGCCCTCGTTGCTGGATCCGAAGAAGCACTTCCGCGTACAGGCTTGGTGGAGATTCGACAACCCCAAGACGGAGAAACTGAGCCGCGAGATGTACGCGAACACGTTCCGCGATGTCGATGTCACCGGCAACTGGTTCGAGGAGTTTCTCAATCCGTTCGACAGTCTGTTTTACGAGTTGGCCTACGACCAGTTGGCAGCCAAGGGAACCTGCTTCGGGATGTCGCTCGAAGCGCTGTATGCGCTCAACTCCGCGTCCCTGTTTGCCGAGCCGATTTACCGGTATCCGCTGACATCCGCGACGCAGCAGGTGCTGAATCTGAAGCACGGCTACCAGATCGGCGCCAGTAGTATCCGCTGGATCATCCACGAGCTCACTAACCTGGAAGCGGTGCGGCCCACCCAGGTTCTGGCGCGCGTGCGCGAACTGCTCGCACGGGGCGAGCGAGCGTTGATTTCGATGTTCGACCTGAGCGACTTCCGTGGCCACACTGTGCTGGCGCATAGCGTGCTTAATACCGCGTCCCCGCCGCGCATTTTGGTCGCGGATCCCAACTGCCCGTGGACTGAAGCCGCCAACGACTCGAGCTACCTGGAGATCCGCAACAACGATACCTTCAGGTTCGTCAGCAACGACACCGTGCGGTATCAGAGCCAGACCATCGTCGGCGGACTGCTGCCCGGGACCGTCATGTACCATACACCGTTCTACGTGCTAGACGGGCAACCACGCACACCCTTCTGGGAGATCGTCCAGGGGCTTAGTCTCCTCCTTGGAGGCGTGCTGATCGTGTTCGGCGACGCGGCCACGGAGGGATTGAAGGGCGATGGTGCCGATTTCTACTCCGGCGCCGATCGCAAGGTGCGGCCGAACGGCATCCCGGGAATGGCCAGGATTCCGCTGCTGGATGCCGGTCCGCAGGCAGTCGAGCTGTACGCGCAGCAGGGACACCTGGCGCGCAAAATCGAGATGGCCCTCAAGGGAGTCAAGAACGGCCAGTACAAACTGAACCTGCGCAGTGCAACGAACGCGGTGGTCATCAGCCTCCCCATCGCGGATCAGGCACGCGATAACGTGCGGTTTTCCGAACTGCGGTCGACCCGGCCTCTAGTGGAGGCGGCGACGACCGAGGAGCTGAAGGTCGGCGGCTTCAAGTACGCGGTGCTGTTGGACGACCGCGGGCGCGACTACCGGTCCTTCGACGTGACCCTCCAAATAGCGAAGAAGGCCGCCACCCGCATCGGAGCGGCGAAATACGGTCCTGAACTGATCATCGAGAACCCCGGCCCGGCGCGGCCACTCGCGATCCGGATCGCGACGCGCGAGGCTGGAGAGGTGAAGCGGTCCGTGGTTAAAGTGGCTGCGGACATGGCCCACGGCGCGATCCGCATTCGTCCCCAAGATGCGGCGACCGTACACGGAAACCTCGTGGTGGAACGTCTGAGTTCGATCGGCGGCGGCGTGCTGCGCCGCGAAGTCGTGTCGGCGAAACCGGAAGGCCAGTAGGGAATTGCCTAGATGGGGTCACCGCTGAGAAAGAGAGATGCAGATCCTGACTCATAACGTCTTTCGTCGTGCAGGCGGCAGAAGAGGATGTGTGCCATATTGACGTCTGACGTACGCTGGGGGATTGGCAAATCAAAGTGGAGTCACCATCGGTTGGATATCTCGTTGACGAACTGTCAGTGGGCGCCCAAAACGGGCCGGGGATGGGCGCTTGAAAATCCGCCATTTTTGGAGAGGGTCCCTTGCCTTTCCGGCGGATGGAGGTGGGCCCCGGGGAAGAGGCGCAGGTGGACTTCGGGATGGGAGCGCCGATCGTCAGCAGCGAAGGGCGTCGTCAGCGTTGTTACGTGCTGCGGGTGGTGCTCAGCCACAGCCGGAAGGCGTACAGCGTGGTGGTCGAGCGGCAGTCCACGGAGAACTTTGTGCGGGCGTTGGAAAGCGCCTTCCAGGCGTTTGGCGGGGTGCCCAAGACGTTGGTCATCGACAATCTACGGGCCGCGGTCAAGCGCGCTGATTGGTTCGAACCAGAACTGAACCCCAAGGTGCGGGCCTTCGCCGCCCATTGCGGGGTGGCGGCCGACGCGTTGCGTCTCCAGCAATCTCTCCAACTCTGGGGCACCATACCGACGCGCCGAGATCATGCAGTGGACACCCAGATGTGCCCGTACACGAACTTCTGGCCGGCTGGACCGGGCGTCGGATTGTGATGGATTCCTGCTCCCTCCACCTTCGGGCCATAGCGTTTGGTCGGCGAATGATCCACGGCGAACAGGACGCGGTCCCCGTCGCTCAGCCGAACCAGCAACAACCCCAGCAGTCGCTGGGCCAGTTCTTTGGCCTTGCGTCCCAGGGGCTGCAGGAAGTAATAATAGTCACTAAAGTCGTCAGTCACTCCGACGGCACGGAGCCACGTGGTGACCGTTCGTCGGCCACTGGCGAACACGATCCCCATGATGATGACAGACAACCGCCAGCGATTTCGACCGTGCAATCCGGCGGCGAGCCAAGCGACCCACTGCTGCCATTCCTCGGCGGCTGATACTGAACCATCCTTGGTTCTCCTGTTCAACAAAGGTGCGGCAAACACCCGAACGGGAGAACCATTTTTGCGCGCTTTGACGATTTCCACCAAGATCAAACTGGTTTGCTGTTTTCGGAAAGTGCAGATGTAAAGCGAGCCATCCGCCGTGCGATCGAGTTGGCCGGACTGAAGGCGGCTCGAATCAACATGCTCAAGTCCACGGAGGCGGAGGGGCGGATCGTGCTGGGGGCGGGCAGTCCTGCCGGCTGGCCTCACGACCTGCCAGCCATCGAGTTGTGGGCCGTGGTTGGCTTTGACGGGGCGGTCAGCGATGTCGAAATCCGCTGTGCGGCGACGGATGGCGATCCGCTGATGAAAGTGTACAACGCCCTCAACGTCCAGCAATGCAAGTGCCAACTCGCGGATTTGCCAGTGACGTTGAAGGAAGTGTGGATTGCTCGCCGCGAAGTTATCGCAAGGTTGAAAGCAGGCGAGTCGCCGCCGATCTTTGACGGAAAGTGGAATTGGGCGCGAGTTCAGATGGACCTGCTTTGAAAGAAGCTTGGCGAGTCCTGCGACGCACGCCATCGGGCAGCCGTCAACGAGCGAAACGTTCGTTGGGGGTGATCGCGGCCAGGCGACTACGTCACTTACCCACGTCGCGACGCCGGGTCAAGTGGCGACGAAGACGCGAATTCCATCCGTGGGCGCGACACGGGGGACGTGGCGCCACGTGTGCGGGACATGTTGCGTCCCCAATCCACCAATCCCAACACGTTCACTCTTCCAAGGAACCAGAATCCCATGAGCACAAACCGACGCGATTTTCTGAAAGGGGCCAGCCTGGGCCTAACGGGCATGGTGGCGGCCGGCAACGCTGCCAATGCGGAGATCCGCCCGAATGCGGCTTGCAACGACATCTCAGCCGGCGCGGCGGGCAGCGGGAATCCCCGCGAGGTGAAGCTCAACGTGAAGCTCGTCTATTATGCAATGATTCACAGTTCCTTCTGGGAAGGGCCCTGCCGTTACAGCGAGATGTCCCTAGGCCCCGATGCCGAAAAGGCCGACGCGCGGCAGAGGTATGCGGAGACGGTGAAGAAATTCCGCAGCAGCTTGCCTCCCGAAGCCAAAATGCTCGAACCGGTGTATCTGGAGTTTCAAGAGAACACCAGGCTTCAGCCGAGGGACCTACGCGTCCTGGAGGCCGACATGGACCAAGCGGACCTCTATGTTCTTCGCGGGTACAACCTGAGCTCGCATTACGAAGTCTATTTTGCCTCCGCGCTGAACGAAATGTGCAAGACGCCCATCGTGGGTGCAGGACACCACGGCCGGACCTTGGCGGCTTACTTGGACAGCATGGGGGCCGAGGGTTACGCCGAGTATGCGTATGGCGGCCTGAGCAAGCTGATGGCTTTGCTCCGGGCGAGAAAAGTGTTTCGGCAGACCAACATGCTGCTGATCACGGACATCGGCGGTGCGGTGAAAGGCCCCGGCTACCTGCGTGGGTCGGTCAGGGACTTCGACGACCTGAAGAACAAGTTCGGCATCGGCACCGCCATGGTGAGCTACAGCGAGCTTACCGGCGAACGAGACAAGATCCTCAAGGATCCAGCCGCCATGGCGGAGGTGGAACGCCTCGGCGACAGGCTGCTCAAGCAGGCGAAGGCGGTGCACATGGACCGCGAGTTGTTCAAGAACAACGTGCTGTTTTACCAGACGGTCCGCGCGCTGATGGCGAAATACAACTGCAACGCCTACAGCATCGATTGCATCGAGTTCTGCTCCAGCAAACTGCCCATGGCCTGGCAGATCACCCCCTGCGTGTCCTTCTCGCTGCTCAGTGGTGCAGGGTATGCGACCGCCTGCGAGGGCGAGATCGGCTGCTTGCTGGCGATGAACCTGTTCAGCGCCATTGCGGGCAAATCCGCCTACATGGGGAATCTCAATCCCTACCAGCCCGGGCCGGAGAAGCCGTTCTATGCCCCTTATTTCTGGGTGAACGACGCGGTCCAAGACAAGGCCGACTTCACGTTCGGGCACAACGTGCCCACGCTCAAGATGGAGGGATTCGAAACGCCCGATCTTCCCTTCGAAATCCGAAACTTCGTCCCCGCCGGAAAATCGGGCAAATCAGGCTGGGGCGCATCTTTCAAGATCGACTTTACGAAGATCAAGGAGAAGACGATCACCCTGGGCCGGTTCAATCCTGCGACCACGAAGTTGCTGCTGACCAAAGCGGAAGTCGTGGGGATGAGAGGGTTTTCCTCGGAGCGATGCTCCACCGAGACGTTGATTCGCGTCAAGGATCCGGACGGGTTCCATCTGCGAACGGCAACCTTCGGGCACCACTACGTGATGGTGTATGGAGACTACACCCAAGAACTGAGCCGGATGGCGGACATCCTCAAGGTCGAGTGCATCCTCCATTCCGCCTGACGGCTCATGCCCGCCGATCTTTCCGATCGTGCTGGAAATAACAATCACGGATCATCCAACGAGACTTTCGCCCCGTTCGATGCTCGGCTGGGCACTTTTCGTGTCGGCGGTGGCGATCGCGGGGCCGCGTGTCGCGTGGTCGGGCCCGTTGAGCCCAGGGCGAGGGGCCGCGCCGCAGCGTCCGCTCCCGTTCGACATGCCCGGCTTCACCGAGCCGACGTTCGCGGATCGCATCGTCTCGATCGACCTTTTCGCTGCAGCCCGGCGGCACCACGAAGAACACGCAGGCGATTGCCGACGCGCTCGGCCTACTTCGCCTTCACCAGTATGATCCGTTCGACGCAGATGGCGTCCTTCTCCCCCGGCTTGGCATGGGGAAATCGCGGTCCCTCGAACTTGATTCGTGCCCAGACATCGAACTTCTGGTCGGGTTTGGCGGGGTCGAAGACGTTGTCGACGTCGAGTTGGATGATCCAGCTCCAGAAAAAGTACACGTAATAGCCGGGCTTCACCGGGAATGTGCCCAACCGATACCAGTGATAGCCGGGGCCGGGGATTTCTTCCGCCTTGATGGCTGCGCCGCCAATGCCTTTCTGCTCGACGGTCGCATAGAGCCCCCAGGGCATCGGCAGAACGTATCTCTGCGGGTTGGTCACATCCGCAGCAGTCAGGTCCAGGCGATTGGTGATTCCGCTTTCGGCCTGGGGGTCCTTGACCACTTTGACGACGTCCGCATAGTTCCGAGTCATCATCGCGGTGTAGTCGTAGACGGTGCCGCGGGGCAAACCGCGGAACTTCTCCGGCAGGTTCACCGTGGTCGGCACCATGGCAAAACGCCGAATCTCGCCTTCGGCAGTGAGCTTCTCTTTGGCTCGCTGGGCCGCGGGCACCCGGCGATCGATCTCGGCGCACCAGGTGGCGAGGGCCCGCGCGCCGACGGCCTCGCGGTCTAACGGGAAGTTCTCGGCCCCGCCGTGCCTGGCCAGCCAATCGCTCATCAGCTTCGTGTAGACGGCGAGCGTGGCTCGGTCCAACGGCAGCCGCGCGAAGCGCGTCCGCCGCAGCAATTGGGCGTCGGTAGTGACCGCCCGTTCGGCGTCGTCAAACCATTGGTGTGCCCGGATCATGAAGTCGAGATTGAGGTAGCTGAGCCGAATGGGTGAACCCTGCCAGCAGGTGCTGGTGCTCTGGCGAATGCGGGCTTCCTCTTCCAACGCCCTCAGGTAGGCCTTGATCGGCTTGCTCGCCGCGCCATAATGGCCGTTCAGGAACGTATCGGTGAGGCAGTCGTAGTCGGCATCGGCATTTTCGAGGGTCTTCATCATGACCCAGACCTTGAAATCGCGGAGATCGGCGATCACCGGGTATTCCAATTCGGTGAAAACGCCTTCCACATTGTGGGCGGCATAGAAGCGATAGTCCGGCCCATAGGTGTGCGCGGTGGGCAAGGGCATGCCGTTGGGACTGGCGTAGGTAACCGCATAATCCCAGATCCGCAGATTGCGACTCACGCCGGCCCAACTCAGCAAGTGGTCGCGGAAGGCCTGGTTCTCCGGCGCGGCGAGGGGCTTGAGCATGTCGCTCTGGGTATCACAGAGGCGGATGATCACGTTGTCGCGGCACTTCAGCGTCTTGGGCGCCTGCTGGGTGTACTGGTAGGCTAGCGTGTCGATCAAGATCTCGGGCCACTGGTCCTTGATGCCGTCGGCCATGAAGTTGACGAAGTCCACCAGCGGCCCCGCCTCACTGCCCTCGGCTTTGGCGATCGCCTGGCACGACTCACACTGACACGGGTTGGCCCAATCGTTCTGGGAGACGCTGAAAACCAGCGGCGGCGGCAGATGGGCGGCTTTGGCTGCGTCCCAAGAGGTGGTAATAAAATTGCGAAGCTTGGCCAAAAAGGCACGACGCAACTCGGGATTGGTCAGACAAAGCTGGGTGCCCTCCCCGACGCGCCGGCCATTGATCAGAGAAAACCACTCCGGGTGCGAAACAAAATATTCCTGGGGCGGAAAGTAGAGGTTGAACGTGTGCACATGATACGGTGGACCGTAGGCCAGGGTGCCCCCGTATTCGGCGGCGATAGGGCTGTCGCCGTCGCGGTTCAGGCGGTTGCGGGCCGCGAACCGCCCGCCATCCTGGCCGTACAGCATGTAAATGTCACGATAGCGGAAGGTCGGCCGACCCTGGAGGTTGAGCGCGCGGAGTCTGAGCGTGGGCTGCCGGGGAACGGTTTCGTCCCACGGGGTCCACCAGTGCACGTCGAGCACGTCTTCGAGGAAATGATAGACGGCGTACAGGGTGCCTCGCGGCCGCCCGCCGACCAGAAGAAGATCGCGGCCGGAACTGCGCACGATCCACTCCTCGGCATCGAGGACGCCGGCCTTTTGGTCCAAACGGGGCGCTGCCGCGCCCGGCCCGACGGCGATCACCGCTCGGCCTGACGCTTTCTCCGGGGTCACGATCTTGAATTCCGCGCCCGTGATTTTCCGGAGATACGCGGCCAACTCCGTCGCGGCGGTTTTCTCCGGCGCCGAGGCGTCGGCGGCCAGCGAAATGACGTACTGCGTCTGCGAGTCCTCGGCCAACGGCAAGACGCTGGCGTCTGCCGCCAGGCAGCAAGCGGCCGGCAAGCTTGCCACACACGCCCAGACCATGGTCCCGATGTGCTTTTTCACCGCCCAGCTCCTTCTCCAAGAGGGCTCATGCTCGGTGCAGGTCACCGCTTTCCATGGCTATTCTGACGCCGCCACCTGCGGGATGCAATACCGCGACGGTCTGCAAGATCGAACGCGAGATGAACTAGCAGATCCTGGGCCTTCGTTCCCCGGAGAGCACATCTCTGGGAGCTCTCTGCGTGAAGGTTCGTGGTGGAAGTTACCTGCCGCTCGTCCCATCGCGAGCAGGGAAATGAGGCTCAACTGGGGGTAAAGCCACCCGCGGGCGATGGAAGATGGAGCCTGCAACGCTTGGCTGATGAATTGGTCGCCCTCGAAGTGGTGCTTTCTGCAGCACGCCGAGGTGCTTACGCTCACGGGCCGAAGCGATCGGCTGAAAAATCCGCTGAGTGGTTTAAAACCCGCCAAAGCGCTCATCGGCTCGGAAGCCGAAAAGTAACAGTCCTCCGATCCCCAAACGGACCACGGTCACAGGATGCTAGTTAACAACCGTTGACCCGCGGATTCTGAAGCGCCCACAAGTGGCCCGTTTTGAAACGCCCAGTGACATCAAGGACGGTGGAGAACAGGGCGCATCTATCGCCCGTACACTTTCACGCAACTGACGGAAATCCTGCAGTCGGCACCGCTAAGCTCGTCACAGCGCAATTGAAGACGGTTGACTCCCTTCGTCAGTGCGGGCAACGGTTCGGCGAATTCCCCTTGGAGAAGGGGCTGCCCTTTCTCGACCAGTGTCCAGCTTCTTTCATCGCGGCACCGCAAGACCTGTCCGCTGGCCATCACAGCCGGCATGCTCAGCTCCCGGCCGTTGACGACCAACTTCGGCTGGGCCTTGTTTGCCCCGATTTGTTCGACGGCGATGTCGAATTCAAGCGTCGCCTGGTCCCCGGGGCTTGTGCCGCCTTCGTCACGCAGCACGGAGGTCCAGCAGTTGTCCAGGCCATCGAATCGGGTGATGACACGAGGCATGTCGTACTCGTATCGGAGCTGCGACCAGTCAACGTCGGCGGCGCGTGTACCGAAGGGCTTGCCCAGTGCGACCGCGGATACGACTGCCCGACCGGGTGCGGCGCCGGGAGAGACGCAGCCGAACGCAATCTGGTTGATGCCGGCATTCAGGACCGGTATCCCCTCGGGGCATTCCGGCCGGAAACGGCTACGCAGCGCCCCGCGCTGATCGTAGTGTACGCCACCGCCATCCTCATCCAGCTCAAGCAGGTCCCCGGAGGAGATCGCTACCGGGACCCGCAACGGCTTACCGTTGACAGAGAGGGCAACGTCTCGGAGCGTGGTGTCCACCGCCGTCAGCCCCACGATTGGTCCGATGGTGACGTCAGCCCGGCCTTTGGCCGGGATTCGGTTCAGCAGCAGGTTGATCTCCGAGACGCGGGCGGTTTGCAGGTCGCGGTGGCACAGATCGTAGCCGGCGCCGCGCACATAGGGCCACTTCAGGCCGAAAGCGCGATCGCTGTCACGTTCCCGGAACAGCAGCTCGCAATAGCGCCAGCCGGTGAAATCCAGGTCAATGTAGTGCTCGGAGATCGCCGCGCCGAACATGCGGTCAGTCCGGAATTGGACGTTCAGGACGGCTCCGCTGCCGTCGCCCTTCACCCACAGCCCGACGCCGCAGCAGGCGCCGATGTCCCGGTAGGGGAATTCGTAGGAGGTCCCCAGGCTCGTCCAGGCGCCAACGGAGAAATCGTTCCTGTTGACGGCCTGAATCCGGAGGTTTCGCGGGCCTCCCTTCACGTCCGCCGTCTCGGTCAGGATCTTCTGCGTCACATTGGCGGCGCAGTCCCGGTTGGCGATCAGCGATGTGTCGCTGAAGTCGATGATCGGCCGCGGCGCGGCGGGGTCGGGCGGAAGGGGGGACTGCAGCACCTCGATGCGGACCCGAAACGGCTGCTGCCCGCAGGGGTTGTCCACCGTCCATTGCGCCGGCTCCGCGGCGGACACGACCGCCTTGTGCGGCAAGTACTCGACCGGCGTGAATTGCCAGGCGCCGCCGTCGCCGAGGCGCAGGCGGAAGTCCCTGCCGGGCTCGCGAACACGGTCGATGGTCGCCTGGTCGAAGTAGTTGGCCAGGCGGTGTTGCTCATACCACCCGATGACGGTGAGCATGTCCAGCGCTCGGGCGTTCGCCGGGGCACCGCCCACGCGCATGCCTCCCAGCGACATCGAGGCATCCAGGGCCATGTTTTTCGCCATCCAGTATTCCGTCTCATCCAGGTACTGCCTCCGGTGGCGACGCCCGGGGCCGTTGAGCGACCACCATCCCATCTGCGGCTCGAGCAGGTCGTTCATGCGAGCGAGCCCGGCACTGCTGACGTGCTGGTCCTGAAACCGCTTCCAGGCGCAGTGTGCCGAGTCCCAGGCGCCGGTGCGCGAATGGAACCACCAATTGTGATGCCCCCAGTTGCTGGCCTCGTTGAGACAGTCGCGGTTGAACTTGCGGAAGGTCGTCCAGCGCATGCAGTTGTCGGGATACCCGACGCCCATGCCCTCCGCCCCGTCGAAATAGAGGAAGTCCGCCTTGCAGGTGTTGTACGCGCGGGCGATGTCACCGGACAGCTTGTCCATCAGGCCGCTGCCGGGAACGGGATAAAAGGCCAGATAAACTTGCTTGAGAAACTCCGCCTTGACGCCGGCCGGATGGTCCTGGGCCTGGGTGCCGAAGGCTCCGCGCGTACACTTGCCGAAGCAGTACGGCGGCTCGCGTGAGATCGCCGTGTACTGGACCAGCTCGGTACCGATGCGGAACACGTTGGTGGCGCCGTGGTAGGTGAACACCGTCGCGTGCTGGTCGACCGGCGGTTCGTTGACATACAGGGTGTCGTCGGCTCTGCCGAAGTCTCTGGCAAGGGTGTAGCTCGCCAGGGAAATCAGTTCCTGTGAAGGCACTGGGGTGATGTAGGGCGATTCGGTGCGAATGCAACCGCTCAAGGTGTGCAGACCCAGCTTGAGGCCTGCCGCGTGCAGTCGGTCCGCGGCTGCCACCATCTCGTCCATGCCGCCTGGGAAGTTCTTGGGGTTGGGTCGATAGTCCCCGAACGTGCGAAACCACGGCTCCCGAAAGTGAAGGATGCCAAAGCCGCCGCGACGGGCCAGGTCAATCCAGGAATCCGTGTCGGTGAATGCATCTTGGACAAACAGGTACGACAGGCGGGCCAGCGGCGATTCCGACGCCCACGGACCGCCATGCTGCGATCGCGGCACGTCCTCCTGGGTGGCCATGGCCTTCAGCATCGGGCGCAATTCGGACCGCGGACCTGCCGCCAGGCCCGCGCTGTACCCGGTCAGGCCAAGGTCGGCGGAGGTGCTGGCGCTCATCGCGGTGCTGCAGTTGACCTCCAAATCCAAAGCCCGCAGGGCGATGCCGGAGTCGTCGTCGGATACCAGCCCCGCGAACCCGCCGCGGTACTGGTTCACACCCGGAGCACACTGGAAGAAGACCAGTGACGTGACCCGCGGGACCGTGACCTCCAACGCCGTGAACTTGAGGTAGTCGCCCTTGGACTCGCAGCGCAGCCTGGCATGGCCGTCCAACCCCGGAAAGGTCGCCGTCAGAATCCCGTTGTCAACCGACATCTTGCGACACTCGACGTTGCGGTTGCCCTCCAGGACAACGGCAACCATGGGCGTCTGGGCAGCCAGTAGTTCCCTCTCGCGTCCCGCCTTTCCCGAGGCCTTCTGCAGAAGCGAAGTGACCCGACCGGCTTCGTCAAGCGTTAATGTGGCGCACCGCGTTTCAAAGCAGGCAAGCGTTCGGGGTTGGACCGGGGGAACCACTTTGATCTCACCGCTGTCCCGCCCCTTGCGCTCGGCCAGAAGTGCGACTTCCGCCGGAGTCAACGCCCGCTTGTAGAGCCGCAACTCGTCGATCAACCCATCGTGGCTTTTCTCGGTGTTCCACTGTCCGAGCACCATTGGATCGGTAAAGCCAAGGGGGTACTGCCACGTGGATTGGCCGACCTTCTTCCCGTCCAGGTACGTGGTGACATTCGGCAAGCTGAATGTCGCTGCCAGGTGCGTCCATTTCCGCAGCGGAATCCGTGCCATGCCGCAGCTCCCCTCTTCCCACCGATCGCCAACCTTCCCGGCCTGATGCCCCCGCCGCCCCAGGCGGAACGACAGATTGTCTTCGTTGACAAAAAACATAAACCCGCCCGGACTCCAGCCGCCCGTCAAAACGTTCGGGTATTTCCCATTCAGGCCGTTCCAGTAGACCCACACCGACACCGTCATCTCGGTCGATCCGTCCAACTCGGCAATGTTCGGGATCATCACGTTGGAGTTGAGCTTGCCGATGCTGACGGCGGTGCCGAACTCCCCGGTGGCCCATCCCACCCGGTTGAGAACGGCGTGCGCCCGGGACGGCCCCCTGTCCGCCGATTGCTCGCCCTGGCCTTCGGTGAACGGCCAATGCCCGATCAAGCTTTCATCGAGGGAAGAGGCGGCCGGCGTCGATGACGCGACACACACGCCGACCAGCAAGGACGCCAGAACAACGCTTCTCCGAATCATGGTCACTCCTTCAAGGGCAACCTTTGCTGCGCTGGGTTGCCCGCATGTCGCGGAAAAGGCAGCAGAACAGGCCTGTCTCTTCGCACGGCACCCGCCGTCATAACACTGAACGCGATTACCCCGGATGCCAAAGTACCCCGCTATCTCGCCGGTGTCAAATGCGCCGGCGCGGGATTCTGATCGCAGTCACATTGTTGCCGTCGGCCAACGCGAACGGATACCGAACCGGCGCCGTCAGCGCGGGCGTCAACTCGTTGATCTCCGTGGAGAGTTGCTTGGTGACCGTTTGTCGCTCGGGTTTATTCTTCAGCCCGATCCCAACCGGAGCGGTACGCATTGGGCGTTACGGTCAACAGTTGAAGCGGCACGGCGTTCTGCGAGAAGAGCAGCGTCTGTTGACGCTCACAGGCAGTGCCGATCGTCTGGGCGTCCGGCTGCCGGATCGCGGGCTGGGTCACTGTCCACAACGCCCGTGAACGCGACACGGGCGAACGACGGGCGGCGGGGACGGGAATGGCGGCGCCTACCGGCTCGTGGCCATCTGGCTAAGACGACGAGCAGTATGTTGTAACACCGGCTGCTGCTACAATAACCTTGAAGGCCCTCAACCCACTCTTCCAAAGGAGGCCCACGCCATGACACGTCCAATTCTCGCTGTTCTCGTACTACTGACTGCTGGTAGCTTCGCAAGTCGGCCAGCCGAAGCCGCCGACCCGCAGCCACAAGTCGCCAAGGAATTCAAGGTGTGCCCCATCGGCTACGTGAGGAAGGCAGACGAACGGACATCGATTGTGCTCGACAAAAAGTATGAGCCTGCACTGCTCGGAGTCGATAAACTGTCGGAGATTTGGGTCTTGTGGTGGTTCGACCGAAATGACACGCCCGAGAAACGAGCCATCCTCCAAGTTCATCCCGGAGGGAACCCAGACAATCCCATCCGTGGTGTATTTGCCACGCACTCGCCGGTGCGTCCCAACTTAATCGCCATTACCCGGTGCAAAGTGCTCTCGGTGAAAGAGAACGTCATCGAGATCGAGAGCATAGATGCCTTTGCCGACACGCCCGTCTTGGACATTAAGAACTGACTCGACCTCCATGACGTGCAAATGGTATCCCGTCTACCCGATGAAGCACTACACCGATTCCGGGAAGCTCGATTCCAGGTGGGTCACGACGGACTGCAAGGGCGATTGGAAAAAGTGTGTTCGCGATGCCTTGGAAGAACGTGGTGAGCCCCCTCCCCACCCTCCCGATTGGATGCTTTCTGACGGCACGCTCGACGACACGGACGAACGGCGGGACGCGGGCGCGGGAACGGCGGCACCTGCCGGATCGAGAAAAGGAAGGGAAAGGAGAAAAGGGAAAAGGGAAAGGACGGGCATGATCCCTTCAGCCGTGAAGCGGACCGCGGACTGAGACGAATCCGACTTGGGACGTTATCGAGTTTTGGGAGCGAGCGTCCGGTCCGGCGCCCCGCGATTGTCACAGACCGTTTGCTCCCATTCCGAAGACCGACCAGTTTCCGCCGAACGAATGGTTGTCGTATCCGGAGGCGGCGTTGCGGGACCAGACGGGATAGCAGGCGTCGAGGTTGGCGTCTTCCAGAAAGGCCTGCAACTGCGGCAAATTGCCCAAGAGCGGGATGATCCAGCGTCGCGGACTGATCAAAGCGAAATTGTTCGACTCGTAGATCTCGATTCCCGCCACGCCGGCCTCCAGCAGTCCCTGGGCCCGCCGCATGATGGCCGTGCAGTTCCAGAACGTGTTGCCGTTGATGCCGCCGAAGACCGGCACGTTGTAGCGGCGGCCCAGTTCCAGATACGGCCTGACGTCGTGCGGTTCGCCGCGCCAACCGCAGTCTTCCAGCGGGTCGAGTTGCATTTCGTGGATCAGCCCTTCGCGGCACCACGTCTCGACGTCGAGCCCTTGGGCTAGATTGTAGAACAGGCCCTTGGAGGGAATGCGGACGGCGACCGGAACGGGCCGGCCCAGCCGCTGGCGGATCGGCCCCAATCGCAATTTCAACTCGCGGAGCGTCTCCGTCACGAAATCGGCTCGCCAGCAAATCCAATCCCGGTACTCCCGCTGACGGCTGGCGTCGATTTTTAGCGGATCGATGCCCGTGCGGTCGCGATACTCGGCGACCATCTGGGGATGATACAGCAGCATCGGCACCTGGCGGCACCAGCCGATCGCCAACCCGTCGGGATTCCGCTCGGCTACTTCGCAATAGATGTCGACGCGCTCTTTGCGGACTTCGGGAAAGTAGTAGCAGACCGCACTGCCCGACGGGGACGAAGCGTTCTTGTTCCAGCGGCGCCATTCCGGATGTGCGCGGAACCAGGCGGAACAGAAGATGCCCCCGTAAGCGCTCTCGCCGTAGTGCCGCTGCATCCCCAGCCACGGCAGGATTTCCACGCCGTAGGGGGAACGTTTCTCCAGGACCTGCGCCAGCGGGTCGTAGTTGTTGATCATCGCCGCTCGGCCGGCGTAGGTGCGCCGATACGGCTCCGCAATCTGATCCAGCGGCGTGCAGGGGAAGCGGGTCGCGTCGGGCAGCCGGCTGTGGTACTCGACCCAACTGCGGCCGATCGCCCACGCGATGCTGCGCATGCCCACCTCCGCTTGGCCTTGCAGCAGGGCATCGAACTGGTCCGCCGCGAGCCGGCCGCCAGCGGTGTGGAAGTTGTCGCACCAGTCGGCGACGCCCCGGAGCGGCGTCGGCGGCGCCGAGGTGATCTGCGCGAGCCGATCCACTGAGGCCGGCGTGACGGGAATCAACCGCAGTTCCCGCAGTCCCGATCCGGACGCCGACGCCGGATAGATCGCGACCTCGCCGCCGGTCATCTCCGCCGCCTCGACGAAACACGGCTCAGCGAGGATCTCGCGAACGATGCCGCGCTGGCCGACGCGCACGTAGCAACTGCCTTTCTCGGCGGCGGCGAACACCGCGTAAGGCCCCTTCAGTTCCGGCCGCAAGACGACTGGCGGCCGGCTCCAGTCGCCGTTGCGCGCGATCAGAAACACGAGTCCCGGACCGGCCTTGCGGAACTCCCACGTGTTGTCGTCCGGCAGGCCCGGCGACCATTCCGCAACCGCTTGCCGGAAATCCCGGATGGCGACCTCCGGCCGCGCCCGGTCGCGTTCCAGGGTCCATGGGGCCAGCGGCGACAGCCGCACCGCTTCCACTGCCGAGCGGTCGCGGCGATAGACGACGACTGGACCGTCGCGGTCCTCGCTGCCGCTGACTTGCGGCACGATCTCGATGCGATAGCGGCCCTCCTTCCAGTCGGCGACGTCCAACTTCGTCTCGCGCTGTTCAGGCAGAACCTCCACCGGCTCCTCGTACAGCGGCCGCTGACTGTCCGCCGCGGTCACCCGCAGCACCGCGGGAATCCGGGTCAACGATTGCTCCGCCAGGATGCGGGCTTCCTCGGCCCGCAACTGATAGCGGACGCGCACGTCGTCGGGGTCCGCCAGAACCGCAGGATCGAGCCACAACAGCACGGGTGGATCCAACGGTCGCAGCGGCCCCATCCGCCAGCCGAAATGCGGGACGCGTTCGGCTGCGCCCAACTGCAGGACTTCGCGCTGGTCGGCGGCGTGAATGGTCTGGGAGAAACTGAGTACATCCGGCGACTCCGGCCCGGCCGGCGTGCCGATCTGCAGACGCAGGCGACAGCCCCGGCGGTACAGCACCCCCGCTTCGAAGTCAAACACCGCCGGCGCGGCAAACACGCCCAGGTCGAACACGGCCTCGGGGGCCTGTTCCGTCAGCATCGCCGACAAACGCACCTGGCGGCCGTCGGCCTGCGTCCTGACAAGCGTCAGGTTGACCGGCAGCTTGTCGGCGTTGGAAGCCTGACTGCCGCGGGAAGTTGCCAGGGCGACCGTCAGCCGATTGGGCCGCCCCGACAGGATCGGCCACGACTCTTCGCCGTGGGAGCATCGCTGAGCATTGATCGCGATTTCCACCCGCGGATGGATTCCCCCCGCGCCGGAGGCGGCCGCAGCGCCGACGACGATCGCAAAGGCCCGCGTGTCCCCGGCGGACTCGCCCAACGCGGGGCGGTTGGTCGCCAAGATCTGGAATTGATAGGTTCCCTCGCGCCAGCCGGCCGTGTCGACCGCCACCCGCCACGCGCCTTTCCGCTGATCCAGATCGCGTTTGCCGTTATCCCGGTGACAGAGCGGGGCGTTTTTGTACGGCCCTGGACCCGAAAAGTCTTCGGACGGCAGGAAGGCATAATCGCTGCCGTGTTCCTTCCAGCCCGGCACCGCCGGCGGAGTTCCGAAGTGGTCTTGACGAAGACAGAAATTCGCGCCGCCACGGGCCATCACCGCGACCGTGAACGTCTCGCCCGGCTGAAGCTGGCGTTTGTCGACGTGGAGATCGGTGATCTGCATCGCTTGACCCAGCGCGACGCCGGGGCACAGAATCAGCGTCCATCGAAAGACGAATCGAAGTACGAAAGACCCTCTCGCGGTGCGGATCATGGGGTTTCGCCTTTCTTGATGGGCGACGTGTGGACAGGTCGAGTCCAAACGGTTTATTGTGGTGTTTTCGACCTCCGGGTTCAACAACGCGGCTTCCGCTTCCCGCGCCGCCGATTTTCAGGCTGGCGGGATTGGCTCCGCGGGCGAGCTGTCTTAAACATCCCCACGGTCAGAACGTCGCCGTCTCGAAACTCAACGGAAGGAAATGATCCGATGAAGCGCATGCTTTGCATTGGGGCAGGCCTTGCCTGCGCCGCTTGTGCCGCCTTGGTCAGCGCTCAGGAGTTTCTCGAGGACTTCGAGACGGGAAACGGCAACGCATTCTCGTATCACAAGGCGCCCGACGACCTGAAGATCGAGCGTCGGCAGGGCCAGGCCGCGTCGGGCCAATGGTATCTGCGCGGCGTGCTGCCCGGCCGCAAGAAGCTGGAAGGACTGGCCCTGACCGCCACCGGACTGTCCGGCGCTCGGCTGGCGAACGTCACCGCCCAGGTTCGCGGCCAGGGCGAGATCTGGTTGTGCCTGATCTCCGGCAACGGCTGGCTGTACTCGCCGACGACGAAGCCCCTGACGGACCACTGGCAGGAGATTTCCCTGTCGAAGGTGCTCGTCGCCGGCGACAAGTCGTTGGGCATCTATTTCATCACCCGCGACGTCCAGCCCGGCGCGGTGTTCGAGGTGGATCGGGTGCGGGTCCAGCTGGCTGCGGAATGGCCCACCGGAGATACGGCGGCCGGTCCGTGGCGGCTGGAGGCCGAGGATTTCGCGTCCTCGACGCGGACCGTCGCGGCAGACGCACAGGCCCTGGGAGGAAGTGCGCTCCAGTCCGAGCAGCACGTGCTGGCCGCGGACTTGCCCGTGCCGCAGACCAGCCGTCCGCTGCGCATCGCCTGCCGTGTCCGCAGCGGCGCGGCGGATGACGCGTGGCGGCTCGTCACCTGGCAGGGCGGCAACGCCCAGTATCTGCAGACCGTCAAGCCCACGCAGGTCGACCGGTGGGAATGGCTGCAGTTCAAGCCCGTGCTGGCAGGCGAAGTGGGGGATCGCTTCGGGATCGGCTCGACGCGCGGCGCGAACGCCAACGGTTCGATCGCTCTGGACAGCGTCGTCATCGGGACACAGCCCGAACGGACGGCCGAGCAGTTGTCTGCCGCGCCCGAGTTGCTGGGCCGCCGGCCCCTGGCCGCCGTTGGCCGCAGCAGCGCCAGTTCCGGGCTCGCGTTCAGCGGCTTTGTCGGCGTCGGTTCGACGCTTCCGGCCGCGGCACAGACGACGGTGCGGATTTCGTACGATGACGCCGCGCTGTCCCTGCGCTTTGAGTGCGACGAACCGCTGCTGGACACGGCCCAGCAGCGCCGCCACGAGTTCCTGGCCAAGGTCTCGCGGCGGGACGGCGACGTCCATCGCGACGACAGCGTCGTGATCCTGTTGCAGCCACCCGGCTCGCAAAGCGTCTACGACTTTGCCGTCAACGCGCTCGGCACGATTGCCGACGCCGTGTGCAAGGCTCCCGACCTGTGGGGCTCGCGCGACGTGAGTTGGAACTCGCAGGTCACGGCCCGCGGACAGATCGAGGAGCGGCGTTGGGTCGCCGAAATCTCCATCCCGTGGGCCGACCTGGGCGGCAGGCCGCAGACGGGCGACACGTGGAACGCCTGCTTGGGACGGATCGCCCGCGGACGCAAAGAGACCAGTTCATGGAACCTGTCGGCCCGAGGCTTTCACGATCCCGTGGCCCTGGGGACGTTGACCTTTGTGGACGCCGTCCCCGACCTCCGGCTGAGCCCGCCGACGACGCTCAAGCTGCAGGGCAACGCCATCCCGCCGGTTGGCGAGCACGCGGCGAGTCTGCCGCCGCGGGTGGTCACCGAGATTCGCTCCCCGTCGCGCCGCCAGCACGTGTATGGCCACGTTTTCGATGTGCCGGGCGAGGCCGATTTGATGCTCGGTTACGGCCTGCTCGACGCGGCCTCGTTGCAGCCGCTGGTCCTCACGCCGATGCTCCCGCAGGGCGTGAAATCGTCGGCGGCGGAACTGACGCTGGACACTTCCGGCCCCTGGGAACTGCTGGTCAACGGGCAACTGCTGGCCAGCGGCGCGCAGGCCCCCGCGAGGCCCTTTCCGGTGCCGTTGGAAAAGGGCCTGAACGTGCTGGCACTGCGGTTGACAAAGGGCCCGGTCGCCCTGCAAGGCAAGCTGGGCGACTTCAGCTTCGATGCGGCCAACTGGCGGATGGCGCCGGCGGACGCCGCCGATCCGGCCAGCCCGCGCGTGGAGGACGGGACGTGGCCGCTTGCGCCCAAAACCGGGACTCACGCGACGCTCGGAGCGATCGTGGGGCACGCGGACCGGTCCCTCGTCCTCCGCCGTACGCTGTTGTTCGAGCACACCCGCGTGTGGCCGACTCCAGAACCGGTGTACACGCTGGCCCAAGGCGTGACGCAACATATCACCTTTCGCACCGAAGGCCTGAAAGGACGCAAGCTGGGCGGCTGGGAGACGTTCCTCGCCGTGCCGCCGGGTTTCGAGGTCCTGGGCTCCACCGGATTCTACGGCAAGAATCCCGGCGTTCCGAAATGGACGACCACGCAGCTCGGCGAGCAGACCGTCCAGGGCCGGCAAATGCGTGTTGCCAAGATTGGGGCCGATCAGCCGCTGGTGGCCGGGCGGCATCATATCATGTCGGAGTTCGAAGCGTTCGTGCGGGCGCCGGAAATCTCGTCCGAGCCGCAAGCCGGTGCCGCAGGGCGCGACGGAGATCCCGCCGGCGGCGGCCCCGCGGCGGAATTCGTGTACTGGTCGCAAGCCAACGATGGCAGCGTCATCGAGGCGCCACAGACGATCAAGGTTCGGGTCCTGCCCGCGGTCAAGGGCGCCCAGTGCAAGACCCTCGTCTGGCAACTGTGGGGCGGATGGCTGTCCAACATGGACGACCTCGACATGCGAGAGCAGATCCTCGACGCCGCCCGCGCCGCGGGCTTCAACGACATCGTCTCCGGCGATCGCTGGACCTCCGACCAGGCCCCCCGCTTCGGCCTGCGACAAACGGTGGGGATCAACTTCCAGCCCTGGTCGCTGAACCTGGCGCCGTATCTCAAGGAGCATCCCGACCAGCGTCTGATCGCCGCGGACGGCCGCCCCAACGGCCAATGCCTCTGCATGACGCTGCTGCTGGACGACGGCTGGAACGTCGTGCGTGACTGTCTGCGCGAGAAGCTCGAGACGCTGAAACCAGACACGCTGGACTATGACTACGAGTACGGCCCGTGGCGGGGCAGCCCCCACGCTTGTTTCTGCCCCCGATGCCTGGACGCCTTCCGGCAAGACGCCAAGCTGCCGCCGGCCGTCAAGCTGGACGCCGAGATTATCCGCCAGCAGTACCGCGACCCGTGGGTGGACTTCATGGCCCGCCGCGTGGCCCGGATGTTCGGCACGTTCCGCCGCACGATTCACGACTTGTCGCCCGGAACGCAATTCAGCGTCTACAGCGGCTATGCCACGCCGGACAATGCCGAACGCTACGGAGTCCAATGGAGCTATGTCGGCGCAGAGCAAGGCTGCGACCGGGCAGGCTGCGGCTACGGGCGGCCCGTCGAAGCCACCCGCGCCACCATCGCCGCGCTGCAAGGCATCCCGCTGATCTGCGGAGCCTTGCTGACGCCCTACGAACGAGACATCCTCACGCCGGTCAACCCGCTGAGCAAGGCCTGGCTGCTGCGCACCGTGCTCGACAGCACCGGCGGCGTCCTCGTGTACGAACGCACGGAAATGGACGGCCGAAGCTGGCTGGCGATGGGCGAGACGACGCGGCTGGTCGCAGCCTGGGAAGAGGCCTTCGTGCAGGGCCGACGGCTGACGTTCGAGTCTTTCAACGATTCTCAGGTTCAGCCGCTGCAACACGCGGGCACGACGCTCGTCTGCCTGATGAATCCGGGCAAAAAGCCGACGACCTTGACGGTGCCGCTGCCATCGGAGTGGGGCGCCGGCCAGGAGTTCTACAGCGGCCGAAAGGTGACTGCCGGCGCGACGGTGCAGCTGACGCTGGAGCCGGGCGACGCGGAGGTGCTCGTGCTGCGGAAGTGAGGGCACGCGCCGGGCGCGCCGGCCCCGCCGGTTCGGCTGGACGGTCGGGCCGGGCCGAAGCGGCGCGTCTTCGTCGCCTGCTGAAACGGAAGCCTCGCGACGGACCGGGGAATCGTCTCCCTCCGAGCGACGGCTACTTCAACACGCGCCGCCTCCGCAGTTCAAAGAAGCACTGCATACAAGCCTCCGCATCGGCCAGGGCCCCGTGGACGGTTTCGGGTGGTTGGCCGAAGAGCCGGCAGTGCAACTCCGTCAGGGTCGGCCACTTCCAGCCGCGTTTCCCCGGCAATTGGCAGAAGTCGGCGCTTTCTTTCATCGTACAGCGGCCCTTCCTCCCTTCAAACGCGTCGGCCAGACCGGCCCGGATGAACTCGGCTTGCAGAATGCGCCGGTCAAAGTCCAGATTGTGGGCCACGAGCGAGCCGACCTTGCGCAAGTCGTCCGAGAACTGCACCAGGACCGGCGCCAAGTCCACGCCGTCGCAAAGCGCCCGCGCGGTAGTGATCCCGTGGACGGCGACGGCGGCCTTGCTGATCTGGAAACCCTGCGGCTTGATCAGGTACTGCTGCGACTGCAGCATCTGACCGGAGTCGTCGCAACACAGCCAGCCGATCTGCACCAGTCGCGGCCAGTTGGCGACGTCGGCCGCCGGCGCGGACCAGTCTTGCGGCAGACCGGAGGTTTCGGTGTCGAAAAACAGCAGCATCATGTTGCGTCCTTACGCAGCGACCACGTTGGGTGGGCCAAGTCTGTGCGGCCCACCGCATCCTTTCCGGCCCGCGCCGTTGGACCGCGCAGAGTTGGCCCACCCTGCGAAAACTACGAAAGCTAATCCGCCTTGAGCGCTTGCTTGACCGACCGCAGTTGCTCCGCGTCGGGCAACTGCTTGTAGTAATCGTCCAGCGGATAGCAGCCGGAGACCAGTCCGTGCCGGGGCCCGGTCGTACAATCGCTGAACGTACGGCAGATCCGTTTCCGCTGCAGCTGGCCGCGCTGCAGCGCGTCGGCCGGCATTTCTGGATAGGCCAACACCATCCGCCCGATGCCGATCACGTCGATCCAGCCGGCGCGGACGGCGGCCTGGGCCACGTGCGGCAAGTAGTCCTGCAGGTACGTGTAACCCGTGCCGACCATCGGCAGTCCGGGGAACGCTTGTTGGCAAGCCCGCGCGGCGTGGATCTGGCGGGCGACGCCGACCAGCGGATCTTCGGGCGGCTGGTAGCCGTCGCTGGGCGGAAAGATCGCCGGCCGCTGGATGTGCGGACTGTAGTAGGGACTGCCGCCGGTGACGTTGATCGCCACGACGCCCAAGTCGCGCAGGACGCCGATCAGCCGCAGCGGCTCGGTCAGGTCGTATTCCAGCGGATCGTCTTCCCGGCAGCCAAAACCGTACTGGTACGGCAGCAGCTTCGCGTAGTCCATCGGTTGCCCGACTTCGCGGCTGGTCTTGAACGGCGGCACGTCGAACACGCTGATCCGCACGCCGACCATCAAGTCCGGATGCGCGTCGCGGATCTGGGCCACGATCGTGCGCAGGATCCGCGTGCGGCCGTCGAAGTCGCCGCCGAACCGGCCGGGACGCACGCGGGCGCTGAGGAACTCGTGCAGCAGGTAGCCGTGGCACGCCTTGACGTCGACGAACTGGAACCCGACCTCCTTGGCCAGGCCCGCTGCGGCGACGTAGGTGTCGATCAGACGTTCCAACTCGTCGTCGCTCCAGACCACGGAATCGTCGCGCGGGTCGATGCCGAACTTGGCGTCCAGCAGCGGATGGTGGTAGGCGATCCGCGGCTCCAGTTGCTTCGAGTTCGGCCGGCAGAAACGGCCGGAATGGGTCAATTGCAGGCCGACCAGCAGATCGTCGGTCGTGCCAAACTGCTGGCGGTGGGCGGCGGTCAGTGCGCCCCGCAGCGCGGTCAAGCCGGCGCGGTTTTCGGGCGTGGCCAACGTCTGATGGGGATTGGCTCGGCCGTCCGGCTGGATGGCAGCCGCTTCGCCGCCCCAGATCAGCTTGCCGCCGCTGAGTCCGAAATTCCGCCAGCGGCGCAAGGTATGGGGCGACGGCGAACCGTCGCGGTTGGCATCCCAGCCTTCCATCGGTTGCACGCACCAGCGATTGCCGACGCGAAAGCCGCCGATCTGGATCGGGGCCGCCAGCGGCGAGCCTTGCTGGGCCGTGAGAATCTGGTCGTCGACGGGCAGGTCCAAAGCCAGCTCCGCCAGCCGCGCACGGAATGCCTTGACGCTCTTCAACTGCGCCACTTTGGGATACGCTTCTGCCATCCTGATTGGGTCTCCTACACTTCCGGCTCGACGCCGAGCCTTCTCAGTTGTTCGACCAGCTTGTCGGCCCGCTGCTCGGCGCGTTCGGCCCGCTCGCCGCCCGTGGCGATCCATTTCCCTTCCGCGTCGATCCACCGCAACCAAGTGTTGTCGTGGTTTTCAAAGACGCCGTGCCATGACCGCAGTCCCAAACCGATGCCCGGCAGCAGGCCGGGGTCGTCCAAGGGCCGATACTGGAAGCGGTGCCATTCGCAGGCCCGGAGGATTTCGTCACTGAGCATGCGTTCGGGGTCGAAGATGGCGTAGTACGGAATCCGAATCTGCGCGTACCCCCGCAACTTGTCGGAATCCTCGCCGCCCCGGCGATTCGAGACGATCTCGATCACGACGTCCGGAGGCTTCCCGTATTCCCACATGAAATACGAGCGGTGCGACTTGGGCCACAGATCGTCCGAACAGCGGACGTCCAGGCTCAGGAGCACGTCCGGCACGAACGGCGACTGCTCGACGGCGTAGAACAGCCCCACGTTGGCCGCGGCCAGGAAGGAGCGGCCCTGTCCCGGTCCCGGCCAAGACGCGTACAGGGGTTCGGTCAGCAGCCGCTGTTGCTTTTCGGAGAACAGGTTGTCCACAGGCGTGTCATCTTCCGTCACCAAATGGTCGACGCCGGGACGCACGTCCAGCGGCGGCGTCAGCAAGGGACTGTCAAGCGAGGAAACGGTCATGATTCGTGTCCTGCAACAAGGAAATCACGGTCGGCCACCAAAACCGAGTTCGGCCTGCAAGGCATCGTCACCCATTCTACCAGGGAACCCTGCCGGTCGCCTAGCAAAGGCGGGCCAAAACCCGTAAGCTTTCCCGCATGCCCCACAACCAAACCACATGGTGGTCGCGTCCCTGCGGCGGCAGGGAGGTGCTGGCCATCGCTCTGCCCCTGTTCATCTCCACCGGCACCTGGTCGGTGATGATGTTCATCGACCGCATGTTCCTGTTGTGGTATTCGACGCACGCGCTTGCCGCGGCCATGGCTGGCGGCATGCTGTATTGGACGATGATCTGTTTTCCGGTGGGCGTGGCGGGGTACGTCAACACGTTTGTCGCCCAGTATTTCGGGGCGGAGCGGCCGGAGCGGATCGGCGCGGCGACGTGGCAAGGCATGTGGATCGGCGTGTACGCCACGCCGTTGTTTCTGGCGGCGGTGCCGCTGGCGCCGTACGTCTTCCGCTGGGCGGGACACGATCTGCAGGTCATGCCTTACGAGATCGACTACTTCCAGGTCCTCTGTCTCGGCGCGCCGGCCGCGGTGATTGCGGCGGCCCAGGAAGCCCTGTTCACGGGCCGCGGCGTCACGCGCGTGGTGATGATCGTCGACGTGGCCACGCTGCTGGTGAACGCCGTTCTGGACTACCTCTGGATCTTCGGCCTGTGCGGGTTTCCCGAAATGGGCATTCGGGGCGCGGCCCTGGCGACCGTGGTCAGCGGCTGGCTTCGCGTGGGCGTGTATTTGTGGCTGATGCACCGCGAGCCGGTCCGGCGGGCGTACAGCCTGGCGACGACGTGGCGCGTGGACCGCCCGCTGTTGGGCCGCATCCTGACGTACGGCGGGCCGAACGGCTTTCAGTTCCTGGTGGACGCGGCGGGCTTTGCCCTGATGATCATGCTGGTCGGGCGGCTGGGCAAGTTGGAGATGGCGGCCACGGCGCTGGCCTTCAACGTCAACACCGTGGCCTTCATCCCGATGCTGGGCGTGGGCGTCGCGGCCAGCACGCTGGTGGGCCAGCAGTTGATGCGCGGCCGGCCGGACCTGGCGGCCCGCGCGACCTGGACGGCGCTGTCGTTTGCGCTTGTCTACACCGCCTTGTGCAGCCTGTTTTTCGTGCTCGCGCCGGATCTCTTCCTGATGGGGCATCGCGCCGGCGCCGATCCGCAGGAATTCGGCCAGTTGCGGGACGTAGCGGTGGTTCTGCTGCGGTTTGTCGCCGCCTACTGCCTGTTTGACGCCATGCAGATCATCTTCGCCGGCGCGATCAAGGGTGCGGGCGACACGTGGTTCGTGCTGGTGGTCACCTTGCTGGTGTCCGCGATCGGGGTCGCCCTGTGTTGGCTCGGTTTGGACCGCGGGTTGTTCTGGTGGTGGTTCGTGGTGACGGGCTGGATCTGCGCGTTGGGAATCATCTTCGGCTTGCGATTCCTGCGGGGCCGCTGGCGCGGGATGCGAGTCATCGAACGGCGGCCCTGCGAGGCCGAAGAGGAATCGGCCGCGCCGGTGTGAGGCGCCGGAGACCGACGGCGGTCTCGGTCACCAGCCCGTCTCCGGACGCCGCCCCGCGCCCCAGCGGACTGTGCGGCGGCCGGAAGCAACGGTCGCTCGGATTCTTCCGGCAGGCGCGTCCTGCCGGTTTTCCGATCTGGAGCAGATGTCGCCGACGCGGCGCCGGCAGGCTGTTGGTTTCGCTCTTCGCACTCCGGATTTCGGGTTTTTGCCTGACGGGCCTGCTGTGCTGGTTCTCCCGCCCCCTGGCCAAACAGGCAAGGTTGACGCCTCGTCTGGACGATGTTGCCGATCAGGCGGCGTTCTGGCCGCAGGAGGAGGCGAGGGGAAGATGTTCAATCGCAAGTACATGTTCCCGTTGGTGGTGGCGGCCGCTGCGGGGGGGCCGTATCTGCTGACGGAGGAGAATTGGTCTCAAACGGCATTTCAGGCGTTGGACCGGGCGCTCACGGCCGACGACACGGCGGCGATGGCTTTGCCGGCGCCGGTCGCGGCCCTCAACGGCGGGGTTCCGCTGCCCGACTTTCGTTCCGAATTCAGTTTTGGCCGCGACGCGCAATACCCGCGCACCAACGTCGCCGCGGATCTCGTCGGGCCGCCGGTCGGGACGCTCGGCGAACTGCTGCGGTTCGATGTCACGCCGCAATGGGTCACCGCCCGCTGGCCGCGCGTCACGGCGTGCCTGGCCGAAACGGGGCTGGAGGGCATGCGTGTGCCCGTGGTCACCGGCACCAACGTCGACGATCTGGCCGGTTCGTTAACCTACTACTTCAACCGCTACCAACAGCTGCAACGGCTGTCCTTCGAGGGCTACACGGGCGACGAACGGAAATTGGTGGGAGTCGTGACGCAGTATTACGGCCTGCAACGCGAGCCCACCCTGGACGCCGGCATGTACGTGGCCCGCTGGAACGGGCGGCCCAGCAGTCTGCTGCGAGTCGTCCGCGCTCCGATCATCACGCACGATTCGCCGCATTCGCAACTGCACGTGCTGCTGGAGTTGAACCGGCCTAATATGGAATTCGGCCTGAGCCCCCAGGCGCTGGCAATTCTGGAACGCGACCGCAAGTCGCAGCGATGGTAGGCGGCCCGCGGAGAAGACCACGCGCGCAAACCGGCGGGGCCTCCACAAAGAACGAGTTCCCGGTCCGCCAGCCAACGTCACCAGGGCGAACCGCGAAACCCGAAGTCACCCGGCGAACCGAATTCGTAGATCTGGCGATAGTGGAAGCCGCCGTAGAACTGCGGGTACAGGTCGCGCCAAGAGGAGTACCGGCTGCGCGGAGATTGATCGAGTTGATAGCTCTGCGGCTGATCCAACTGCCGGACCGGCGGCGGCTGAAACAGACGGCCCCGTCGTGACCGCGGCCCACGCTGCTCCGCCTCGGCGACGCTGCCTACGAGAACCATACCGACCAGAACAAGGAGCGAAAACGCGGTGTCGCGGAACATGGCCAGCCCCTTTCAAGATCGCCAGTGGCGTCAGGACGCGGCGGGCCGGCAGGAGTCGCCAGCCTCTGTCAACCTTTAGCTCTCGCCAAGGCCAAGTCAAGCGTCCAGGACGCTTGACACCGGATTTAACGCCCTGCTAGCTTCGTTGGGATGCGTCGTACCAGCGATTCCCCGTCCCGCGCGGACCCGCGCCGTGTGTGCGGACCTTTCGAGACGGCTTGGCATCGTTCGAGAAATCACGGTCCCGTGTTGGTTGCTGATCCTCCCACGAAGTGTGATGGCTGCGTTGACGAGGCGTCTGTTCTTTCTCCAACGAGGCTTGCCCGGCCGTGGCTCGGCCGAGCGAATTGTCTGCACGCGCCGCCGCATGCAGTCGGCTGGATCGCCTGCGATGGCCAACCCCCAGACGCCGACGGCAACCGCCGGTACAGGCTCGACAGTCCCATCCTTCCCGTTACTCCCATCAGTCCCATTCTTTCCTCCACCCCCCAATGTCTACCCAAGAGCAATTCCTGGAAGTCATCGACCGCGACGAAGCGGAACGCCGATTTCGCCGCGTCCTGCGGCTGACGCCGCTGGGCGAGGAACTCGTGCCGCTGGCCGCATCGCTGGGCCGCGTGCTGCCGCGCGACGTGGCGGCGAGCGTCGATGTTCCTGCCTTCGACCGCTCCAACTTCGACGGTTTCGCCGTCCGCGCGGCGGACACGTTCGGGGCCGCCGAAGAAGCTCCGCGCCGGTTGCGGCCGCTGCCCGAAACCATCGCCACCGGCGTCGTCCCGCGGTTGGAAGTCGTCCCCGGAACGGCGTCGCCCATCGCCACCGGCGGCATGTTGCCGCGCGGCGCTGACGCGGTCGTCATGATCGAACACACGGACGAAGAAGGCGAGGCGTTGCTCGTCCGCCACGCCGTGACGCCGGGCGCCGGCGTCTCGTTCGCGGGGACGGATATCGGCGCAGGCGAGACCGTGCTGCGGCGCGGCGACGTGTTGACCAGCCGCGAGACGGGCGTGCTGGCGGCCATCGGTGTCAGCCAGGTCGCCGTCTGGAGGCGGCCTCGCGTGGCAATCCTCTCGACCGGCGACGAGATCGTCGCTCCGGGCGCGCCGCTGCAACTCGGCAAGATCTACGATTCCAACGCCCGCATCATCGCCGATGCCGTCCGCGAGTCAGGAGGCGAGCCTGTCGAAATGGGCATCGTGCCCGACGACGTGGAGCAATTGCGAACCGCCCTCCGCCAGGCTCTGAGCGACTGCGATGTGGTGCTGCTGTCTGGCGGCACGAGCAAGGGGCAAGGCGATTTGTCGTATCGCGTGGTCGCCGAACTGATCGATCCGGGAATCGTCGCGCACGGCGTGGCGCTCAAGCCGGGCAAGCCGATCTGTCTGGCCGCCAGCGACGGCAAGCCCGTCGTGGTCCTGCCCGGCTTTCCCACGTCCGCGGTCTTTACGTTTCACGAGTTCGTAGCGCCCGTGATCCGAGCCCTGGCCGGCCGGCCTCCCGAATCGCGGGCCGCAGTGCAAGCCCGGCTGGCCGTGAAGATCAACTCGGAGATCGGCCGCACCGAGTACCTGTTGGTCGGACTGGTCGAACGGCCGGAAGCCGCCGCCGGCGAGTTCACGCTGGCGGCGTACCCGATGGGCAAAGGCTCCGGGTCGGTCACCACCTTCAGTCATGCCGACGGCTTCATCACGATCGGGCGGCACGTCGAGATTGTCGCCGCCGGCAGCGTGGTGGACGTGCAGCTGTTGGGCCGCGACCTGCGTCTGGCGGACTTGGTGGTCATCGGCAGCCATTGCGTCGGACTGGATTACCTGCTGGGCCGCCTGCAGGAATTCGGATTCCGCACCAAGTTCCTGGCGGTCGGCTCGACGGCGGGCCTGGATGCCGCCCGCCGCGGCGAGTGCGACCTCGCGGGCATCCATTTGCTGGACCCGCAGACGGGCCATTACAACCGGCCCTTCCTGACCGACGACTTGCTGCTGATTCCCGGCTACGGGCGACTGCAAGGGGTCGTGTTCCGCCGTGGCGACGGCCGGTTCGAGGGCCGCGACGCCGGGCAAGCCGTTGCGGCCGCGGTCCAGGACCCGTCCTGCGTGATGGTCAACCGCAACCAGGGCAGCGGCACGCGGATTCTGATCGATCGCTTGCTGGCCAGAGCCCGCCCGCCCGGCTATGCCGCCCAGCCGCGCAGCCACAACGCCGTCGCCGCCGCCGTCGCCCAAGGCCGTGCCGATTGGGGCCTCGCCATCCGTCGCGTCGCCGACCAGGCCGATTTGGGCTTTCTGCCCCTGACGCACGAACAGTACGATTTTGTCGTTCCCAAGTCGCGAGCGGCACGCTCGGCGGTCGAAGCGTTCCGGCGATTGCTGATGGACAAGGTCGTGCAACAGACACTCGCCGAAATGGGCCTGTTGGTGTCCCCGTAGCCTCATCGGTTCGTCTCGCCCTGCGACGTTCGGTCGGTCACGCTCGTCGGAATCCATCGCGTTGGCCGCAGTCACGGGCGGAAGACAAGGCGGGACAGCGAGTGCTGGGGGTTCAGTCAAGTAACTTCCTGTTTCGGCGGGACCCGGCGGCAAGACGAGACAATCGCCGATTCGCAGGGTGGAGTCCGCGAAAGTCGCCACCACGCTGCTCGCCAGCGTGGGGCGGTGCTCAAAATGCTGGACGTATCGAGCGGCACGTCGTCTGGTCCTGAACATGGCTCCACGCTGGCAAGCAGCGTGGTGGCCGAAGAGAGAGACGTCGCGCGGTGGGGCGGCGTCTGGTTTTGAACATGGCTCCACGCTGGCGAGCAGCGTGGTGGCCGAAATTCGGGAAGTTATTTTGGCCACCGCTGCTACTGAATGAACCGGTTGGCGACGGCGTTGTTGCCCTTCAGGTAAGCCGAGCAGAGATCGGTGTCGAGCAGGAAACTCACAGCTCGATCTCCCTCCGGCTGAATTTTCGCTGCTGTCGATTCCGCTCCATGAATTGATCCAGTCCGCCGGCTTCGTCGGCTCAGCCGCCGAACGATCGCCGGGTGTCGATGGGGGTCCTGGCGTAGCAGCGGACCGCGTCCAGATTCTCGCGAGTCAGCTCGCGATGGGCTTGCAGCATCTCGTCGTTGCTTCGGCCTGGCTTGCGACGACGCCATTTGCAGGTTGGGACTCTCGGTCCGTCGCTGCCCTGTTGCCGCGAAGTCGCCCGCGCCGTTATCGTACTGATCGAGCAATTGACATCGCCCGCGTCGCCGCCAAGGAGCACCCGATGAATCCATCCCCTGCCGCCGTCTATGACCAGTTGTGCAACGAAGTCCGCCAGACGGCAATGATCGAATCGATTCAGGAGTTGTTGGGCTGGGACGAGCGGACGATGATGCCGGCGGCCGCCGGGGAGTACCGTGCGGAGCAGATCACGTACCTGTCCGGGCTGGCGCACGGCCGGCGCACGGACGCGCAGCTCGGCGCGTGGCTGGACGAATTGGCCGACAGTCCGTTGGCGGCGGATCCGCACAGTCCGGCGGGCGCCACGATCCGCGAGGTGCGGCGGGATTACGAGAAACGGTGCAAGCTGCCGCGGAGCCTGGTCGAAGAACTGACTCGCGTCTGCGTCTTGGGCCAGCAGGCCTGGACGGAAGCCCGCCGGAACGACGATTTCGCGTCCTTCCTGCCGCACGTGGAACGGATCTTTCAGCTGAAACGTCAGCAGGCCGAGGCCGTGGGATACGCCGACGAGCCCTACGATGCGCTGCTGGACGATTTCGAGCCGCAGGCGCGCACGGCGGACGTGGCGGGCGTCTTGGCGCAACTGCGCGAGCAGTTGACGCCGCTGGTTGCCGCCCTGGTGGACAGCGGCCGAAAGCCGAATCGCGAGATCCTCCGCCGCCGCTATCCGGTGGCGGCCCAGGAAACGTTCGGCAAACAGGCGGCCACGGCCATCGGATTCGACTTCCAGCGCGGGCGGCTGAACGTGACCCATCATCCGTTCTGCGCCGGCACGGGTCCGCACGACTGTCGCATCACAACGAGGTATGACGAGCACTTTTTTCCCACCGCCTTCTTCGGCATCCTGCACGAGGCCGGACACGGACTCTACGACCAGGGCCTGCCGACCGAGTTCTACGGCCTGCCGCCGGGCACGTTCGTCTCGTTGGGGATCCACGAGTCGCAATCGCGGCTGTGGGAAAACGCGGTCGGCCGCAGCCGGGCGTTCTGGCAGCATTTCTTCCCGTTGGCGCAACAACAGTTCCCCGACGCCCTGGGCGACGTGTCGCTGGACGATTTTCACTTCGCGGTCAACGACGTGCGTCCGAGCTTGATTCGCGTGGAAGCGGACGAGGCGACGTACAACCTGCACATCATCATCCGCTTCGAGTTGGAGCGGGCGGTGCTTCGCGGCGAACTGGCCGCGGCCGATTTGCCCGGCGCGTGGCGGGAGAAGTACCGCGTGGATTTGGGCATCGAACCGCCCCACGATGCGGACGGCGTGCTGCAGGACATCCACTGGAGCGCCGGACTGATCGGCTACTTCCCGACCTACACGCTGGGCAATTTGTACGCGGCCCAGTTCTTCCAGCAGGCCGACGCGGACCTGGGCGGCGTCGAGCCGCTGCTGGCCCGCGGCGAATTCGCTCCGCTGCTGTACTGGCTGCGGGAACGCATCCACGCCCGCGGCCAGTGCTTCTCCGCCGCCGAACTGGTCGCGGCCGTCACGGGCCGGCCACTGTCGCACCAGCCGCTGCTGGAACAGCTGCGGCACAAATTCGAGCCGCTGTACGGCATCGAATGAACGTCCGCGCTGGCAGCCGCGGGTCCGCGCTGCCGTCCGTGGGACGAGATTCGCTTTCGTCCCATGGATGCCAGGAAGGGAACAACGGTGGCAACGACGTGCCGGCTTGCGAAAGCCGGTCCGCTTTGGTAAACCCGTCCGCAGAGGATCAAAACATCATTTGAGGGACACGATCATGGGGATCACATCGGTTCGCTGTGTGCTGGGAATTGCGGCGTTGGTCGCCACCACGACCGTCGCGTGGGCGGCGGGGAGTCTGCAAGTGGAGCGGATGCGTTGCGAGTACAAGACGGACCCGATCGGAATCGACGTCCGCCAGCCACGGTTGAGTTGGGTGCTGGTGCCGGCCCAGGAGTCGCAGCGCGGGCTCAAGCAAAGCGCGTATCACATCCTGGTGGCCAGTTCAAAGGCTAAGCTGGCATCCGGCCAGGGCGACCTGTGGGACAGCGGCAAGGTAGCGTCCGACCAATCGGTCAACGTCGAGTACGCCGGGAAAAAGCTGGTTTCCGCCCAGGACTGTTTCTGGAAAGTCCGCGTCTGGGACCAGGGCGGCCAGGAGTGCGACGGGAGCCCCGTCGGCCGCTGGACCATGGGGCTGCTCCAACCGGAGGACTGGCAGGCTCAATGGATCGGGTTGGACGGCGGCGCGGAGTCCGAGGATCCGCAAGCCAAGGCGTTGCGAGAGCTGTTGACCTTTCGGGACAACTCGTGGTTTTGGACCAGCGGCGCAAAGGCTGGAAACCAACCGGCAGGTCCGGCGTATTTCCGCACCGTGATCGAAATCCCCGCAGGCCGCAAAGTGGCGCAGGCTGCCTTCCTGATCGCCGCCGACGACGCCTTTACGCTGTACGTCAATGGCCACGACTCGGGCAACGGCCACAACTGGAAAAACCCGTCCGCCCTCGATGTCACCGGCCGGCTGCAGCCCGGACGCAATGCGCTGGGCATCCGGGTCACCAACGGCGGTACGGCGCCGTCGCCGGCGGGCCTGATGGGCAAGCTGATCGTCCTGTTCCAGTCCGGCGATCCGCTGGTCGTCCCGGTCGACGCCAGCTGGCGCAGCAGCCGGACGCCCGGCGAGCGCTGGAAATGGGCCGACTTTGACGACCGCCCATGGACCGCGTCCAGCGCGATTGCCCGGCACGGCGATCAGCCCTGGGGCGAACTGAAGCTGAGCGTGCCCCGGATCCTGCCCGCGACGTACCTGCGCAAGGCGTTTTCGCTGGACAAGCCTGTCGCACGGGCCCTGCTTTTCGCCTCGGCGTTGGGCGTTTACGAATTGCACTTGAACGGCAAGCCGCTCAACAGCGACGTGCTGTCGCCGGGCTGGACCGACTATCACAAGCGCGTGCATTATTTCGGTTACGACATCACGAGCCAGTTGAAGCCGGGCGACAACGTGCTGGGGGCCATTCTGGGCGACGGCTGGTACGCGGGCTATCTGGCCTTCTCCGGCCGGCGGAACTACTACGGCGACAAGACGCGATTGATCGCGCACCTGCGACTGGATTTTGCCGACGGCACCAGCCGCGTGATTGCGACCGACGGCAGCTGGCAAGCCGCCTACGGCCCGATTCGGGAGGGCGACATGTTGATGGGTTGCGTGTACGACGCCCGCCTGGAAAAACCCGGCTGGTGCGCGCCCGGTGGGGACGCAACGGGCTGGCGCACGACGACCGTGGACACGGACGCCAAGGCGAATCTGGAATCGCATCCCGGCCTGCCCATCCGCCAGATCCAGGAACTGCCCGCCCAGGAAGTGACGGAACCGAAGCCAGGAGTCTACGTGTTCAACCTGGGCCAGAACATGGTCGGCTGGGTGCGTTTGCTGGCCAAGGGCAGCAAGGGCCAGAAAGTGGTCGTGCGCCACGCCGAAATGCTCAACGCCGATGGCACCATCTACACGGTCAACCTCCGGGCGGCCAAAGCGACGGACACGTTTTACTTGGACGGCGGCCCCAAACGGGCCTATGAACCGTACTTCACCTTCCACGGGTTCCAATATGTGGAGGTGACAGGATTGGACTACAAGCCCGACCTGGCGGACGTCACCGGCATCGTCGTCCATTCTGACCTTCCGCGCACGGGACTGTTTGACTGCTCGGAGCCGCTGGTCAACAAACTGGTCGAGAACACGCTCTGGGGCCAGAAAGGCAATTTCCTGGACGTGCCGACGGATTGCCCACAACGCGACGAGCGGGCCGGCTGGACGGGCGACGCGCAGGTGTTCATGAAAACCGCCTGCTTCAACCTGGACTCGCCCGGCTTCTTCACCAAATGGCTGACGGACCTCTGCCAGGACTCGCAGCGCCAGGACGGCGGTCTGGGAGACGTGGCCCCGCACGTCAACATTGTCGGCTTTGGCAATACCGGCTGGGCGGACGCCGGCGTGGTCTGCAACTGGCAGATGGTCCAGCTGTACGGCGATACGCGCGTCGTGCGACGGCACTATCCGGCGCTGGTGCGGTACATGGACTACCTGGAGAAGACCAGCAAGGACTTCGTGCGCGGCACCGGCTCGTTCGGCGATTGGCTGCGGCTGGCCGGACCCCAGCACTCCGAAGCCATCGGCACGGCCTATTACTTCTACTCGACGCGTCTGATGGGCGAGTTGGCCGCGGCCCTTGGCAAGTCGGACGACGTGCAGAAATACCGTTGCCAGGCCGAGCGCATCAAGGCGGCGTTCGTGAAAAACTTCCTCAAGGACGACGGCCGGATCGTGGACGGCAAGGGCGAAACGGGCCAAACGTTCTACGCGCTGGCCTTCGGCCTGGACCTCGTGCCCCCCGACCGGCACACGCAGGTTGCACAGCAGTTCGTCAAGGAGATCGAGAAGCAGGGCGGGCATCTGGCTACGGGATTCCTGGGCACGCCCTTCGTGCTGTTCGCGCTGGAAAAGGCCGGCCAGACCGACTTGGCGTACCAACTGCTGCTGAACGACACCTATCCGTCGTGGCTGCTGCAGGTCAAACTCGGCTCGACTACCATGTGGGAACGCTGGGACGGCTGGCTGCCCGACAAGGGCTTCCAGGATCCGGGCATGAACTCCTTCAATCACTACTGGCTGGGCTGCGTCGGCCAGTGGCTGCAATGCTCCGTGGCCGGCATCGACACCGACGGCCCCGGCTTCGCGCGGATCACCATCCGTCCCGTGCTGGCGTCGCCGGGCAAGGGCCTGACATCGGCCCGCGGCTCGTACGACTCGATCCGCGGACGGATTACCAGCCAGTGGAGCCGCCGCGACGGCGGTTTTCGCCTGGATGTCGGCATTCCCGCCAACACCGTCGCTACCGTGTACGTGCCGGCCAAGGACCCGGCCCGCGTCCGGGAAGGCGGCCAAGCGATCGACCGCGCGGCGGGCGTCAAGTTCCTGCGGCACGAAAGCGGCTACGCGGCGTTTGAGGTCGGCTCCGGCCACTACACCTTCACCAGCCCGTAATCCGGCACCTTCCCGCAGCCGCCAAACGCGCGTCCACCCCGAAGCCCGGCTTTCTCGGTAAAGCCGGGCTTCGGGGCCTTTCCCCAGTCCCCGGCGTCGGCTTGGGAACGCCCTGTTTTACCGGCCTCCACCGCTCGCCCACGGGCCGCCGCCCCGAAGCCGGTGCATCCTTGCCCATGCCGCACCACCGTCTGCGCGCCCCGTCCGCAAAAATTCCGGGAATTTCTTTATAAGATATTGCACAAGTAATTGCCGAAGATATAATCTTGACTTATTCAAAGACAAACGGGACCTGAGGCCCGTGCGGCGGCCTGTTTCCCGGAACCGTCCGGTGTGCCGATGGCCGTCCGGCGCCGGGGGCCTGCAAGTCCAAGGCTTTACACACTCTCCCACAACTCCAGCAACGATTCGAGGAACGCATGTCTTCCAGCAGAGCAGAAATGCCGAGTTCTTCCGCCCCCAGCACGGCTCAGCGGGTGGAAGAATTCCTGGCCCAGGTGATGGCCAACAACCCCAACCAGCCGGAATTCCATCAGGCGGTCCGCGAGGTCGTGGAATCGGTGTACCCGCTGGTCGACGCCACGCCGGCCTACCGCAAGGGCAAGGTTTTGGAGCGGCTCGTCGAGCCCGAGCGGGTGGTCATGTTCCGCGTCGCCTGGGTCGATGACCGCGGCGAAATCCAGATCAATCGCGGCTACCGGATCGAGATGAGCAGTGCCATCGGCCCCTACAAGGGCGGTCTGCGTTTCCATCCCACGGTGACGCTGGGCGTGCTCAAGTTCCTGGCCTTCGAGCAGGTGTTCAAGAACAGCTTGACGACGCTGGCCATGGGCGGCGGCAAAGGCGGCTCGGATTTCGATCCCAAGGGCAAGAGCGACAACGAAGTCATGCGCTTCTGCCAGGCGTTCATGAACGAGTTGTACCGGCACATCGGTCCCGACACGGATGTCCCTGCGGGCGACATCGGCGTGGGCGGCCGAGAAATCGGTTACTTGTTTGGCCAGTACAAAAAGATCGTCAATCGGTTCAACGGCGTGTTGACCGGCAAGGGACTGGATTACGGCGGTTCGCTGATTCGTCCGGAGGCGACCGGTTACGGCGCGGTGTACTTTGCCCAGGAGATGCTGGCCTTGCGCGGCGACAGTTGCCAGGGCAAGGTGGCCGCGGTTTCCGGATCGGGCAACGTGGCCCAATACACCGTCGAGAAACTGAACGAGTTCGGCGCGAAGGTCGTCACGCTGTCCGACTCCGCCGGGACGATCGTCGACGAGGACGGCATCAACGCTGAGAAGCTGGCCTGGGTGATGGAGTTGAAGAACATCCGCCGCGGCCGCATCCGCGAGTATGCCGAGCGGTTCAAGGGGGCCAAGTACCTGCCCAACGAGCGGCCCTGGAAGGTGAAATGCGACCTGGCGTTCCCCAGCGCCACCCAAAACGAAATCGACGCCCAGGACGCCCGCACGCTGGTGGGCAACGGCTGTATCTGCGTCGCCGAGGGTGCGAACATGCCGACCGTGCCGGAAGGCGTGGACGTGTTCCTGGACGCCAAAATCATGTACGGTCCCGGCAAGGCGGCCAATGCCGGCGGCGTGGCGACGTCGGGCCTGGAAATGACGCAGAACGCGGGCGTCATCAAGTGGCCGAAGGAAGAAGTCGACATGCGGCTGCAGCAGATCATGAAGGCGATTCACGCCAACTGCGTCCGCTACGGCGAGTCCGACGGCTTCATCAACTACGTCCGCGGCGCCAACATCGCCGGGTTTGTCAAAGTGGCCGACGCCATGCTGGCCCAGGGAGTCGTGTGAGCGACCCGCGGCATGAACATCGAGATGATGAAAGTCTTCTGCAGCGTCGTCGAGCAGCAGAGCTTTTCGCTCGGCGCTGCGCTGCACCACATCAGCCAGTCGGCGGCGACGCAGGCCGTCCGGCGGCTGGAAGAGCATTTCGGCACCCAGTTGCTGGACCGCCGCAAGCGGCCGCCGATGCTCACGCCCGCCGGGGAGATCTGCTACGAAGAGTTCCGCAAGATCACCGAACTGTACGACGCGACCGCCGACCGGATCCGTGTCCTGGGCGATGAAATCCAGGGCCACGTCCGCGTGGCGGCGATCTACTCGGTGGGCCTGTACGGCCTGGGGCATTGCATGCAGCAGTTCATGCTCAGCTATCCCAAGGCGCGGGTGCACCTGGAGTATCTGCGGCCGGCGGACGTGTACGAGGCGGTGCAGAGCGGCCGCGTCGACCTGGGCGTCGTGTCCTATCCCGCGGCCCTGCGCGGGTTGAGCGTCATCCCCTTGCGCTCCGAGGAAATGGTGCTGACATGCCACGCTCAGCACTCGCTGGTCGGGCGCAAGTGCGTCGGCCTCTCGTCCCTGGCCGGCGAAAAATTCGTGGGCTTTGATCGCGACTTGCCGATCCGCAAGGAAATCGACCGGCAACTGCGCCAGCAGAATGTCAACGTCGAGGTGGTGCTGGAGTTCGACAACATCGAGACCATCAAGCAGGCGGTGGAGATCGGCGCGGGGATCAGCATCCTGCCGGAACCTACCGTGTGCAACGAAGTGCAAATCGGCACGCTGGCCGCTATCCGCCTGCGGGGCTGCAGCCTGCAGCGGCCGATCGGCATCCTGCATCGCGACCGCCTGGTGTTTTCTCCAACCGTGGCGCGGTTCGTCGAGTTGCTGCAACAAATGCCGGTGGCAAAACTGACGGAAGACGGCTGACGCCGCCCAGCCCGGTCGTCAGTCCCAGTCTCCGCCCCCCTCGTCCCCCTCGTTCTCAGGCTCCGCCTGAGAACGCACCGTCTCTCGCCGGCTCCGCCGGCCGAAGCCGCCCAGACCCTCGAAGTTTCGCTCCGCACGCAGTGGCGGCGAACATCCCGCCAGCAGCCCGCGATTGCCGTTTTCGGCCAAAGTCCGCCGGGACCAGCGTTCGATAAAGGACAAGTTGACGCCGGGGTGGTCCGCGTTCGCGGCACACGCCGGCAACCCTCTTGGCTGCTAGCAGTAGAAGCAACAAGACTCATGAGCCAGATTCTGAGAAAGACCCTCTTGGGACCGAAGATCTACGAGCTGGTCGTGGCGACCCCGCGGATCGCCAAGAAGGCCCGGCCGGGCCAGTTCCTGGTCGTCATGGCAGACGACAGCGGCGAGCGCATCCCGCTGACGATTGCCGACTTTGATTTGCAGGAAGGCAGCGTCACGATGGTCTTGGCCGTCGTGGGCACCAGCTCGCTGAAGCTGTCGCGCATGGCGGAAGGCGACTCGCTGCACGCCGTGATCGGCCCGCTGGGCACGGCCTCCGAGCTCGATTACCCCGGCACGGTTGTGATGATCGCCGGCGGCGTCGGCGCCGCGCCCATCTACCCAATCGCCCGCGCGTTCTACCGGGCCGGAAACCGCGTGGTGACGATTCAGGGTTCGCGTTCGCGCGAGCTGCTGTTCTGGACGGATCGCCTGGCCGCCGTGAGCGACCAGCACCTGATCACGACAGACGACGGCAGCGCCGGACGCCGGGGACTGGTGACGGAACCGCTGGTCGAATTGCTCCGCGGGGACGCCGACAAATCCATCTCCTGCGTGTATGCCATCGGTCCCGCGGTGATGATGAAGTCCTGTGCGGCGGCCACCCAGCCGTTCGGCGTCAAGACGATTGTCAGCTTGAATACAATCATGGTGGACGGCACCGGCATGTGCGGCGGCTGCCGCGTGGACGTCGGCGGCCAGACGCGGTTCACGTGCGTGGACGGACCCGAGTTCGATGGCCATCTTGTCAACTGGCAACTCCTGACGGCCCGGCAGAAGACGTACGTCCAGCACGAGTCCTGTTCCCTGAACCGCTATCTGCAACTGGCCGTCGTTCAATGACCGAAAGCGAGCGAGCTGCGATGACCGACAAGCGAGTGAAGCTGCCCCCGCGCGTGCCGATGCCCGAGCAACCGGCGGAGACGCGAGTCGACAATTTCTTGGAAGTGCCGCAAGGGTACACCGCGGCGCAAGCCCGCCAGGAGGCCCAGCGCTGCCTGCAATGCCGGAAGCCCAAGTGCATGGACGGCTGCCCGGTCCAGGTGGATATCCCCGCCTTTCTGAAACTGGTCGCCGCAGGCCAGTTTGCCCAGGCAGCGCGGCAGATCAAGGCCAGCAATTGCCTGCCGGCCGTCTGCGGCCGCGTTTGCCCGCAGGAGAGCCAGTGCGAGGGCCAGTGCGTGTTGGGCAAGCGGGGCACGCCGGTGGCGATCGGGGCGCTGGAGCGGTTCGCGGCCGACTACGAACGGGAAAACGACCTGGTCGAACTGCCCGAACCCGCCCCGCCGACGGGCAAGCGGGTGGCGGTGATCGGCGCCGGGCCGGCGGGGCTCACCGTGGCCGGCGACCTGATCCGGCTGGGCCACGACGTGACGGTCTTTGAAGCCTTTCACCAGGCCGGCGGCGTGTTGGTGTACGGCATTCCGGAATTCCGCCTGCCCAAGGATATCGTCCAGGCGGAGGTCGATTATCTGCGGCGGTTGGGCGTGAAATTGGAGCTGAACCAGGTCGTCGGCAAGTCGGTCACGATCGACGAACTGCTGGACGAAGAGGGCTTCGACGCGGCTTTTGTGGGCGTTGGCGCGGGGTTGCCCCAAGCCATGAACATTCCCGGCGAGAACCTCGGCGGCGTGTACTTTGCCAACGAGTACCTGACCCGCGTCAATTTGATGAAGGCTTACGATTTCCCGAATCACGACACGCCCGTGGCCCGCGGACTGCGAGTGTGCGTCGTGGGCGGAGGCAACGTGGCCATGGACGCGGCCCGGACCGCCCGGCGACTGGGCGCGCAAGCCGTCTGCGTTCTGTACCGCCGCTCGCGCGACGAACTGCCCGCTCGCGCAGAGGAAGTGCACCACGCCGAGCAAGAGGGCATCGAGTTTCGCTTTCTCTGTGCGCCGCTCGAGTTCGCTGGCGACGGGACCGGCATGGTGCGCCAGGTGCGCTGCCAGGAAATGGAATTGGGCGCGCCAGATCAATCTGGCCGGCGGCGACCGGTGCCCAAGCCCGGAAGCGAAACCCTGCTCGACGCAAATCTGGTCATCGTCGCCATCGGTTCCGGCGCAAACCCGGTCCTCACGCGGCAAACCGCAGGCTTGAATCTGAACCGCCGCGGCTACATCGTGGCCGACAAAGCCGGCGCGACTTCCCGCAAAGGCGTCTGGGCCGGCGGCGACATTGTGACCGGCAGCGCTACGGTGATCCTGGCGATGGGCGCCGGCAAAACCGCTGCCAAGGCCATTCACCACTACCTGCTGCACGGCGAAACGGAGCCGAAGACTGACGAGTCCAAAGCGGTGGCGTAGCAGTCCGTTGAAAAAAGGTGGAAAGGAGAAAGGAGAGCGGAAAGAAGGAGAAGAAAGAAAAAGGCCAGAGAAAAGACGGGGACTTGAATTCCCTTCGGCTGCCCTGGTTCGGCCGTCCGGGGCAACTTCGCGCGGGAAACCCTTGAACCGTTCCCGCCGCACGCTCTATCATGGCAGAGGGGGGAGAACTTGGCGTAAGGCAAAGCCGTGCCCGACGACGCGTTACACGCTCTGTGCCTCGGAACCGACGTGACCTTTGGCAGCGTCGCCGCATCGCCCGAAGTGTGCGCGGGCGATCGACCGCCGGGCTCCCCGCGAACGCCTCCCGAACCGCCCCCGCAGACTGCGGCCTTGCCGCCGCCAGCCCGCGCCAGTCTGGCACACCGTCTGCCGCCGCCGGTCGATTCGTTCCTGCATCGGCAGCTGCAGCAACAGATCGAACAGTTGGCGGACGCCGAGCCGCCCGAACGGGACCAGCACGCCCGGGGGTTCGTGCTGTTTCACGCGATGCCGGGCTGGTTGTTCAGCACCGTCGTTCATCTGCTCGTTTTCCTCACGCTCAGCGTCTACGTGCATCCGGATCCGGATCGCGGGGCCAAGTACGTCAGCCTGCGGGCCGTGGACGCCCCCGACGACGCCCCGCCGGAAGCGTTCGAGGAGCCGATCTTGGAAGCGCCGCCGGCGCCCGGCGAGGCGCATTTGGAGCTGGCGCCAGACCCGTCTCTCCTGGACCATGCGATGCTGGCGGCTCCGGAGATCGCTCCGCCGGAAGTCGTCCTCCCGGAACCGGAAACGCCCGTGCCGTTGCCCGAGCCGGAAACGCAGGCCTCGGAGACTCGGCGCGGCTTGCAGCCGGGCTTCCAGGTCGGCGGCGACGACGACGGCGGCTTGGCCGGCCGCGGGGACCGGCGACGGCAGGCCTTGACGCAGGGGGCCACGGTGGAAAGCGAAAACGCCGTGGAAGCGGCGCTCCAATGGCTCGTGCGCCACCAGCGGCTCGACGGCTCGTGGAACTTCCATCATCAGTTGGGGGAACATCACTGTGCCGGTTGCCAGTGCGGCAATCCGGGGGCCTACTTGGATGACGAAAACGGCGCCACGGGGATGGTGCTGCTGGCCCTCCTGGGCGCGGGCCATACACATTTGCGGGGCGAATATCGGGAAGAAGTGGCGGCGGGACTGCGGTACCTGATCGATCACCAGGAGACCAACGGCAGTCTCCGCGACCCGTCGGGCCGCATGTACAGCCACGGCTTGGCCACGCTGGCGTTGTGCGAGGCTCTGGCGATGACCCGCGGCAGGGATCCGCGTTCGGGCAGTGCCGTCCCCCGATGGGAAGCCCGCTCGGTCTCGCCGTCCGACGACCGCGGGGCGGAATCCGCCGAGCAGGGACGACTGGCGGACGGCGATCTGCTGGCCGCCGCTTCCGCCGGCTCCGCCTTGTTCGGCGCCGCGATGGACACCCCTGTCCCCGTCACGCAGGCCGAGTTGAGCCGCGCGGCCCAGTACGCGGTGATGTTCATCGAGGCGGCTCAACATGCGGGCGGCGGCTGGCGTTACCAGCCGCGGGAGGCGGGGGACACGTCGGTGGTCGGTTGGCAACTGATGGCGCTGAAGAGCGCCTACCTGGCGGGCCTGGAAGTCAATCCCCGAACGCTGAACCGGACCATCAAGTTCCTGGACTTCGTTTCCGAAGACCGCCTCGGCTCCTGCTACGGCTACACCCACGGACGAAAGACGTCCTACTTGGACGTCAACTTCCCGATCAAGGCCACGACGCCGATCGGACTGCTGTGCCGCATGTACACCGGTTGGGAGCACAAACGGCCGGCCTTGGCCCTTGGAGCCGAACGGTTGCTCGTCCACGCGCGCCCCAAGATGGGCCTGTACCACTATTACTATGCCACCCAGGTCATGCACCACTACGGCGGCCAGCCGTGGGAGATATGGAACAAGTGGATGCGCGACTATCTGGTCCAATCGCAGAGCCAGACCGGCTCGGAACTCGGCAGCTGGTACCTCGACGGCCCCTTCGACGACGCCGGCCGCCTGTACTGCACCGCCCTGGCGGCCATGACGCTGGAGGTCTATTACCGCTATTCGAACCTCTACAGCAAGGAATCCGTGGCGGCCGCCCCGCGCGACGCCAGAAGCCGTCGTCACGGGGCGGATGAGCCCGAGGCGGCCGCAGATCCGTAGCATACCAACTTGCCGTAGAACAGCGTTCACTCCGTTCCGGACGGATCGAAAGCCGTTCTCCTCCCTCCGCCAACTGCTCCTGGAAAAAGGCCAGCCGTCTCGACAAGAGGTTCGAGAATTGCCCGCCGCAGACAAGGTCCAGCCGATTCGCCTCTTGGCGCGAACGCTGGATGATGACGCAGATATCTCACTCGTTGTCCCGAACGCGAGCTGCAAGTCGTCGACGCGGCGGCATTTCGTCGTGAAGCGAGGAGGCGATGAACGATGTGAAGCGAAGGGATGGCGGAAATCCTGTTTCTCGTTGAGGAATCAGCGGAGGGCGGTCACACGCACTGCTCTGCAGAACTTCGCGAGGCGCAACTTCTGACACAGCCCCTGGTTACGAGGCTCTGCCTCGTAACCCACTGTCCGCGAGGCACCCGCCTCGCATCCGGTCGGCAAAGCCGAAAAGACAGGGCGTCCCAGGCAGAGCCTGGGAACGAGGTGCCGCGAGATGGGCACAGCAGTGGCGGTTACACGGCACGCGGGGTCGGCCAATCGATTCTTTGACCGCAGCCGACACGCTGGCGACGTGAAGTTGCCGCGCGACCTTTCCGGCCGAGAACTCACTCAAGCTCTCTTGCGAGTGGGCTCTGCCGTTCGGCGGCAAACCGGTTCGCACAGGCGATTGACCACCAACGAGAACGGCGAACATCCGAGCACCCTTCGCGACCACGATCCGTTGCGAATCGGCACGTGGTCAGCGATTCTGAAGGACGTTGCCGAACATCAGGATCTAGCTCGCGACGAAGTGCTGGAACGGTTCTTTGCATGGAACGTCGAGCGAAACGGACGGGAGTCATCGTCCGCCGACTTCTTCTCGCCGATCCTGTTCCCTGCCCAGCTGCCGTCACAAAGAAATGGCTCTCTGAGCCTGTCTGTCTGACTGACGACAGCTTGAGAAGGCTGGCCGCGGCGAGCTACTTGCCGTATCGCTGCAGGAACTCTTCCTGACGCTTCTTGCGTTCCTCTTGGGCGGCCGGGTCCATCTTGTTCAGGTACCAACGGTGGTTGGGCGAGTTCAGGACTTCGTCCAGCTTCTTGGCCAGGGCCTCGGCGGCCGCCTTCTTGTCGGCGGCTTCGGAAGCCTTGCCCTTGTGAATCAGCTCTTCCAGCTCGGGAACCATCTTGGAGTAGAAATGCTTGGCGACTTCGTACGTGCCGTGCCAGTGGGTATAGTCGGGTCCCATCATCGAGGCGCCGTGCCGGGCTCGGCGGCCTTCGTGATGCCAGATCTCGTACCACGTCCATTCCAGTTTGTTGGAAAACTCAGCCGGTTTCAGCAGGGGCTTGGCCAGGTTGTACAACTCGGTGCCAGGCTCGGCAAACTTCTTGTGGTACAGGTCGATCAGGCCGTCGTACTGGACGTAGAAGTTGTCGACCCACTGCCGCTCGTGGCAGTTCAGGCAGACGTTCTTCATACTGCTCCGCCGCGTCTCCCAGTTGATCTCCGCCCCTGCCAGTCCCATCTTCTTGTCGCTCACCTCCGGCCGGACGGAGATGGCAGGCCGGTTGTTCCAACTGATTCGCATGCCCACGTCGTGCGTGACGGCCATGCCCGCCACGGCCGCGCGGTCCTTGGTGGCCGGCCGCGGCGGCGTGGCGCTCATGTGGCACGTGGCGCACGTGGGAGCCCGGTGATAGTCCTCGCCGACGACCCACTTGGGCGAGTGCATGTTCAGTTCGTCCTTGAAGGCGCGGAAAGCGATGCCGTGCTTGGATTCGTAGTAGATCTCCATCTGCGGATGATCCGGACCCATGTGGCACTTGCCGCAGTTGTCCGGATGGCGGGCCTGGTAAGCGGAGAAGGAGTGCCGGCTGTGGCAGGCCGAGCAGGAGCCTTCCGAGCCGTCCGGATTGATCCGCCCGATGCCCGTGTTGGGCCAGGTAGCCGGATCCAGCTTGCCGCCCGGCAGCACCTTGACTTCCGTCCCGTGGCATTGCCAGCAGCCGTTGACGGCGGCCGCGCTGAGGCCCTTCTGGAACGAGGGCGTCACCAGGCCCTGGTTGCCCTCGACGATCTCCGCCAGGACGTTGTCCAGCGAGCCCAGGATGCGAGCGCCCTTGGAATGGTGCGAACCGGCGAATTCCGCCCCTTCCTTGGCGTGGCAGCGGGTGCAGTCCTTGGGCGAGACGATCGTGGCGATCCACTGGCCTTCGTGCTGGAAGGCGTCCGGCTCGCCCTCTTTGGCCATGTGGCACTCGTAGCAGCCGACGTTGGCCCGGAAGTGCTTGCTGTCGCCCCACTGCTGGTAAATCGGGGTGTTTTCCAGCTTGTGACAATCGACGCAGGCCTTGGTCTCCTTGGACATCTCGGGCAGCCCCCAAGCCTGGGCGCGGACGGCACGCTGCGGGACAAAGACCGAGCCACACAGCACGGCGACGAAGACCCAGGACTTGGCGTTCGATGCAGGACGTCGGTTCATGGCACTCTTGCTCCCTCGCGAGGTCGTCTGTTTTCGTAAGTGATCTGGCCCGCCAGGACGGGCACGGAGACGCGGACAAAAATGGTGTAGACCAACAGCCCAAAGGCCCAGATCCCCAAGCAGATCAAGACCTCATGCAGCGTCGGCGTGTATTCGACGATTTCGCCCAGCGGCGTGGGGATGAACGCGGGCACGATCAGCCCCATTCCCTTCTCGATCCAGATCGCCACGATGGCCAGAACGCACGCGGCGTTCAAGGTGCCTAGCGAGCGCGACGCGGGCAGCATGAAACACGTCGTCGCCACCACGTTCATGCCGACCGCAGTCCAGATCCACGGCACCAAGGCGTTTTGTCCGCCCAGTCCGAAATACAGATAGCGGGCGGACGCGACGTGGGCGGAATCGGTATAGAATTCCGTGAACAACTCGCAGACCAGCAGAAACAGATTGATCAGCAAGGCCACTTGGACAATCCGCCGCAGCGTCAACAGCGCGTCGTCGCTGACCTGGTGCGACGTGTACCGCCGCACGATCTGCAGCGTCAGAATGATGAACGCGGGCCCGGCCGCAAAGGCACTGGCCAGGAAACGAGGCGCAATAATCGCCGAATTCCAGAAGGGACGGCCGCCCAGGCCGACGTACAAAAAGGCTGTGACCGTGTGAATGCTCACCGCCCAGGCGATCGCCACAAACACGAACGGCACGTAAAACACCGCCGACGGCTGCCGCCCGCAATAGGCACAGTAAATCAGGTAGCCGCAGATGTGCAGATTCAACACCAGATAACCGTTCAGCGCAATTACGTCCCAGGTCAGCATCGACATGGGAAAATTGAACCGCAGGAACAAGTGCATGAAGCGGTCGGGACGCCCCAGGTCCACGGTGACAAATAACAGGCACATCAAGATCACCGCCACGGCCAACAATTCGCCGAAAATGACCACGTCGTGCAGGTGCAAATTGCGGTAGACGTAAACCGGAATCACGAGCATCGCGGCCGCCGCCGCCAACCCGACCAGGTACGTGAAATTGGCGATGTACAGTCCCCACGAGACCTGGTCCGTCATGCCCGTAGCGACCAGCCCATGCACCAGTTGCTGGCAGTAGGCGTACAAACCGGCCAAGGTCACGACCGTCAACAGGGTCATCCAGAGGTGGTACCGCCAGTCGCCGACGAAACTCAGCCGGAAGCAATCCCACAAGAAGGTGAGGTATTTCTTCATGCCTCACCTCCCACGTCCGGCGAGGCCACCGGTTCGCGATACCGGCCGCCGCGCTCGTCAAAGTAGTAGAAGAACCGGGGGATCGTGCCCACGTCTTCTTTGAGCACAAACACCCGCTTGTGCTGCAAGATGTACGCCACTTCGCTGTTCGGGTCCAGCACGTTGCCGAACTTGCGGGAACCGGTGGGGCAGACCTCCAGGCACGCCGGCATGCGGCCGACGCGCGTCCGCTGCAGGCAGAACGTGCATTTCTCCATCACGCCCCGCTCCCGCGGACGGTTAGACAGATAGGCCATGTTCGGGTTCAGCTTGTCCGAGGGAATCTGGGGATCGGCAAAGTTGAAGCGGCGGGCCCAGTACGGACAGGCGGCCTCGCAGTAACGGCAGCCGATGCACCAGTCGTAGTCGATCACCACGATCCCGTCCGGCTCCTGCCACGTGGCCTCGACCGGGCAGACCTTGACGCACGGCGGGTTGGCGCATTGGTGGCACTGGACCGGCATGTAGTACTTGTCCGGATTCGGCACCGATGCGGGGTCGTAATGGTGGTCCGCCGTCTCCAGATCGATGCTGCCCTTTTCCATCTCCAGCACGCGGATGTATTGGATTTCCGGCGAGCGGGACTGGTTGTTCTCCTCGACACAGGCGTGGACGCACTTGCGGCAACCGATACACCGACTGAGATTCAGGCCGTAGACATACTCGACGCCGTCCAGCGGCGGCGGGTCGGAGAGCCTGGCTTGGACCTGGTGCCGCTGCTGGACTTCCTGGCTGATGCGCGCGAAGACGCGCTGCTTGTCCTCCGCCGTCATCTCCTTGTAATGCTTCTGCAGGAACTCGTCGAGGTTCGGGACGTGCTCCGCGCTCAGGTGCCGCAACGGCGAGACGGCGGCAGCTACGGCGGTGACCCCGGCCAGCGCGGCGGCCCCCTGCGACAGAAAATTCCGCCTGGTCAACTCCGGCGCGGCGGCGGCCGGCGTCTGGTCGGACTCGGTCCGTGCGTGAAGATCGGCCATACGTCACTGTTCCTCACTGATGCGCGGCAGGCTCGCCGTGATGGCCTGCCGTCCGTTTCAGCCTGAGTGGGTCGTGAACTTCCGCGTGGGCGGAGTGATCTTGCGGTCCCATCCGTAACGTATTCGGTCCCGGCGCCGGATGCATCGGCCGGAACGTCGGACGGTGCGGATTGTGGCACTCAATGCACTTCCGCCGCGTCTGTGGGCCCTGCGCACTGTCCCAATAACCGTTGGTCCGCCCGTGCGAACCGTGCTGCCAGTCGCGATACACGGGCCCATGACACTTGGCGCACAGCCGTTGAGGCTGGTCCCAGGGAATCTCGTCGCCGGCGTCGTCCGCAAACGCATCGCGGTTCGTGCGGTGGTGGCAGTTGAAACAGCGGGTATTGATCCCATGCACGAGTTCGATTTCCCGATGCTGGGTCAGCCGCCGATCGGTCTCCGCCGGCGACGGAATGATCCGATGACAATCGCTGCAACGATAGTCGAACACGGCCACCGTGTACTCCGGCCGCAACTTCGGCCGCTCCACCGGCGTTGGATCGGTGACCCAGGCGGCGATCGGAGAAGCGGGCACAACCGGCGAGACAAAAGGCAGGGGGTTCAGCACCAAGACCGCAGCACAAAGAAACAGGACGGCAGGTACCCAAAAAGCCCGCGCGCGGTTGGCCGCCGATCCAATGGGTTGGGTCATGTTGCGATTCCAACGTCGAGGAGAACAACGGGAACCGGCCCGCCACCCCCGGCAGACCGCATGCCGTCAACTCGGCCTTCTTCGTTGCAGAGTTGAAGGGCATTATCGGGCGTGCCGGGGCGGCGTCAAGCATGGCGGGAAAAGAAATTGATCCAGGTCAAATGGACGCTGGCTGCGGATAGCCCGTTGCGATGTTCAGAAGATGCGCGTGGCGGACTGGGGCCCTGGAGTTAGACGTCGGGCGTCTCGATGTCGCGGATTTTGTAGATCAGCGCCCGGCGGCTGATGCCGAGCTTCTTGGCGGCTTGCGTACGATTGCCGCCGCACTCCTGGAGCGTGGCCAGAATGGTCGCCCGTTCGACCTGGGACAGGCGTCCGCGAGATTCCTCCGGGGCGCCGGACTGGTGGGCCGCCAGCACTGCGATCTTGGGCGGCAGGTGTTCGGGCAGGATCACGTCGCCGCGAGACAGCAGGCACGCGCGCTGGATGGCATTCCGCAGTTCACGGACGTTGCCGGACCAGGGGTACGCCAGCAGACAGTTCATGGCTTGCGGGGACAGCCGCACGGGGCCGCCGGAGAACTCGCCGGCGAAATGCCGCGCCAGGGGCGTGATGTCTTCGCGGCGTTCGCACAGCGGCTGAATCGCCAACTCCACGACGTTGATCCGGTAGTACAGGTCATCGCGGAACCGGCCCTCGGCCACTTCCTTTTCCAAGTCCCGGTTGGTGGCGGCGATCAACCGCGTGTCCACCGCCACCGGGCGGTCGCTGCCGACCGGCATGATCTGGCCGGTCTCCAACGCCCGCAGCAGTTTGGGCTGCAGGTGCAACGGCAGTTCCGCGATCTCGTCCAGGAACAAAGTCCCGCCGTGCGCGGCGCGGAAGAAGCCCTGCCGCGTTTCCGAAGCTCCGGTAAAGGCGCCCTTGGTGTGCCCGAACAGCTCGCTTTCGATCAGCGAGTCCGGAAGGCTGGCACAGTTGGCGGCGACCAGCGGACCGTCCGGCTGCGCACTCCAGGCGTGGATCAGCCGCGCCAGCACCTCCTTGCCGGTGCCGCTTTCGCCGGTGATCAGCACCGGTGCTTTGGACGGCGCGACCACGGCAATCGTAGCGACCAGCCGCCGCATGGCCGGACTTTCGCAGACCAGATCGGGCGGCAGGGGAGGCGTGTCCGGATCGGCCTCCGGCCGTCCCGCCGCCGCAGCGCCCAAGGCGTCGGCCATCGCCGCCCGCAGTTCATCCAGGTCCACCGGCTTGGCCAGATAGTCCTCCGCCCCGCCTTTCATCGCCGCCACCGCCTGCCGCAAATCGGCAAACGCGGTGATCAACAGCACGGGCAGATCCGGCGCGAACTGGCGCAGGCGGCCCAGCGTCTCGATGCCGCTGATGCCCGGCAGCCGGACGTCCAGCAAGACCAGATCCGGCGGCTCCCGCTGGATCGACTCCAAGGCGTCTTCACCGGAGGCGGCTTCGCGGACGCGGTAGCCGAGCCGCGCGGCGAATCCGCCCAGCAGTTCCCGCTGCGACGCTTCGTCGTCGACGACCAGAATTGTATAACTGCGCTCAGACATGAATCCCTTGCAGCGAAAAAACGGCGCCTCCGTCAGCACCCGGCCGGTAGACGGCCTCCCAGCCGTGGGCCGACGCAATCCGCCGGATGATGGCCAACCCCAACCCCGTGCCGGTCGGCCGAGTGGTGAAATACGGCGTGAACAGCAACGGTACGGATTGAGGCGCGACGCCGGGGCCGTGGTCCGCTACGTCCAGCCGGCACTGCCCGCCCGGCTCGGCCACTACGCTGATTGTAATCGTGCCGCCCTCCGGCGCAAATGCGACGGCGTTCTGAATCAGGTTGAACAGGGCCTGACGCAGCAATTCGCGATCGGCTTGCAACTGCGTGACGTCCGGGGCTGCATCGATGCGCAGCTCAAGCCGTTTGTCGTCCAGGTCCGGCTGCAGAATCATGGCCAACTCGGCGACAATCTGCCGGGGGTCCACCGGCCCGATCACCGGATCGCAGGGCCGGGCGAAGGCCAGGAACTGGTTGATCCGCGCCGCGACCCGATCGCACTCTTCAATCACCGCTCGGACGTGTTGCTCCCGCTGGGGATCGTGCGACTCGTCTTCCAACAGCCGTTGCGTCCAGCCGCGGATCAGGCCCAGGGGATTCCGCGTCTCGTGCGCCAGACCAGCCGCCGCCTGACTCAACTCGCGCAGATGCCGGGCTTCGACCTCCAGCAGTCGGGCCCGGCCTTGCGCGTCCAGCATCCGCACGCCGGCTCGCCATACCAACGCCAGACACAGCAAAACCAGGCCGCCCGCAGCGGTGACGAAGGCGTGGGACCACGCCGAGCGGCGGTTCAACTGGTCGGCCTGCGTGCGATCCAGCAGCAGCGCGACGCGGAACTGGCCGCCGCCAGCGAAGACACTGTCCTCCTCCACCGCGTCCGCGCGCCAGCGGCCCCCGTAACCTCGGCCGCCCCCGCCGCCCCGGCCACCGCCCAACTCCGCCCCTGCTTCCGGCGGCTGTAAGACGAACGATTCGACCAACTGAAACCCCGCCGCCGTCCAACGCTCGCCGGGCGACAGCGGCGCACGCAGCTCCAACCGCTCGACCGACCCGGCGCCCAGGATCGGCCGGTCCGACGCGCCCAAAACGGCCACGGCAATCACGTCGGCCGATTTGACGAGTTCCTCCAACATGCCCTGCAGCTGCAACTCGAGGAACCGGCCCAACCGGCGATGCGACTGCATGCCCCCGACCAGCGCAGCCATGACCGAGTGCGACTGCTGATGAAGCGTCTCCTCAATCAACTGCCGCTCGCGCACGCAACTCCGGTACTGCCACACGCCAAAAGCGGCCCAGGCCGACACGAGCACGACGTACACAGCGACGGATTGCCAACGCATCAAAGTTGCTCTCCGGAACGGCGGAACCGAGATTGCCATTGTCACACAATCTCGCCGCACGGCCAAGCGTGGGCCGGCTGTGCCCGCCCGTTGCAGAGTCCGTGCCGAACCGCATGGGTCCCCCGGCTCGAAGCGACGCCTTAGCGTCCTCCACGACCTCGACCGCCGCCGCCAGCGCCGCCGCCACGGGTCGCGCCCCTATTCCCCGCAGGCATCCCCCGGCCATAGGGACAATTCCCGTACGCTCCTCCGCCAGACCCCATGCCTTGCCCGCACGGACCGCGGCCGCCGGACCAGCCCGTGTTCTCACCCCGATTTCCGAAACCGCCGCCGGCCCCCTGATTCCCGACCCCCTGATTCCCGGCTCCCGCCGCGAAACCAGGACCGGGGCCATTGCCAAGCCCCAGGCCGGGGCCGCCATTGGGGCATTGACCCGCGCCGTACTGCGCAGCGGCCCCCGCGCCTGCCCCCGCGCCACGCCGCAACTGGGCTCGCAGCGTCTGCAGTTCCCTCGTCATTTGCTGGATCTTCGCCTGATCCGGCTGCTGTGCCGCTCTGGCCTCCGCGACGGCTGCCAGCTTCTGCCGGATTTCGGCATTGATCTGAGCCGCCGTCCCCGTATTCACTCGCGGACCCGCCGCCTGGATCGCTTGCCCACGGCCCTGGGGAGCCGGTACGTTCTGAGCCAGCACCAGCGACGGAACCGACCAGATGACCGCCGACATCAACCACACACCAAATCCTGTCCTTTTCATCTCCGTCCCCTCTCTCGAAATACCACGGAACTTGAATCTTGGGCAACGCCGCCGCGAGCGCTCGCCGCCGTAATCTTCACGGCCTGGCCCCGTCAACGTCACGCACGGCAGGCTTAATATGCAAGACCTGTGCCGGACCACAGTGTACCGCGAAACCCTGATTTCCGAGCCCAGCCGTGCGCAACTTGTCTTGCACGGCTATGAAAGGCGAGAAAAACTTGCGCACCCGCCGCGTGCAACCCCTCACACGCTGTTCGTCTGGTTGCAGAGTCGCATCGCAACGGCGGCCAGAATAACTTCCCGGATTTCGGCCACCACGCTGCTCGCCAGCGTGAAGCCATGTTCAAGACCAGCCGCGGTCCCGCCCCGATAAGTCTCCCTCTTCGGCCACCACGCTGCTCGCCAGCGTGGAGCCATGTTCAAGACCAGCCGCCGCCCCACCGCGCGACGTCTTCCTCTTCGGCCACCACGCTGCTCGCCAGCGTGGAGCCATGTTCAAGACCAGCCGCCGTCCCGCCGCGCGACGTCTCCCTCTTCGGCCACCACGCTGCTCGCCAGCGTGGAGCCATGTTCAAGACCAGCCGCCGCCCCACCGCGCGACGTCTTCCTCTCCGGCCACCACGCTGCTCGCCAGCGTGGAGCCATGTTCAAGACCAGCCATCGCCCCGCCGCAATGCGTCCAGCACCGTGAACACCGCTCCACGCTGGCGAGCAGCGTGGTGGCGAATCGCTCGATGTTTTCGAGGATATCTCTGGTCGTGAACACCGCTCCACGCTGGCAAGCAGCGTGGTGGCGCAGGGGAGGCTACCTTCGCAAAGTCGTTGCGGACTCCACCCTGCGAATCGGCGAGTGTCGTCCTGCGCGCCAGGTCCCGCCCAAACGAGAAGTTATTTCAGCCTCCGTTGCTACCAGGCAAACGGCGGTTGCACGAGGACGAGACTTGCAACCTTCGAAGGAATCGGTGAAACGCCCGAACTGCCGGTCCCGGACCTGGACGGCGCACTGTCGCGATTCCGCCGGCTTGTGTCTGCAACGGGGGCCCTACGGCCTGACCGCCAGCCGCTTGACCGAATCGATCAGCACTTGCTCGATGCCCGGCTGAAACGGACCGTGCAGGCCGAAGTACATCATGGCCGTCCCGCCTTCGTAGCCGCCCTCCTGCAGCACGCGTTCGGAAGGGACGTAGGCGAACACGTCGTTGCAGTAGCTGGCGATCCAGATCCGCCGGCCCGCGAACTCGCGGCGGAGTCGCAAGGCGTAGTCCACGCACGCTTCCCCGCCCAGGGCCGCCATCAGCAGACCGTCGCCAAAGCGAAGCACCTGGACCGGGCACGCACACGAGGTCGGCAGCGAACGGCCAGCGGCAAGCTCCTCCAACAGGAACCGGGCCAGCCGCTGCTGGTAGACGTTCTTGTCCTGCAACCGCCGTTCGAGTTCCTCCTTGCCGGGCGGAGCCGCCAGCTTCAAGCGGACATCCTCAAAGCCGGCCTTCAGCGGACCGGACACGGGCTGCAGCCCGCCGCGGAGCACGTCATCGACGGCCGCCGCCAGCGTTTGCCCGTGCTGCCGGGCCAGTTCCACTTGCCCGCGCGGGTGCGGGTTACAGTCGGCTCCGCAGCCGATCATGAACAAGGCGGCCGCGCCGGGATGACGCTCCTCCAAGGCCGCTTGGGCGAACCCGGCATAGTCGCCGTTGATCTGGTAGATGGACAGGGTCGTGTTGTGACAGGCATAGCCGAACAGCGCGGCCCGCAGCCGGTCATCCTGGCCGCGGACGACCAGCACGGGGACGCCGTGGTCGACCGGGGCCGGCGGAGACGGTGCGTCTGGCGTCGGCTTGATGCGCTGCGCGCGGCGGTTGATGGCAAAGCCGCATTGGCCCTCGCCAAAGAACAGTCTCGCCGGCCGCAGGTCCTGGGCCGCCGCCTCGATCACGGCGACCAGGCGGTCTTCCAGGGTCTGGGCATAAGCCGCCACCGCCGCCTGCTGCTGCTCGTCCAGGTCGTAAACCAAGGGCGTGACGCCGGCCACCACCGGCCCGCTATGGGTGTGCGAACAGTTCAACACAATCCGGTCGCGGGACAGGCCCGTCTTCTGCAAGGCCCGGCGGCACACCGCCTCGGACATCCGCCGGTCGATGCCGATCAAATCCATGCTGACAAACGCGGCCCGCGACCCGCCGCCGTCCTCCAGCACCATCGCCTTGGCCCACAACGGCTGAAGCACGCCCTCGGAAGGATGGTTGCGCGAGGCGTAGCCGCCCATCCAAATCGGACCGGCGGGCGTGATCTCGCAACGCGCGATCCCGGCACGCCAGGGGCACGCCTCCGCAGCCCCCGCCGCGCTCGTCACGGCGCCCGCGCCGATCGCCGCCGCGCCGGCCGACACGGCCTGCAAAAACCGCCGCCGCGAAAAGCTGTTGTCGTGGATGCCCATCGTCTTTCCTCCGGGTTCGTGAACAAGACAGGACCGGGCGCCGGCCGGTGGGCGCTAATCGCCCGAGGACCGTGTGGCCAGCGCGTGCAGCGTCGCCAGTTCGGCGCTGGCGGTGAGCCCCTGCACCGAGCCGTCTGCAAACACGAAGAAGACGACGTCCGTGTGGGGCGAGAAGAAATCGTAAGGCTCGCTGTAGGGACTGTTCAACGTGCGATTGCCGATCCGGGCCATCACCATGACCGGCGCCAATTCAAAGTTGGCCGTGTACACCGGAGCGCCGGGGGTTGTCCTGATCGTGCCGCCGGTGATCACGCCGCTCCAAGGCGACTTGGCGAACAGCGCGGGCCGTTCTCCAAGGGCCATCGTCTGCGACAGGCCGTCGGTGATGTCGGCGTAGCGGAGGCCGCTGTTTCTCGTGAACAGCCCGTTGCCGGTGTCGGGATCGGTGTTGATCAGACCGCCCACGATGGTGAACTCTTCCCGGCCGCCCGGCCCCACCGGCCGGCTGATGACGCGGTACGAACCGAAACTGGCGGCATAGCTGTTGGTGGCGGCCCGCACCAAGGGTTCGTGCAGTTCGTTCAGCACCGTGAAGGGACCGCAGCTGGTGTCGCTGGGACACTGCAAAGCGGACAATTCGACGTTCCGCGCAGCGGTGCTGGTGACGTCCTCGACGGGCCGTCCAAAGTCGATCTCCGAACTCAACGCGGTCTGCTCCAGAAAGGGCAACAACAGCGCCGCCCAACCCCAGCCCGGACCGTTCGGCTGGAGCACCGGAGTGGGCGGGGGCGCGTCAAACCGCCGCGTCGCCTTGCTGCCGGGCGAGACGCTGGACGGAGCCGGCCCCTGTGGCGGGGCAGAAGGCTGGTAGATGTAACCGGCCGGCAACGTGCGGTAGCTGGTATGATACAGTTGCAGCGCGACGCCGAGTTGCCTCAGGTTGTTCTTGCACTGCGTCCTGCGGGCGGATTCCCGCGCGGCTTGAATGGCGGGTAAAGTCAGCGCCACGAGGATGCTGATGATCGCCAGCACGACCAGCAGTTCGACCAGAGTAAAGGCGGTGCTGCGACGCATGAAAGGACCTCCCGACCGCTTGCCCCACGAAACCTTGGTGGACCCCGCGGTCCGCGCGGACGGCCCCGGACCGCGCTCCGCCAGTGCTACTTGCACGGCCTGATTCCGTCGATCTCGCCGGCCTGAATCAACTCGCCGTACGTCTTGCCGTTGGGACCCTTGACGGCGTCCAGCTTCTTGAGCGCCTCGGCAAATTCGCGCTTGATCGCGTCTTTGACCTCTTCCTTCTCCTCTTCCAGGCCCTTGACGGCGTTCAACCGCTCGGTGATCTGTTGGCCCGCGACCAGGTTCACGATGACTTCGCCGAACGAGGTCAGCTTGTCCTTGGTCTTCTCCGCCTCCTCGTCCGCTTCCTTGGTATGGCACGAATAGCACGAGACGTAGCGGAGTTGATAATGCTTCTTGAGCACGGTCCCCAGCTCGGTCTGCCCAGAAACTGGCGGGACCCCCAGGGTCGTCAGGAGCCAGGCTGTCAAGACGATTCTGGTAATGCGTTTCAAGGTTCGGCCCTCCTCGTCCAAGGTCTTCCGGTTTCTTCGGCAAAAACCGGGGCTTCTATCCTATCTACCATAACTTTCCCGAACAAAAAATGCAAAAGGGGTTTCGGCCCGCGGCCGATGCGGCTGCGGAGGCTTGAGCGGCGGAGCAGATCTGCTACAACACAGCGGCTGTGGAAATCTGAAACCGGAGGGCCCCGTCATGCCGAAAATCCTGATGCCGTTGGGTGACGCCACCGAGGCGTTGGACACGTTCTATCCGTATTACCGCTTGCCCGAGGACGGCTACGAAGTCGTCGTCGCCGGCCCCGAAGCAAGGCTGTACCACTCGGTGCTGCACGAAATCCCGCCCAATGCCGACGTGCCGTGGGACATTACCCAAGAACGGCCCGGCTATCACATCCAAGCCGCCGTCGCCTTTCGCAATGTGAATCCGGACGACTACGCCGGCATGTTCATCTCCGGCGGCCGTGCGCCGGAGTACCTGCGATACGACCAGGACCTGCTGCGGATCACACGCGCAATCTGCACCGCCGCAAAACCGGTCGCCTGCGTGTGTCACGGGATCGAAATCCTGACCGCCGCCGACGTCATCCGGGGCAAGACGGTGACGACCGTGGCCAAGTGCGCCCTGGACGCCCAGCAGGGCGGCGCGACTTACGTGGACCGGCCAGTGGTCGTCGATGGGATGCTGGTGACGGCCAGAACGTGGAACGACAACACGCCCCTGCTCCGCGAGTTCCTGAAACTGCTCGCCCTGGGAGCCGGCCAAAGTCGCTAGCACCGGAATTTCGCCCCTGGGGTCAGGCTTACAGAATTCAATTTTGACCGAGCACAGTCCTACCACCTGGCTGACGTCACCATCGGTCAGAATTGAATTCTGTAAGCCTGACCCCAACCGCTCGAGCACAGTCCTACCACCTGGCTGACGTCACCATCGGTCAAAATTGAATTCTGTAAGCCTGACCCCAACCGCTCGAGCTCAGTCCTACCACCTGGCTGACGTCACCATCGGTCAAAATTGAATTCTGTAGGCCTGACCCCAGTGCAACAGTTCAACGCCGCCCCGATGGACAGCTGCCGCGACTTGTCTTACAACGATGCCTTTTTACGATGCGGCACTTGCGAAAGGAATGTCTATGTTCGAGTCGCTTTCCCTGGCCCCACCCGACCCGATCCTGGGGCTGACCGAAGCGTTCAAGCAGGACCCTCGTCCCGACAAAATCAATCTGAGCGTCGGGGTCTACAAGGACGAACACGGCAGGACGCCGGTCCTGGCTGCGGTCAAGGAGGCTGAGCGGCGACTGGTGGCCGGCCAGGAGAGCAAGACCTACTTGCCCATCGACGGGTCGCCCGAGTACGCCCGGCTGGTGCGGCAGATGGTGTTCGGCGACGAGCACCCGCTGGCGACGGACGGCCGCGCCGTCACGCTGCACACGCCCGGCGGCACGGGCGGCTTGCGCGTGGCCGCCGATTTTCTGAAACAGAAACTGTCGGTCAACCGGATCTGGATCAGCCAGCCGACGTGGGAAAATCATCGGGGCGTCTTTTCCGCCGCCGGCCTGGAAGTCGCCGCGTACACGTACTTCGACGCCGCCGCCAACCGCCTGGATCACGGCGGCCTGCTGTCCAGCCTGCGGCAGATTCCGCCGCACGAGGCCGTCTGCCTGCACGCCTGCTGCCACAATCCGTCGGGCATCGATCCCACGCCGGACCAATGGCGGGAGATCGCCGGCGTGCTGGCCGAACGCCAGCTGGTGACGCTCGTGGACTTTGCCTATCAAGGACTGGGCGACGGCTTGCGCGAGGACGCGGCCGGCGTCCGGGAACTGATCGCCCAGTTGGACGAACTGCTGATCGTCAGTTCGTTCTCCAAGAACTTCGGCCTGTACAACGAACGCGCCGGAGCGCTGACGCTGGTCGCCCCCACGCCCCAGGCGGCCCAGGCGGCGCTCAGCCACGCCAAGATCTGCGTGCGCACCAACTACTCCAATCCGCCCTCTCACGGCGGGGCCATCGTCTGTACCGTGCTGGCCGATCCCCAACTGCGCGCCGACTGGGAACGGGAACTACAGCAGATGCGCGACCGGATCAACCACATGCGGGCCCTGTTTGCCCAGACGATGAAGGCCCAGAACGCGCCGCGCGATTTCGCCTTCATCACCCAGCAACGCGGCATGTTCTCGTTCTCCGGCCTCAACCCGCAACACGTCCAGACGCTGCGCGAACAGCACGGCATCTACATCGTCAACAGCGGCCGAATCAACGTCGCCGGCCTGAGGCCAGCCAACATGACCGCCGTCTGCAACGCCATCGTGGCCACCCTGGGTGGCGGATAGCGAGGCACCGGGGATCGGGGATCAGGAATCAGGAATGGCGAACGGGCCGGTAGCAACGGACGCCGAAATAACTTCCCCGTTTCGGCGGAACTTGGCGGCAAGCCGAAGCACTCGTTGACTCGCAAGCTGAAGTCCGCAGCAACTTTGCGGGGGCAGCCTCCTCCTGGCCACCACGCTGCTCGCCAGCGCGGAGCGGTGTTCACGACCAGAGATGTCCGCGAAATCGGCCTCTTCGCCACCACGCTGCTCGCCAGCGTGGAGCGGTGTTCACGACCAGAGATGTCCGCGAAATCGGCCTCTTCGCCACCACGCTGCTCGCCAGCGTGGAGCGGTGTTCACGACCAGAGATGTCCACGAAATCGGCCTCTTCGCCACCACGCTGCTCGCCAGCGTGGAGCGGTGTTCACGACCAGAGATGTCCGCGATGACATCGGCTGTCGTAGGGCGGGACGGCGGCTGGTGCTGAACATGGCTCCACGCTGGCAAGCAGCGTGGTGGCCGAAAAGGGCAAGAGGCGGGACGGCCACTGGCGCTGAACATGGCTTCACGCTGACGAGCAGCGTGGGGACCTAAATCCGGGAAGTTATTTCGGCCACCGTTGCTACCAGCCCCTCACTGCCCACTGCCCCTCCCGCTCATTCCGGAACAAAGTCGGCCACGACGGTCACCTGGCGGACTTGGCGCGTGTCCGGTTCGACGCTGCGAATCCGGACTTGGATCCCGCGCAGCGGCACCGGATAGGGCGGCGACGTCTCGCGCTCGCCAGCGTCGTCCACGCCGTTTTGGTTGTCGGTGTCGAAGCCGTCGGTACCCTCGTCGGGCGACGTGTCGGTGCCGCTGACATCCTCATTCACCCCGTTGCGCTCGTAGTGCGTGGACCAGGTACAGTACACCGCGCCCAGCGTCCAGAGCATCGGCACGCTTCGGGCCGCAGGCCGTCCGGAGAACAACGAGCCGTAGGCGTTGACCCACGCGGTATTCGCATCGTTCCACACGACGTTGTTCGTCGTGGGGTGGATGTAGTTGCCGTAATTGAGATTCACAAAGGCCCCGAGGCCGATCACCGTGGCGCTGGTATTCCACCAGCCGGGGTCGCCGGGCGCCAAGGCCTCGTCGTTAAACGTTTTGACTCGCGTCTGAGGATCGAAGACCTGGACGTCGAAGGCCAACAGGTCGGTCAGGACCACATCTTCCCCGATTCCCACGCCCAGGGTCGTGTAATCCACCCGGTCGTCCGAGCCGAACCAGCCGAGTTCGGCGAGATCGTCGGGCGTGCCGTTCAAGTCGTCGTCGCTGTTCAACCAGCCCGGCTCCCCCGCGGTGTGCGTGGCGGCGGACCAGGCGGCGCCTTTGGGCAGCAGCAGCGCCCGCCGGAGCGGGAAAGGAAAGGCGTTCGGCCAGTGACCGAAACGGCTCTCGCGGCGCGTCAAGTCGGCCAGCGAGTTGGCCACGATGTCGTAACTGGTGCCGCTGCTGTTGCGCCGGAGCCGGGCGGAAACGTCGCTGCGGCTCTGGTACTCCATCAAGGTCGCCAGGGCATTGGCGCTGGTAATTCCCGACAGCAACGTGCCCAAGTCCGGCCGGACCAGCAAGACCCGCCGGTGCAGAGTCAATTCGCCGCGGCCGGGTACGCTGTCCAGATCCACATCCTCAAACCGCGTGAAATACACGATTTCCGCGACCGGCGACTGTTGGGTGACGTAATTCCAAACGACGGGCGACGTGGACACCTGGACCGCCTGGACGCCGACGAACAAGTCCTGCTGGGCGCGGGCGGTAAAGGCCAGCACGTCGTCCATGTCGCCGTACATGTCCGGCACCGAGCGCTTGCCCACCGGCAGCGACGTCGGCAAATACGGCAGCGGATTCGAGTCGTGGCCCACGCCCTCCAGGATCTCGAAGTATCCCAGCCCGGCCGCCTCGTCCGTCCAGGGCCGAACCGGCACCGTCACGCCGTCCAAATCCTCCTGCAACTGGTTGGCCACGCCCCGCATACTGCCGCTCAACTCAATCGCCGCCCGCCCCTGCGCTACGCCCTCGCCCACGATCGCAAACGCCTGGGACAACGCGCCGATCAGGATCAGCGTGACCACCATGGCCACCAGCATTTCGACCAGCGTAAACGCGGACGCCCGCCGCCGCAGTGGGTGCTGGCGTCGCCCTGTTCGCAATCGGCATGAAAAAGAATGGCTCATGATATCTCTCCCGCCACGGGTCAGTTGTCAGTGGTCAGTGGTCAGTGGTCAGTGGTCAGTGGTGCGCGGGGCACGTTTGGCGAGACGTTCTTTGTCTGGTTCAGCCGGATTGCCAGTCGACGCCGGCCATCAGACCGGCGATCGATAGATCTTCGTCCAACTCGGGCCAATGGAGACTGATTCCACCACCCGCGATTTCATACCGTTGTCGCTGCTGGTGCGAGGCCCGTCGCAACACGGGGAACCATTGAATTGGCACACTGAGGACGCGTCCGTCGGTGAAGTAAACACGCATAACGTCTTCATCAAACTCAACGGTTCTTGCCAACGCCGTCTTCGGTACGTACGATCGCTGCGACCGGATCGGCGCTTCAGCCGAGATGCCGATGGGCACCAGCACGCCGTCTGGGTTGCCTTCCGCGTCCGAGACGTACTGGCCTTCTGTCGGCATGTTCACCGTTCGTCCCACTCGTCAAGGAAAACCAACCGACACAAATGATCGATGTCCAATCCCTAAGCCGCCGGCTGTCTTGCTGGGACCGCTTGGATGACAGGCTTGGGCGGCAAGGACACGACCTTGCGACCGCCGGCCCGCTGACGCTCCCGCAAGTCCCGGCAAATGGCGTTCAAATCGTGATTGAATCGGGCAGCATACTGTTCGCGGAGTTCCCGCACTTCTTCAACAATTGGATCACGCCACATGATACTACACCTCCATCAACTGCTGCGGAGTACAAATCGTAGGCGGTTCAAGACGGGCAGTTTAGACGCAGACTTCCTCTTTCCGGTTTGCCGCTGCTCCGAGGTGGACTCGGGCGGCCTCGAGCAACGCATCATCCGAGACATCCCAGACGTCCTGATCGGCCCAGCCAGCGATATTCTCCATCATCTGCCCGAACCGCCAAGCGGGATATCGCCGGCGCAATTCCGCCAGCGTTTCCAGCAGCTCAGATGATTTCTGCTTGCTCATGGCACTCGCTCACCATGTCACCCATCCGTGCAACGCCCTGCCGTCATTTGCCGTTCCGCCTCTGACCACTGACCACTGACCACTGACCACTGACCACTGACCACTGACCACTGACAACTGACAATTACTCAATCATCCTCCGCAACAACACACACTTGTCCACGTTGTGGTTCTGCCCGGGCTCGAAGGCCACCGGGATCGAACGGTCGATGATGTAAAACGCCCGATGCCGCTGGACCGTGCCGGTGTCCAGGCCTACCTCTTGACCCAGTTGAAGCGTGGCCGGATCCACCTCGAAGTACCCGATCGTCAGCCACAGGGCGTACACGTTCGAGCGGCACGTGACCAGGTTGGACAGCCGCTGCAACGCCTGGTAGCTGAAGTGCGCATTCCGATCGGTGTGGCGACGCAACTCCCCAAACACGTTCAAGTACCGCGGCACCTCATTTGTGGGCGCAGTGATGCCCATCGTTGGCTTGTTCGTCCTGAGAAGGGTGTTGTCAACCTCCAGTCGCCCCAGGCCGGTTCCTCCTGAAGAATCGGGCGGCACCAGCATGGCCGTGCCCGGCGCCCGGTAAGGATTTCCGAAATAGGTCGGGTTGGTCGCGGGCGTGGGAGGGTCAAACAGGATCTGCCCGGCGGTTGCCGAGTACCCGCGCCGGTTGTCCACGAAATCGGGGAAGGTGAAAGGGTGATCGGGGTCGGTCCGATGGTTGCCCCACAGGCCATTCCAGACGCGGAAATCAAAGATCGTGTTCAAGTTGATCCGGCCCGGTTCCCGGTACGTCGAGACCCAATTGAACGGCGGGTGCAGCATTTCCGTCCCCGAAGCAGTGGAGCCGAAATGGGGCGAAGCGGTGCTGGGGTTGAACAGCGTCTCCGCCCCCGCGAACCGCGAGCGCACCGTGAGATACTCGAACAGGCGGTAGAAGTGCGGGGCATTGTTCGCGTTCGGGTCTGTCGCAAAGAAATTCAACAGATGACGGAACACGCCTTCTTTGCCGTTGGTGTCGTCTCCATCGTCGGGGTTCGGCAAGTAGCGACACGTCGTCGTGTTCTCGATCGTAAAATCCTTCAGCAACCGGGAGGCCCTGGACCGCGGGACCAGCAGCAGCTCCGTCGGGCTCGCATACGGCCGGTTGTTCCACGTCAGCCAGGGGAACGCAGGTTCCGTCGTACTCGTGCTGGGAGAGCCCAGGTATGTTGTCACCGCAAAAGGCGGCGCGGCAGGCGTGGTGCTCAAATCGAACCGCGTTCCGTAGCTGGAGTTCAAATAGCCCAACGTGTGCCGCAAGATGGAATCGAAGTGATGCAAGGCATCGGGAGCAGGTTCATCCAGGACGAACGTCTCCGGCTCATGAGGCCACAAGTACCGCTCGGTCGCGGCATCGTTCGCACCGCGCTGGAAACAACCAAACCGGTTCAGTTTTTCGGTGATCGACGGATCCGGCGTGGCAGACACACCGTTGAAGATCGTCAAGTCGACCGGCATCACGTCGATGGTCAAATACGGATTGGTGACGTCGTCGTACGGCGCCAACGGATTGGCCAGCCGCTGGAGGTGAATCCGCTTGTGGTTGCGGGCCGTGCCATTGCTCTCGTCACCGTCGATTTTCGGCAGACTGGCGTTGTCGCGGTCCAGAGGCACGGGGATGTGAGGGACATACGCCCCCTCACCGTCTGCTGCCTCTGGATACCAGACCTCCCCATTGGGGCCAGGATCGTCATAACCGCCGATCGGCTCGGAAATGCTCAGCCAGATGTCGTCGGTGCCCGCACCGCCCTTGCCTTTTCCTTTCCCTTTTCCCTTGGACGTACCAGTCGACAGGACCGTGTTGATCGGGACCGCAATCGCCGGCTGGACCTGAGCAGTTGACGAGAAGCTGTCCATCGGCGGATCCACCGTGGCCGGATCGCCCGTGGCCGGAGGAGCCGTGTTGTTGCGGACTTCCACTTGATTCACAGCCGGATTGTTGCTGGGGGTCAAACGAATCTGACGAGTTCCGGCCAAATTGAGCGTAAGTGTACCTGCCGGCTCCGCCTGCGTGTCACCGGCATCGGTGCGCCGCCCGATGGTCGTCACGTAGGACGATCCGTCGACCATGCCGGCGGTGCCCACCACGGCATAGCGCCCGGGCAGCAAGGGAGCGAGGCCCGTCACGGTGCTAAAGTGCATCTGCGTTCCCACGCCGACGCTGCCTGACAACGAAGCCGGGTTGACAAAGTACACGGTCCGTTCCGGGTCCGGTATGGCCGAGGTGGTTGGGTGCGGATCGAGCGAGTCCGGTTCCGTCGAACCGGTGACCGCCAACCGCCACACGGGCTGACCGGAAGCGTTGGTCTTGTTCAGCAAAACGCCCGAGGACCAGGCCGAGCCCGTGTGATAGAACTCGCCGGGCCATTTGTCGTGACCGGCCCAGGGGTTGTACAACTCGACGAACAACGCGCCGCGGGGGGCCAATCGCTGGTCGAAGTCCAAGTCCGGGTCATCGTGATCCGTCGTCTTCGGCTCCAGATCCTCCGTCCGCCGGTCGTGGAAAGCGAGCGTCTCGCTGATCAGCAACTCGGGCCGTTCGCAGCCCCACACGACGCGGCGATCCGCGACGCCGTCGTCGGCGCTGTCCAGGATGCCGTCCACGTCCCAGCCGTTGAACGGGTCCACGTCGTACTCGAACGGCGTCATGATCGAATCGGCGTCGCGGAAGTCCACGACGTTGACGGCCCACTGGGCCACAACCTGGGCCGTCTCCGCCGCCGTGGCATTGCCGTCGCCATCCAAGTCGTAGTAGAACGTCCGGTCCTTCAGCAGCATCGCCAGCACATACAGGTGCCGCGCCAGGTAACTGCGCGCCAAGTGGGCGTCCGGATCGTTGGTCAGGGCGCCGTCGTTATCGTGATCGATGCCCATGATATTGACGTTGCCGTTCTTGGCGTATTCCGGCCCCAGCGACTCGTTCAGATTGGCGAAGATGCCCACGCCGTACGCTTCATCCACCACGCCATTGCCGTTGTCGTCACGCCCGTTGCCCAGCGGGCGGTTGACGTCCAACCGCAGGCCCATTCTCAGGTCCGGCGAAAGCATCTCCCCGATTTCCGTGTTGATGTTGGCGATCGTGACTCCGCCAGCCAGCAAGCGGTCCGCGAGAATTTCCATGATCGACTGCGGCGGCGTTGACATCGGCAGCGGCGGCGGCGGCGCCGTATGATTTGGATATCCGTCCGGCACGACGACTCCGGGGACCGGAATGTCCCAGCTGTCGGTGGTCACCGCGGCCCGCCTCGACGGATCGCTTTGCAGGAACGTCAGACTGGTCGAGTCGGTGAGCCGCGATCGCCGCAGGGCGGCATCATAGTCACGGTAGCGAAGGACCTTTTCCAGTTCCGCGACGGTAAAAGGCGCATCCGCCGCCGACGGGCTGTGCAAATTGAATTCGTAAGGGTTGTCTGCCAACTGATCCGGGTACGTCCCCGGCGTCGTACTGGAATCGTAAAGCAGTTCGTACAGCGGTTGGCCGCGATAATCGACGCCACAGGCGAACACGCCGTGCAGATCCATGTTGCTGTTGAACGCACCCACCGCCTGGAACGGCGTCGCGGGGCTGACCGTCCGGTTGAAATAGGTGTTGGCATAGAAGTTGGCGGAGAAGTAATTGCCGGGGTACTCGTACTGCTTGAAGGGCATCAGCAGATCGTAGCCGGCCGCCCCCGGCACGCCGTCCGCGCCATAGCGGGACTGCAGCAGGGTTTGGTATTGAGTCGCGTCGAGGATCAGCGGAAGCAGGTTCACCTCCGGCGGACCGTAACCCTGCCCCTTGGGGAGATCGGCGGAGGTGGTCGGCCCCGTATCGCCGGGCAGCGGCATGGAAACGTGCGTCGCCAGCGTCGCGGTGTGGGCCCGGTTCCCGTGCGCATTGACGTTCAGCCGCCCGTCCATGTCGATGCACAACACGGCCACCAGCGTCTTGAACGCGCGGCCGTCCTCCGTCGTCTGGACCGGCAAATCCGGGTCGATCCAGATGCTGTCCTTCGTCCCGTCACCGTCGTTGTCGACGTCCCAGGAGTTGTAATCAAGCAGCGCGTTTTTAATCTGGTCGGCCGAACAAAGGGCCGGGTCCAACGCCGGATTGCTGCCCGAAAAGTTCGGGTGGTCCCAAGGCATGGGGCGAAAGATGACCTTGCGACGGAAATCGCGATAGTACTCGTTCGTCAGTGCGTCCCAGGAATCCGGAACCCGGTCCATCCAATACCTGATCAACTCCGGCCGATGAAACGACGGCAGGACACGCGGGGGCGCGCTCGGATTGGCGGGATCGTACACCACGGCGGCCATGATCATGTTCTGGTAATCGACCGCGTCGTACGATTCGTTCGGACCGCCGTTCACGAAGTGGAACAGCGAATTCGTCGGATCGGAAGTGTCGTAGACCGCCTGGCCGATTCGATTCGGTTTCAATGCCTCTTCCGTCAATCGCGGCGTCGCGGAACCGGCAGTCGAGTTGTACCCAAACCCGGTACCTGCGAACGGCTTTCCGTTCAGCACAAAGGTGTTGCCAACTGCGGGCAAGGCCGTGCCCGTGCCGTCGAGTTGCGGGGTGACGATCCGCAACCAATACGCAGACGTCGCCGCGTCGTACTGATACCAGACGACGCGCGTGCTCTGGCCCTGCAACGGACCATCGATGAACGTGAGCACGCTGCCGTTGTAGAAGCCCGTCAACAAATCGCTGTACCCGGGGGTCCACTTGGGAGTGAACGTGAACTGCACGATCTGAGCACCCGCCAAGGCAACGGGCGTCGTGGTTGCGTTCACTTCCCCCCGCATCGTCTGGTTTCCCGTATCGCCCGGACGTCGCAAATAGCTGGCCGTGGACAATCGGCTGACCGGCATCCCGTACACGTCGGCCAGCAACGAGTGGCCTCGCAGCGGCGAGCCGGCATGGTCCAGGTCCGGCTCCCGCACCAGGGCGTACATGACCCGATCGGCGATCCTCTGGGGATCCTCGCCCAGCCACTCCCGCCGGCCTACGGCCTGCGCAGCACGAAGGTACTGGCCGGCCACGATGGCAAAGGTGACCACCAGCAGGACGAACAGGACCAGCAAGCTGAGTACGATCAGGATGACCACGCCGCGTCGGTTCTGGGGGCGACGAATCATGATAGTTACCTCCGTATCTGGGGCCGCACGCGGCGGCTTTGACTCTGCTCTGTTTGGCCTTTGGAGTCCGGACGCTTGCGCCACGGTGATTCACTTCCCCGTAGCATGGTTTTCCAAGCCGTGCAGATCTCCCGGCGGTTTTGCGATACCCTGCACGGCTGCCAAAGCCATGCTACGAGCGCCCGCAGATGAGCCCATATCGCCACGCCTAGAGCCCCGTCCACAGGGACGAATTCTCCAGGCGAATTGTCTTTTCGTAAACGGCCACCACGCCCGGCATCCAGACGGCCTTGCAGACATCGATCGGCGGTGGCGGCGTCTCCCAGTCTTGACCGGGCCAGTCGGCTCCAAACAGCGTCAGATCGCGTTGCCAGACACCGCTGGACTCTTCCCTCGGCCCGGCGTCCGCGGTCTGAATGCGATACCACTGGAAATAGTACCGGTACGGGGTGACGTCATCGTCGGTCCCCGCCAGCATCAACCACTCGCCTTCCTTCATCTTCAGATCGTCTGCCGCCGCAGCTTGCAGCACGACATCGCCGCCGTTGTAGCCGTTGCTGTTGAAATTGACCATCCGCTCCGCGTCGAGCGCCAAATCGCGGCGGTGAAACACGACGATCGAAAGCAGGTACGTGTCGCTGCTGTAACCTCGTTTGGGAACCACCGTGGCAATCCACGAGAACTTGCCTTCCCACTGACGCTTGAGCCCCCCCGAATCGAATTTCTGCTCCGGAGGCAGCGTGCGATCCGTCGGCAACTGGAACACCAAATCGTCGCCGCCCAGAAAAAGCTGCTCCGCCTGGCTGTAGGTCATGGCCGGGACCGGGTTCGGCGTCGTCGAGGTGTCGATGGCTCCGGGCCTGGTCCGCAAGCTCACGCGCAGCATCCACGGCGTGCCCGGCGTGGGCAGGTTCGAGGGGGCAAAATACGGAAACCGTTGAATGCCGGGCGTGGCCGGATTGGTCGTATTGGCTGCCAAGTAAATCGGGTCAATGCAGAACCCGCACTGCCAGGGCATCGCTTGATTCGGCCAATACGGCGATGGCCAGGAACTCGGCTGCAAGCCCGTCTGAACAGTCTCAGGATACGGGTAGTAATTCAGGCTGCCGGGGTACAACTGGGCCCAGGCGTCCTGCCGCCGCAGTTGGTACGTGTCGAACATGCGAATGGCGTTGCGGCCCAAGCGGTCCGCCCCGTCGGCGATCGCACCCTGCGTCGCCCGCAGTCCGGCCAGCGGAACGATGATCAGGACGCCCAACAACCCGACGGCGACGATGCCGATGGAGAACAAGACCTCCAACAGCGTCACGCCGCGGGGGGCGGCCGAGCGGCGCCGAGCGGCGTCCGCAAAACCAAACCGGTCTGGGCAGAAGCCACGCATCGCTACAACCCTCCCTTGCCCTGCGCCAATTGCGCGAACTCGCGAGCCGCCTGGATCGTCTGGGCACTGGCCGACACGCCGCTCTCCGCCGTCGTGACACGGCCGTTCAAGTGCCCGATCGAAACCCACAACGTCGCCGGATCCGCAAGGTTCAAGTCGCCGAGGTTTTCCAAGTTGCCGATCAACAAGTGCAGGGTCTGCGTGGGCGCGCTGGCGACGTTGCCGTTAAGTCCCATCAGCGTCGCCATCCGGCCCGACGCGCCAAAGACGAGCGTCACCGGGTAAGGATCGACGGCGGGAGTGACCGAATTGTAGTCCACGACCGGACCGGGACCGACACACTGCCAGGTCACCGGGTTAGACGTGCCGTCCGTCACCGTGTCCCCCACGACCGCCGTCCACGTCGGCTCCGCGGCCCCCGTGGTCCCGGGGGTCGTCACCACATACCAATAACCGTTGGGACTCGTCGGCCGACAGTAGTAACAAACGGGACACGGAGTGCCCGGGGTCCAAACGGGACCTGCCAGCCCAAATCCGGAATAGTTCATGTCGATCACCGTGCCCACCGGCAATTCCATCGGCGTGGAACTGGACTTCTCCGGAAGACGCGTGAACTGGTAAGGCACCAAGGCCCCGTTGGTGGGCCAGGGCTTGCCACTCAAATTAAGGATGTATCTCGTGTTGGGCGGCGTAGATGTATCCTCGGTGATCGCCGTGACCACGTAGACGGGATTGCGATAGTCGAAGCGAACGAAGTCGCCCACCTTGACCACGTTCGGCAAGTTGCTGCTGAAGCCGTCGTCGTTAAATCGGGCCTGCAGAACACCGCCGCCCGACAAAATGCTGGCCGCAGCGCCGACGACGTCGCCCGCATACGGCGGCGGGGTTTCCGCCAAGTACAGTCGCCGGGCGAACCGTTTTTTGGGATCTTCCGGCAACGCTTCGGTGTCGATCACCAGCCCGGCCGGGCGGCCCGTTTCCGCCGCCAAGGCCTTGGCCAGGGTCACGCCGGTGTTCACCTGCCGCGCCGCTTCGCGCAGCCGCCGGCCCTCGATGCCGGTCCTCATCATCGGCAACGCCATCCCCATCAGGATCACCATCACGGCGACCACGATCAACAACTCGACCATCGTCAGGCCGGGATGCGGTCTGCGCTGCGAATCGAGCCGTCTTGTCACGCACGCTCGCTTCACGTCTTAGCCTCCCAGTCCGTGATTGGTGATGTTGTCTTTGTAACCGTCGGACTCCAGGAACGGCTCAGCCAGCCGCCGCTTGCACGTCGGCATGACGGAGTAGGGATCATTCGGCCACAACGCGTCAGGCCAGCCAGCCGGCAAATACGGGTTGTTGCCGGTCCGGTAGTAATTGAACGGGATCTGAACCGAGTGATCGCCGTCCGGGTCGAAGTCGAACCGGACAATGTCCAGCGCTTCGTCGGGACCGCCGGACACCACCAGCGGATACAGGGCAAAGCCGAATTGGTACTCCGCAGTACCAGCCCCATCCGGGTCCATCTTCGCCGGCCACGGTGGTGAGGTCATCGCTGGCGGCGGCGGCCGCGTGTCCACGCGGAGCGGATCAAAGGGGTCCGACGAGCCGACCGGGTCGACCACATGAAGATTTGAGTAGGACGGGATATCGTCCACCGTTCCAAATGTAAAATCAGGTCCCGGATGCTCCACAAACCCCGCCGGCCAGCGGATGAAAGCAATGGGCTTTCCCCAGGCATCCAGGATCTCCGGCATCCTGTCACCGTCGGTGTCGCCAATCTCGGCCTCTTGGAAGAAATCCAAGGCGTTGCCGGTGATGTCCTGCATCGACGCGATGATCATGTACAGACATTCGGAGTCCTGGTACGTTTCGCTCCACTTTGCCACGCCGCCAATCTTGCCAACCCGCCGCGCGTACTCGCGATTGCACGCGGGACGGGTAATGTAGACTGTCGCGGTCGTTAGGGAACCTGCCTCAAGGTAAGGAACCTTAAGATTGACTCCGGCGACGGCGGTTCCCTCTACTACGTCCTCCTTCCGGTCCGGCAACTCCAACCGCATCAGTTCGCGGAGCGCCAACAGTCGGGCCGTTCCCACCGCGCGGGCATCGCGACGCGCTAGCGGAGGCAACCCCTGCAGTCGAATCGCCCGCGTCCGGTACGAATCCCAGCGCGTCATCAGCAGTTCGTGCAGCTTGGCAATCTGGACCTTCGTCCGCGACTCCTTGGCCTGCTGAACGGCGTGGTACATGGCGAACAGCATGGAGCTGGCCAGGACGGCAATGACCATGATGACCACCAGCAGTTCCATCAGCGTAAAGCCGCGACGGACGGAAATGGGGACAGGCACCGATCCTCCTGATCGGAGCCAGTCCCCATTTCCTGCGTTGGACAGGGGGACAGGCACCGATCGTCCTGATCGGAGCCAGTTCCCATTCCTGCGACGAATTGTGCTGGGCCGACGAGCGTTCATTCCAGGAAATCCTCGAAGATTTTGCCGTCGCTGAAATTGGCGATGTTGTCCAGGTCGCCGGCTTGATAGTTGTCCCCGAAGGGGAACAGCTTGTACGTGCTCGGGGTACCCGCAATAACCGAACCTGCGTCCCCGTAGTCGTTGTCCAAACCGGCGCAGATGATCTGAAAAGTCGTCGGGTTGGGCATGGTGAGCGGATTGGTCGTCGCGTCGACCGGAGCATTGGTCCGCTTCGTCACGTAGGGATACAAGAGCGCGTTGCCGACCGCATCCTTGTACACGCACAAACTGGCGACCGGTGTCGTCGTGCTGGGAATGGGTGTCGGATCCGTGTAGATCCGGCTGTCGAAGTACACGTAGGGCATAGTGCAGTCTGGGGGCAGATAGCTCAACAGCCCGTCGCCATCCAGGTCCACCAGCCGCTTTTCGTCGAACGGGAACAACACGACCCGTTTGTCAGTTCCGCTCAACGGTTGCCGCGGATCCTCCCGAACCTGGCTCAGCCACAAGACCAACGCCTCGGACGGATCGGGGGCGACGAGATTTCCGTCACTATCCTTGAAGATGGCAGCCAGCGTCCCCGTGGTACCAAGCGTGTACGTGTGCCGCGGGAAGGCCTTGCGGATGTGCCGCACGATCAGATGCGTGCCTGCGCTGGTCTCGAAGTCGTTCAGCGACATGAGCGTCGTGAAATCCGGCGGGTAATCGCCGTACTTCTGCTTGTACGACTCGATCGCCAGGTGCAACTGATTCAGTTCCTGGGCGATCCGGTTCTCCCGCGCTTTGACCACCACGCGGTACAGCGTGGGGACCAGGATGGCGGCCAACACGCCGATAATGGCGATCACCACCAGCATTTCGACGAGGGTAAAACCGCGGGGGCGGCGTGGTTGGTTGGTTGTCATGACATTCTCACTTGTCACTTGTCATTGGTCATTTGTCACTTGTCATTGGCCGGGGCAAAAGCCGAATCTTCGGCTCTCCGGCTTTTCAACGTTTTCACTTTTCCACTTTTCCACTTCTTCTTACGACAGTCCTTGAATCATGCTGACCAGCGGCAGGAACAAGGAGATGACGATAAAGCCGACGGCGAAGCCCAGGAAGACGATGATGATCGGCTCCATCAGCGACGTCAGGCTTTCCGTCATCACCTTGACTTCGTCGTCGTAGGTGTCGGCCACCTTGTACAACATCGTGTCCAACTCGCCCGTCTCCTCGCCCACGTCCACCATGTTCACGACCAGGTCGTCGACCACGCGGGCCTTCATGCGGACGATGTACGACAAGCACAACAGGCCGCCCAAGCCGAGGGCCATGTAGGCGCCGATCATCGCCATGCCGGGCAGGACCATGACCAACATCCCGGGCAAGGCCCCGGCAAAGAACCAAAATCCCAGACAGACGGGATGAAAGCCCAGGGTCGAGTAAGCCCGTAGCGGCTTGGCGATCGGATCGCCTTCGCGAATCGACTCGCCCACCTTGGCGTACAACCGCTCGAACACGGCGTTGCCGGACGTGTCGCGGGTAATCTGCAAGCCTTCCAAAATGGGCACACCACTGGCCACCAGCGTGCCCAGCGTGCGCGTGGTCCGCGCCATGATGTTCTTTTCGACCAGTTTTCCCATGATGGGCAATTTCAAAATGAACATGTCCCAGCCGATGCGGCCGTGCCGGAATTTGCGGACCAACTTGATCGCCAGGAACACGCCGACCGGAATCAGCGGAAGCAGGAACCAGCACTTGATGACCCATTCCGACATGGCGATCAGCAACTGTGTCGCGGCCGGCAAGGTCAGCCCGAATTCCGTGAACATCTTGGTGAACACGGGCACGATCTTGAGCATGATGAACACCAGGATGCCGACGGCCACCGAGATGACCACGGCCGGGTAGATCATCGCGCCCTTGACTTTGCGTCTGAGGGCTTCGGCCCGCTCCTGGAAGTCGGCCAGACGTTGGAGAATCACTTCCAACGCACCGCCCGCTTCACCGGCCTTGATCATGTTCACGTACAAGCGATTGAACATCTTCGGACTCTTGGACATCGCCTCCGACAACGTGGCTCCGGCTTCGATCTCCTCCACCACGTCCAAGAGCGCGTTTTTCAACTTGCCCGGCTTGGCATTGCCCTCCAGGATCTTCAAACTGCGGACGATCGGCAGACCGGCGTCCTGCAGAATGGACAACTGGCGAGTGAACGTCGTGACCACTTTGCTGCCGCCGCCGCCCAGGGCCATTCCGCGGCGTTTCTTGGGCCCCTTGGCCGTGGCCCCCTCCTTGGTCTTCTTCAGCGTGATCTTGGTCACGAAATAGCCCATCTGACGGATCGTCGTCTGGGCCTCTTCCTCGGTCGGCGCATCGATCACGTCGCGGATCTCTTCGCCCCGAGCGTCCATCGCTTCAAATTCAAAAGTAGGCATGGCCAGGCTCCGAATGGGTCAGTGGTCAGTGGTCAGTGGTCAGTGGTCATTGGTCAGTCGTCAGTCGTCAGTGGTCAGTCGTCAGTCGTCAGTGGTTGCGGGGCCTTCGGCGCCGCATTCTGCTGCTCACCAATGGCAAGTGACCAGTGACCAGTGACCAGTGACCAGTGACCAGTGACCAGTGACCAGTGACCACCGACAAACTATCCTTCCAACACCGTTTCTCGAATGACTTCATCGGCGGTCGTCGTACCGGTCAGGATGTTCTTGATGCCGATTTCGCGCAACGTCACCATGCCGTGTTTGCGGGCGACTTCCCGCAACTGGTCGGTCGTGACGTTGGTCATAATCATGTCGCGCATCTCGTCGTTCATGTTCATGAGTTCGAACAGGCCCAGACGGCCCTTGTAACCCGTGTTGTTGCAGGCGTCGCAGCCCTTGCCGCGGAAGAACGTCTGGCCCTGCAGATCGTCTCGGGTCAGCCCCAATTCGACCAAGGCCTCGTCGGACGCTTCGACCGGCTCGCGGCACTGCGTACAGATGCGGCGGACCAGCCGCTGGGCCAAAATCGCCTCGACCGTCGCCGTGATCAAGAACGTGGGCACGCCCATGTCCTTCATGCGCGTGATCGTGCTGGGCGCGTCGTTGGTGTGCAACGTGCTGAACACGGTATGGCCGGTCAGCGAGGCCTGGACGGCGATCTCGGCCGTCTCCAAATCGCGGATCTCGCCGACCAGGATGCGGTCCGGATCGTGCCGCAGGATGGCCCGCAGGCAAGCGGCAAACGTGACGCCGATTTCGGCGTCGATCGGAATTTGCACCAAGCCGTCGATATCGTACTCGACCGGGTCCTCGGTCGTAATGATCTTGTCCTCCACCTTGTTCAATTCGGCCAGGGCCGAGTACAGCGTGGTGGTCTTGCCCGATCCCGTGGGACCGGTCACCAGGATGATCCCGTTGGGAATGTGGATGCACTTGCGAAAACGTGCCAGCGTCTCGTCGTCCATGCCCACGCGGGTCAAGTCCAGGGCCACCACCGAACGGTCCAGCACCCGCATCACCACGCTCTCGCCGAACATCGTCGGCAGCACGCTGACCCGCAGATCGACCGGGTGACCGCCCACCGACAACTCGATGCGCCCGTCCTGAGGCAACCGCCGTTCGGCGATGTCCAGGTTCGACATGACCTTGATCCGCGTGGTGATGGCAAAGGCCAAATGCCGGGGCGGCGGGACCATTTCGTACAACACCCCGTCGGCCTTGATGCGGATGCGGAATTCGTCCTCGAAGGGTTCAAAATGAATGTCGCTGGCGTGGTCCTTGATGGCCATCAACAGGACCATGTTCAGCAGCTTGCGGACGGGAGCGCTGTCGGCCAACGTCTCGACACTGGTCAAGTCGGTCGGGCCGTGCGTGCCGATGGCGGCGGCGACGGCCTGCTTGAGATCGTCGTCCTGCTCCAACTCGCTCAAAATGCTCTCGATGCTCTCGCTTTCGCTGGCATAGTACTTGCCCAAAGCTCGCTTGATATCGCCCTCGGTGGCCACCACCAGCCGGATGTCGTACCCCAGGAAATTCCGCATTTCGTCCTGGATGGCCAGATTCTGCGGATCGCAGGTGGCCAGCGTCAACGTCTTGTCGTCCAGAATGACGGGAACCACGCGATACAACTGGGCCATCGTGTCCGTGATCGTGCCGAGCACGTCGCGATTCAGTTCGATTTCCCCCAGGTTGACCACCTGCATGTGCATCTGCTCGGCCAGGGCCTGAGCCAGCTGGTCGTCGGTGATCAGCCCCATTTCCTCGGCGATCTTGCCGAGCAGTTCGCCGGGGCGCTGCTCCTGCTCTTCCAGCAGCATCTCCAACTGCTCGTCGGTGATGAATCCGAGATCGACCAGAATTTGTCCGATGCGACGAATGGCCATTGTTGGTTCCGGGGGAAGAGAATGCGACGTAAGGGATCGAAAGGAACGAAGCGACGTAGGCCGTTACTGCTTGAACGCTTCCGGCACTTCCTGGGGTTCTTCCTCCTCGATTCCCCGTTTGGCATTGACGATTCGCTTGGCCAGATCGTCGGGCACGTGAGCCCTGGCCAAGATATCCTCGATCGTACACTTCTCCTCTTTCCATAATTTGAACAAGGCATCGTCCATTAACTGCATCCCGTGCTTGGCACCCGTCTGGATCGCGGAATTGATCCGGAACGTCTTGTTTTCGCGAATCAAGTTGGCCACGCCCGGCGTGCAGATCAGGATTTCGTAAGCCGCACAACGCCCGCCACCAATCTTCGGAACCAGACTCTGGGCCACCACACCAATGATGGAAGTGGACAACTGGGTGCGGATCTGGTCCTGCAAATTGCCTGGAAAAGCGTCGATGACACGGTTGACCGTGCCCTGAGCACTGTTGGTGTGCAACGTGCCGAACACCACGTGCCCCGTTTCGGCCGCGGTGATCGCCGCCTCGATCGTCTCCAAGTCACGCATTTCACCGACCAGGATCACGTCCGGGTCCTGACGCAAAGCGCGACGGATCGCTTCGGCAAAGCTGGGCACATCCACGCCCACCTCGCGCTGATTCACCGTGGATTTCTTGTGATAGTGGTAAAACTCGATCGGGTCCTCGATCGTGATGATGTGATGATCCACGTTTTCGTTGATGTAGTTCACCAGACTGGCCAACGTCGTGCTCTTGCCCGAACCCGTCGGGCCCGTGACCAACATCAGGCCACGAGGCCGCAAGACCAGTTTGGTGACCACGTCCGGCAAGCCCAATTGCTCCGGAGTCAACATCGTGGTCGGGATCTGCCGCAACACCATCCCGATGAAGCCGCGCTGCTTGAACACCGACACGCGGAAGCGGGCCTGATCGCCGAACGCAAACCCAAAGTCCGTGCCGCCCTGCTCCTGCAACTCCCGCTGGCACCGCTCCGGCGTGATGCTTTTCATCAACGCCACCGTGTCTTCCGCTTCCAGGATCTTGGTTTCCAGCCTGCGCAAGCGGCCATGCAGCCGAAACACGGGAGGCTGCCCCACCGCGATGTGAATATCGCTGGCATCCTGCTTCACGCAAGCCTGCAACAGTTTGTCGATCAGAATCGTTGCCATGAACGTTCACCTCCGGAGAATTCCGGGCGACAACCGATTGTTCGCGTCTCGCCCGCTGGACGCAAATCGTTTGGGGATTATTCAGCGATCAGGTTAAAATCCAGATTCCGGTCCTGCTCCGTCCGCTTGGCCACCCGGAAGATCTCTTCCAGCGTCGTGATGCCCTTGATGACCTTCAGCAGTCCATCCAGGTACAACGTCGCCATGCCCTGCTTGATGGCCATCTCACGGATTTCAACCGTGTTCTTGTTGGCAAAGATATGCTCGCGGATCTGGGCCGTCACAAGCATCAATTCGTGAATCCCAAGCCGTCCGCGAAAACCGCCTTTCTGACAATGTCCGCAGCCCTTGCCTTTCATGAAATTCGCTTTTTGGACAACTTCATCCGGAATCCCTGCCTCCTCCAGCTCGCTCTCACGCGGCACATAGGTCTGCTTGCATTTCGGACAGATGGTCCGAATCAACCGCTGGCCAAGCACGGCAATCACCGTGCTCGCCACCAGATAGTTGGGAACGCCCATATCAACCATGCGTGTGATGGCAGTCGGCGCATCGTTGGTGTGCAGTGTACTGAATACCAAGTGTCCAGTCAAAGAAGCCTGGATTCCCATCGACGCCGTCTCTTGATCTCGCATCTCGCCCACCAGGATCACGTTGGGCGCCTGTCGCATCATGGCGCGGATGATGCGGGCAAAGTCCAGTCCGATACTGTGCCTGACTTCGCACTGGTTGATGCCCGGCAGGTAGTATTCGACGGGATCTTCGGCCGTGATGATTTTCCGGTCGGGACGGTTCAAGTAGTTCAGTGCGGCGTACAGGGTTGTTGTCTTTCCGGAGCCCGTGGGTCCGGTGACGAGGACGATCCCGTTGGGGCGTCGGATCAGGTTTTGGAATTTCTTGTAGTTGCCTTCCGACAGGCCCAATTGTCTGACACCGATCTTAATATTGTCTTTATCCAGAATTCGCAGAACGGTCGCCTGACCGTGATTGGTCGGCAGAATGCTAACACGCAAGTCCAGTTCTTTCTCGCCGACGGTCACTTTGATACGTCCATCCTGCGGACGGCGACGCTCGGCAATATCCATCCTGGCCAAGATCTTGATTCTGGAAGTGATGGCAGCCAACAGACGGCGGGGCGGGCTGTCTCGTTCCATGAGCATGCCGTCAATTCGATACCGGATGCGAATCCGATTCTCGAAGGGCTCCACGTGAATATCCGACGCCCGCAACTGGACCGCTTCCGAAATCAGCAGCTGGACCAACCGGACCACGGGAGCGCTGTTTTCGTCAACCGCGTCTCCGCCCGAAAGATCCTCGGTGGTCTCCGTGAAATCGATCGCCGTGTCGGTGAACTCTTGCAGCATCGAGTCGGCACTTTCGCCCTCGACTTGTCCGTAATGGCGATTGATGGCGCCTTGGATCGCTTCTTTGGGCGCCAGGGCCGTTTCGATGCGCCGGTTCAGAATGAACCGGAGTTTTTCGATGGTCTCCAAATCAAACGGATCGCTGACGACGACCGTCAGGACGTTATCTTCATCAGCCACCGGAATAACCGAGTTTTCCCGCGCGACCGCTTCCGGGACCAGTTCGATGATGCTTTCGGGAATCTGGATTCCCGTCAGGTCCAGGTAGTGCATGCCGTGGTATTCCGCCAGGGCTCGGACTACGTCGTCGCTGCTCGCATAGTCGAGATGCACGAGGCATTCTGCGACGGTCTTGTCTTGCTCCGAGGCCAACTGCTGGGCTTCCGCCAGCTGTTCGGGGCTGATGACGCCTTTGCGGAGCAGAACTTCGGTGAAATCGACGCCCTTTGCCTTTGCCATAAGCGTGCCCCTCGCCAAACTGGGGGAAAATACTGTTCCACGGACCAACGGCCAGACGAGCCTCCGGGAAAGATCAATTGAATTGCAGACCCGGTGCTTCTATCTTGCCCAACCGTAACCCCTTCTGTCAATCGGCGAAAGGGGGCGGCAGCGAAACATCGGGGTACACCGGGCAGGATGCGGATTGTTGTGAGGTTAATGTGTGTTCAGAAACGATTCGCAGGGCGGAATTCACTGCGCCGGAGCGGACGGAAGTCCGCGCTACGAGAAAACGGCGGAGTTGATCTTGGGCAGGTACGCCTTGCTGGACCGCGATTCGGAATCAGCGTACATTGCTTGCCGTGTTTACGCAGGATGATTACGAACTGATCGACTTTGGAGCGGGACGCCGGCTGGAGCGATTCCGGGGGGTGTATGTGGATCGTCCGTGCCCGGTCGCGGAGGGGCTGGAGCGAGCTGTGCCCACGGCTTGGGATCGAGCCGACCTTCGCTACGAGCGGGCCGGCAGCGGACGAGGCGAGTGGCGACAACGGAAACGGCTGCCGGACGACTGGATGATCCGGCACGGCTCGATCCAGCTGGCGCTGCAGCCAACTCCCTTGGGCCAAATCGGCGTATTTCCGGAGCAGGCGGAGAATTGGGACTGGATCGAGGTCCAGGTGCGTCGCGCTGGACGGCCGCTGAAGGTTTTGAACCTGTTCGGCTATACGGGCGGGGCGACACTGGCGGCTGCAGGCGCGGGCGCGGAGGTGGTCCACGTCGATGCGGCCAAGCCGGTCGTGGCCTGGGCGCGCCGCAACGCGGCTTTGTCGAATCTGGCCGACGCGCCGATCCGCTGGATCGTAGAAGACGCCGCCAAGTTTGCCGAACGCGAACTGCGCCGCGGCAACCACTACGACGCCGTCATTCTGGACCCGCCCAGCTACGGCCACGGGCCGCAGGGGGAAGCCTGGAAGATCGAGCGGCACTTGGACGATCTGTTGGCGCGATGCGGCGTCTTGACGGCGGGCCGAACGGCGTTCCTGCTGTTGACCTGCCATTCTCCGAGCGTTCAGCCGGACGGTTTGAGAACGTCGCTGGCCAGGCACTTTGACGGGCTGCCTGGCGGCGCGGTGCGAGTGCGTCCGCTGTCTTTGCGGACCGCCGATAGACGGAAATTACCCAGCGGCCTGGCCGCGTCTTGGCCGAAGTGAGCCGAACGATGGCAGACACGATCACGAGCGTGCATAATCCGAGGGTGAAGGACGCATCCAGGCTGCGAAGCGGACGAGGCCGGACGCGGCAGGGCCGAATCCTGATCGACGGTCTGCGCGAAGTGCAGCGGGCGTTGCAAGCGGGAGTCCGATTGCACGAAGTGTTCGCCTGTGCGGCGCCGAACGATGAACCGACCCGGCGCGAGCTGGCCGTTTGGGAGCGGGCTGGCGTGCCGGTCTTTCACGTCAGCCCCTCCGTCTTCTCGCGATTGGCCTACGGGGACCGCGAGCAGGGCGTGGTGGCCGTGGCCCAGGCGCCCGAGCGGAGCTTGGAAGAACTGTCTGTGCCCGCCGATGCGTTGGTGGTCGTGCTGGAGGGCGTGGAGAAGCCGGGCAATGTGGGCGCCGTGGTCCGGACCGCGGATGCCGTGGGCGCGTCGGCCGTCCTTGTCGCCGACGGGGCGACGGACCTGTACAATCCGAACGCGATCCGCGCCAGCCTGGGCACGGTTTTCACGGTTCCCGTCTGCGCGGCTGACAGCCTGGAAACACTGGCTTGGCTGCGTCAACACCGGCTGCAGATTGTGGCAACGCGGGTTGATGGTGCGGCGCCTTATACCCAGGTCTCGTATCGCGCGCCGACGGCGATCGTGCTGGGCAGCGAGGCGAGCGGTCTGTCGGACGTCTGGCGAGGGCCCGATGTGAGGGCGGTGGCGCTGCCGATGAAGGGCCGGGCGGACAGTCTGAACGTGGCAACGACCGCCGCGGTGGTGCTGTACGAGGCGCTGCGCCAGCGACAGGCGGCGGGAGGCGAGTCAGGAGCATAAGCGAGCAGGGCCGCACGGCCAGCGCGTGAGCCGTGCCGCGCGGGTCGTCAGGCCGCGGCGTCGTCGTCTTCCCACCAGCAGGTCTTGAACTCGCTGGTTTTGGACGCGCCGGCCAAGGCAGGTTGGCGGTCGTCTTCGGCCAGTCTCAGTTCGTCGTCATCCCAGACGGGTTCGGGAGTTTCGTCTTCGGGCGGCTCAGGGACGTCGGCTTCCAGCCATTGGCTACGGTCGGGCGAATCGTCGTCGTCCAGGTCGCTTTCGGCATCTTCTTCGGCATCTTCTTCGGGATGTTCTTCGGCATCTTCTTCGGCGGTTTCGTCGTCCAGTTCGGCGGCGGCCGGTTCCCATTCCGGCGCGGCCGGGGGCAGCTCTTCCTCGGGTTCCTCGATCGGTTCCTCGATCGGTTCCGGCTCGACCGCGAGCGCGGCAGCGACCTCGGCCGGTTCGGACTTGGCAGCGACCGGCGGCTGGAGGCTTGGCTCGTCGTACCAATCGAACCCATCCACGCCGTTGCGGACCGGCAGCAGGCGGATTTCGGCGCCGGCGGCCTCGAAGATCTGCATGATGTGTTGATGGCAGGTGAACATCAGCATCTGGTGGCCGGCGTTGGCAAAGTCGCGGAGCACGGTGGCGGCGGAGCGGGCGCGGCGGGCGTCGAAGTTGACCAGCACGTCGTCCAGCACCAGGGGCAGCACGGCCCCGCGCCGCGCGTAGGCGGCGGAGAGGGCCAAACGCAGGCTCAGGAACACGGCTTCCCGCGTGCCTTGGCTCAACAGGTCCAGCGACATGGACTGGCCGTCGCTGCCGTCCACGCGGAGCACGTCGGCGCTCAGCGGCGTCCAGATCCGCGTGTAGCGGCCCTCGGTGAACCGTTCCAGGTAGGTGGACGCCTCGGCCAGCGTTTCCGGCTGGCGTTCGGTCTCGTAGATCTGCCGAATGGCTTCCAGCATCAGCGCCGTGACGGCCAGGACGCGCCAGCGCTGCACGGCGATCCGCATCTGCTCTTCGACGCAGCCCAGCTGCAGCTTGGCCGCGGCCAGTTGCCGGTCTTCGGCCAGCGTTTTCATTTCCTGGTTCATTTCGCCTTGGCTCTGGTGCAGCTGGGTGAGCCGCTCCTGGGAGTCTTCCAGCCGGGCCGCCAGGCGGTCCCGGAACGGTTCCAGTTTTTCTTCGCCGTGCGTCTCCAGGACTTCGCCCACGGCGGCTTCCGACGACCGGTTGCCGATGGCCAGCGTGATCCGTTCGTTCAGTTCCTCGTGCTCTTCGCTGAATTCGAGGATGCTGTCCTGCCGCGCGGACTCGCTGCGCAACTCGGCCTCGTCCGCCACGTTGGCCTGTTTCAGCAGCAGCTGCCGCTGGCGGAGCAGTTCGCGGAGTTGCCGCGAGTGTTCGCGGAAGGCTTTCTTCAATTCGCGATGGTCCGTCTTCAGCTGGCGGCGGCGTTCGACCCATTGTTTCTGTTCCGCCATCAGGGCTGCCATTTGGCGGATCTGCGTGCGCGGATCGTCGCTGGTGGCCGTCAGGTGGATATCTTCCAGCAACAGCGAGATGCGTTCGGTGATTGTGGCCAGTTCGTGGCGGCGGTCGCGCAATTCCTCGCGGCGTGAATGCAGGCGTTGGGCCAGTTGGGCGGCCTGGTCGCTGCCGTCGGTGAACTGCTGGATGTGTTCCGGGAGGAAGGACTCGGGCAGCTTGAGCGTGCGGAGGGCTTCCCGCCACCGCTGTTGCACCGCCTTGACCTCGGCGGCCGCCCTCTCGGCCTTGTCGTTGCCGGCCTCGGCCTGGGCCAGGGCCGTCTGGATTTTCGCGTCCAGGGGCGTCAGCGACTCCAGTTTTTTCACGTAAGCCTCGGCGGCTGCCAGTCGGGCGTCCAGCGGACCTCCGCCGCCGGGCAGTTGGACATCCAGTTCGTCGCGTTCTTCTTTCAGGGTCCGGATTTGGCCTTTGACTTTGTCCAGCTGCCGGATGCAGGCTTCCAGATCCCGGCTCATCGTCTTTTCCAGCAGCACCTTGGTGATCACGGCGATCGCCCAGCAGGCGAGTCCCAGGATGGTGATGATCCAGCCCAGCTTGGCGACCGGTTCCCAGAAGATCGAGGCCAGGACCAGCATCACGCCCAGCACGAACGGCACGCCGCACCAGAAGAGCGTCGAGACGGGCAGGATTTGCTCTTCCATCAAGTCGCGGCGGTCTTCGTCCAGTTCCTTGCGGTGCCGGTCCAGTTTCTCCAGTCGTTCTTCGACCTGCAGTCGGCGGCGCAAGCGCGTGACGCGGTGGCCGGCCTTCTCCAGGGCTTTGTCCAGTTGCGTTTCGCCGGTTTCGGCCAGTTCGACCGCCAGTTGATCCTGGATCTCCTGGGCCTGGCGGCGCACTTCGTCGCCGTCGGTCCTGGCGGCCGCCAGCCGGTCGTTGGCTTCGCGCAGCGCGCGGGCGGGTCCCTTCAGGGCTGCCGAGGTCCGCTGGGAGAAATCCGGCGTGAATTCGGGCAGATCATCCGCCGACAGGCCGAGCTTTTCCCATTTGGCCCGCAGCGTCTCGTCCAGTTGGCCGATCTCGTCGTGCAGGTGCTTGACCTGATTTTCCAGCGATTCGATCCACGGTCCGTGCTCGCAAATTGCTTCGATCCGGCTGGCGTGCGCCCACAGCGGGCGGTTGATCGGCTGGGCCGCGGCCTCTTCGACCAGCGTGCGCCGTTTCCGCTGCAGCTGGTCGACTTGTTCGCGGAGGGTGCGGATTTGGGCGTTCAGTCCGTCCAGTCGTTGGACGGCGCGTTCCGGCAGTTCGCGGGGCGCGCCCAATTCGGCCAGTTTCTGCCGCACTTCCAGGCGGCGGAACCAGGGTTCGCGGATCTGCAGCGCCACCTCGACCGCTTGCGCATCGAGTTCCATCCGCTCGATGCTCTCTTCCAGGCGCGCGACCTCGTCCTGCAGTTCCTTGCGCTGGGCGGCCAGTTGGCTCCAGCGTTCGCTGCGCGTCGTCAGTTCGTGGATCTGGCCCTGCAGCTGTTCGCGTTGGCGGAGCAGGTTCAACAGCTGGGAATCGCTGGCGTCGGGCGCCAGGATCCGGTTCCGCGCCGTTTCCGTGTCCCGCATCACGTCGATCAGCGAGACGCGGTCCAAGCCGCTGGTGAGCTTGTACAACTGGGCGGCGGCCGCGGTGTCGTCCAGCGTGCCCAGTTCCTGCAGTTCGCGCAGGCCGACCGCAAACACGTTGTTGTAGATCGTCTCGTCGATGCCGCACAGCATCGTCGCCAGGACGTGCGAGCCCTGGCGCGCGCCGCTGGCCGAGAGCACTTCCACTTTGCCCGGATCGTCGCTGCTGAGGCTGTTGCTGGGAGTCCGCCGGACCGTGAACCGGCCGCCCGTATCGACGGCTCCCAGGCTGCCGCCGGCGCGGCCTCCGTGGACCGGCGGCAGGTAGCGGCTGCGACGCTCGGTCGAAAAGCCGTACAGGATGCTGCGGATGAACTGCATCAGCGTCGTCTTGCCGGCTTCGTTCGGCCCGCAGAACACCGTCAGGCCGTCGGCAAACCGGTCCAGCTTCAGGTTGCTCCAGACGCCAAAGCCGTCGATTTGAAGGTCGGAAATCTTCACCTTCGTCTCTCCATCACAACTGTCATTGCTGTGCGGCACCGTTGCGCCGGGCGGGCGACCAGCCGCGCGGGCTCGCGCGGGGGGGCCGTCCGGCGCCACGAGCCTAGGCCAGCGATTCTTCTCCGCTCAACAAATCCAAGCCCAGCACCGCGGCTTCATGCAGCAGTCCACGGCGTTGATCGTGGTCCACGGCTTGCAGGGCGGAAGCCAGGGCGCGATGTTTGCCCAGATCCGGCAGGAAGGTCCCCAGGTTCAAGGCCCGCGCCGGAGTCTCCTCGTGGTCCCGGATCGCCCGCAGGAAATCGCCCAGGATCGTGTCTTCCTCGTACAGTTCGTCGGGAATCGCAGCGGATGCGGAGGTGGTCAGCGTCGTGGTCCACACCGCCGGCTTGGCGCGGCCGAACTCGGTCCGCAGCCAGTCGATCAACTCGCGGGCCAACTCGCCTTTCCGCAGTTGACGGGCGAGCGCCTCGCAACCTTGCACATCCCACGACACCAGCACGTAGGCTCCGCCCGCCTCGGACGCAATCCGCTGCATCGCGCTGCGGAGTTGCCGCTGCAACTCGTTGCGGTTGGCGCCCTCGGTCAGGGTCAGCGATTCCGACCGCCAGCGGACCGTTTCCGTCGCAATGAACTTGGTGCGCACCTTGCGGGCGTGGTCCACCTGGACCAGCGTACAACCGTGGGCGCCCGCCTCGGCCGGACAGCGGCCTTGCGGACTGCCGGCGTACTGCGCGGTCTGCGGGCCTTGATACAGCGTCTGCGGCTCGTGGCGGCCGCCCAGCGCCCAGTAGTCAATCTGTTTGTGAGCGCCGGCGGACGCGGCCTCGGTCCGGCCCCAGGCCACCGCGACGGTGAAGATATTGGCCGGCTCGATGCGGAACTCGCCCACGGGGACCAGGCCGTCCGCCGGCGAACTGATCCCGACCACGCTGGCCAAAGCCTGCTCGCCGCGGCGATGGATGAACGGTTTGATCTTGCCCTTGGGAAACACGTGGACGTTGTCCGGCAAGGCCACCGCCTCCGGCCAGGCCTCCGGCGGGTCTTCCTTGCCGCCGCACCAGTACACGGCGATCTTGTGATCGCGGAGTTGCTCCAGCTGGTCCAGCACGAACGCCATGGCCCGCGGGCAGGCGGTCTGCGGATTGATCACGTCGCCGGCCAGGATCAGAAAGTCGACGTCTTCCAAAATCGCCGTCTCGAACACGCGCGCGGCCGCCTGCAGCGGCGCATCCAATAGCAGGTCGCGGAGGTGGTCGGGGATTTCGGTCAGGCCGTACAACGGCTGTTCCAGATGCAGGTCCGAAGCCTGCAAGAACCGGCAAAATTCGCCCGCCATCGAGCACCTCCCTGCGCTATGGGGCCCTGCGCTGTGGACGCCGCTTGCTCCAAGCGCCGGCGTCCCTTCCCGGCGACACCCGGCTGCGGCCGCAGTCGCGCCCTGAACTTTCCGTGGAAGTGCGTAGTCTAGCGAACGTAAAGAGATGATGCTACGTCGATTCTGGCCCGTTGCTTGGCGCGGCTCCGTGCCAGGGGGGGCGGCGGAGTGAATTCCGCCCTACTCAGGCGGCGGGCGTCTGACAGCGCGTGGGCCGGCCGCGCGGCTTCGGGCACAATGCTAGCACCAAACGGAAAACAGCCACGGAAAGTCGCTGTCCAGGACGGCAGGGTCGCGCGAAACGGGGTCAGGCTTACAGAATTCAATTTTGGCCGAGCGGAGTCATGCGACGTGGCTGGCACCCAACTCGGCCAAAATTGAATTCTGTAAGCCTGACCCCAGCACCGAAACCGTGACTTCATCAACAACGCGGAAAAGTGCCGAAATCCCGTTTGGTGCTAGCAGCGGCGACCGCGGCGCGGGGGCCTTGGATTGTGGACCGCGGCCGGATGTAGGATACTGGCATTGCTGGCAACGATCCGTGTACAGAAACGGCAGAAAGGAGCGGCCGCGCATGTCCCGCTGGAGGTCTGATGACAAGGGCTGGGACGACGCCTGGGAGTCCGACGGCGATCCGGACAGCGGTGACTGGCCGGACGCGGACGACGACGAGCCGACGGTGCCCTGTCCCTACTGCGGGCGAGAGATCCACGAGGAGTCTCTGCGGTGTCCCTACTGCGAGAGCTACCTGTCGGACGTTGACGCGCCGCGGCCGAAGCCTTGGTGGCTGGTCGTCGGCGTGGCGGCCGGTTTGTACGCCGTGTACCGCTGGGTGGTATCGTGGAGCGGTGCGGGGCCGTGAGGGATCGGCCGGTTGTACAGAAACATTGGTCGATACCAGCAGTTTGACCGATATAAACCGATTAGCGCAGCACACCGCTGATCGTACCGGCCCGCGCTATCATCACTGGCAACGCTGGCGCAAGTTGTTTGGAGGAACGGAGTCATGTGTCGAATCCTGGTTTTTGTCTTGACGGTCGTCTCCGCCTGGGGCGCCGAGGCTGCGGCCCAGGAGTGGGCCAAGAAGATGTTCCCGACGACCAGTCACGATTTCGGCATTGTGGCGCGAGGTTCCAAGCAAGAGTACTCGTTCCAGATCAACAACATCTATAAAGAGGACGTGCATATTGCCGGCCTGCGGTCGTCGTGCGGCTGTACGACTCCCCGCATCACGCAGGAAACGCTCAAGACGCACGAGCAGGCCGAACTGGTCGTGGCCTTTAACACCAAGTCGTTTCTGGGCTCCAAAGGCGCCACGATCACGGTGATGATCGATCAGCCGTACTATGCCGAGGTCCAGTTATCGGTCAACGGCTACATTCGCAACGACGTGGTTTTCCAGCCCGGCGCGGTCGAGTTCGGCACCGTCGACAGCGGGCAGGGCGCGGCGGCCGCCATCTCCGTGTCCTACGCGGGCCGCGAGGACTGGGAGATCAACGACGTGCTGAGCGCCAACGAGCACTTTGAAGTGGAGTTGCAGGAGAAGTTGCGGAGCGGCGGCCGCGTGAACTACGACATGGTCGTACGGCTGAAGCCTTCGGCGCCGCCGGGATACATTCACGACCAGCTATTGATCGTCACCAACGATTCCGGCGCCAGCAACGTCTCGCTGCCCGTCGAGGGCCAGGTCGTGTCGGCGTTGACGGTCAGTCCCGCGTCGTTGTTCTTGGGCGTGGTGAAGCCCGGCGACACGGTCAAGAAGCGGCTGGTCGTGCGCGGCAACAAGCCCTTCCGCATCGTCAGCGTCAAGTGCGAGGATACCAGCTTCCGTTTCGAGAAACCGGACGCGGAAAGCAAGCCGCTGCACTTCCTGCCCGTGGAGTTCAAAGCGGGCGACCAGCCCGGACAGCTCGAAGAGCAGATCGCCATCGAGACCGACCTGAGCCAGGGCGGCACGGCTCAGTGCACGGCCCGCGTCACGATCCAGCGCTAGCAACCGCCCGGCTTCGAGGCCTGAGTCGGGCTGCGCGCCGGCCGTTTCTCCGCGGAAATCCGCCCGCGCCGACGCAACTCGTGGAAACCGCTCTTGACCCGCCACGGAGGTCCTGTTAGTTAACCACCCCCTTCAGAATCGAGTTTAATCGTCCATTCGCAGTGGGTGGCTTGAATCCGTGGCACGAAATCTCCTCCGAATGCTGGGCGTCCTGTGGTGCGTCGCCGCAGGGCTGTTGATCGGTGCGGCGGCCCACGGTCAACAAGGCTTTGGATCGACCACGGCGCCGCCGCTGACGGGCGCGCCCAGTCTGGCGCCGATTTCCCCGGCCCCGGCCCCCTCCTCGACGCTGCAGACGCCCACCTTCGACCCGTACTCGACGCAGCCGAACGCCGCCTTCACCGCGCCGTCGCTATCGACGCCAGCACCGCCTTCGGCCTCGTTCGGCACGCCGGCCCCGGCCTACTCGCAGCCGTACAGCCTGCCGTCGCCGGGCGCCCAGCCGTACTACACGCAACCGAATCCGGGGTTCGGGCTGCAAAGCCCGCCGGCGCTGTTTCCGTTCGGCCTGCAAGGACCGGGGCAGCCGGCTGCGGGGTATCCCGGCGGCAGTCCCCTGAAATTCCTGCAGAACATCCGCTTCAGCGACGATCTGCTGTTTGGCGACAGCGCCGAGGCGCACGACATGCGGATCAATGACGCCTTGGCGACGACCACGATTGCCTTTCCGAATTTCTTCTGGACGGGCCAGCCCTGGTTCCTCTCGCCGGGCTTTGCCTATCACGCCTGGAGCGGGCCGTTCGGGACGTGGAACGCTCCGGCCGGCTGGGGCGCCGCCGACGTCTCGCTCGACCTGCCCGAGGAGGCTTTCAGCGCGTTCTTGGATGTGGGTTGGCGATCGAGCCCGGACCGGGCTTTCGGCGCGGAGCTGGGAGGCCGGATCGGCGTGTACAGCGATTTCTCCGGGGTCGAAGGCGACAGCGTCCGCCCGATGGGCCTGGCGCTGCTGCGGTACAACCTGACCCCGACCCTTGCCGTCAAGGCCGGCGTGTCCTACCTCAACCGGGCGGACGTCAAATTGCTGCCCGCGGGCGGGATCGTCTGGACGCCCAACCCGAGATGGAAACTGGACATCTTCTTCCCGCAGCCCAAGCTGTCGTCCTACCTGACGACGCTGGGCAACTACGACCTGTGGTGGTATGTCACCGGCGAATACGGCGGCGGCGTGTGGACGCCCGAGGTCGCCGTGCGCGACGCGGCGAATCCCGCCGTCGTTCTCTGGCGGGGCCGGACGCTGACCGACATCAACGACCTTCGGGTCTCGCTCGGCATCGAACTGGGGCCGCCGATCACGGGCGGCATCGGCCAGCGGGGCCTGTTCTTCGAGGTGGGCTACGTGTTCGACCGCAAGATGTATCTGGCGGTGCCCGCGATGCCCGACCTGGAGTTGTCGTTGAACGACACGTGGATGCTGCGAGGCGGCTTTGCCTTCTAGCCGCCGCCTCAAGTCGAAGAACAGGGTTTGTCGTGCCGTCTGGGAGCGGCCGCCGCCCGCTGAACCCGCGTTGCCAACCCCCATCCTAATCCTGGACGCGGCACTCGGAATGAACGAAAGGCGTCAGCAACCTCGTGCTGCCGGGACCTGGCCGCCGGCCGTGGCGGTGCTGGTCTTGGCGGCTGCCCTGCTGGCCGGCCGGGGCGGCCGCGCGGAACCGCCCGCGGTCATCCACCCTCTGCCGCCCGTCGACGCCACGTCGTCGCGACTGCCGCCCGCCGGGGCCGACGGTCCACGAGCCTTGCTGGCCAGCGATCCTTCGGAGTACCGGCCCCCCCAGGACCTGCTGCCGTCCGAAACGCCGCACCTGACGGCGCACAAAAACACGTTCTTCCAGAAACTGGAGTTCACGGCCACCGAGGTGCTTCCCGACGGCGGCGACGGCCTGGGCCTGCTCGAAACGGAGTTGTCCCTGACCTTGGCGCTGCCGGCGCCGACGACGGAGATGCCGCTGGCGATCATCCCCACCCTGGCCACCACCTTTGTCGACAGCCCGGCCTCTGCCCCGTTGCCGGAGCAATTGTACGGAGCCAATCTGGATCTGATCTGGTTGCCGAAGATCAGCCCGGGTCTGTTGGGAGTCCTGGGGATCGGCACCGGCTGGTACAGCGATTTCGAAGGTCCGGACGACGGCTTCCGGCTCAGCGGCCGCGCGATCGTCCGCTACGACTGGGTGCCCGAACGGATGCAGTTGGTGGCGGGCGTGCTGTACATCAACCGCCTGAACACCAAGCTGATTCCGGCGGCGGGCGTGATCTGGATGCCGAACGACGATCTGAACTTCGAGATGACCTTTCCCCAGGTCAAGCTCGGCCGGCGGCTGACGTGGGGGCCGGGCTTCGAGAACTGGGTCTACCTTGCAGGCGGCTTCGGCGGCAACAGCTGGTCGATCCGGAATGCCGCGGGCGACCCGGATGTCCTGGACCTGCAGGATTGGCGGCTGATGGTGGGCTGGGAACAGAAACGCAACGGCGGGGCAGGCTATCGCGTGGAAATCGGTTACGTCTTCTCCCGCGAGATCGAGTTCGGCTCGGCCCCGACCGTCCTCCAGCCCGACGACACGCTGTTGCTGCGGGGCGGCGCGGCGTTCTGAGCGCCTGTCCAGGGTCAACTCGGTGGTTTTCTCGTCCAGCGGACGTCAGAACGGGTCGTGTTTCGCCCCGCGCAAGGCGATCCCCTGACCATTCTTTCTCGAACGATGCTATGGCGGCCTTGCGCCTTCCGGGGCTGGCGGTCGGGTGGGCGTCTCGGCGAGCGAGTGGGCTTGCCTGGCGGCGGTCACCACTTGGTCCAGCAGCGGCATCACGATCTGCCGGTAGACTTGCTCCAGCAGCGGGTTAGCCTTGATCCGCTGCATCACCTGGTAAATCGGCGCACCCTCCTGCTCGCTCACCTCGGTTTCGAGCGTCCGTCCCTGGGCGTCGAGCAGGATGGTCACGTAGCGGAATCCGTCGCCGTTGCTGGAGAATCGCCGGATCTCGTGAAACTGGGCGGTAGCGAAATCGAATTCGCCTTCGGGCGCGGTCTTTGCGGGTTCCGCAGCGCGGGGTTGGGTGCCCAGCAGCGAGTGGACCACGGCGGACAGCGCGCCGATCGAAGCTTCGTCGCTGACCTGATTCAACCGTTGCGACAGGGAGTCCAGCCGGGCGAGTTTCTCAGCCTGGTTCAGCGCGGCCGACTGGTCCACGGCCTGATCCACCCGCCGCCGGATCATCTGGGCAGTGACCTCCGCCGGATCGCTCACGATCCGCACTTCGGGACTGCCCTCGTCCGCCGGGTCGTCCGCCGCCGTGGCGGCCGCGATCCTGACCTGGATCGTCCGCTGCTGCCGCGCGTTCCAGGCCGCCAGCCACCACGGCTCGAAGGACCAGACCAGCAGTCCGGCCGTCACCGCCGCGTGGACAACCAGCGACACTCCCCAGCCGTATCTGCGATAGCGGACGATCGATCGGCGCATACGGGCGCACCAATGCTTCGGGATGCGACAACGGTTTCATTGTACGGCATCGTTGCTGCGGAGGCCAGAAGCCAGGCGGCCGGGTCCGGAACCCAGGGGCACCACGCTGATCGCCAGCGTGGTGGCTGAAGGAGAAGTCGCGGGGCGGGACGTCGGCTGGTTCTGAACATGGCTCCACGCTGGCGAGCAGCGTGGTGGCCGAAATTGGGGAAGTTGTTCTGGCCACCGGAGCCGCGAGAAGCAGGCTGTCGGCGGATCGCGTCTTCGCCGCCACGCGACCGCCGGAAAGCCTGTCCCACGGAATCGGCGCCCCACCTCTCAAGCCTTGCCCGCCATCGCGTTCCAAGCCTCCACGATGCGCAGTTTCTTGGCCTCCAGAGCGCGGTAGCAGTCCGGCAGGTCGAAGCGGGCCAGCACGTTCGGCAGCAGGGCGGACAGCGGCCAGGCGTACTGCTCGGACTCGGCAATGTCGCCGTACGAGGTCAAGGCGTTCTTCAGCGTCACCTGTTTCACGGCGTCGCTCAGGACCGCCGCGAAGGTCGCCGCCAGCGTCCCCCAGCCTTTGGCAACCAGGTGGACGTCGGTATGCCCCAGGCTGGTCATCCAATCCAGGACGCTCAGCAAGTCGTGCGTCTTCTGGCCCAGGAAGGGCCGGTCCAGCATCAGGCTGTGGATGGCATAGAAGTAGTCGCTGCCGTAGGGGGTCAGGAACGAGTTGACGCCGCAGGTGTCCGGGCGCGATTCGCCGATGCCGCGCACGTCGCAGGTAAAGACGGGAACGTCCGGCTCGGCCTCGATCGCTTCGCGCACCAGCGGCTCGTCGCGCAATTCCGCGTCGCTGGACAGATGCGACACGTACAGGATGGCCCGCTGGGGGCCGCGCGGCGGCCGCGAGTACCAGGACTCCTGATACAAGCGGTAGACCAGCGCCTGGATGCCGGGCTCCGTCTGGACCGCATAGGCGACGGCGTTCCGCAGCGGATAGCGGCGGGACGTCAGGTACCGCAGGATGCGATAGTCCGGCACGCCGCTGCGCGGCGGCAACTTCAGGACTTCCGTGACGGCGCGCGTCAGTTCGCCGCCGGAGATCTGGCCGCGCGCGGCCGCCAGCGATTGCGACTTGTCGCGGGTGAACTGAAACACCGTGCGGGCGCCGAGTCCGGCGACCTGACCCTGCGGCGTACACCACAGGACCTCGTCCTTCTCAATCGTCAGCGGCGGCTCGGTCGTCGCCTCGGAAACCTTGGTGACCCGGTTGAACCAGCGATACATGGCCTCGCGATTCTCCTGCGTATAGCCGTGCGTGGTCGGGCCGATGAACAGGGCCACGTCCTCCTCGCGGCCCAGCAACTGGTACAGCCGCTGCAGCCGCGCGTACGCTTCCTCGATCCCGCGGGCGTCGAAATAGTCGCGTTCCTTGCCCAGCAGGATAACCGGCTTGGGGGCCAGCGCCGCGAGAAAGTCGGCGTGGTCCAGTCCCAGCGCCAGGGCCTTGGGCGGGCACTGCTCCGTGTCGGCGGGCAACTCGTTTTCCATGTTCCGGCGGAAAGTGGTCACGAAACACGACGGGGCCGCCATCGACCAGCGTTGCTCCACGCCGCACAGCCAGGTGGTCATCGTGCCGCCGCCGGAGTTGCCGGTCACGCCGATCTGCTGCGGGTCGACTTCGGGCCGCGTCAGCAGGTAATCCAGCGCGCGGATGCCGTCCCAGGCGCGCCACATGCCCAAGAACTCGCCGACCAGGAATTGCTGGTTGCCCGCGATCAAGTGTTCGGTCACGCCGGCCCCAAACCGCGGTGACAGATCTTCCTTGACGTACTGCAGCCGTTCGCCTTGTCCGAGGGGGTCGTAAATCAGGCAGGCATAGCCCATGCGGGCCAGCCCTTGGGCAAAGGATTGATACGCTTCCGCCGCTTTGCCGTTGGTCGAATGGCCGCAGGTGCCGACGACGCCGGGCGCCGGACGGGCGCGGCCCTTGGGAAGATACAAATTGGCCGTGACGGGAAATCCGGGCCGGCTGTCGAAGATCACCTTCTCGATCCGGTACGCCTCCCGCTCGACGACGCCTGTGACGCGCGGGTTCAGCGGCGTCCGTTCCGGTTCGGGCCCGAACGACTCGCGGATCTTGGCGCGGACGGATTGGACGTAGGCTTCGGCATCGGCCTTCGTCTGCAGCGCCCGCCGGGCGGCCTCGCCCTTCGCCTCCGCCGCGCGGACCTGGGCGACGAAGAACTCCTGGACCATGCGGGGAAAGCGGTTCAAAGCGTCCAGCGGCGCCGGCGGGGCCGCCGCAGCCGCACCGCGGACCGGCAAGACGGGAACCAGCGGCAGGCCAGCCGCGCTGGCCGCCAGGGCTTGCAAAAGTTGCCGGCGGGAAAAGGCCCCACGGGCCTGAGACGGTTTCGAGTGTTCTGGTTGATTGCGCATCGAGGCACCTCCTTTTGAGGCCCGATTATGACAGCGCAAAAAACGAAAAGGAACAGGGGGAGGCGGTTGCCGAGCCCGGGATTCACCGCCATACTGAAACGACACGGAACAGCGAGCATCGTTCGCCAGACCGATGCTCGGAGGAGGCAATAACGACGATGGACTTGCGCGAAGCCAAGCGGCAACTGCGCCAGCAGGCGCTGGCCGCCCGCGAAGCTCAAGCGGATAAAGACGGCCTGAGCCGCCGGATCATGGACCGATTGCTGGAACTGCCCGCGTACCAGCAAGCCCGCACCGTGATGCTGTACATCGGCGTCCGCGACGAGGTCCGTACGCAGGATGACGTGCCGCGGATTCTGGCCAGCGGTCGGGGGCTCGTGGTGCCGTTCTGCCAGAGGCACGAGTTGGGCCTGTTCCGGTTGTCGGACTTGAACGAACTGGAGCCCAGCGGGTTCGGGCTGCTGGAACCGTTGCCGAGTGTGCGGACCCAGGCGGACCGGCTGGCGTCCGTCCAGGACTTGGACGTGATCGCGGTCCCCGGCCTGGCTTTCGACCGCCGCGGCGCACGCTTGGGTTACGGCAAGGCGTACTACGACCGCCTCCTGGCCCAGGTCCGCCCCGACACGGTCCTCGTCGGCCTGGCGTTCGAGTGCCAGATGTTTCCCCAGGTCCCAACGGGAAGACGCGATGTGTTCCTGGACCTGGTCATCACGGAGCGCGGCCTGTACCCAGGCAGCGGGCGCCGCAACCGTGAACGCCAAGCGGCACGCCCGCGGCGAGGCTTCGCCGACACGCCTGTCGACAAAGCCCAAACACCTTGCTCCGACGCGGCAGAAGAACGGTAATCGCAAACGTCAGCGAGACAATCCGAGATGCTCTGCCGCCAACTCCGCAAACCACCCTTCCAGATCCCGTTCGGAGCGTTGTAGCCGGCTGCGGCGCGCGACTTTCGCCTGCCCCGCTTCCTCGCCCGCGGGGACCGTTGCGGCGGCCAGCAATTCCACGCCTTGGGACGACAACCGGCCTGCCAAGCCGTCCTCGGCGCCGTCTTCGTCCACCCAGCCATCCCGTCCCCAATCCGCAAACGCGGCGTCCGCCGCGATGGAGAAACGAGAGCTGAGGAAAGAGGAAGGAGCGAGGAGCGAGGAGGTCGCCGAGCCCAACCCGGCTTGGCCAAATGGTTCACGCGCCTGGAACGTCCGCCCCGCCGCCAAGACCGGGGCCATCAGGTCGTCGGCGTCGTCGCTGTGCTCGTAACCCAGCAAGTGCCCCAACTCGTGCATGACCACGGCCAGCAGATCCATGCCGGTAGTCGGTGACCCGTGATCGGCAATCGACGATCGGCCACGGACCACGGACCACCCGACCATCGCGGCGTCGTCGTCGATGTGGATCGTGTTCGTGGCCGGGCGGGCCAGGCCCAGGGACGTGCCGCCCAGGTCGGCGACGGCAAACTGGACGCTTGCCAGCGTGGCCGCTTGGGCCGCCGTCAGGCCCGTCGCCGTCCACTGCGCGACGGCTTCGGCCACCATGGACTGCAGATCGTCCAGACCGATCGCGGCCGCGGGAGAGTCCTGTGGACTGCCCGCCGCCAGCAGCAGACTGGCATCCGGCGGCGAGCCGCGCGAAATGTCGATCCCGGCGATCATAAAGGCGCTGTTGTTGACGCCGAACAGGATGTCCAGCGTCCCGTCATCGACGGTCACGCCCGACACTTCCTGGATAAAGGTCGTGCCCGGCGAGATCTGCGGGACGACGTACGTCACGTTTTCCACCGTGACCGTAAACGGCTGCGTCGTATAGGGCACGCTGCCGAAGTACAGCGGGTTGGAATGGTACAGACGCACGCTGTACGCCTCAGATCCGTTGGGCACATCTGCCTTGAACGTGGCGTTCCGGCCCGAGTTGAAGTCCGTGCGCAGGGCGCTAGCCGTGTCGTGCGTGCCCGGCGGCGGATTGGGGAGGTTCGGATCGGGATTGGCGAGATACGAGACCGTCGTATAGTTGTCCCGCCGGTCTCCGGCCGACACGCGAGTGGCCCAGCCGTATCCGCGGGCCGTGCTGTAAATCGTCTGCGGAACGACCTGCAGAAAATTCGTCTGCACCGGGCTGGTAGTCGCCCCAAAGTCGAACCGCAGCGGAGCGCTTTGGCTGGGGGCTTCGTACGGCTGGACGGCCGTGCCGCGAGACAGGCCGGATGATTCCTCGACCACGATCGTCCAGCCTTCGCTGGCCGCGTTGGTGGTCAGTGTCGCCGGCCGCTGGACCGAGAATTCAAACGTGCCGTCGGCCCCCGACTTGACCTGCCCGCCGAACGTGGGCTGGTAGGCGTTGACGGCGCTCGGAATCGCAGCGTCAGCCGCGGGAACCGTGTCCGGCGTGACCAAGGCGTACTGCCCACCGGCCGAGACGGTCACGGTCAGCACTGCGTTGGGCGGAGCGCCCGTGCCCGTGTACTTGTCGACCGTCAGGCCGTCGGCAGGGAGCACGTCGAAGGGCGGCGTGTCCGCCGAAACAGCGTCCCGGACCAGCGTCAACTGGCCCACCGCCTCGACCGGGCGGATGTCCATCGCCAGGATCACCGTCGTCCCGTTGCTGCCGCCCAGGTCCCGCATGTCCAGGGTGATGCTGCCAGTATCATCAGTCGCCCCGTCGGCGACGGTCACCGTCAGGCGGACCCAGCGGTAATAACCGGCATCCGGATTCGCCGCTCCGCCGCCCCACGTCACCTGCGTGCCACTGCCGTCCGGCGCCCCGGCGCCCCACACGTTGACGACCTCCGAATCGCTGTCCCCAGCCGGATCTGCCGTCACCGTGAAACTCTGCTTGTCGTGGTTCCAACTCAGGTCGCCCGTGAGGATCATCACCTCGTACGTCTTGTTGTCCGCCACGTCCACTTGGAACTGCAGCGGCGTACCCATCGGGTCCGTCGATTGGCCGTCGTACCGCAACCGGTCCCAGTCGGAATCGTCGGCAGCGCCGCGTTCGAAGTACCACGGCAGGGTCCCCACCCAGCCGGCCGTGTTGCCGCTCTTGGTTTGGAACGGCGACAGGGGCAAGTAGTTTTCCTCCGTGTGGCCGCCGAACCCGTTGAAGTCATACCGGCCCGGCGTCGTCAGGACCACGTCGTTGTCGTCCGCGCCGGAGAGGTACGAGATGTTCATCAACAGATTCGGGACCGGACTCAGGAAGGCCCCTTCCGGCAATCCCAGGAACCGCGTCCCGATCAGGTCCGTCTGATCGTTGCTGATGATCACGTACTCGCCGCCCACCGGCACCGAGTAGCCGCTGACCAACTGCACGTCCAGCACGCCGCCCCCCGCGCCGTCGGCGACGGCCCCGGACAGGTTGCCGCCGCCGTTCAGCACCAACTGGTCGTATCCGCCCGCGCCCGGCGTCAGCCCGCCCAACTGGACGCGGAATGTCCCCGCCGGCTGCAGTCCGGACGCCGGCTGGACTTCGACGTCGCCGTTAACCGTCAGGCGGCCCGCCAGCGGCGCGCAGCCGGCCGTGGTGATCTCGCCCGGATCCAGGACTCCGCCGGGATGGACGAGCACCTCGCGCGCGCCCGGCGCGCTGCCGATCGTTCCGTTCCCGCCCAGCGTGCCGCCGGTGTTGACATGGACGACGCCGACGTCCGCCGTCAGTGAGCCGTTGACCAGCAGCGTGCCGGCGTTTACGTCCGTGGTTCCGGTGTAGCCGTTCGCGGCTCCGTTCAGCCGCAACGCGCCCAACCCGGCCTTGATCACGCCGCCGGCCGACAAAATCTCCCCGTCGCCCGTCATGGCCGTGGCCCCGATCCAGCCGTCGCAGTCCCGCAGGCTGAACGTCACCACGCCCGTTCCTGCGGCAAGGTCGCCGCTCAACCGGATCGTGCCGGCGCCGTTCGGACTGCCGACCCCGTCCTCGTCGGCCGTGATCGTGATGTTGCCGTCGGTCGTGCCCGCCGACGTGAGGTCGCCGCCGGCGTTGCCCGTGATGTGACGATCCGAGCGGATTTCGATGTCGCCGCCCGCGGTCGTCGTGACGGGGCCATTGACGACGACGTCGGCTCCCAGGCCCGCGCCGTCTTTGACGCCGTCGATCAGGATGTCGCCGGAGACCGAGTTGATCGAACCTCCCGCAACCACAGCGACGGAACCGTTCGCGCCGCCCATACCCGTCACCGTCACCGTCGCGGCGCCGACACCCGAGACCGCGCCGGTGTTGGTCACGTTCACTCCCACATGGCCCGAGCTAGCCGCACCCGAGCCGCCGCCCGTTCCGCTGACCGTGATGTTGCCCCCGCCGGAGGTCACCTGCGCGTTGCCGTCAGTCACCCAGACCCCGTAGTTGGAACTCCCGCTGCCGGAGCCGCCGGTGCCCGTGACAACGACCGGACCGGTTCCGCCGGACGTGATCGTCGCGGTCCGGTACACCCACACTCCCACGTTGCGGTTCCCGGTGCCGGAGCCGCCGCTGCCCGTGACGGCGACGGGACCAACTCCGCCCGATCGGACCATCCCGGAATAGTCGACATACACCCCGTGGTTGTCACCCCCGTTGCCGGAACCGCCGATGCCCGTGACAGCCACCTGGCCGGCGCCGCCCGACGTGACCGTGCCGGAGTCATACACATAGACGCCGAAGTTGGCGATTCCGCCGCCGGATCCGCCGGTGCCCGTGACGGTCACCGTGCCGGCGCCCCCGGACGTGATCGAAGCCCCGGTTCGCACGAGCACCCCGTAGTTCTGAATGCCGCTGCCAGCGCCGCCGCCCCCCTGGCCGTTGACCGTCACATCGCCGCCGCCCGACGTGATCGTCCCGGAATTGTGTACCCAGACCCCGTAGTTGTATTTCCCCGCTCCCGCGCCGCCCGTGCCCGTGACGGTGACCGGCCCGTTGCCGCCCGACGTGATCGTACCGGAATCGACGACCCAGACCCCGTAGTTGCCATCCACGACGGCCGAGTCGCCGCCGCCTTGGCCGGTCACCGTGACGCTGCCGCCGCCCGACGAGGTAACCGTCGATCCGCTGCCGGTGACGAAGACGCCGTAGTTGGATGCGCCGGTCGAGCGTCCGCCCGTGCCGACGATGGCGTTCGTTGCCGTGCCGCCCACGATATCGCCGCCGCCGCGTACGTGAACGCCGTGCTGGCCGCTGCCGGCGAAGTCGCCGCCCCGGCCTTTGACCGTGACGATGCCCGTACCGCTGCTGTGCAGCAGGCCGTTGTTGACGTCCACGCCCACAAAACTCCCGCCCGTCGGCACCGCCTGCTGGTTGGCCTCCACGGTCAGGTTGCCGTCCACCACCTCCACGCTCGAACCGCCGGACAACGCGACGTTCTGGCTGGCTTTGAGCGTCGCCCCACCGCTGCCCGACAGTTTCAGGTTGGCGCTGGCGCCGACGGTGATCGAATCGACGTCTCCCGCCGAGGCGTCGTTTGCCAGGTCGACGTCCAAGAAATTCCCGCTGGCGAACGTGATGTCAGCATTCAGGTTCACCGCATCGTTGCCGCCGTCGCCGTTGATGATCAGCGACGCGCCGTAGGTGAGCGCAAGGGAGGTAATTGATGGACAAACAATCGGGGTAAACGGTGGATTGTTGCTTCGGTGGCATGGGGGCGAAGTACCGGTGGCCTCTTCTGATCTCCGTTCCGGTAGCAGTTCAGGGGGTGA